>Ga0209343_10011288_pt1 | contig 10063 bp, 7 predicted proteins | sample RifCSPlowO2_02_FD_184026 | JGI IMG/M metagenome (GOLD analysis project Ga0209343, IMG submission 184026) | Groundwater microbial communities from Rifle, Colorado - Rifle CSP2_plank lowO2_0.2 (SPAdes) (version 2) | ecosystem: Environmental > Aquatic > Deep subsurface > Groundwater | place: Rifle...
AGGAGATTCTTGAACACAATATCAAAACCCCCGAAGAGATAGTTCTGGATATTCAATCGGTGAACGCCAGAGAAATAAAAGCCGTCGCCCGAGATATTTTTCAAAACCAAAAACTTAATTTAGCGCTCATCGGCCCTTTTGAAAATCCGGCTCGGTTTGAAAAAATCCTTTCTTTGGAGTAGAATCTAAAAGAATAATCGCCAATATGCGAATTGAGGATAAAGATACGAATAAAAAATAATAAATTAGCATATTTGTTTGATATTCGTATGTTTGCGATTACTCTCTAAGTTATGGAAAAACGATATTTTGAAATCAGCTGGGGCAGTCTTTGGCGAGCCTTGGCCTTTGTTTTGGCCCTAATTGTTCTTTATTTGATTAAGGAAATTTTAATTCTTTTGGCTTCAGCTATTATCATTGCTTCAATTTGCCAGCCGTGGGTTAATTTTCTTCAAAAGAAGAAAGTTTCCCGTCTTTTGGGGACTTCTTTCGTTTTCATCCTGATTTTGGTGATTTTGGGAGTATTTTTCTGGCTGGTCGTTCCTTTGGTCATCTCTCAATTCGGCAATTTCATTACTAATTTTAACGAAACAATCGTTAAAATCGGCAACCAAAGTTTTCTGACCGAAATAATCCAGCAATTGATTATTAATCTTAAAGCCGCTTTTGATATTTTGGCCAAGGGGGCGACCGCGGTTTTCGATCTGATTTTTTCTATTTTTGGCGGCATCTTCCTGGCCATCACTTGTCTGGTTTTGGCTTTTTATCTTACCTTGGAAGAAAATGGGGTGGAAAAGTTTTTCCGGAGTATTCTTCCCAAAAGTTACGAAGAATGGATAATTTCTATTTTTGAAAAATCTACCGCCCGAATCGGCCGTTGGTTTCAGGGAAGAATAATTTTATCGTTTATAGTGGGCTTGCTTAGCTGGTTGGGTTTTTATTTGCTGGGAATGAAATATAGCGGCACTTTAGCTCTATTGGCCGCCGTTTTAGAAAACATTCCCCTGGTTGGAGCGATTTTTGCCGGCTTAATTGCTTTTCTGGTCGCTTTAACGGATTCCTGGCTGTTAGCTGTTTGGGTGGTGATATTTTTTGCATTAGTCCAGCAATTGGAAAACGTATTGCTTACTCCTCTGGTTATGAAAAAAACAACGGGATTGTCTCCGTTGGTGGTTTTGCTGGCTTTATTGATAGGAACTAAAATTGCCGGCCTAATCGGTTTTCTTTTAGCCATACCCGCGACCATTATCATTCAGGAAATTTTTGAAGAAGGCGGCAGGAGAAAAACGCGAGTATAGGAGCCTTATGAAAGAAGCTTTTTATATTTCCACTGCTCTGCCTTATGTTAATTCAGCGCCTCATTTGGGGTTTGCTTTGGAAATTGTTCAAGCCGATGTTTACGCGCGACGCCAGCGTCTTTTAAATAAAGAGGTCTTTTTTTTGACCGGAGCCGATGAAAACAGCTTAAAAAACGTTCAGGCCGCGAAAGAAGAGGGAATTTCGGTAAAAGAACTTGTCGGTCGGAATGCCGGAAGATTTTTTGCTTTACAAAAAACTCTCAATTTATCTTTTGATGATTTTATCCGAACCACCGAAGACCGCCATGTTGAAGGAGCCCGAAAATTATGGCTAGCCTGCCAAAAAGATATTTATAAAAAAAAATACCAGGGGCTTTATTGCGTCGGTTGCGAAGGATTTTACAAAGAGGGCGAATTGATTGACGGACTTTGTCCCGAACACAAAACAAAACCGGAATTGATAGAAGAAGAGAATTATTTTTTCAAATTAACAAAATATTCAAAAGCAATTCAAGGGCTCATAGAGAATGACAAGGTCAAAATTGTTCCGGAATCAAGAAAAAACGAAGTCCTGAATTTTATCAAGTCGGGCTTGGATGATATTTGCGTTTCCCGGTCGGCAGAACGGGCTCAAGGTTGGGGGATACCGGTGCCGGACGATTCCAGCCAGATTGTCTGGGTTTGGTTTGACGCTCTTTCCAATTATATCAATGCTCTGGATTATGCCGAAGATGGTCAAAAATTTGAGAAATGGTGGCAACAAAATGACGAAAATATCATTCACTTTATCGGCAAGGGAATTTTAAGATTTCACGCCATTTATTGGCTGGCGATGTTAATTTCGGCCGGTCTGAATTTGCCGGACACCATTTTTGTTCATGGCTATCTTACCATCGGAGGACAAAAAATGTCTAAAAGCCTGGGGAACGCGGCCGATCCTTTTGGAATAGCCGAAGAATATGGCGCCGACGCGGTTCGTTATTTTTTGCTGGCTGAATTTTCTCCGATTGAAGACGGAGATTTTACTTTGGAAAAATTTAAAATAAGATACAACGCCGACTTAGCTAACGGTTTGGGAAATTTTGCGGCTCGGGTTTCAGCTCTTAAAAATCAATTTTTAGAAACGCAACTTTTGAAAATAGAAAAAACTACGAATGACAAGATCGAAGAAACAGAAAAAACAGTAGCCCGGAAATTAGAGGAGTTCAAATTCAACGAGGCCCTGGCCGCTGTTTGGGAATTAATCGCTTTTGGAGATAAACATATTAATCAAACTCAAGTTTGGAAAATCACGGATTTAAAATTAAAAAACCAAATCATTTCCAATTTAACCGCGATTTTAAATTCGGTAGCCGCCATTCTGAATCCGTTTATGCCGGAAACCGCCGCCAGAATCACTCATTTGAAAAAAGGGGATATTCTGTTTCCTCGTCGTTGATTTTCTGCTATAATTGCCATTATTAACAATAATCGTAATTTATTTGTTTTAATTATTAATTATGAACAATATTAACAAAATTCTTTTAGTTTCAGTGATTATTTTATTGTTGGTCTTGGTCGGGTTTGTTTATTGGCAAAAAGTCGGTTTTCAGGGAAATTATTACGCTGTTTATCTGGAAACAGGAGATCTCTATTTGGGCAGGTTAAACAAATTTTCCCGTTATTCCCTGACCGATATTTATTATATTCAGAGAAATCCCGACAATTCTCAACAGCCATTAACCCTCCAGCGGTTAGACCAGGTTTTTTGGCAGCCTGAAAATAAAATAAAATTTAATCCGGAAAAGGTTGTTTGGATGGCTAAATTAAAATCCGGCAGCGATGTTATGAACTTTTTAACCGGGGCTAAAACAGCCACTTCAACCGTTAATGCCAGTCAACAATAAAAATGCGAGAGCATCGGGGCAGGCGGCTTTGCCGACTATTTTATTAATCGGCGGTATTATTATGGAAATTTCCATTGCCGGAATTTTAATAGCTTTTATTTTGGGCAATTCCGGTTGGGGAGAGCGATTGTCCGCTCAGGCTTTAGCGGCGGCCAAAGCCGGCACGGAAGACGCTTTGCTAAAAATAGCGGTAGACAAGAATTTTAGCGTTCCGGGCGGATACAGTTTTTCGGTAGATAACCGAGTCGCGGAAGTTATCGTAATCAAGGACCCGGCGGGATATCCGTCAGGCGTTCATCAGATAATTTCTTCGGGAAAGGCCTTGGGACGTCAGAGAAAATTAGAAACGATTTTGATTGTTGATGGCGATACCGGCAAAGTTGATTTGAAATCAACCAGGGAAATAGAATAAAGAGTTTTCTGAATTTTCAAGTTCATATGGTAAAAAAAATTTTTTCTTTTCTTCAACGGTTAAGTTCCCAGCCTTTAGTGGGAGGCTTGGAAATAAGCGATTCGGCGATTCGTTTTCTGCAAATTGAGGGCGAAAAGACTAAAACCGCTTCTTTGCGTTTGCCGCCGGGAATTATTTTAGACGGAAAAATTAATGACCGTCAGAATTTTTTAGCCGCCCTAAAAGCCGTTCACCTTCAATTAATTAAATCAAAAACTAATCAGAAAATTCACGCCGTAATTTCCTTGCCCGCCCCGGTTGTTTACAGCCAGTCTTTTAATATTCCGATAATAAGCCAAGAAAATATCAAAGAGGCGGCGGAATTAAATCTCCAAATGATTTCGCCTATTAGTTTAGAAAAGGCATACTCGGACTGGCAGGTCGTCAATCCCGATATTGGTCACCAAAAGGGAATACTGGGGGCTTTTACCGAAAAAGTTATAGTTGATGATTATGACAGTTGCGTTCGCGAAAGCGGATTTTCGCCGGTAGCTTTTGAATTCCCCGCTCTTTCCTTGGCGCGGTTGATTAAAGAACTGGGGCCGACGATAGACCAAGATAAGGCCTATTTGTTGGTCAACGTTTCAACCGACGGTTTGAATTTTCTGATTTTGAGAAAAGGGGAACTGTATTTCAATCATTTTCTTTTTTGGCGAACTCTTCAAGGAGAAAAAAAACAAATCGTTTTTGCTGATTTTAAAAATATCATTTCCCAGGAAATTCAAAAGATTATAAACTTCGTTTCCACTGATTTCGGGGCATTGCTGGAGGGGGTGATAATTATGGCATCGGCCATGGAAAAAGAAGTCGGAGAAATAATTAAAGAAGAATTCGGTCTTAAGACAATTCCTCTGCGACTTAGGCGTTATAGCGATTTTTCAGCCGTCTGGTTCGTGGCTTTCGGTTCGGCGTTGCGCGGTTTGATTCCTCGTCGTCAAGACATTTTGATTAGCTTGAGTTCTCACAATGTTATTGAGGAATTTTATCATGAACAAGCCTTGTCTTTTATTGTTCTTTGGAGAAATGTTTTTTTTGTTTCCTTGGCGGTGTTGCTGATCGCTTTCGGCGGCATTGATGTTTTTTTCACTCGGATTCAAAAAAATGCCAAGAATCAAATTTCGGCGTTAATTACCTATCCCCAGGTTCAGGAGGTGGCCAAGCTTCGGGAGGAAGCCAAGTTTTTTAACGAATCGGTAGCTTTGGTTTCCGCGATCAAGGAATCCGTTCCGAAGTGGTCTCCGTTTTTTGAAAAATTAAGCGAGCTGGCCGGGAATCAGATTGTTCTTGATCGGATTTTTATTCAGTCATTGACAACGCCTATAAAAATTCAAGGCCGAGCCGATAACAAAGAAGCAATAATTAATTTTAAAAACACTCTTTCTGCCCAACCTAATTTCAGGGATATTTATCTGCCCTTGACCAGTATTCAGCCGACCGCCGACCGCCGAATGAGTTTTGAATTAAGCTTTGTTCTTTCAGCCCTGCCCGGCAATTAAACAGCCCGCTTCAATTATTGACTGATTCAAATTAAATTTTTCTGACCCCAAGCCAGATCGGCCAATCGTTAATTTTAGTTTTTAATTCCGCGTCAAATTTGTCTGAATGTTTCAAGTCAATCTCGCGGGCGTTGATTTCGTTTTTGATGAAATTTTCATTTTTTGTCAGGATAGCGCTTAACTCTTCCGGCCCCTCGGCCATAAAAATAATTTTATCTTTGGGCTGATAGCCGGCGTCTTGGCGCAATCCCTGAATCAGCCGGGTCAAGTCTCTTAAGACGCCTTCCATTTTCAGTTCGGGAGTTATTTCGGTATCCAGCTCTATTTCTTCTTTAATTTCGGAATCAAAAATTATTTCTTTGACATTGACTTCTTCCTTGAGGACGGCCAATAATTCCGTTTTATTTCTTAATTCGGGATTCTTGATTTTTAATTCCGACAGGGGTTGTCTTACTTTTATGCCGGCCTCCAGCCTTTTGGCCAAACCCAGGCTGGCCATCCGTCTGATTTCCGCCATTTCTTCTAAGAGTTTTGAGTTTTGAGTTTTAAGTTTTGAGTTGGCTTTCGGCCAATCCTCAAGGTGAACCGATTTAATATCTGATTTTTGACGCTTGACGCTTTTATAAACCGCTTCGGAAATAAAAGGAGCAAACGGCGCCATTAATTTGCAGGTTTCTAAAATAACGTAGTTTAAAATTGGAAGAGCCGACAATCTTTTTCGGGAACGCCTGACGTACCAATTGGACAGGTCGTCAATAAAATCCATTAAAATTCTGGCGGCTTCAGTCAGTTCGTAATTTTCCATTTTATCCGTCATTTTTTCAACCACTTCGTTAAGCCGGGCCAAAATCCATTGGTCTAAAATATTAGATGCCCGGCGCTTGGCGTTTGACGCCCGATGCCCGACACCTGAAGCATATAGCTCGTAGAAATTAAACACGTTTCTGAATTTATCAACCACTTTTCGGAAAATTTCTTCCACTCCTTTATCGGAAAATTGATAATCTTCGCCAATCGGCGTGGAGCTCAAAAGGAAATAACGCAAGGCATCGGCGCCGTATTTGTTGATGATAATTTCCGGTTCGGTATAATTGCGCAGTTTTTTGCTCAATTTGTTTCCGAAGGTGTCCAAAACAAGACCGTTGACCACGACATTTTTGAAGGCCGGTTGGTTTTTCCCCAAACCCAGATTTTCAACGGTTAAGGCCGCGGCTAAAACGTGGAGAGTGTAAAACCAGCCGCGAGTTTGGTCCAGGCCTTCGGCGATAAAATCAGCTGGAAAGGTTTTTTCAACCAACTGTTTATTTTCAAAAGGGTAGTGCCGCTGGGCATAGGGCATGGCTCCGGACTCAAACCAGCAATCAAAAACTTCGGCGATTCTTTTCGCTTGGCCTCCGCATTGGGGACATTTCAATTCCACTTTGTCTATGTAGGGACGATGCAAGTCCAGCCGGCCGTCTTCCGAATAAGGCAGGTTTAGGAATTTTATCTCCCGCGGTTCGCCCACTTTAATATATCTATCCGCGATTTTCATGATTTCGTTTTCGTTAAGGCCCTGGACGGCTCCTTCCAGAACCCAAAGCGGATCGCCGTGCCCGACAATTAAAATATTTTTATTTTTATATTTTTTCTCAATTTCCAAAACGAAACTCATCATCCGTTTTCTGATGTCGTTTAAGTTTTCTCCGTTTTCGGGCGTCCTTGAAAATTTGTTTATCGGTTCACCGATGAAATCGCTGAATTTGTCCATCGGTTCTCCGTTAAAAACCCCGACATTGTATTCTCTTAGACGCTCGTCAAGATTGACCGGAATTTTTATTTTTTCGGAAACAATTTCCGCCGTTTCTTTGGTTCGCGCCAAATCAGAAGCGAAAATGAGTTGGATGTTTTTTTTCTTTAAAATTTCAGCGGCTTTTTTCGCTTGTTTTTCTCCTTTGGCAGTAAGTTTGATTTTTTCTTTTTCCGGCCAGCAAGAAAGAATTTTATCGCGGTTGGAACGCGCTTCGCCGTGCCGCAGAAGGAAATATCGGTTGCCGGTCGCGACTGCCGATCGCGCCAATTCTCTCAAAGAACCGATGGCGATATTTTTTTGGCATGGCTGGCATTGCCAAACAGGCAAAGCCGCGCCCCAAAAACGATTTCGGGAGACGGCCCAATCCCGCGCCTCGGCCAGCCATTTGCCGAATCTGCCTTCCTTGACATGCTCCGGCGTCCAATGAATTTTTTTATTGTTTTTTATTAACTTGTTTTTTATTTTGGCAACGGCGACGTACCAGGCGTTTAGTGGATAATAAAGCAACGGCGAATCGCAGCGCCAACAAAAAGGATATTGATGCTTAATGGTTTCTTTTTTGTATAAAAGATTCCGTTTTTCTAAATCTTCCAAAATAACTTTGTCGGCTTTTTTCACGGATAGCCCTTCGCCGATTACTCCTTTATTCATCTTTCCTTCTTCGTCAACTGTAAAAGGAAATTCAAACTTTTTTGATTTTGTCCCGCCTTGAAGAAATGTATTTTTTATCAATTTATGATCTTCTTCCCCGAAAGCCGGCGCGATATGAACCAAGCCCGTCCCTTCTTTATTTGAAACAAAATCAGCCGGCAGTACCCGGTAATAACCCTGAATTTTAGACTCCGAACCCTGAATTTTATAAAGCGGTTTGTATTCAAACCCGACCAATTTTTTGCCGGATATTTTTTCCACCGCTTTAATCTCTTTGTCGGCCATTGACGGAAGCTGATCGCGGGTCCATAAATAATCTCCGTTGACGCGATATTTGGTATAAGTTAGTTCCGGGTTAACAGCGACGGCGACATTGGCGGTTAATGTCCAGGGCGTAGTCGTCCAAACTAGAAAATAAGTATTTTTTTCTCCTTTCACCTGAAATTTTATGAAAACCGACGGATCTTCGGCTTCCCGATAGCCCTGGTTGACTTCAAAATTAGAAAGAGGCGTTCCGCAACGGGGACAATAAGGCGCCACCCTGAAATCTTTATAAACCAATCCTTCTTCCCAAAGCTTTTTAAAAACCCACCAGACCGATTCCGTATAGGAATTATCCAGAGTGGCGTAAGCGTTGGAATAATCGGCCCAGCGGCCGACTCTTTCAAAAGTTTTCTCCCATTCTTTTTTGTAGCGAAAAACTGAATCGCGGCAGGCGGCGTTGAATTTTTCAATGCCGAACTTTTCAATATCTTTTTTACCTTTGAGGTTTAATTGTTTTTCAATTTCGGTTTCCACGGGCAAACCGTGGGTGTCCCAACCTGCCCGGCGTTCCACCCTGAATCCCTTCATTGTCCAAAAGCGGGTTACGGTATCTTTGATGACGGTGGCTAGAATATGGCCGTAGTGAGGCAAACCGTTGGCAAAAGGCGGGCCGTCGTAAAAACTAAAGCTTTTAGCTTTTAGTTTAGAGCTTTTAGATTTCTCAAAAATTTTATTATCCTGCCAGAATTTCAGGATTTTTTCTTCAATTTCGGGAATTTTAAGATTTTTCGCTTCCTTGAACATGCATTAAATATATAAAAATTTCAGGATTTACTCAAGACGAATAAAAACAGCGCTTCGGTTGAAGCGCTGGGAAAATAAAAACTTATTTTGATTTTTTATTTAATTTAAACCCACCCAGTATACGGTTGCAGGGTCAGCAGTATTCGTAACTTTCCAATAATCATTTTTTCTAATTGGCACAGTAAGCGTGGTGCCAAATTCCGTAGTGCCACTACCAGTGGAACTCTTAGCTCTTGTGGTGGTTGGCGGATTGGTTAAATCTGAAAGAATTTGTGTAACTCCGCCAGCATAATGGTGAGTTATTACTATTACAAATCCATCAGTTAATGCTTGATATACCGTATCAACATTGTATCCATTGAAACCACTTAATGACTTGCTAGCGACCTGACTCCAGGCGGTTTTACAGTCAGTGTTAATACATAAACCGCCGGAAGCATTAATTTGACCGCCTTGAACATCGAGCTTGTATCCCGGCGCTGTCGTCCCAATTCCGACGTTGCCGCCGTTTGGATTAAAGACAATGGGTACATTAGTAGACAAATCCGCTGGATCTGATGCCTGCAACCAATAGCTATAGGGGCTTGCCCCATATTCTCCAATATCAAGTGCAAAATATGATGTCTTAGAAAAGAATCGAGTTACTGCACCAGTTCTTGACGAACCCGATGTTTCGGGCGCAGCTACTGTATTATGTTTAATTTCCATTCTTGCTCCCGGCCCCGTCGTCCCGATGCCGACGTTGCCGGCGCTCGTGATCCTCATCCGTTCCGTGATCGCGCCGTCAGAATTGGCCCGGGTTCCGAATTGCAAATAGGCCGAGAAATTTCCGTCGGTCCCGTTCTCCTTCTGCCCCGCGATGCTGGCCCATGAGGTGTCGGCGCTTCCAGTGTAGATGCCGCCAAAAAACAGCGAGCCGCCGATACCGGCCGCCTGCGCGTTGTTGGTGCGTATATAGAGATTGCCGAACTCCCAAAGGGACTTGTTGGCATCGGCGATTTCCAGGCGGGTAACCGGATTCGTATCCCCGATGCCGACGTTGCCGGTAGAATTAATATACAAAGAACTGGCCGGAGCCCCGGAACCAACGCCGATAATTCCTCCACCGGTAGTCGGATTGCTTGTCGGATTGTTGAAAGCCAAAACCGCGACACCAACCAAAAGACCGACGGCTAAACCAGAAACGAGATTAAAAAAGAAACGAGATTTATTAAACAAAGATTTTAAAAAATGAATAGACATCAGTGTATAAATTTATTATAACATTTTGGCTACATTTTTTCGGGTAAACTTATCCCCAAAAGATTAAACAAGGTTTTGAAAACTATCCGGGTCGCTTTTATCAATTCCAGACGAGCGGCCATTAAATCTTGTTTTTCGCCGATAATCTTTTCTTTCTCGTAAAAATTATTGAACTCGCG
>Ga0209343_10011289_pt1 | contig 10063 bp, 4 predicted proteins | sample RifCSPlowO2_02_FD_184026 | JGI IMG/M metagenome (GOLD analysis project Ga0209343, IMG submission 184026) | Groundwater microbial communities from Rifle, Colorado - Rifle CSP2_plank lowO2_0.2 (SPAdes) (version 2) | ecosystem: Environmental > Aquatic > Deep subsurface > Groundwater | place: Rifle...
CCTCTTGCAGGCGACTCTCGCTGTCGGCCGAGACGATCAGGATCTTCAGCGCAGAGGCCGGCGGATTGTCCCGCAGGAAACGCAACACCCCCAGACCATCCAGCCCCGGCATGCGCAAGTCCAGGGTCAGCAGCCCGGGCTTGAAGCTGTGCAGCATCGCGCCGGCGGCGAAACCATCCGCGGCGATGGCGGTTTCGTAGCCCGCGCCGTCGAGCACCCGCTCGATGGCGCGGGCCATCGCCCATTCGTCCTCGCAGATCAACACCCGCCGCGCCAGCGTCTGCGTTGGCGTCTGCGCCGGCTCGGCGGCGGGAATGCGGTTCTCGCGCATAAACCGCTGCAACTCTTGCACGGGCACGCGGTGGTCGCCCCGCCCCGGCAGCCGGTAGGACTGCAACAAGCCACGCTCGATCCAGCGGATCACGGTGCGGAAGCTGACCCCGCATAAGCGGGCGGCCTCCCGAGTCGTCAATACCTCGGACATACGTTCTCCCATAGTCGTGCGCACAGCCTAACACTAACAGAAAAGTCACAATAGTCGCGATTGACACAAAAGTCACGATTGACACAAAAGTCACAAAAGACTAGCGTGATCCCTGACATCGGCTAAAGCGTCGCCCGTTCGGGCAGCAGCAAGGAGCGCAGCGGCGTTTTATCCCATTGACCGTCCATAAGAGGGCAGGCAATGCAAACGCCTCCGCAGTGCTACAACATCCTCACCGCCGTGGCTGCCACGCTGCTCGGCATGACGCTGAGCCTGGGCCTGTGGCGCAACGCCGAACGGGAAGAGCAGCAGGTCGCCAACCAACGCTTCCAGTTCGCGCAACGCGAAGTGCAGGCCGCCGTGGAGCAGCGCCTGCTCGCCTACGAGCAGGTACTGCGCGGCGCGGTGGGCCTGTTCGCCGCCTCGCAGAGTGTCGAGCGCGACGAATGGCACGACTATGTGCGCAACCTGCGGATCGACCAGCATTACCCCGGCATCCAGGGCATCGGCTTCAGCCAATGGCTGCGCGCGGCCGAACACGCACCACTGGTCCAGCGCGTCCGCCGCGAAGGCTTGGCGAGCTTCGAGCTGTGGCCGAGCGGCGAACGCGCGGCCTCCAGCGCCATCCTCTACCTGGAGCCCTTCGACTGGCGCAACCAGCGTGCCCTGGGCTACGACATGTTCAGCGAGCCGGTGCGCCGCGAGGCCATGGCCCGTGCTCGCGACCTCGGCCAACCGGCGGTGTCCGGGCGGGTGCGCCTGGTCCAGGAAACCAACGAGGGCGTGCAGCACGGCTTTCTCATGTATCTGCCGGTATATCCCCAGGGCCAGGTGCCGGACAGCCTGGAGCAGCGGCGCCAGCAGCTGATCGGCTTCGTCTACAGCCCGTTCCGCATGAACGACCTGATGCAAGGCATCCTGGGCAGCCGGACCCTGCCGAACGTCCGGCTGCAAGTCTTCGACGGCGAGGCGGCGAACGGCGCGCAACTGCTGTACGACAGCGAGCAGGGGCGGATCGCCGATCCGGCCACCGCGCCACGCTTCGCCAACCAGACGTGGCTCGAGGTCAACGGTCGCCCCTGGACCCTGCGCTTCAGCTCGCTGCCGGCCTTCGAGGCCGAGATCAACAGCCAGAAACCCGAGCTGGTGCTGTTCGCCGGCCTGCTGGTCAGCCTGCTATTCGCCGGCCTGCTCTGGTCGCAGAGCGAGAACCGCCGCCGGGCGCGCCAGCTGACCAGGGCCAACCGCGAGCTGCAGGCCGAGATAGTGCAGCGCCGCCAACTGGAAGGCGAACTGATCCAGGCCCGCGACCATGCCGAGGCGGCCAACCAGGCCAAAAGCGACTTCCTGGCCAACGTCAGCCATGAGTTGCGCACGCCGCTGACCCTGATCCTCGCCCCGCTGGAGCAGCTATTCGCCGTCACGGCGCCGGGCAGCGCCGGCCGCCCGGCCCTGGAACGGGTGCGGCGCAACGCCCTGATACTGCTCAACCGGGTCAACGACCTGCTGGATTTCGCCAAGGCCGAAGCGGGCAAGTTCGAGCTGCACGAGGAAAACCTCAGCCTGCGCCAGATGCTCGCGCCACTGCTCGAGGATGCCGCGCAACTGGCCGAGCAGAAAGGCTGCGCCCTCAGCTGGGAGATAGTCGGCGACCTCGACCAGGTCTGCCTGGATCACCGCCATTTCGAGAAGATCCTCCTCAACCTGCTGAGCAACGCGCTCAAGTTCACCCCCGCCGGCGGGCGCATCCGCCTGGTCGCCATGCCCCTGGAGCATGACCAGTTCCAGCTGACGATCAGCGACAGCGGCATCGGCATCGCCGCCGAGCAGTTGCCGCTGCTGTTCCAGCGCTTCCAGCAACTGGACAACTCGGCCACCCGCCAGCACGGCGGCACCGGCATCGGCCTGGCGCTGGTCAAGCAGCTGCTCGAGCTGATGGGCGGCAGCATCCAGGTGGACAGCGCGCCTGGCCGGGGAGCGCGCTTCCAGCTGCGCCTGCCGCGCGGCAGCAGGCGCCCGGCAGCGCCGCGGGACCCGGCGGCACGCCTGCCGAGCGACGCGGCGCTGAGTCGCGCACGCCTGGAGGAAAGCGCCCCGGCAGCTTCCCCGGCAGCGCGCCCCCAGAGCGGGCGGGCACTGCCGGCCGACGCGCCGCGCCTGCTGATCGCCGACGACAACCCGGACATGCGTCACTACCTCGCCGAGTTGCTGCGCGGCGAATGCCGGATCAGTTGCGCCGCCAACGGCCTGCAAGCCTGGGCGCTGCTGCAGCGTGAACCCTTCGACCTGCTGCTGGCCGACGTGATGATGCCGGAGCTGGACGGCCTGGCGCTGACCGCGCGGATCAAACAGGATGCGCGTCTGGCGCAGCTGCCGGTGATCCTGGTCACCGCCCGCGGCGATTGCCAGGCGAGCATCTCGGGCCTGGACGGCGGCGCCGACGACTATATCGCCAAGCCCTTCGCCGCCGACGAACTGCGGGCGCGGGTGCGCGCCGCCCTGCGCATGGCACACACCCAGCGGCAGCTGCGCGAACGCGCCCACGACGCCGGCATGGCGCTGCTGGCCAACGGCATTCTGCACAACCTGGGCAATGTGCTGAACGGCATCAACGTGGCTGCCGCCAGCCTGCGCGAGCGGCTGCGGCAGTCCAAGGTGGGCGGCGTGCGCAAGCTGGCCGATCTGCTGCGGAACAATTCCGGCGATCTGGCGCAGTTCCTCGGCAGCGACCCGCACGGCCAACTCGTCCCCGAGTTCGTCGCCCAGTTGGCCGAGCACCTGGACGCCGAGCGCGACGCCCTGCTCAAGGATGTGGCGCTGCTGCACAACTGCGCCGAGCACGCCGACGCGGTGCTCGCCTGCCAGCGCAGTCACGCCCGCCCCGCCCAGGAGCTGCGCGAGCCGGTGGCGACCCAAGCCCTGCTGCACAGTGCCCTGGAACTGGCGCGTGGAGCCCTCGACCTGGGCGACCTGCAGATCGAACAGGAGCATGCCTATGACGGCGCCGTGCTGACCGACCGCCACCGCGCCTTGCAAATCCTCCTGAACCTGCTGGCCAACGCCAACCAGGCGCTGGCCGGGCGGCGCGACAAGCACCTGTGGATTCGCGTCAGTCGCCAGGCCGAATTCATCAGCGTGGCGATTCGCGACAACGGCGCAGGCATGCAGGCGCAGCAACTGGCGAGCCTGTTCAACCAAGGCGCGTCGAGCAAGGGCAAGGGCCATGGTTACGGCCTGCACCTGAGCGCCCTCTGGGCCGAGCAACTGGGCGGCCGCTTGCGCGGCCATAGCGACGGCCCCGGACGGGGTGCCTGCTTCACCCTGGAGCTACCCGCGCCGAGCGACGAGCAGGCGCAACGCCCCCGCGCCCCCCTGACCCAAGACGTCGAGGACTGATCAATGCTGCCGACCCTGCCCAGCCACGCGCCCCAGGCCGCGCCGAGCGCAATCGCGGAACAGCTGCCGCGCGTCCTGGCGATAGACGACAACCACAACAACCTGCAGCTCTACCACCAGGTCCTGGTGGGCGAGACCACGGCTGACGGCACGGCACGCCGCCTGGACAGCCTGGAAGCCGCTCTGTTCGGCAGCCAGCCGGCCAGCCCCGGCAGGGAAAGGCCGCGCTTCGCCCTGAGCCTGTGCAGCAGCGGCCAGGACGGCCATGACTGCATGCTGCGCGCCCGCGCCGCTGGCCGCCCCTACGCCCTGGCCTTCGTCGACATGCGCATGCCCGGCGGCTGGGACGGCCTAGAGACCATCGAGGCGCTGTGGCGCGAGGACCCGGAGCTGCAAGTGGTGATCTGCAGCGCCTATGCCGACTACAGCTGGGAAGACATCAGCACCCGCCTGGGCCGTTCGGACCGCCTGCTGATCCTGCGCAAGCCCTTCGACCCGAGCGAAATCCTCCAGCTGGCCTGCACCCTCTGTGAAAAATGGCAGCTGCAGCGGGCGCGGCGCGAACAATTGAGCCAACTGGAACGGCATGTCGCCCAGCGCACCCGCCACCTGCAGAGCGCCCTGGAGCAACGCCGGCACGCCGAGCAGGAGCTGCTGCAGTTCTTCCAGCTCAGCCCCGACGTGCTCTGCGTGCTGGACGACCAGGGCCGCTTCGTGCGCCTGAGCCCGGCCATCGAAACGCTGCTCGGCTATAGTCCCGAGGAGTTGCAAGGACAATACTTCGCGCAGATCGTCGACCCCCTGGACCGACCACTGGCCGCCGACTGCCTGCCCAGCCTGGCCAGCCCGGCACAGGACGCCGACCTGCTGCTGCGCTGCCAGGGCCGCGACGGCGCCTCGCACTGGCTGGAATGGCGCTTCAGCTCGGCCAGCCACGGCGGCCTGCTGTACGGCAATGGCCGCGACGTCAGCGCCCGGCAGGCTGCCGAAGACGTGCGCAAGCGCCTGGCGGTGGTGCTCGAAGCCACCAGCGATATAGTCGCGTTCAGCGATGCCCAGGGTCGCCTGCACTACCTCAACCGCAAGGGCCGTGAACTGGCCGGACTGAACGAACAGCAGGTGGCCGGCCAGGATTTCGCCGACTTCCAGCAAGCTTGGGCCAGCCCGCTGATCCGCGAGCAGGCGCTGCCCTGCGCCCTGGCCCAAGGCATTTGGCGCGGGGAGAGCGCGCTACGCTGCGCCGACGGCCGGGCGCTGGCGGTCTCGCAGGTCATCGAGGCGCATCGGGGCGTCGATGGCGAGGTCGAATTCATCTCCTGCATCATGCGCGATATCAGCGAGCGCAAGGCCTACGAGGCCCAGCTGCAGCACCAGGCCACCCACGACGGGCTGACCGGGCTGGCCAACCGCACGTTGTTTATGGACCGCCTGCGCCAGGCGCTGGCCCAGGCCCGGCGGCATGGCCGCGAGGTGCTGGTGGCCTTTATCGACCTGGACCGCTTCAAGCTGATCAACGACAGCCTCGGCCACGCGGCCGGCGATAAATTGCTCAAGGCCCTGAGCCAGCGCATGGCCGGCTGCCTGCGCGACACCGATACCCTGGCGCGCTTCGGCGGCGACGAGTTCGTCCTGCTGCTGCCGGATCTAACCCAGGCCAACGACGGCATGCCGCTGCTGGAGCGCCTGTTCGCCGCCCTCGGCGAGCCGCTGCAACTGGCCGAACAACGCCTGCAGGTCACCTGCAGCCTCGGCTGCAGCGCCTACCCCGCCGATGGCGCCGACGCCGACGAGCTGCTGCGCTGCGCCGATAGCGCCATGTACCGCGCCAAGGAACTCGGCCGCGCCAACCTGCAGCTGTATAACGCCGAGCTGCGCGCGCGCGTCGACGAGCGCCTGCTGATCGAAAACGCCCTGCGCCACGCCATCGACCACGACGAGCTGAGCCTGCACTACCAACCGCAGATCGACCTGCGCAGCGGGCGCATCCAGGGCCTGGAAGCCCTGCTGCGCTGGCAGCATCCGCAGCTCGGCGCCATCGCACCGGCGCGCTTCATTCCCATCGCCGAGGAAACCGGGCTGATCGAGGCGATCGGCCGCTGGACCCTCTACCGCGCCTGTGAACAGCTCCTGCAATGGCAGCGCCAGGGCCTGCCGCCGCTGCGCGTGGCGGTCAACCTGTCGGCCCGCCAGGCGCTGCGCCCAGGGCTGGTGGAGATGATCGGCCAATGCCTGGCCGACACCGGGGTAGACCCGCGTTGGCTGGAGCTGGAGCTGACCGAAAGCGCCTCGATGGACGACCCCGAGCGGGTCATCCCGCTGATGCAGCAGCTGCGTCAGCTGGGCATCAGCCTGGCGCTCGACGACTTCGGCAGCGGCTATTCCAATATGCGTTATCTGCAGCTGTTCCCGGTGCACAAGCTGAAGCTCGACGGCAGCTTCATCCAGGGCATCACCCAGGATGCCGGCAGCATGGCCATAGTCGACGCCAGCATCGCCATGGCCCACCGCCTCGGCCTCAAGGTGGTGGCGGAAATGGCCGAGAGCGCAGGCCAGGTGATCCAACTGGCGGCCCACGGCTGCGACCAGGTGCAGGGCCACTACTTCAGCCGCGCCCTGCCCCCCGAGCAGCTCGAAGCGCTGTTGCGGGCGCGGCAAATGGCCTTGCCGGCCGGGATGGACGCCGACGACGGCCAGCGCCGCATCCTCATCCTCGACGATGAGCAGTCGGTCACCCGCGCGCTGCAGCGCGCCCTGCGCCAGCAGGACTACGAGATACTGGTCGCCAACTGCGCCGCCGACGCCTTCGACCTGCTGGCCCGCCATCCGGTCGGCGTGGTGCTCAGCGACCAGCGCATGCCGGACATCACCGGCAGCGCCTTCCTCAACCAGGTGCGCCTGCTCTACCCCGACAGCGTGCGCATCCTCTTCACCGGCTACACCGATTTCCAGTCGGCCCAGCAAGCGATCAACCAGGGGGCCGTGCACCAGTTGCTCAGCAAGCCCTGGGATAACCAGCAACTATGCCAGCGCATCGCCCAGGCCCTGGACCAGTACCAACGCTCACGCCAAGGCCAGGCTGGCGCCCCGCAGGCGGATCAGTCCAGGCGCAACGGTGAGCAGCTGACACGCTTTCATCTGCTGAGGCAAACCTGATGAACATCGACGACCCCCTGCCCCTGCTGCACCGTCATGTGCAGCGCGAACGGCAAGCCCGCAAGAGCGCCGAGGCCCTGCTGGAACAGAAAAGCCTGGAACTGTTCCAGGCCAACGCCGAGCTGCGCGAGCAGAACGTCCGCCTAAGCCGCCTCAACAGCCAGCTGGAAAGCGCCCAGTTGCACCTGTTGCAGACCGAGAAACTGGCTGCCATCGGCCAACTGGCCGCCGGCATGGCCCATGAGATCAATAATCCCATCGGCTTCATTCTGTGCAACCTGGGCACCCTGGAAGGTTACTTCGGCGAGCTGCTGCGCATGCTGGACGCCTATGAAGGGCTGAACCCGCAACTGGCCCCGGAACAGCGCCTGGCGACACTGTATCGCCTCAAGCAGCGAACCGATCTGCCCTACCTGCGCCAGGATGCCGTGCAACTGATCGGCGAATCCCGCACGGGTATCGAGCGGGTGCGCCAGATAGTGCAGAACCTGCGCGACTTCTCCCGGGTGGATCACAGCAACCAGTGGCAGGCCGCCAATCTGGAACAGGGCCTGGACGCCACGCTGAACATGCTCGCCAGCGAATTTCCCGCCGGCACCCGGGTGGTCCGCCAGTACGGACAGATTCCCGAGGTCGAATGCCTGCCCTCGCAGCTCAATCAGGTGTTTCTCAACCTGCTGCTCAATGCCAGCCAGGCCATCGAAGGGGACGGCTTGATCCAGGTGCGCAGCGGCCGCGAGGGCGAGCGGGTGTGGATCGAGATTGAAGACAACGGCGGCGGCATCGCCGAGGAGCACCGCAGCAGGATCTGCGAGCCCTTCTTCAGCACCAAGCCAGTCGGCCAAGGCAGCGGTCTAGGCCTGGCCGTGGTCTTCGGCATCCTGCAGTCCCACCACGGCGAGCTGCAGGTGCACAGCGCAATAGGCCAGGGCAGCCGTTTCCGCCTCTGCTTGCCGATCCGCCAGAGCGGCTGAGTTACGCCTCCTCGAGGCCTTCGTCCTCACGCCGGCTCATGCCGTATTTGCGCATCTTCTCCACCAGGGTGGTGCGGCGGATGCGCAAGCGCTCGGCGGCGCGCGCCACCACGCCGCTGGCGTCATCCAGGGCCTGCTGGATCAAACCCTGCTCCAGGTTGCCCAGGTAATCCTTCAGGTCCAGACCTTCGGGCGGCAACATGGCCGTCGAATTGATGCTTGGCAGGCCGGCCATGAGGGTGGCGCGTTCGTCCATCTCATCGCGCAAGCTGGCCACCAGGCTTTCGTCTTCATCATCGACATGACGGAACTTCTTCGGCAGCTCCCCCACCCCTATCACCCCGTAGGGATGCATGATCGCCATGCGCTCAACCAGGTTCGCCAGCTCGCGCACGTTACCCGCCCAGTCATGCTGACACAGCGACAAGATGGCCGCGGAATTGAAGCGTATCGAGCCACGCTTCTCGTACTCCATGCGCGAGATCAGCTCGTTCATCAGCAGCGGGATATCTTCGATGCGCTCGCGCAGTGGGGCCATTTCGATAGGGAAGACATTCAAGCGGTAATACAGGTCTTCGCGGAAACTGCCGTCCTCGATCATCTTCTCGAGATTCTTGTGGGTCGCGGCGATGATCCGCACATCGGCGCTTTGCGTCTTGTTGCTGCCGACCCGCTCGAAGGTGCGCTCCTGCAGCACTCGCAGCAATTTCACCTGCATCGGCAGGGGCATATCGCCAATCTCGTCGAGGAACAGGGTGCCGCCATTGGCCAGCTCGAAACGCCCGGCACGGCTGGTGATGGCCCCGGTAAAGGCGCCTTTCTCGTGGCCGAACAGCTCGCTTTCCAGCAGCTCGGCGGGAATAGCACCGCAGTTGACCGGCACGAAGGGCGCGTCACGGCGTTTGGAGTGATAGTGCAGGTTGCGCGCCACCACCTCCTTGCCCGTGCCCGACTCGCCGAGAATCAATACGCTGGCCTCGGTATCGGCCACTTGCTGCATCATCTGCCGCACTTGCGCAATCGCCCGGCTGGTACCGACCAGGCTGCGGAACAGGTTGGTTTCGCGCTGCCGACCGCGCTCACGGGCCTGGTCATACATCTCGCGATAGACCTGGGCGCGGTGCAGGGAATCCAGCAGCTTGTTATAGCTCAGCGGCATTTCCAGGCTGGCCAGCACACTGCGGCGCTGCTCTTCCGGCCACTCGGCGGCCACTTGCTCGTTAAGCAACAGGGTGGGCAGGAACTCATCCCAGCCCGCCAGCTGCTTAAGCAGCTCAAGAACGCCGCCCTTGGCCTGCACCTCGCCCAGCAACACGCTCAGCACGGCGCGACTGGACTCCAGCTGCTCGACGGTTTCACGCCAGCTTTGGCTGTCACAGGCTAGATGGTCTTCACCCAGGAAATTCAGAATCACCGTCAAATCACGACGACGCTCGCTGTTATCGTCAATCAGGAGAATTTTGGTCTCACGCCACATAATTTTTTTATCTGATCCTGAAGTGAAAAAGCCTGCCTGACAGCCAAAGCCACCCAACCAAGCGCCGGCAACTGGCCACTAGTAAAGTCAATTTTTTGTTAACAGTCAATTTTATGACGTGATTTTTTTGCTTTACCTGGATACAGGCTAAGCAGTTGTTTGCAAAGAAGGGAGTTGCTGCCGACAGGCCGTCAGAATTGACCGCCGTGAAATAAGGCTATGTACCCGTTATGTGTTGAAGCCTGTGGACCGGCGCACCGTCTATCTCAAAGACAATATCGTCAAGCGTTCTGAACGTGCAGGCGCGGCCATTCTCCACAATCGTGACCAGCTCATCAGGGTAACGAAGGTAGAAGTTGCAGGCCCGTACCGCGCTTTCCAGTGACAACCGGAACGGCCACAACAGGCGCGGGCAGGTCGTCGCAGAACGTATTAGAGTTCGCTGCGCTCCAAGGTCGTTTTACGCATAATTTGCTTTGCCATGAAACACCCCCCATCGGGTAATGCCGATCAGTTAAGCCCTCTTGCTTGACCTTTGGTCGCAAGAAATCAAAATCCGATGCCAGTATTGGCATCGGA
>Ga0209343_10011290_pt1 | contig 10061 bp, 7 predicted proteins | sample RifCSPlowO2_02_FD_184026 | JGI IMG/M metagenome (GOLD analysis project Ga0209343, IMG submission 184026) | Groundwater microbial communities from Rifle, Colorado - Rifle CSP2_plank lowO2_0.2 (SPAdes) (version 2) | ecosystem: Environmental > Aquatic > Deep subsurface > Groundwater | place: Rifle...
CCGCTCGGCTCGCGGCGCGGCGCCGCTCACCTCGCACCGCCACCCATCGGCCTGACGATCTCCACGCGGTCGCCGTCGCGGAGCAGCGTCGCCCCGTACGCGCTCTTCGGCGTCACTTCGCGGTTGACGGCGACGGCGGTGTACTCGCGCTTGACGCCGAGCTGCGAGAGCAGGTCCTCCACGCTGAGCCCCTCGGCGACCTCCAGCTCCTTGCCGTTGACCGAGATCCGCATAGACGAAACGGCCGCGCCCTCTCGGGTGCGGCCGCCGGTGTCGTCGAGCTCGCCGTGTTCCCTTCGCTGGGATTATCCAGGTCAGGTTCGAGGGGTCCCGGGCCGCACCCGGTTCTCAGGAATCCCTCCCCCCACGACGACACTCGCAGTATACCTCACCTTCGGCGGACAGCCGAGGGGGGCACCCGTGGCTACCCCTGGCGACTCGCGCCGATGCCGTACTTCTCCAGGCGGTAGCGCAGGGTCTCGAGCGAGATGTCCAGCAGCTCCGCCGCGCGCCGGCGATTGCCACTCGCGGCCCGCATCGCCTCGGCGATCAGCGTCCGCTCGATCTCGGCGAGGCTCACGCCGCCGCTCGAGAGGTCCACGGTGATCCCGCGCCGCTCGATCGAGACCGCGGCGTGCACCGCAGCCCCGCGGGGCAGCCCCAGGTCGTCACCGCGGATTTCCTCGCCGTCGTGGAGGAGCACCACCCGCTCGAGCAGATTGGCCAGCTCGCGCACGTTGCCGGGCCACGCGTAGCCGAGCAGTCGCGCCTCGGCCTCGGGATGAAGGCGCTTCGGCCGCGCGTACTGCCTGGCGGCGCGCGCCAGGTAGTGCCGGGCCATGGGGAGGATGTCCTCCCGGCGCTCGCGCAGCGGCGGCAGCCCGAGCGTCAGGACCTTGAGGCGGTAGAGCAGGTCGGCGCGGAAGGTTCCCCCCGGCACGGCCTGATCCAGATCGGCGTTGGTCGCGGCGACGACCCGCGCGTCCACCGTCTTCGCCCGCAGCCCGCCGAGGCGGCGGACCGACTTGTCCTCAAGGATCTTGAGCAGCTTGACCTGCAGCTCCACCGGCATGCTGCCGATCTCGTCGAGGAACAGCGTGCCGCCGTCGGCCGCCTCGAACAGCCCCGCCTTGGCGGCGCGCGCATCGGTGAACGCCCCGCGCTCGTACCCGAAGATCTCCGACTCGAGCAGTGTCGCCGGCAGCGCGGCGCAGTTGACCTCCACGAACGGCCGTTCGGCCCGCGGGCCGAGGTCGTGGAGCACGCGCGCCACCAGTCCCTTGCCGGTGCCGGTCTCGCCGGTGATCAGGACGGCCGGCGCGCCGCTCTGTTCCCGCTCGAGAGTCGCCAGACGCACGAGCTGGGCGCGGAGCTGGCGCATCGCGGGCGAGTCGCCGATGAGACGCGTCAGCGGGTCGCCAGCCCGACCGACGCCCTGCCAGTAGCGCAGCTCGCGCTGCAGTCGCGCGTGCTCCCACGCCCGCGCGAGCGTCAGCGCCAGCTCTTCCAGGTCGACGGGCTTCGTCAGGTAGTCGAACGCGCCCTCGCGCATCGCCTGGACCGCGACCTTCACGGTGCCGTGCGCGGTGACCATCACCACCTCGACGTGCGGGAGGGCGTGCTTGACCTCGCGCAGGACCGCGAGCCCGTCCTTGCCCGGCAACCGGTAGTCGAGCACGACGAGATCGGGCTCGGCGCTCGGCAGCGCGCCGAGGGCCTCCTCCCCTGACTGCACGACCACCGGCTCGTAGCCACGGCGTGCGAGGTAATCACGCATGGCCTGGGCGAGGATCTGCTCGTCCTCGACGATCAGCACCGAGGGAATCATGCGACCTCCGTCGCGACGCCGCGCGCCGGCAGGACGATCGTGAAGATCGTGCCGTGCGCGGGCGCGCTCGAGACGTCGACCGTGCCGTGGTGCGCGACGACGATCCGCCTGGTGATCGCGAGCCCGAGCCCGGTGCCGCGGGCCTTCGTCGTGAAGAACGCGTCGAACACGCGCGCGAGGCGATCGGGCGGCATCCCCTCCCCGGTGTCCTGGATCGTCACGCGGACGCCGGGGCCCGCCGCGGTCTCGCTCCGCTCCGTCCGCACGGTCAGCGTGCCGCCCTCCGGCATGGCGTCGAGCGCGTTTTCCACCACGCCCAGCAGGGCCTGTTGCAGCTGCACCTCGTCGGCTTCGAGAACGGGCAGCGCCGGCGCCAGGGCCAGGTTCAGCTCGACGCCGCTCCGCGCGATGCGCTCGCGGAGCAGGGTCACCACGTCGCCCACGATCTCGTTCGGCGACACCGACGCGAGCTGCGGCTCGAACGGCCGCACCGAGTCCAGCAGGCCCCGCAGCCAGCGCCCCAACCGATCCACCTCGCTCGTGATCGCCGCCAGGTAGCGCTCCACCGAGTCCCGGTCGCCGGGCGCCTCGCCGGCGACCTGCGCCGCCGCCCGGATGTTCGCGAGCGGATTGCGGATGCCGTGCGCCACCGCCGCGCTCACCTCGCCGATCGCGGCCATGCGCGCCGACGCGCGCAGCTGCTCCTGGACTTCCCGGAGCTCCCGGTTCGTCGCTCTGAGCGCCGCCGTCTGCCGTTCCAGGTCCGCGCGCTGCGCGAGGAGCTGCCGCGAGGCCCGACGCACGATGCCGAACAGGACGGCGTACAGCACGACGCCGCCCCCGAGCGAGGTGGCGACGATGGTCCAGCGATCTCGCGAGAGGCCGGCGAGGACCCGGGAGGGATTCTTGTAGACTTCCACCACCCCGGCCACCGTGGCGGTGCCCGGAGTGCCGGTCCCCGGGAACGTCAGCGGGACGTAGAGCTCCACCGTCTCCTTGAACTGCCGCTCGTACAGGTTCTCCGCCTGCCGCGCCCGCTCGAGATGCGCCACCGTGACGCCGCCGAGCGCCTCTGCGAGGTGCTCGTTGTCCGGAAAGCGGCTGCCGATCAGTCGCGGCTCGTCGGACCAGACCACCCGGGCATCGGTGTCGTACACCTTGACCCGCAGCACCTCGAGTTGCAGCAGCGGGCGTCGCAGGATGCGCTCGAAGCGCTCCTGCGCCTCCGGCGTCCGCCACCCGGCGAAGTCCGCCGGCCGCAGGCCGGCATACGCCTCACGGCGAATCGTGTCCGCGCTCACGGTGCGCTCCCACTCGAGCAGGTCCGCCCGCAGCAGCGTCCACTGGAGCACTGCCTGGGCGGCCGTGATCAGCCCGATGATCAGCAGGCTCAGGAGCGCGAACGTCCGCCCGAGCGACCAGCGCTTGAGCCTCATGGCTCCACCGTGGTGATTGTAGGTGATCCCCCGTCTCCGCGCGGGCGCCGGCGTGGGCAAATGCCCGCGTCGGGGCAAATGCCCCCTCGGCGCGGGCCCGGCAACCCGGACGCCCTCCTGCCAGTTGAAGCGACAAACGCCCGGCTCATCAGCGAGATGCCTCGAGGTCGAGACCCGAGCATGATCCCCACGTCACGAGGGGACTCTGGCACATGCCTTGCCACCTTGCGAGCGAAGACGGGAAGGACAGCCTCATGGCACGAAAGATTCGCTTGGCCTGCGTGGCCACCCTGGTGACGATCAGCGTCGGTTGCGTCGCGATCCTGGCCCAGGCCCAGTTCGACCAGGCGGTCCGGGACTTCGAGCGCCAGGACTACGACGGCGCGCTGGCGCGTCTCGAGAAGACCATCCGCGACGGCGGCGACTCGGCGCGCATCCGGACCCTGCTCGGCTGGACCCTGTACAAGCAAGGTGAGCTGGCACGGGCCCGGGTCGAGCTCGAGCGGGCCCTCCGCGTGGACGCGCAAGACCCCAACGCCTTCTATGCTCACGAGGGCCTCGGGTGGATCGCCTACAAGCTCGGCGAGCACGATCGGGCAGCCGGCGCCTTCGCCGAGTCGCTCAGGCTCGCGCCGGGATACGCCAATGCCCAGACAGGCCTCGGCTGGGTCCGCCTCGCGAAACGTGATCTCGTGCGTGCGGCGGCCAGCTTTCAGGCCGCGCTGGCCGGCAAGCCCGACGACCTCGACGCCAGGCGCGGGCTCGCCCTCGTCGCCTACCACCGCGGTGACTGGGCACGCGCGGCGGTGCTGCTCCAGGAGGTGCTGCGCGCGAATCCGGGTGACGCGGTCAGCCGCTCGACGCTCGGCTGGGTGCACTACTACAAGGGCGAGTACGACCGGGCGCGGCCGATCTTCGAGGAGCTGGTGCGGGGCGAGCCCACCTGGGCGGACCCGCTTCTCGGGCTGGCCTGGATCGCCGATCGCCAGGGTCGCCCGGTCGATGCCCGGGCCGGGATCCGCGCGGCCATCGCGAAGTCCGCGCGGTACACGGCGGGCACCGAGGTGCGACAGCTGCTCGCCGCCCGGCCCGCCTGGCTCGAGGTCTGGCGCGAGCTCGGCTGGGGGCTCTATCACGAGCGCGCCTTCGCGCAGGCCGAGGCGGAGTTCCGCGCGCTCCTCGCGCGCCACCCGGAGGACCCCGACGCCCTTCGCGGCCTCGGTTACTCCCTCCACGCGCTCAAGCGGTACGGCGATGCGCTCACACCCCTCCGGCGTTCCCTGGCCTCGGGCGCGGTGCTCCCTCCGATCCAGGAGAAGGTGGAGATCCAGGGCGCCACGGGATTGCACTCGATCACGAGCGACGCCGCGTCCACCCTCGCGTGGGCCGTGTATCACCTCGGGGATCACCAGGCCGCGCTCGCCCAGTTCCGCGATGTGACCCGCAGCCACCAGGACTGGGTGGACCCGTGGAGCGGCCTCGGCTGGACGCTCCTCAAGCTGGGCCGCGCCGGCGAGGCCGAGCAGGCCTTCCGCCACAGCCTCGCGATCCGGCCAGGATATCCTGACGCCATGGCGGGTCTGCGCGCCCTCGGGCGGGCCGACCGATGACGCGCAACGGGCTGCCGGAGCGCGTCGAGCTCGCATCGCAGGTGACCGTTCGTCTGGGACCCGAACGTGGGTTCCTGTTCCACCAGCGCACGGGGCGCATCTACTCCCTGAGCGGCACCGCCGCCCTTGCGACGGCGCGCATGGCCGAAGGCTGCTCCGTCGACCAGGTCGTCGATGCCGTGCTCGACGCATTCGACGCCGACGGGGGGGCCGTGCGCGAGGGATTGCAGACGCTGATCGACGACCTCGTGCGCGAGGGGTTGGCGACCGTTCATGGGTGAGACCTGGATCGGCGTCACCGGACTCGTGGCCACGGAGAACCCCCATCCCGGGCTCGGGGTGATCCGGGCCCTGCGTCAAACCGATCCCTCGTGGCGCATCCTCGCGCTCGTGCCGGATCGCTCCGCCACCGCGGCGTACGCCGCCGAGCTGATCGACGCGCACGCGATCGTCCCGCCGCCGTGGGCTGGCCCGGCAGCCCTCGCCGAGGGCCTCCGGCGCGTCGCGCGTCAGCGACCGATGGATCTCGTGATCCCGACACTGGACGCGGAGCTGCCACACTACGTCGCGCTGCGTGAGACGCTGCGCCGGCTCGCCATCCACGCGTGCCTGCCGTCGATCGGCGCTCTGCGCGCGCGGGAGAAGCGACGGCTCCAGGCGCTCGGACGGCGCGCCCGGGTGAGCGTTCCCGACACGCTCGTCCTGCCCTCGGCGCAAGCCGCCTGGCGTGCGGCCCCGAGGCTTCGGTACCCGCAGATCCTGAAAGGGGCCCTCGTGGATTCGGTCGTCGTGCACTCGGCCGACGACCTCGGGGCGGCAGCCGGCGAGCTGGCCGCCCAGTGGGGTTATCCCATCCTCGCCCAGCCGCTGATCCACGGCGAGGAATACGACGTCGCGGCCGTGGCACGCGAGGGCCGCATCGTCGGCGCGGCCGTGATGAAGAAGCTCTCGGTCACGAACAAGGGCACGGCCTGGGCCGGCGTGACGGTCGAGGCCCCGCGCCTCGTCGAGTTGGCCCGCCGGCTGGTGGCCGCCCTGCACTGGAACGGTGGCCTGGAGATGGAGTTCATCCTGAGCCCCGACGGCCGCGCCTCGTGCTTCGAGATCAACCCGCGATTGCCGTCGTGGATCGCGCTGGCCGCGGATGCGGGCGCGAACCTGCCGGCGATGCTCGTCGACCTCGCGCTGGGAGGCGAAGTCGAGCCGGCCCTCGCGCGGCCCGGCCGTCTCTTCACCCGCGTGGTCTCCGAGCGCGTCTTTCCGGCGAACCCCCTCGCCGCGCTCGACGCGCGCCGCGTCCGGAGCGGGCTGCTGGGCCGCCCCGCTCCCGCGGCGCCCGCCGTGGCGCCGCGCACGGGCGGACGCGTCGCACTGAGCGGCCTCAATGCCGCGGACAACCCCTCGCCCGGGCTCACGGTGGCCCGGGCCCTCTTGCAGGCGCCCACTCCGCCGGCGCTGATCGGCCTGACCCACGAGGTCCTGGCGACCGGCGCCTACGCTCCCGGCGTCTGGGAGGAAGTGCGCCTGCTTCCCTACCCGTCGAGGGAGGAGGGGGGATACCCCGAGGCCCTCGTCGAGCACTGTCGACGCGCCCGGGTGGACTGCCTCGTGCCGTGCCTCGACATCGAAATCCCGCTCGTCGCCCGGCTCGCCTCACGCCTCGAAGCTGCCGGTGTGGCCACGCTCGTCCCCTCGCCCGACGCGGTCGCCGCGGTGGCGAAGCCGCGTCTGCCGGCGCTGGCCGAGTCCGGCTTCCGCCTGCCGCGGTCCGTTGCGCTTCACGATCCGGCGGAGATCGCCGACGCCGGCGAGGCGTTGGGCTGGCCGTTCGTGCTCAAGGGGCCGGTGGCCGACGCGCGGGTGGTGGCGACGGACATCGAAGCGCAGGCGATCGCGCGGCGCCTGGCCGCCACGTGGGGCTTCCCGCTCATCGCCCAGGAGTTCATCCGCGGCGAGGAGTTCGGGATCGCGGCGGTCGCGGACCGCTCGCATCGCGTCGTCGGGGTGGTCACGGTGCGCAAGGACATCCGCACGCGCAACGGCAACACCTGGGGCGGCACCGTCGTCGTCGAGCGCGCGCTCCTCGCCCTCGCCGAGCGCTTCGCGGACGCCCTCGACTGGGTCGGGCCGTTCGAGCTCGAGGTGATCCGCCATCCGCGGCGGGGCCCCGTGCTGATCGAGGTCAATCCCCGCTTCCCGGCCTGGATTGCTCTCTGCGCGGGTGCCGGGGCGAACCTGCCCTGGGCGGCCGTCCGGGCGGCCCGGGGCGAGCACGTCAGCCGTCTGGCGCCGAAGGCCGGGACCTTCTATGCCCGGATCGCCTGGGACACGACGACGCCGATCGAGCGCCTGGGAGCGCTCGCGGTCGAGGGGAGGATGGCGGGAGATGCCGGCTAGTCGATCCGATCGACGGCGTCCGTGGGAGCCGATGACCCTCACGCGCCACAGCTTCGGCGCCATCAGCAAGTACTCGGGCGCCGCGCTCAACACCCGCGCGCCGCTGGTGCCGACCACGGTCGTCGAGGCGATCGACCGCTGCGACGTGCGGGCGCTGGCGCAACGCTATGGCTCGCCGCTCTTCGTCGTCTCGGAGTCGAGACTGCGCGCCGAGTTCCGCGCGCTCCGCGACGCCTTCCGCGAGCATTACGCCGACACGGAGATCGCCTACTCGTACAAGACCAACTACCTGACCGGCATCCGCGCGCTCCTGCACGGCGAGGGCGCCGGGGCCGAGGTCGTCTCCGGTCTCGAGCTCGACATGGCCGAGGCCCTCGGCGTACCCGGCGAGCGGACGATCTTCAACGGGCCGTACAAGAGCGACGAGGATCTGCGACGGGCCGTCAAGCGTGGCGTCTGGGTGAACCTCGACAGCCTCGACGAGCTGGCAGCGCTCGAGCGCGTCGCAGCCGAGCAGGGGCGGGTGATCCCCGTCGGCGTACGGGTCACGGCGGCGGTGACCGAGACCCCGTGGGAAAAGTTCGGCTTCAGTCTGGAGGCCGGGCTCGCGGAGGAGGCCTGCCGGCGCGTCGCGGCTTCGGCCACGCTCCGGCTCGCGGGCCTGCACGCGCATCTGGGCACCGATCTTTCCGGTCCGGAGCCGTTCGAGAGCTTGCTGCAGCCACTCCTGCCGTTCATGGGTCGGCTCGAGCGCCGCGCGGGCGTGCGGTGGGAGGTCCTGGACCTCGGTGGAGGCCTCCCGAACCGTCATCGGCACGCCCGAACGCGCCCCGGCACGGCGCCCGACGACGTCTTCCCGGCCTTCGCGCGGCGAATCGTCAGGCCGCTTGCGACGGGGCTCCGCCGCCTCGCGAGCCGCCCGCGGCTGGTCCTCGAGCCCGGGCGCGCCATCGTGGAGCACGCGGTCTTTCTGCTGACGACGGTCGTCGCCACGAAGCGACTCCCGGCGGGCACGAAGGCGGCCATCCTCGACGCCGGGGTGCACCTGCTGCCCACGGCGTATTACTCGGCGCTCGACATCGTCCCGGCGGAGACCGGACCGCTGTCCGTGGAGGAGGTCACCCTGTTCGGACCGCTCTGCATGCAGGTCGACTGCCTCGGCGGAGGACTCCGCCTGCCTCCCGTGCAGCGGGGTTCCTTGCTGGTCGTGAAGAACTGCGGGGCCTACACCGATTCGCAGTCGATGCAGTTCATCCACGCGCGCCCCGCCGTCGTGCTGGCGGCGGACGGGCGCGCCGAGATCCTCCGCGACGCCGAGAGCGTCTCGCACTTCGTGGGCCGGGACCGGCTGCCGGAGCGCCTGCGCCGGTGACGCCCCGGACCGTCATCTCGCTCCACACGCGATGCCTCTGATGCTCGCTTCCCGGGTCGGGCAGGCTCCGCGCGCCTGGGCGGCCGCGCATGGCCAGCTGTTCTTCTCGAGCAGGCCAGCGAGCGGAGTCGCGGTGCTGCTGGGCTTCGTGCTGCTCGCGCCGCGCGGCGCGCTGATGGGCGCGCTCGCGTGCGCCGCGGCCACGGCCACCGCGTGGGCGCTCGGCTATCCGCGTCGCCCGTGGCTCGACGGCCTCTACGGATACGCCGCTGGGCTCTCCGGGCTCCTCTGGGGCGTCCTTTTCGCCCCGGGTCCCGCCGCCTGGGGCGCTCTGGCTCTCACGGCCGTGCTGTCCCCGTTCCTCACACGCCTCGCGCATCGGCTGCTCACGCCGCTCGAGATCCCGACGCTCGCGCTGCCCGCGCTGCTGCCCGTCTGGACCGCGGCGCTCCTTCTGGCGCCGGCCGACACCCCGGGAGGCCTCGACGCCGCCGCGGGCGCGCTCGGCGTGAGCGTCATCCTGGTGGGCCTCCTGCTGCACTCGCGGCTGCTCGCGAGCGCCGCAGTGACCGGCATCATCGCGAGCAGCGCTCTCAGCGTGGCGCTCGGGGGCCGCCTCGAGACCGACGTCCTCGTCAACGGCACCCTCGCGACGATGGCGGTCGCAGCCGTGTACCTGCCCTGGTGCGCCGCCTCCCTGACCCTGGCCGCAGCCGCGGCCGTCGTCGCCGGAGGCCTCTCGTGGCTCACGGCCGGCACGTGGCCGCCCGCGCTCCTGGCGCCCTTCAACCTCGTCACCGTGCTCGTGCTGGTCCTCGTGCGGGCGCACAGCCTCAGGCGCGCCGGCCGCCTGCCGGCGCCACTGCCGCTCGAGAGCATCTCCACCCCGGAGTTCGGTCGTGCCGGGTGGCAGGCGCGCCGCCGTCTCAACGATCTGGTGCGCGCCGCGGCCCAGATCACGGTCCTCACCGGCGCCGGGGTCAGCACCGAGGCCGGCCTGCCCGACGTGCGCGGCGCCTTCGGCCCCCGGCTCAGGCAGCGCGGGATCACCCTGGACGAGTTCCTCGCTTCCCCCGGCGTCCGCGCCGAGTACTGGCGCCAGGAGGAGCACTTCTCTCGCCTCGTGCTGGGCGCCGCGCCCGCCACCACTCACCGGGCGCTCGCGGCGCTCCATCGCCGCGGGCGGCTCTCCGCGATCGTGACGCAGAACGTCGACGGCCTCCACCAGGGGGCAGGCGTTCCCCCCGAGGCGGTGATCGAGCTCCACGGCAGGGTCCACGAAGCCCGCTGCCTGGACTGCGGGCACACGTTCCCGCGCGAGCGGCTCGGCGAGACGACCGGCGCAGCGTTCGGAGCCCCGCACTGCGCGCGCTGCCGCGGCCTCCTCATCGGGGGCGCGCTGCTTCTCGGCGAGCAGG
>Ga0209343_10011291_pt1 | contig 10061 bp, 8 predicted proteins | sample RifCSPlowO2_02_FD_184026 | JGI IMG/M metagenome (GOLD analysis project Ga0209343, IMG submission 184026) | Groundwater microbial communities from Rifle, Colorado - Rifle CSP2_plank lowO2_0.2 (SPAdes) (version 2) | ecosystem: Environmental > Aquatic > Deep subsurface > Groundwater | place: Rifle...
CAGGAACAGCTGGCGCTGATGCTGGCGATCTCCCGGCAGACCACCAACCAGATCCTCCAGGAACTGCAGGCCCAGGGCATCGTGCGCCTGACTTACGGCGAGATCGAGATCCTCGATCTCGACCGCCTGCGCCAGGCCGCCTCCACCTAGGGTGCGCTGCGCGCACCACTCACCCGGACGATCAGCCCCCCCGCGCCTTGGTGCGCACGGCGCACCCTACCTGGCGAAGTCCAACGACAATCCCTCTTAACGCAATTTTTCCAGCAGCTGGTAGTACCACATGCCGGCGGCCAGCATCGGGTTGCCGAACAGGTCGCCGAGCGGCACCTTGATCTGCTTGCAGGCAGCGAAGGTGTCGAACTGCTCCAGCGTGCCGGTCAGGGCGTTGACCATGATCTCGCCCATGATGTGGCTGGTGGCGATGCCGTGGCCGGAGTAGCCCTGGCAATACCAGACGTTGTCCGACAGCTTGCCCAGCTGCGGGATGCGGTTGATCACGATGCCCATGGCGCAGCTCCACTGGAAGTCGATCGCCACCCCCTTGAGCTGCGGGAAGGTGCGCTCGATGCCGGGGCGCAGCTCGGCGGCGATGTCCCGCGAGTCGCGCCCCGAGTAGTTGCAGCCACCCCCGAACAGCAGGCGCTTGTCGGCGGTCAGGCGGTAGTAGTCGAGGACGAAACGGCAATCGTAGACCGCCAGGTCCTGCGGGTTGAGCTGCTCGGCCAGCTCGCCCAGCGGCGCGGTGGTGACGATACCGCCCATGGCCGGGAAAATCAGGCCCTTGAGCTTGTTCGCCTCCAGCTTGTGGTAGACGTCGCCGGCCAGCAGCACCTGCTTGGCATTGATCCGCCCTTCGGCGGTGACCACCGCCGGGTTGGCACCGTGGACGATATCCAGCACTGGCGAGTGTTCGAAGATCAGCGCGCCCAGGCTCGCCGCCGCCTTGGCTTCACCGATGCACAGGTTGAGCGGGTGCAGGTGCATGTTGCGGCTGTTCTTCAGCGCGCCGCAGTAGAGGTCGCTGGCCAGATGGCGCTGCACGCCGGCGCGATCGAGCAGGGTCACCTCGCCGGCCATGCCATGGCGCACGGCTTCGGCGTGAGCGGCCTCCAACTCGGCCATATGCACCGGTTTCATCGCCGCGTGCAGGTGGCCGTGCTTGAGGTCGCACTGGATGGCGTACTTGGCCACCCGGCTCTTGATGATGGCGTGGCCGCGCCAACGCAGGTGCCAGATGAAGTCATCCACCTCCTCGCCCAGGCTGCTGCGCATCTGCTTGCGCATGGCCGCATCGCCCGACAGGCTGCCGGTGACCTGGCCGCCGTTGCGCCCGGTCGCGCCCCAGCCGATCTTGTGGGCCTCGACGATGGCCACCTTGAGGCCACGCTCGGCCAGCTCCACAGCGGACGCCACGCCGGTAAAGCCACCGCCGATGATCACCACATCGACGCTGACCTCGCCCTGCAGGGTCGGGTAGTCGGTTTCCTGGTTGAGGCTGGCGCTGTAATAGGACGGGCAGCGTTCGGCTGCCGGGGTCACGGGTTGGGTAATGGCGTTCATGAAATTGTCCTCAATGCGGCAGTCGATCCGCCGTAGGGTGCGCCGTGCGCACCAGGAGAATGTCGGGGGGCGGGCGTAAGGATCAGGCCTGGGTCAGGTACCAGCGCCAGTCCTGCTCGCCAACTTCGGCCATGAACTGGCGGTACTCGGCGTGCTTGATCGCCAGGTAGACCTTGAGAAACTCCTGGCCCAGGGCTTCACGCGCCCAGGCGGACTGCTCCAGGGCCTGGATCGAGGTCAGCCAGTCGGTGGGCAGCAGCTCCTTGGCCTGGGCATAGCCATTGCCCTCGATCGGTGCGCCCGGATCGAGCTGCTCGCGGATGCCGCGGTGGATACCGGCGAGGATGGCTGCCGCCGCCAGATAGGGGTTGGCATCGGCGCCGCAGATGCGGTGCTCGATATGCCGGGTATTGGCCGGCCCGCCGGGCACCCGCAGGCTCACGGTGCGGTTGTCCACGCCCCAGGTTGGCGCCAGCGGCGCGTAGCTGTTGGCCTGGAAGCGCCGGTAGGAGTTGGCGTTGGGACAGAACAGCAGCAAGGAGTCGAGCAGGCTCGCCAGCATGCCCGCGACCGCCTGGCCCAGCAGCGGCGTGCCGGCCGGCTGTTCGCTGGCGAACAGGTTGCGACCCTGCGCGTCGGCCAGGCTGACATGCATGTGCATGCCGGTGCCGGCCAGGTGATCGAACGGCTTGGCCATGAAACAGGCCTGCATTCCGTGCCGGTGCGCCACGCCCTTGACCAGGCGCTTGTAGCGCACCGCCTGGTCCATGGCCAGCAACGCATCGCCGTGCTCCAGGGTGATTTCCACCTGGCCCGGGGCGTATTCGGAAATCGCCGTGCGCGCCGGGATGCCCTGCAGCTTGCAGGCGGCGTAGAGGTCGGCGAGGAACGGTTCGATCTGCTCCAGCTCGCGCAGGCCATAGACCTGGGTGCTGCGCGGACGGCCGCCGTCACGGTCGAGGGCCGGCTGCGGGCGACCCTGGCTGTCGCGCTGCTGGTCAAGCAGGTAGAACTCCAGCTCGCAGGCCATCACCGGGTGGTAACCCTCGGCCTTGAGCTTGTCTATCACCTGCACCAGCACATGCCGCGGGTCGGCGACGGTGGCCGGCATGCCCTCGCTGGGGTGCATGCTGACCTGCACCGCGGCGGTGGGGATCTGCCGCCAGGGCATGCGGGTCAGGCTGCCGGCCAGCGGGTAGGCGCGGCAGTCGATATCGCCAACCTCCCAGACCAGCCCAGTGTCCTCGACGTCGTCGCCGTTGATGCTCAGGCCGAGGATGGTGCTCGGCAGCGGCCGGCCACTGGCATAGACGGCGAGCAGCTCGTCACGATGGAGCAATTTGCCGCGCGGCACGCCATTGGCGTCGAGGATGAACAGCTCGAACAGGTCGATATCGGGGTTTTGCGCCAGGAATTCCTGGGCATCTTGCACGGAGGCGAATGGCATGGGGCTCTCGTTAGCGCCAAGGGCGCACGTCCGGCCGGTGGCGGCAGGACACAATCATCGGAAGGGCCGCACGCAGGTGCAGCCGACTTATTCAGACTAGAACGAAAGCGCTATCCGGTGGGCGGGCATGGCGGCAATGCCATAACGCCCAGAACGCGAGGATTTCAGGCAGCAGCGGGTTGAGCCGATCGACGCCGAAGAACAACCGTTCCCGTCGCGACGGAAAGAACCGGGGCCGAAACAGGCAACTCAGGGGCGAACTCATGGGCTGAGACTCGCATGCTGGCGAGCAGGGGTTAAATCTGACTTTTCAAACAGTCAGTTATGCTTCGGCTAAACATACGGGCGCCAGACACGGCGCGGGCCAGCCTGTTGCTTGTGCAGGCTGCGGCCCGCGCGGCGATGCGGGCCGCAGAATTGCCAAAGAGCCAAGGCATAGCCCCCCGACCGGCTCTTCTCAATCAACACGTATGTCATTGATTCTATGAGCTATGACGTTTTTTGTAGGCGCCAGCTTGCTGCGGTCCGGCGTCCCGGCGATCTTTGTAAATCATAAGCATCGCCAGCAAGAACTAGGCGTCCCCCTGGCTCCTACACAGTTTGCTGCGCGGCAGCGCGGCTTTCGAAGACGGGGCGATCGCCTACAGATGCAGGGGCTCTAAGCGCCTATGGCTCCGGCTTGTAGCCCAAGCGCAAGCCGCCCCAATGGCGGCCCTGCACCCGAATGGGCACGGACAGGTCGTGCATCAGTTCGCCGGTATCGCGCATGTAGGTTTGCAGCAGCAAGCGCTGCTGATGGCTGCCGCAGCGGATGCCGGTGCGGTCGTTGAACAGGCGCTTGCTGCGGCTCTTCGCCGTGTCGCGCATGCGGTCGCCGCTGGGCGGGTGGTTGAAGGCGTTGTTGTGGGTCGGCACAAAGCCTTCCGGGGTGCTGACGATGGCGAACACCAGCCCTTCGTGGCGCGCCAGCAGCGGCTCCTGCAGAGCCGGCAAAACCTGATCGGCATAATTGTCGAAGCGGGTCTTGTATTTGGCCGGGAAGCTGCCGGGAATCGGCTGATAGTGACGATCGAAGAGGTCGTCGAGGCTGACCCGGCCGGCCTGGATATCGGCTTCGAACTGGGCGGCGATGCTCGCGGCGCCCTCGCGGGCGAGGTCATAGATGCGCTGGTGGTAATCGTCCAGGCCCACTTCGGCGAGCTGTTCGCTGACGGTTTCCGCCTGGCCGACCAGTTGCCCGGCGGCGTCGCCCAGCTGGCGGGTCTGGGTCTCGCTGGCACGCACGTCGCCGCGCAATTGCTCGACGGCGACGAACAGGCTGGCCAGGCGCTCGTGATTGCTCGCCGAGCCGGCGCTGATCTGCGCCACCTGATCTTCCACATCCACGGCCAGGTCGGCGATGCCGTGCAACTGTCCGCCGGTCTCCTCGATCTGCCGGGCGGCCTGATCCAGCTCACTGGCCTGTTCCTGGATATGCGCCACCACCGCCGAACTCTGCTGGCGGATGTCGCTGACCATCTGGCCGACTTCTTCGGTGGCCGTGGCGGTGCGTGCGGCGAGGTTGCGCACCTCGTCGGCGACCACCGCGAAACCGCGCCCCTGCTCGCCGGCGCGCGCCGCTTCGATGGCGGCATTGAGCGCCAGCAGGTTGGTCTGGCTGGCGATCGACTGGATCACCTGGGTGACCTGCTCGATCTGTTCGGTACGGCTGCTCAGGCCGTCGATCAATTCGCGGCTGGCCGCCGTCTGTGCGCTCAGGCGCTGCATGCGGGCAATCGCCTGGAGCAACGCCTGCTGGCCGTCGGCACTGCTCTGGCGCACGGTCTGCGCAGATTTCAGGGTCTGTTCGGCACGCCGGGCACTGTCCTGCTCGGTGTGGGTGATGGCATTGGCGCCCTGGCTGATCTGCTCGACCGCGAGCAGCTGCGACTTCAGCTTTTCGGCCAGTTGCTGCACCGCATGCGCCACCTGGGCGGCGGACAAGGCGTTATGGCAGGTGTGCTGGGACAGGCTTTGGCTCAGCTCGCTGAAGTCCACGGCCGCCGCACGGTTGGCCGCCGCAGCGGCGTCGTCGCGCCGCCAGGGACCGAACCAGGGCCACAGGGCCAGCAGCAGCAACAGGGCAATGCTCAGGTAGCCGGACAGCTGGAACTGATCGACGGCGACGATCAAGGCGACCAGCCCGAGCACGTGCAGTACGCAGGCGGTGGGGGAGCGGGTAACGGCAGAGCGCATGACGGACCTCATAGTTTTTATTCTGGCGGAACCAGGGCCAACTGCATCCTTACTCACGCAACTCGCGCACCTGCCGCTCAAGCGTCGGAGCCGTGCGCGCAATGCAGGCGAATCGCTCGCCTGTTCACTGAGTCGGCAGGTGCGCGATTATCTGTAGGCAAGCATCGGCCTGCCTCGGCAACCGCCCGGCGCAGTGGAGGTTGATTCGATCATTCAACGCCGGGTTAGACCATGGCACTTTGGTCGCACACGGCTAACCGGAAAGGCGATGGCGCTGGATAAACCCGCGGTCGAGGTAATCCTTCCAGCGGCCGAACAACTGCCCGCCGGCACTGCAGTCGCGCCAACTGAGCAAGGCACCGCCATCGCCGGTGGCGAGCAGCGCCAGACTCTGCCGTTGCGCGCGATAGTCACGCAGCGGCAAGCCACGCAGCGCCGCATTGAGATTGGCCGCCAGCACCGGTGCCTGGCGCACCGAATAGACCCCGCTCTTGCGCGCACCGGGCAGGCTGGCGCAATCGCCGACGGCGAAGATGTGCGGGTGGGAAAGGCTTTGCAGGGTCGCCGCAATCTGCACGAAGCCTTCTGCATCGCCGTCCAGACCGCTCTGCGCCAGCCAGGGCAAGGCCTGCGCGCCACTGGCCAGGAGCAGGCGCTGGCCGCGCCAGACCGGTGCCTCACCGCTGACCAGGCAGTCGTCGTCGATGCGGCTGATCGGGCAGTCTTCACGCACCCGCACGCCGCGCTGGCGCAAAAGGCCGAGGGCACGCATGCGCAGGCCGGCCGAGTGCCCGGCCAGCAAGGGGCCGCGGCAGAACAGCGCCAACTGCGGCACCTGGTCGGCCAGGGCCAGGGCCAATTCGACCCCGGCCGCACCACCACCGAGAATTGCCATGGGCTGCGGATCCGCCTGCCAGCGTTGCCAACCGGCGAGAAAGTCGGCGAAGGGCTTCACCGCCAGCACCTGCATGCCAGCCCCCGACTGCGGCGGACGGAAAACTTGCGCGCCGACATTCAGCGCCAGCCAATCGGCATTCAGGCTACGACCATCACTCAGTTGCACCTGTTGCTGCACGGCCGACAGCGCCTCGACCTGGCCGACAATCAGCTCGACCTTGGCCGCCCGGCACAGCGGCGCCAGCTCGATCTGGCAATCCGCCGCGGCGTAGCGGCCGGCCAGCAAGCCCGGCAACATCCCGGAATACCAGGCCTCGTGCCCGACACTGAGCAGGGCAATGCGCCCAGGCGGACGCTCGAGCCGCGCCCAGCGACGCAATACGCCGAGGTGGGCATGGCCGGCACCGATCAGGATTAAATCGTAGTGGCTCATGGCTGTTTGAGTCCGTCGCGGTAATGGCTGGGCGTCTGCCCGGTCCAGCGCTTGAAGGCGCGGCTGAAACTGCTGGTGTCGGCGAAGCCGAGCAGGTAGGCGATCTCGCTGATTGAGCAGCGCGGGTCGCGCATATGCTGCAGCGCCAGGTTGTGGCGGGTATCGGCCAGCAGGCCCTCGTAGCTGCACTGCTCGTCGGCCAGATGACGCTGCAGGCTGCGCAGGCTCAGGTGCAGGCTCTGCGCCACGCGTTCGGCCGAGGGCTCGCCGTCCGGCAGCTGCGCGGTCAGGCAGGCGCGCACCTTTTGCGCCCAGGTCGCCGCCTGCAGCTGGGCGAGGTTGCGCTCCAGCACCGCCTCGTTCAGTTCGGCCAGTTCCGGGTTGCCGTCGTCGAGGTGCTGCTCCAGCGCCGCGCGTGGGAAACGCAGCAGGTTCTCCGCTGCGGCGAAGTGCAGCGGCGCGCGAAACACCGCATGCCAGGGCGCCGGGTCGGCCGGCTCGGGGCGCTGCAGGTACACCGCCAGCGGGGCAAACGCGCGGCCCAGGCGGCTGCGGCAGCTGCGCACGTAGATCGCCGCGAAGGCATCCAGCGCCTCGGGTGCCGGGGGCGGGCTATCGGCCGGCACGCGGAAGCGGAACTCGTAGCAGTCGGCGCTTTCGCGCAGTTCCAGCACCAGGGCGTCGCTGACCACCCGATGGTAGCGCTCGATGCGCTCGAACACCTCGCGCAGGCTGCTGCTGGCGTTCAGCGCATAACCGAGGGCGTGGAAGGTGGTGGCGCTGACGTACTGCGAGGTCTTCAACCCCAGCGCCGGATCGCCGCTGGCCGCCACCGCCAGCTGCCACAGGCGCGTGGTGGCCGACAGCGGGCAGCGGGCATTGGGGTCGTCGAGCAGGCGCGGTTCCAGCCCGGCCTGGCGGCACAGCGCGGCGCTGTCCAGGCCCAAGGATTCGAGCTGCTTGCGCAGGGCGCGGGTCCAGCTGGCCAGAGTGGTGGGTTCGGCTGTCATGCAGGTTGGCGTGTCCGGTCAACAGGTTGGCGTTCAGGGTCAGGCGGCTGGCCGACTCTCGCGGCACAGTAGCAGCATGTTCAAGCAGAGGATGCAGGCATGTCCCTTTCTCCCACAAGTGTTGCCCAGATGAATGATCAACAGCGATCGGCGCATATTCGCCAACAGGTGATGGCCCATGGCGTCGAATTGCGCCAGCGTTTCCCCCTGCTCAAGCATCAGGATGCCCTCGGTGCCGGCATCCTGGCCTTGGCCCTGGCCGGCATGCTCGGCTCTGCGGCGCTGTATCTTGGCGGCCATCTGGCCTGGTGGGCGTGCCTGCTGCTGAATGCCTTCTTCGCCTCGCTGACCCACGAGCTGGAGCACGACCTGATCCACTCGATGTATTTCCGCAAGCGCCGGGTGCCACACAACCTGATGCTGGCGCTGGTCTGGCTGGCGCGCCCGAGCACCATCAACCCGTGGATCCGCCGTCACCTGCACCTCAACCACCACAAGGTCTCCGGCAGCGAGCAGGACCTGGAGGAGCGCGCCATCACCAACGGCGAACCCTGGGGTATCGCCCGTCTGCTGATGGTCGGCGACAACGTCATGGCCTCGCTGATCCGCACGCTGCGGGCGAAGACCTGGGCGCACAAGCGCGCCATCCTGTGGCGCACCCTGCGGGTCTATGCACCGCTGGCGCTGCTCAACTGGGGCACCTGGTATGTGTTCCTCGGCTTCCACCTGATCGACTTCGTCGGCGGCGCCCTGGGCGCACCGATCGCCTGGTCGGCCAGCACCCTGGCGGCCATGCACATCGTCAATATCGCCGTGGTGGTGCTGGTCGGGCCCAACGTGCTGCGCACCTTCTGCCTGCACTTCGTCAGCTCCAACATGCACTACTACGGCGACGTCGAGCCGGGCAACGTGATCCAGCAGACCCAGGTGCTCAATCCCTGGTGGTTGTGGCCGCTGCAGGCCTTCTGCTTCAACTTCGGCAGCAGCCACGCGATCCACCACTTCGTGGTCAAGGAGCCCTTCTACATCCGCCAGCTCAGCGTGCCCTTCGCCCACCAGGTGATGCGCGAAGCAGGCGTGCGCTTCAACGACTTTGGCACCTTTGCCCGCGCCAACCGCTGGACCCGCGTGGCCCAGGAGCAGCCGGCGGCGCAGTCGCAGACCGCCTGAAAGCGGGCGCGGTCGCAGCGTCCGCGCCCTTCCCCGACTCTTGTGCGAACTCTCTGATGAACGTCCTGATCGTCCACGCCCACCCCGAACCCCAGTCGTTCTGCAGCGCCATGAAGGACCTGGCCGTCGCCAGCCTCGGCGCCGCCGGCCATGCCGTGCAGTGCTCCGACCTCTACGCGATGCAGTGGAATCCCGTGGCCACGGCCGCCGACTTCACCGAACGCAGCGACCCCGACTACCTGGTGTACGCCCTGGAGCAGCGCCACGCCCACCAGCACCAGGCGCTGGCCGCGGATATCGCCGGCGAACTGGACAAGCTGCTCTGGGCCGACCTGCTGATCCTCAACTTCCCGCTGTACTGGTGCTCGCTGCCGGCCATGCTCAAGGGCTGGGTCGACCGGGTGCTGGTCTCCGGCGCCTGTTATGGCGGCCGGCGCTTCTACGACCGCGGCGGCCTGGTCGGCAAGCGCGCGCTGCTGAGTTTCACCCTCGGCGGCCAGGCGCATATGTTCGCTGGCGAGCAGGCTATTCACGGCGAGCTGGAGTTGCTGCTACGCCCGCTGCTGCGCGGCACCCTGGCCTATGTCGGCCTCGGCGTGCTGCCGCCGTTCGCCGCCTACCACGTGCCCTATATCGACGCGGCGGCGCGCCAGCAGCTACTCGACGACTACCGTGACTATCTGACGCACCTTGACCACCTGCCGCTGCTGGAGATGCCGGCGCTGGCCGACTTCGACCGTCAGCTCCAGCCCGTGCACCATGAGGTACCGGCATGAAGACCTGGATCTGCATCGTCTGCGGCCTGATCTATGACGAAAGCGTCGGCTGGCCGGACGAGGGCATCGCCGCCGGCACGCCCTGGAGCGAGGTGCCGGACGACTGGCTGTGTCCGGACTGCGGGGTGTGCAAGGCCGACTTCGAGTTGCAAGAACGCTAGCAGGCCGCTGAACACTGCCTGCTGCTAGCGCCCCTCGACCAACTGCGGCTCGGCAAAGTAGCTGGTAACCGATTCGCCGGTGTTGTCGCTGTCGGCGGCGAAGACCACCCCGAGGATGCGCCGCGGCGCGCTGCCGAAGGCGGCAATGGCGTCGGCGCGCAGATCGCGGCGCTCCGTCAGCCATTGCCCCAGCGGCGCTTCCGGGCCCCGCAGCACGCGCATCTCCACCGTCTCGGTGTAGGCGCTGCGGGCATGGCTGCCGGGCGCCGCGCTGTTGTCCCAGACGTAGCTCAGGGTCGCCGCCGGCAGGTCGGGGTCGAAGAAGGCGCGCGCCAGGCGCAGCTTCTGCCGGGTCAGGAATGGCAGGCTGGC
>Ga0209343_10011292_pt1 | contig 10061 bp, 12 predicted proteins | sample RifCSPlowO2_02_FD_184026 | JGI IMG/M metagenome (GOLD analysis project Ga0209343, IMG submission 184026) | Groundwater microbial communities from Rifle, Colorado - Rifle CSP2_plank lowO2_0.2 (SPAdes) (version 2) | ecosystem: Environmental > Aquatic > Deep subsurface > Groundwater | place...
CAGCCTTGCCGTTGCTGCAAACGCGCCTGGGCGCTATGACAAATGACCTGCCGACGCGCATCGTCGGCACTGCCCCAGTCGAGAATTTCGTTGAGCAAACGGCCACAACCCAGGCACATATCGCCGTCGTCCAGGCAGCAGCGGCGCACGCACGGCGAGGCGATCAGCGGCGCCCTCCGTTCGGCCGCCGCGCCAGGCCGACACTCAGAGCTCTTCGAACTCAAGACTGGCTCCAGCTTGTTCCAGGGTGATGCGCGCGAGCATTTCACCCAGCTGCTCATCGCTGCTGTCGCAAATCCAGCGCTCGCTGGCCTCGTCGAAATCGAAGTGAAAACCGCCGGAGCGGGCCGCCAGCCACAACTGCCGGATCGGTTCCTGACGGCTGAAGATCAGTTGCGTACCATTCTCGAAACGCACGGTCAGTACCCCCGCCGAGTTTTCCAGGTCGAGATCCAGGTCGCTGTCATCGAAAATGTCTTCTACCGCTTGCTGCACGGTATCGACCAGATCGTGAAAGCGGGCTTCGGTCAAACTCATTGCGGATGTCCTCGAAATATTCAGGTAGTGCAGAAAAGTGCCAGACACACTGGGACAAGGTCGCGCGCGCGTCAGGCCACAGCGCCCGAGCGCCGCGCTAAACGGTTGCTGCGCACGACCAGCAGCAGGAGTCTGGGCGGCATCGAGCGCAGTATACAGCGCTCGCTGCCCATGACCCGCACCTCGCCCAGGACGCGGGCAAAGCCCCGCCGGACGGGAATCCTGGCGCATAGGCAAGGCGCCGGGGGGCCGGTATACTCCGGCGCAATCATGCTTTATTACAAGGACTTCACCATGAAGCGGCTGTTTACTGCCCTTATCGCGCTTGTCGCCGTCAGTACCTTGCTCACCGGCTGCGGCCAGAAAGGCCCGCTGTTCCTCCCGGAAGACAGCAAGCCCGCGCCCGCACAAACCGAATAAGGACAGCTCATGAACGCCTTCAACTACCGCGACGGCACGCTGTTCGCGGAGGGCGTGGCCCTGTCCGCCATCGCCCAACGCTTCGACACGCCGACCTACGTCTATTCGCGGGCGCACATCGAAGCGCAGTACCACGCCTACGCCGATGCCTTGCAGGGCATGCCACACCTGGTCTGCTTCGCCGTCAAGGCCAACTCCAACATCGGCGTGCTCAACGTGCTGGCACGCCTCGGCGCCGGCTTCGACATCGTCTCGCGCGGCGAGCTGGAGCGCGTCCTCGCCGCCGGTGGCGAACCTGGCAGGATCGTCTTCTCCGGCGTCGGTAAGACCCGCGACGACATGCGCCGTGCGCTGCAGATTGGCGTGCATTGCTTCAACGTCGAATCCACCGACGAACTGGAACGCCTGCAACAGGTTGCCGCCGAACTGGGCGTGCAAGCGCCGGTGTCGCTGCGGGTCAACCCGGACGTCGATGCCGGCACCCACCCGTATATTTCCACCGGCCTGAAAGAAAACAAGTTCGGCATTGCCATCGCCGACGCCGAGGCGGTGTATGCCCGTGCCGCCACGCTTGGCAACCTGGAAGTGGTCGGCGTCGACTGCCACATCGGCTCGCAGCTGACCAGCCTGCCGCCGTTCCTCGACGCCCTCGATCGCCTGCTCGCCCTGATCGACCGCCTGGCCGAGCGCGGCATCCGCATCAAACACCTGGATCTGGGTGGCGGCCTTGGCGTGCAATACCGCGACGAGCAGCCGCCGCTGGCCGGCGAGTATATCCAGGCGGTGCGCCAGCGCATTGCCGGGCGCGACCTGGCCCTGGTGTTCGAGCCGGGTCGCTCGATCGTCGCCAACGCCGGCGTGCTGCTGACCCGGGTCGAGTACCTCAAGCACACCGAGCACAAGGATTTCGCCATCGTCGACGCGGCGATGAACGACCTGATCCGCCCGGCGCTGTACCAGGCCTGGATGGACGTGGTGGCGGTGCAGCCGCGCGATGGCGCGACGCGCAACTACGATATCGTCGGCCCGATCTGCGAGACCGGTGACTTCCTGGCCAAGGATCGCGACCTGGCGCTGGCCGAAGGCGACCTGCTGGCCGTGTGTTCGGCGGGCGCCTACGGCTTCGTCATGAGCTCCAACTACAACACCCGCGGCCGCGCCGCCGAGGTGATGGTAGATGGCGACCAGGCCTTCGAAGTGCGGCGTCGCGAGACCCTCAGCGAACTCTTTGCGGGCGAAAGCCAGCTGCCGCCAGCACCATAAGGGCACCCTGATGTTATTGCGCTTTACCAAAATGCACGGCCTCGGCAACGACTTCATGGTCCTCGACCTGGTCAGCCAGCACGCGCATATCCAGCCCAAGAACGCCAAGCAGTGGGGCGATCGCCACACCGGCGTCGGCTTCGATCAACTGCTGCTGGTAGAGCCGCCGAACAATCCGGACGTCGACTTCCGCTACCGCATCTTCAACGCCGACGGCTCGGAAGTGGAGCAGTGCGGCAATGGCGCGCGCTGCTTTGCCCGCTTCGTGCTGGACAAGCGGTTGACCATGAAGAAGCAGATCCGCGTGGAAACCAAGGGCGGCATCATCGAACTCGACGTGCGCCCCGATGGCCAGATCAGCGTGAACATGGGCGCGCCGCGCCTGGACCCTGCGCAAATCCCCTTCCAGGCCGAACGGCAAGCCTTGAGTTACCGCGTCGAGGTCGAGGGGCAAACGGTCGAACTGGCCGCCGTGTCCATGGGCAACCCCCATGCCGTGTTGCGCGTCGACAGTGTCGACAGCGCGCCGGTGCATGAGCTGGGGCCGAAACTGGAGCACCATCCGCGTTTTCCGCAGCGGGTCAACGTCGGCTTCCTGCAGATCATCGACCGCCAGCATGCCAAGCTGCGCGTCTGGGAACGCGGTGCGGGCGAGACCCAGGCCTGCGGCACCGGCGCCTGCGCGGCGGCAGTGGCAGCGATTAGCCAAGGCTGGATGGATTCGCCGGTACAACTCGAGCTGCTCGGCGGCAAGCTGTCCATCGAGTGGGCAGGCCCGGGCCAGCCCGTTATGATGACCGGACCCGCGATGCGCGTGTACGAAGGACAGGTTCGCCTATGACCGACCAGCAGGATTCGCCCAAACCACTCGAGCTCGACGCGGCGGCGGTTGCCGACTACCTGCGCCTGCACCCGGAATTCTTCGTCGCGCATGACGAATTGATTCCCGAGTTGCGCATCCCGCACCAGCGCGGTGACACCATCTCCCTGGTCGAACGCCAGGTGAAACTGCTGCGCGAGCGCAATATCGAGATGCGCCACCGCCTCTCGCAGCTGATGGATGTAGCCCGCGACAACGACCGCCTGTTCGACAAGACCCGGCGCCTGGTGCTCGACCTGCTCGATGCCGCCAGCCTCGAAGAGGTGGTCAGCACCGTGGAAGACAGCCTGCGCCACGAGTTCCAGGTGCCCTTCGTCAGCCTGATCCTGTTCAGCGATACACCGCTACCGGTCGGCCGCTCGGTCAGCAGCGCCGAAGCGCATCAGGCCATCGGCGGCCTGCTGGCAGGCGGCAAGACCATCTGCGGGGTGTTGCGCGAGCACGAACTGAACTTTCTGTTCGGCGAAAGCGAAGCCCGCCAGGTCGGCTCCTCGGCGGTGGTCGCGCTGTCCTATCAGGGCCTGCATGGCGTGCTGGCGATCGGCAGTAGCGATCCGCAGCATTACAAGAGCTCCCTGGGCACCCTGTTCCTCGGCTATATCGCCGAAGTCCTGGCCCGCGTGCTGCCGCGCTTCGCCACGCCGCTACGTTCGGTCAGATAGCCGCTCACCAATGGCAAGGTGTAGGGTGGATGACGCCTTTTTCATCCACCAGCGACCCGGTCGAAAACGCTTCGCGGTTTTCCACCCTACGCGTTACCGAGCCTAGCGCCGCGCTCGCCGGGAGCCGCCATGCACGATCATCTGCACGCCTACCTCGAGCACCTGCGCAGCGAGCGCCAGGTCTCCCGGCACACCCTCGACGGCTACAGCCGCGACCTGGCCAAGCTCCTCGCCTTCTGCGAACGCGAGCAGATCGTGGCATGGGCCGCGCTGGACACCCCACGCCTGCGCCGGCTGATCGCCCGCCTGAATCTCGAGGGCCAGTCCAGCCGCAGCCTGGCCCGCCTGCTTTCGGCGACGCGCGGCCTCTACCGTTACCTGATCCGCGAAGGCCATTGTCAGAATGATCCGGCCAGCGGCCTGACGCCCCCGAAAGGCGAGCAGCGCCTGCCGAAAACCCTGGATGCCGACCGCACCGCTCAGCTGCTCGACGGCGCGGTCGAGGACGATTTCATCGCCCGCCGCGATCAGGCCATGCTCGAGCTGTTCTACTCCTCCGGCCTGCGCCTGGCCGAACTGGTCGGCCTCAACCTCGACAACCTGGACCTGGGCGATGGCCTGGTGCGGGTGCTGGGCAAGGGCAACAAGACCCGCGAGTTGCCGATCGGGCGCATGGCGCGTCAGGCCCTGGAACAGTGGCTGCCCTTGCGCGCCCTGGCCAACCCGGGGGATGGCGCGGTATTCATCAGCCAGCAGGGGCGCCGCCTCGGTCCGCGCGCGGTGCAACTGCGCGTGCGTCAGGCCGGAGTGCGCGAACTCGGGCAGAATCTGCACCCGCACATGCTGCGTCATTCCTTCGCCAGTCATATGCTGGAGTCTTCACAGGACTTGCGTGCGGTGCAGGAGCTGCTTGGCCACGCCGACATCGCCACCACCCAGGTCTACACCCACCTGGACTTCCAGCACCTGGCCACTGTGTATGATCGCGCCCATCCACGGGCCAAACGCAAAGGCAGTAGCGAATGAGCATTCAACTGATCACCTTCGACCTCGACGATACCCTGTGGGACGTGACCCCGGTGATGCAGGACGCCGAAGCGACACTGCGCAACTGGCTGGCGCTGCACGCGCCACGCCTGGGTGCGGTGCCGGTCGAGCACCTGTGGACCATTCGCGCGCGCTTGCTGCAAGACGAACCATCGCTCAAGCATCGCCTCAGCGAACTGCGCCGGCGCATCCTGCACGATGCCCTGGCAGGCGCGGGCTATGCGCCCGGCGAGGCCGTAGCGCTGGCCGAGGGGGGGTTTCAGGTATTTCTCGCCGCCCGCCATCAGGTCGAGCTGTTCGCCGAGGTGCACCCGACCCTGGAGATCCTGGCCAATCGCTTCCAGCTCGGGGTGATTACCAATGGCAATGCCGACGTGCGCCGCCTGGGCCTGGCCGACTACTTCCAGTTCGCCCTGTGCGCCGAAGAACTCGGGGTCGGCAAACCCGACCCCAAGCCGTTTCAGGAAGCCCTCAGGCGTGCCGGCATTGCCGCACAGCACGCCGTGCATATCGGTGACCATCCCAGCGACGATATCGCCGGCGCCCAGGCTGCCGGCCTGCGGGCGATCTGGTTCAACCCGCAGGGCAAAGCCTGGGAAGGCGACAAGCGCGCCGAAGGCGAAATCCGCAGCCTGGCCGAACTGCCAGGGCTGCTGCACAGCTGGGTGTAGGCCAGGCTTTGACAGGCCGTGGCTAAACGACCTGCGCCGCTGAGACGGCCTCGCCTACGCTGTGCAATGCGCGGTCAGATAGGCCGGCTGCCGTATTTGCTGTCGGGCTTCTTCGGTGGATCGGAAACCACGTTGGGCTCGACTTCCTGCACCTTGCCGCCGCGTGCCAGATACTCTTCCATGGCGCGGGCCAGGGCGTCGCGGTCCTTCTGCTTGGCTTCGATGCTCGGCAGCTCTTCAACATTAACCGCCGCCTTGACCTTGGTCTTGCTCTTGCCCGTGCTGACAATTTCGTCGCCGTCGTCGTCACCGCTGTCGACATCATCGGCGGCAGCCATTTCCTCGCCGCTGTCCTCGTCAGCCCCTTCGAGCTCGTCTTGTTCGAGATCTTCGTCGCTCATGTTCAACCTCATGACTTGCGAAAAGCAGGTTAGTTATAGCCCAGCTACGTGATCTTTCGCACGTCGCCGGAAAAATTCGCATGGCCTTGCCTGGCAAAGCCCGCCAGCCGCTTCTCGCGCTGGCCCGGACAAGCACTGCGGTGTCGCATAACAGTGCTTATCGGCGCGCATTCTAGCGTGCTGCCAGAAAAAACAAAGGGCGCCTTTAGGCGCCCTTGTTTTAAATCACCGGCAATCAGCTTTTAGTGAATTCCGGATAGGCTTCCATACCGCATTCGGCGATATCCACGCCCTCATACTCTTCTTCCTGAGTGACGCGCAGACCGATCACCAGCTTGATGATCGACCAGACGATCAGGCTGGCGATGAAGACCCAGGCGAAGATGCAGGCCAGACCGAGCAACTGGGCGCCAAGGGTGGCATCCGGGTTGGTCAGGACCACGGCCAACAGACCCCAGATGCCGGCCACGCCGTGCACGGAAATGGCACCGACCGGGTCATCGATTTTGAACTTGTCCATGGCCAGGATGGAGAACACCACCAGCACGCCACCGACGGCACCGATCAGGGTCGCCTGCAGGGCGCTCGGGGTCAGCGGCTCGGCGGTGATCGCCACCAGGCCGGCCAGGGCACCGTTGAGCGCCATGGTCAGGTCGGACTTGCCGAACAGGATGCGCGCCACGATCATCGCCGCGATCAGGCCGCCGGCAGCGGCCATGTTGGTGTTGACGAACACCTGGGCCACGGCGTTGGCGTCTTCGATGGTGCTCATCTTCAGCTGCGAGCCCCCGTTGAAGCCGAACCAGCCCATCCACAGGATGAAGGCACCGAGCGTGGCGATCGGCAGGTTGGCGCCCGGAATGGCGTTGACCTGGCCACCCGCGCCGTACTTGCCCTTACGTGCGCCCAGCAGCAGGACGCCGGCCAGAGCAGCCGTAGCGCCCGCCATGTGGACCACGCCGGAACCGGCGAAATCGAGGAAGCCGGCTTCGTTGAGGAAGCCCGAACCCCACTTCCAGAAGCCCTGTACCGGGTAGATGAAACCGGTCATGACCACGGCGAAGGCGAGGAAGGCCCACAGCTTCATGCGCTCGGCCACGGCACCGGAGACGATCGACATGCAGGTCGCGGCGAACACCACCTGGAAGAAGAAGTCCGAACGCGTCGAATAGTAAGGGGCATCGTCGCCGCCGGCGAGAACCGACTCGACGCTGTTCTCGTCACCGATCAGGAAACCCAGGCTTGGCAGGATGCCGCCCTCCGGGCTGGAGTACATGATGTGGTAACCGATCACCAGGTACATGACGCTGGCCACCGCGTACAGGGCAATGTTCTTGGTGAGAATTTCGGTGGTGTTCTTCGCCCGTACCAGGCCGGCTTCGAGCATGGCAAAACCCGCTGCCATCCACATCACCAGGGCGCCGCAGATCAGGAAGTAGAAGGTATCGAGGGCATACTGCAGGGGAATCAGGGCTGTGCTTTGCATAAGTACTCCGTTGCACCGTTGCACGATGTGTCGCCATTGGCGCACCCCAAAAAAACGCCCGGTGAACCGGGCGTTTTGCACATCAGCAGGGCTTACAGGTTGTAGCCGCGCTCGTCGTGCTCGGAGAGGTCGAGACCCACGGTCTCGGCTTCTTCGTTGATGCGCAGACCCATGACCATATCCAGCACCTTGAGGATCACGAAGGTGACCACGGCGGTGTAGATCACGGTGAAGGCGACACCCTTGAACTGGATGAAGACTTGCGCACCGATGTCTTCCACGGTGCCAAAGCCGCCCAGGGCCGGTGCCGCGAACACGCCGGTGAGGATGGCGCCTACTATGCCGCCGATACCGTGTACGCCGAAGGCGTCCAGGGAGTCGTCGTAGCCCAGCTTGCGTTTCAGGCTGGTGGCGCAGAAGAAGCAGATCACGCCAGCGGACAGACCGATCACCAGGGCGCCCATCGGGCCCGCAGTGCCGGCGGCCGGAGTGATGGCGACCAGGCCGGCGACCACACCGGAAGCGATGCCCAGGGCGCTCGGCTTACCGTGGGTGACCCACTCGGCGAACATCCAGCCCAGGGCAGCAGCGGCGGTGGCGATCTGGGTGACCAACATGGCCATACCGGCGGTACCATTGGCCGCGACGGCGGAGCCGGCGTTGAAGCCGAACCAGCCGACCCACAGCATGGCGGCACCCATCAGGGTGTAGCCGAGGTTGTGCGGCGGCATGGCGGTGGTCGGGAAACCTTTACGCTTGCCCAGCACCAGGCAGGCCACCAGGCCAGCGATACCGGCGTTGATGTGCACCACGGTGCCGCCGGCGAAGTCCAGCACGCCCCAGTCCCACAACAGGCCGCCGTCACCGGACCAGACCATGTGCGCGATAGGTGCATAGACCAGGGTGAACCACACGCCCATAAAGATCAGCATGGCGGAGAACTTCATGCGCTCGGCGAAGGCGCCGACGATCAGGGCCGGAGTGATGATGGCGAAGGTCATCTGGAAGATGATGAACACGCTTTCCGGAATCGCGTACACCAGGCTGGCCGGCGTCAGGCCACCGAGGAAGGCCTTGGACAAACCGCCGATAAAGGAGTTGAAGTTAACGACCCCCTGCTCCATGCCGGTGACATCGAAGGCGATGCTGTAGCCGTAGACGACCCACAGGATGCTGATCAGGCCGGTGATGGCGAAACACTGCATCATCACCGAAAGAACGTTCTTGGACCGCACCATGCCGCCGTAAAACAGCGCCAGGCCGGGAATGGTCATGAACAGTACGAGCGCACTGGCGACAATCATCCACGCGGTATCACCGCTGTTCAATACAACCTCGTCCGCCATGGCGATGCCGGGGGTAACGAGGGACACAAGGGCTCCTAGCCCTGCGATCTGACGCAGAGTCATATGTTTTTCTCCTGGGGCGTGGGGGTTCGAAGAGCGTTTAGATCGCGTCGGTATCGGTTTCGCCGGTACGGATGCGGATGGCCTGTTCCAGGTTGACCACGAAAATCTTGCCATCACCGATCTTGCCGGTATTGGCGGCCTTGGTGATGGCTTCGATGACGCGATCCAGCTGATCGTCAGCGATGGCCACGTCAATCTTTACCTTGGGTAGAAAATCGACCACGTATTCAGCGCCGCGGTACAATTCGGTGTGACCTTTTTGCCGACCGAAACCTTTGACCTCGGTGACAGTGATGCCCTGCACGCCGATTTCCGACAGTGACTCGCGGACGTCGTCCAGCTTGAACGGCTTGATGATGGCAGTGACTAGCTTCATGAAACTTTCTCCCGTGTAAGGTGGACTTGCCCCAGGAATTACGAACCCGGCTCAAGTCTAAGCGCTGTGTCTGGCTTTTGTAATGCATCGGTTGCCCCAGGGGACAACAGCGATACCCACCAACCGCTCCTGACGAAACACTTCCCGCTTCGCCTAACGCACCGGAACTGCATCGGTGCATTCGTCACAAGCGACCAAGCAGAAAGCTTGCCAGATCGTATAAAACCGCTTTTTTTCAAACAGTTAACAGGAAAAACAGGTTCTCGGCATGGCCTCGACAGGCGGGCAGCGCACGATAACGGTGCAAGCATGCAACGACCAACGCACGAAAAGCGTGCAGAGCTGGCCACGCCGGCCCGGCCATGACTGCGTGCTACACTGCCGCCGTCTGTCACTGGAACCCTACCATGTTGCCGCCCAAAGCCTTGCTCGATGCACTCAGCGCCCACGCCTCGCGCCTGTTCAACGGCGAAACGCCGCTGCCGCGTAGCGAATTCGAAGCCCAGTTCAAAGCCCTGCTGCAGAGCGGCTTCAGCAAACTCGACCTGGTCAGCCGGGAAGAGTTCGACAGCCAGATGGCCGTACTCGCCCGCACCCGTGCTCGCCTGGAGGCGCTGGAAGCCAAGGTTGCCGAACTGGAAGCACGCGCCGTGCAAGGCGCCACACCGCCCACCGAGTAACCCGCTCGGACGGTTGACGATCAAGGAGTGATCGATGTCCCTGGCCATAGTCCACAGCCGCGCCCAAGTCGGTGTCGAAGCGCCCGCCGTCACCGTCGAGGCGCACCTGGCCAACGGCTTGCCGTCGCTGGCGCTGGTCGGCCTGCCCGAGACCGCGGTCAAGGAAAGCAAGGATCGGGTGCGCAGCGCCATCCTCAACTCCGCCTTCGATTTTCCGCCGCGGCGCATC
>Ga0209343_10011293_pt1 | contig 10060 bp, 5 predicted proteins | sample RifCSPlowO2_02_FD_184026 | JGI IMG/M metagenome (GOLD analysis project Ga0209343, IMG submission 184026) | Groundwater microbial communities from Rifle, Colorado - Rifle CSP2_plank lowO2_0.2 (SPAdes) (version 2) | ecosystem: Environmental > Aquatic > Deep subsurface > Groundwater | place: Rifle...
CCGATCCGGCACACTAAGCGCCCCGAGCAAATGCTCGTTTAGCATAGCCAGCAGACTCCGTATGACCCGTTCCCCGCTCCGCCGCCTCGTATTTGGCACCCTGCACCGCCTGCTGTACCTCTGGGTGCGCTCGGAAACCATCAACCAGTCGGCCTTTACCCTCAAGCTCGACCGCAGCAAGCCGGTGTTCTATGTGCTGCAGCTGCCGTCGCTGAGCGATCTGGCGGTGGTCGATACGGAGTGCCGCAAGGCCGGCCTGCCGCGGCCGATCCTGCCGGTGTCGGTGGGCAGCCTGGAGGAGCCGGCGGCCTTCTTCTACCTGACGCCTGAGCCGGACTGGCTGGGCCGCCAGGACAAGCGCGGGATTTCCCCGACCCTGCAACGCCTGGTCGCCGCCCTCAGTCAGCAGGCAGTGGACGATGCGCAGATAGTCCCGGTCAGCGTGTTCTGGGGCCAGTCGCCGGACCGCGAAACCAGCGCCTGGAAGCTGCTGTTCGCCGACAGTTGGGCGGTCACCGGGCGCCTGCGCCGGCTGGTCAGCATCCTGATTCTGGGGCGCAAGACCCGCGTGCAGTTCTCCACGCCCATCCATATGCGCGAGCTGGTGGAACAGGACAAGGGCCACGAGCGCACCCTGCGCATGGTGCAACGCATCCTGCGCGTGCACTTTCGCAACCAGAAGGCCGCGGTGATAGGCCCGGACCTGTCGCACCGGCGCAACCTGGTAAAAGGCCTGGTACACGGCCCGCAGGTGCGCCAGGCGATTATCGACGAGGCCGAACGGGACAATATCAGCCTGGAGAAGGCCGAAAGCCAGGCCCTGCGCTACGGCAACGAGATCGCTTCGGACTACGCCTACACCGCCATCCGCTTCCTCGAACTGGTGCTCAGCTGGTTCTGGAACAAGATCTACGACGGCATCAAGGTCAACCATATCGAGGGCGTGCAGGACGTCGCCCAGGGCCATGAGGTGATCTACGTGCCCTGCCACCGCAGCCATATCGACTACCTGCTGCTGTCCTATCTGCTGTTCAGGAATGGTTTAACGCCGCCGCATATAGCCGCCGGGATCAACCTGAATATGCCGCTGATCGGCGGCCTTCTGCGCCGCGGCGGCGCCTTCTTTATGCGCCGCACCTTCAAGGGCAACCCGCTGTACACCGCGGTATTCAACGAATACCTGCACTGCCTGTTCAGCAAGGGCTTCCCGGTGGAGTACTTCGTCGAGGGCGGGCGTTCGCGCACCGGACGCATGCTGCAACCCAAGACCGGCATGCTGGCCATCACAATGCGCAGCTTCCTGCGCAGCAACCGCCTGCCGGTGGTGTTCGTGCCGGTGTATATCGGCTACGAGCGCGTGCTGGAAGGCCGCACTTATCTGGGTGAGCTACGCGGAGCGAGCAAGAAGAAGGAATCGATCTTCGATATCTTCAAGGTCATAGGCGCGCTCAAGCAGCGTTTCGGCCAGGTCTGGGTCAACTTCGGCGAGCCGATCAAGCTGGCCGAGTTCCTCGACCAGGAGCAGCCGGACTGGCGCGTTCAGGACTACGGCACCCAGTTCCGCCCGGACTGGCTGAACGGCGCCACCCATCGCCTGGGCGAGCGGGTCGCGCAGCACCTCAACGAGGCGGCGGCGATCAACCCGGTCAACCTAGTGGCCCTGGCGCTGCTCTCCACCAGCAAGCTGGCCCTGGACGACCGCGCCCTGGCGCGGGTGCTCGACCTCTACCTGGCGCTGCTGCGCCAGGTGCCCTACTCGCCGCACTGCACCCTGCCGGAGGGCAACGGCCAGGCGCTGATCGAGTACGTGCAGCGCATGGACCTGCTCGCCGAGCAGAAGGACGCCCTGGGCAAGATCCTCTATCTGGACGAGCACAACGCCGTTCTGATGACCTACTACCGCAACAACGTGCTGCATATCTTCGCGTTGCCGGCGCTGCTGGCGAGCTTCTTCCAGAGCAGCGCGCGGATGAGCCGCGAGCAGATCCTGCGCTACACCCGCGCGCTCTATCCCTACCTGCAGTCGGAGCTGTTTATCCGCTGGCGCCTGGAGGAGCTGGACGCCGTGGTCGATCAGTGGCTGGCGGCCTTTGTCGAGCAGGGCCTGCTGAAATTCGAGGGCGGGGTCTATGTGCGCCCGGCGCCGAGTTCCCGCGAGTTCGTCCTGCTGACCCTGCTGGCCCGCGCCATAGTGCAGACCCTGCAGCGTTTCTATATGGCCACCGCCCTGCTGCTGAATGCCGGGCAGAACGCCATCAGCGCCGCCGAACTGGAAGACCTGTGCACCGTCATGGCCCAGCGTCTGTCGATACTGCATGGCCTCAACGCCCCGGAGTTCTTCGACAAGAGCCTGTTCCGCCACTTTATCCAGGGCCTGCAGGAGCAGGGCGTGGTGCGCCAGGATCAAGCCGGCAAACTCAGCCACCACCCGCTGCTCGGCGAGCTGGCCGAAGGCGCGGCCAAGCGCGTGCTGCCGGCGGAGATTCGCCTGTCGATCCGCCAGGTGGCCATGGATAGGAATGCGGATATGGCCGAGGCGGTGTAGCGCTTAACACCGCAGCGGCGGACAAGGCTGCGGCATGTCCGCCCTACCCCATGGGCTCGCACAAAAGACCGTAGGTTGGGTTGAGGAGCGCAGCGACGAAGCCCAACGCCAATGGTTCGGGCGCCACCCTGCTGATGGATACCTTGTTGGGCTTCGCGCAGCTCAGCCCAACCTACGATTCGGGCCAAGGCTTGGCGTGTGCAACAGCGTTGAAGCCCGGGTGCAATCCGGGCTTGCGCTGCAACCGCCTGATCGCCTGCAAGCTGGCTCCTACCCCCTACTCAACCCGGTCAGGCGCGAGGACAGCGCCTGCATCGAGCTGCTGACCCTATCCAGGGCCTGGGCGTCGCGGGCGTTCTCTTCGCTGATGCTGTGAATGCGCACCGCCAGTTCGTTGATCGCCTGGGTGACGTGGCTCTGCTGCTGCGCCGCCACGGCGATCTGCTGGGCGCGCTGGGAAATATCGTCGAAGCTCTGCACCGTGCTGGACAGCGCCGTCGCCGCGCCCTCGGCCTCGCCCACCGCGTGTTCGGTGCGCGCCTCCCCCGCCTGCATGGCCTGCACCGCCTGGCGCGAGGCCTGCTGCAAGGCGCTGATCATGGTGCCGATTTCATTGGCCGAGGCCTGGGTCTTGCCGGCCAGGGTGCGCACCTCGTCCGCCACCACGGCGAAGCCGCGACCCTGCTCGCCGGCGCGCGCCGCCTCGATGGCGGCGTTGAGCGCCAGCAGGTTGGTCTGCTCGGAAATCGCCTTGATCACATCCAGCACCGCACCGACCTGCTGGCTGTCTTTTTCCAGACGGCTGATCACCTGGGCCGCGTCCGCCATCTCGGTCGCCAGGGCCTGAATCGCCGCGCTATTGGAGGCCACCTTCTGCTGCCCCTGCTGCACCACCGCCAGCGAATTTTGCGCGGTGGTGGCGCAGTCGTTGGTGTTCTGCGCCACCTCCTGGGCACTGCTGGACATCTGGGTGATGGCCGCGGCCAGCTGGGTATTCTCCTGGCGCTGCTGCTCGGCGCGACCGGCCAGGGTGCCGCTGAGACCGCCCAGTTGCGCGGCCTCGCTGTGCAGATGATCGGCTTCCTCGGCGATGCGCTGGAGCAGGGTGCGCAACTGCCCGGCATAACGGTTGACCGCCTGGCGCAAGGCGCCGATCTCGTCGTCGCGCTCCACGCTCAGCTCGACATCGCGGCTGGCGGAACCGCGGCCGAGGGAGTCGATCTGCGCGGTGGTCTCCTCCAGTTGGGCGATCAATTTGTGCCCGGCGAACCAGGCCAACGCCAGCAGCACGGCCAGCAGCGGCAGGAGGAACAGCAGGATTTCCCAGGTCAGCGCCCGCGCCAGACCGGTCACCCGCTCATAGGGAGTGACCAGACCTATCACCCAGCCGGTGTCGGGCATGGCGAACAGGCTGACCCGACTGGCCTGCTTGAGCTGGCCGTCCATCTCCAGGTCCAGGTTGCGTATCGCCCCGCCGCTCTTGCTCGCCAACGCCTGCTGCACCGGGCCCAGCCAGCTCTCCTGCTGCGCCAGCTCGGCGAAGGCCAGCATCTTGCCGCCCTTGCTGCCGGTCACCCCGGGGAAATGCAGGACGTTGCCGGCCTGATCCAGGGCGAAGGCATAACCATCGGTGACCTTGCCCTGCTCGGTGAGAAAGCGCGCCAGGTCGTCCAGCAGCAGATCCAGGGTGGCCACCCCGGCGAAGCGCCCCTCCAGTTGGTAGGGCACGCTGCAGGTGACCATGGGCACGCCGGTCACCGCATCCTGATAGGCCTCCGACCACAGGCACTGGCCGGCCTTGCTGCTGCGCGCGCCGCTATACCAGGCATCGTTGTGATAGCCGGGGCCGCTGGCGGCGTTGTAGTCGTCGGAATAGGCCAGGCGCCCATCACCGCCGCGCGCCCAGAAAAAACTGCGGCGTTCCACGCCCGCGGCAAAGGCATTGGGCTCCGGCCACACGCCACCGCCGGCTATGGCCCGGTCGCCCTGGTTGTCGATCAGATTGGGCAGGCTGTTGAGGTACAGCGGCTCCTCGCGGGGCAGCACTTCGGCCAGGTGCGCCAGGCTGGCGGTCACCCCTTCGATCTTGGCCAGTTGCAGGGCCAGCTGGCGCACTATGGCGCCGCCGGTCTGCTCGATCAGCTCGCCGCTGGCCGCCACCACCCGCGGCTGGCCGCGCAGCGCCATCACCGCGAACACCGCCAGGGCGGTGAGGATCAACAGCAACACGCTGCCCAGGGTCAAACGTTGCGACAGTCGAACCGGAACCAAGGCCATGCTGACTACTCCTGTTGAATAAGAACCTGTTCAAATTGAACCTCTGCGACGCAGGGCCTATCGAGGCTGCCGCACTCCAATCCCTTTGCCATCAGCCGGCGCGGCTGACCTTCGAAGCACAGCCACGGCCGAGCGATAGTCTGTAAAGCGTCCTTGTGGTTATAGATGAAATAGCGCCGGGCCGTTTCGCCCAGCCGCTGCGCTCTGTTAGCGACTCTGCCTTTAGAGTAAGCGGCGCAATGCATCGGGCGGCATCGGCCGATTGAGGAAGTAGCCCTGGGCCTCATCGCAGCCGTATTGGCGCAACAGCTCGAGCTGCTCCTGGGTTTCCACGCCCTCGGCCGTCACGGTCAGGGCCAGCGCCCGGCCGAGGCCGATAATGGCCTGGATGATCGCCTGGCTGTCCGGGGACGCGGGCAGATCGGTCATAAAGCTGCGATCGATCTTCAGGCCATCGAAGGGGAAGGAACGCAGGTAGCTGAGGGATGAATAGCCGGTGCCGAAGTCATCCATCGACAGCCTCACCCCCAGCCCCTTCAGTTCCTGCATCAAGGCCAGCGCGCCCTCGGCATCCTCGAGCATCACGCTCTCGGTAAGCTCCAGCTCCAGGCGCCCCGGGGGCAGGCCGGTTTCTTCGAGTACGGTGCGGATCTGCTCCACCAGCTGCCCACGACGGAACTCCACCGGCGACAGGTTGACCGAGACTATCAGCGCCTCGTTCCAGCTCAGGGCTTCGACGCAGGCCGTACGCAGCACCCAGGCGCTGAGCGGCACTATCAGGCCGGTACTTTCGGCTATGCCGATAAAGCTATCCGGGCCCAGCAGGCCACGTTGCGGGTGCTGCCAGCGCACCAGGGCTTCGGCCGCCACCATGCGCTGGCGGCCGACGCTATAACGGGGCTGCAGCAGCAGGCGCAGCTCATCCCCCGCCAAGGCCTGGCGCAGGTCGTTCTCCAGCTGGCGGCGCTCGACCACCCGCTCGTTCATGTCGCTGGCATAAAAACACCAGGCGCTGTGCCCGACGCTCTTGGCTTCGTAGAGGGCGATATCGGCAAAGCGCAGCAACTCATCGGCCTGGGTGGCATCGGCGGGGGCCATGGCCACGCCGATGCTGGCGCCGATAAAGATGCTGTGGTGATCGATCTCGAAGGGCTGTTCGATACCGGCGATCAACCGCGTGCAGAGGCGTTCCACCTCCTCCTGGGAGGAGATGCCGCTGACGATCAGGATAAATTCATCGTTGCCCATGCGCGCCACCAGGTCGCCTTCGCGCAGGGCGAAACGCAGGCGCTGGGACACCTCGCCGAGCACCTGGTCGCCCACCTCATGGCCGAACGAATCGTTCACCGGCTTGAAGCGGTCGAGGTCGATGCTCAGCATGACCAGGGGGTTGTCGACCGTAGGCACGGCCTTGAGCTTGCCCTCGAGAAATTCCTGCATGCGGTTGCGGTTGGGCAAACCGGTGAGCGCGTCGTGCAGCAACAGGTGTTCGATGCGCGCCTGCGCCTGGATCTCTTCGGTGATATCGCTGACCGTACCGCGGTAGCTTCCGGCAGCCTGGCCATCCTCGATATGCCGCAGCGACAGGCGACAGGTGCGCAGGCCGCCATCGAAGGCGCTGTAATGGCATTCGCGGCTGTGCCGGACAGATGGCCGGCTGCTGCACTTTTCCAGCCAGGCGGACAGCCCGCCCGGGCACTGAATCAGCTCGCCGAGCGGGTGACCGAGCCAGGCGCTTTCCACATGCCCGGTCAGCGCCTGAAAGCGGCTGGACAGGTAGGTCAGATTCAATTGCGCGTCGGCTTCCCAGATCCAGTCCGAAGCGGCCTCGGCCACATCGCGAAAACGCCCTTCACTGGCGGCCAGGGCCTGCTGGCTGGCGAACAGCGAGGCGTAGCTGGCATCCATCTCGCGCGCGGAGGCGATGGCCCGGCGCAGGGTCAACCAGGTGATCATGGCGAAGATGCCACCGCCCAGGGTCAGCATCGGCAGAATCAGGTACAGCAGCTGCTTGCCTGGCTGCGCGGGGCTCCAGCGCAGCATCAGAGGCTGGCCAGTCGCAATGTTCAACGCCAGCGCGGGCTCAGCCTGGCGATCCGCGGCATCCTTGGCCACGCGCAGCTTGTCGATGCCGAAGCCCTCGCCCAGGGCCTGCAGTTTCTCGGGGCTGAGCCGGTCGACGAACAGCAACACCGAGGCAGGCCCCGGCAGCGCCTCGACCTGCGGGTCGCCGCCGGTGGTGAGGCCGGTAGCGGCCACCAGCACCGGCTGCCCGGCTACGTGTAGGAAGCTTACGAGCGGCTCCTCGGCCTCGGTTTGCGCGCGCGCCTGGTCGAGCAGATCCTGGATGCCCTGATCAAGCCATTGCTCGGCTTGGATGCTTGCTAGCTGACCGTCGACCACCGCATAAGTGGTCTGGCCTTTGGGGTCGACGACAAACACCCCGTCATAGGCGAAGTCCTCGAACAGTGTGGGGCCCAGGTTCTGCCGGGTGTAGGCCCAATCGATATCGACCTTGGCATGCAGGTTGCGGTAGGCCTCGCCCCAGTAGGCATTATCGCTGAGGGTCGCCACAATCGACTTTTCCCGCGCCTGGATGGCCTTTTCCACATAGAACAGGCTCTGCTGGGTCGCGCGGGTGTTCTGCTGCAGCGCGATCTGCACCAGCGCCACGCTGGCCACGGCAAACAACAGGAGTAGCAAGGCGGCGATAAACAACAGGGCGTGGCGGGTGGAGCTCGAATTGGCAACAGCTTTGGCAGGTTGACGGGACAAGTCGGCGGGTGACGGCATTGAGAATCCTTGGCCAGTCCATAAGGCGCTGCAGAGCGAGCCCTAGCATTGCCCGAGCATAGCAGCATTGAACCGCCATGCTAGTAGCCACAGGCCACTGCCTGGCCGGCTTAAACGGAACCCTGTCGCACTTTGTACATAGGCCGGACTGCGCCCTCGCCTGCCCTGCCAATAACCCAGTCTAGACCGCGCTTAAGGCACGCACGGCAAGGCTCAAGCAGACGAAAACCAGAAGGCTTTTGCTGGCGCCGCCGCGCTCCGCTAAGCTCGCCCCTACCTACCCGCTAGAAGGATCGCCCCATGCTGCGCATCACCTCCCTCGTCGCCGGTCTGGCGCTGTCGACCAGCGCCCTGGCCCTGTCCCTCGCCGACCTGAGCCAGACCGACGCCAGCGGCGGCCTCAAGGATGCGCTGGTGCAAGGCGCCCAGGTGGCGGTCAAGCAACTGGGCGCCCCCGGTGGCTTCAGCAATAACCCACAGGTGCGCATCGAGCTGCCGGGCAACCTCGGCAAGGCGGCGCAAGCCATGAAGATGATGGGCATGGGCGCCCAGGTCGAGCAGCTGGAAAGCAGCATGAACCAGGCCGCCGAAGCGGCCATGCCGCAAGCCCAGGCGCTGCTGGTGGACTCGGTGAAGAAGATGACGGTGCAGGACGCCAAGAGCATCCTCGCCGGGCCGGACGATTCGGCCACCCAATATCTGAACAAGACCAGCCGCGAGCAGATCCGCGCCAAGTTCCTGCCCATAGTCCAGCAAGCCACCGCCCAGGTCGGCCTGGCCAAGCAATACAACAGCTTCGCCGGGCAAGCGGCGAGCTTCGGGGTGATCGACGCGAAAAGCGCGAATATCGAAAGCTATGTCACCGAGCAGGCGCTAAACGGCCTGTTCGAGATGATTGCCAAGCAGGAAGCCAGCATTCGTGAGAATCCGGCGGGGGCGGCTACCAGTTTGGCCAAGAAGGTGTTTGGGGCGTTGTAAGAAGGGTTTAATCACAGCAAACCCGTCATCTGTCTGACAAGCAACCACCGCTCACTGACCAACGGGATGATGTGCATGCATCTGCACTTTGAATGGGATGCCAAGAAGGCAACCAGCAACCTACGCAAACACGGGGTCAGCTTCGAAGAGGCCGCTGAAGTCTTCCGCGATCCACTGGCCCTCACCCTCTTTGACGAAAACCACGGCCAGAACGAGGAGCGCTGGATAACACTGGGCCAAGCCAGTAATCGCAAACTTGTCGTCGTGGTGCATACTTGGCGAGAAGATGGCGGCGACCATATCCATGTCCGCTTGATCTCAGCCCGAGTGGCCACGAGCCACGAGACGCAACAGTACGAAGGGTGAATAGCATGCGTGACGAGTACGATTTCAGCAGAGCCGAACGCGGCAAGTTCCACCACCCCGATGCCGAACTGCATCTGCCGGTGTACCTGGACAACGATGTGCTCAATTATTTCGAGGAGCGCGCACGCAGCAAGGGCGTCGCCCTTACTGCCCTTATCAATGATTTATTGCGCAAAGACATCGCCCTTATCGAGGGCGTGAAGTAACGCCGGGCGATACCCCGGCAGGCTGCGCATGGGGCAGGGTATAGAGCAGAGGAAGCGATATTGCTGGATGAGAAAGGTGCTACGTCCGAAGTTAAAGCTCTCAGATCCTTCCAGGTGAAGACTGTTGCCGACATGATCGACAAGCTGGACTGGGAAATTGGCATGTTGACCGAGCTGCAGAACTGCACCAAGCCCGAAAGCGTTAAGAACGCCAGCTACTTTGCAATCAACGCGGCGATAACGGCATGGGCTGTAGTCGACTGGCTCTGGCATGTAGCTAACGAAGCTCAGCAGCAGAGCTGGATGCGGGACACTCCACCAAATCAAAAGCCTGCGCAGCGCTTCCAGCGAAAGCTCGAGAGCCTCTGTCCTGCCATGCGCCTGTGCAAGGAAATAGCGAACGCCTCCAAGCACCTCAGTCCGGGCCGATTTACTGATCGCGAGGTTCGAACCAGCGGGCCGGAGTACGTAACGATCCATGCAACGGCTGGAACGCTGCGCGCGGGGGAACCTATTGCCACTCACAGTGCCTGGCTCCTGATCTGGGCAAGTAGTGAGACTCATACTGCAAAGTCTGTTCTCGAGCAGGCCAATGATTTCCTGTGGGGATTTGCTTATAAAGAAGGTTTGTTGAACTCCCCCGAAACGAGCTGACACCCAGCATAGGTGTCGCTCAGCTCGTAGGATGGGTTGAGCGTAGCGATACCCATCACGCAAACGATCAAACGGCACAAAACATGGACCCAACGTCACACTATCAGGCGCGCAATCTCCCCCGTTCAGTAGGCCGAACGGAATCGTTGCGTAGAGGGTTGAGCGGCATGGATGCCGCGAGAGCCGTGATGGGCCAGGGACGGCCCTTCTCGGCGTGCCCTCGGAGCAATGATGGAGTGAG
>Ga0209343_10011296_pt1 | contig 10057 bp, 10 predicted proteins | sample RifCSPlowO2_02_FD_184026 | JGI IMG/M metagenome (GOLD analysis project Ga0209343, IMG submission 184026) | Groundwater microbial communities from Rifle, Colorado - Rifle CSP2_plank lowO2_0.2 (SPAdes) (version 2) | ecosystem: Environmental > Aquatic > Deep subsurface > Groundwater | place...
CCCCAGCCGCGCCAGCCTCTCCACGAGAGCCCCGGGCACCCCTTCGATATCCGCCAACGTCGGGATGTAGCTCTGGACCGTCAAGCGGTCAATCCCCGCGTACACCGCGATGTTGAAGAGGGACGCGATGATTACGGCAACCGTCGCCATGCGACGCGATGCGCCGGGGCCCACCTCGCCGGGTTCCTCCCAGCCCCGGCCCCGGCGGAACCGGTTGAGGAGATTGACGAAGACATAGCATTCCACGGCAAAAGGAGGAAAGCCGAGGAAGCCCATGGGCGGCATCTCGAACCACTTCAGGTCTTCGAAGAAGGGCACGGTGTAGATCCACTTCGTGTAGGCCCAGAAGTTCCAGAGTTCCCACAGCCCGCCGCAGATGAGGCCCGCCAGGAGGAGCCGGAGGAACGGCCGGGGATCCCCCCGCTCGAACTGGCCCAGCAACGATTTTGTCTGGGTCCGCCCGGCTCGATTACAGACGGGATCCAGGAGGAACACGGCGAAGCCCCAGACCCACGGAAACGCATAGTGCGGCCAGAGTAGCGGGCTCACCAGCATCACCAGCCCGATCCCAAGCGCCAGGGCGATTCCCGATGGGCGGATCCGCCAGGGCCGCATCCGCACCCCGTCGGCAATCCCGTAGGCGCGAAGGAGATCGTAGGTCTCGAAGATGCCGGGGATGACGGTGGCGTAGGCGAAGAAAGTGAAGATGGCCCCGAAGAGGATGTCTGTCGGCACGTTGACGTAGAACCAGTTCTGGATGCGGAAGTTGAATCCCTCGAACAGGTTCCAGACGGCGATGGACCAGAACGCCAGGACGAGAAATTCCCATGGCCGGTCGCGCAGAAGGGAATGCCCACGCCGCTTCCACACCCAGGCGTCGGCCAGCACGATGTAAGACCACCACGCGATGCAATAGAAGAGGACCTGGACCGCGAAGAGCCCGAGGAACAGGCCCAGCTCACCGGCCAGGAGCGTGAAGAGTCCCACCCACCCGTACCAGGGCAGCCGTCGCTTCACTGTCTTCTCAGTCTTTTCGTGATCACTCATCCCGCCTCCCGCATTCCGAATTCGGTATTCCGAATTCCGCAATCGGATCTCCTCGGGCCCTACGCCTATTCCAAAACCTGCCCGCCGTCAAGGCAATTGGCAGGCAAGCCTGTCACCACATCCCCGCCAGTCATCACCTTTCATGATACCATTTGACATTTGCCTAAGGTCCGGGTATATGCGAAACCGTATGAACGGTACCGATATAGTCTGGTAACCTCTGACACGCCAATCCGGCTGCTCCCCCGGCGGCCACACGCCCGTTGAAGCTCCTCGTGGGCTTCGAGGAGATCGTGGCGGTGGAATGGAAGTCGTTCGGCCTGGGAGATCTGACCCGCTACCCGCTGTTCACCAAAGAGTTCCTGGCGTTCCTGAAGAAAATCATGCCGCCCCATCGCCACGAGGAACTGGTGTTCTCAATCGTCGTCACGGCTCGCAAGCCCCGAGAGGCTGCGGCCGCGTGAGGAAGAGGAGGAGGGTTCCATGTCACTGACCGAGACGGAGATCAAAGAGTCCATCATTGATACCTACACCAAGGTGGCATCCAACGGCAGGCTGGTGGCCGAGCGCTTCTATTCGCCTGAGGAGCTGCAGGGTCTCCCAACCTCCGCGGTGGAGCTGGCCCTCGGCGTCGGCAATCCGGTCCGGCATGCCGGCCTCCGACCCGGCGAGGTGGCGCTGGACCTGGGGAGCGGCGCGGGCATTGACACCCTGCAGGCCGCGCGGAAGGTCGGGCCCTCGGGGAAAGCCATCGGCCTCGACATGACGCCGGAGATGATCCGGCGGGCCCGCGCCAACGCGCAGGCGATGGGGCTCGCCAACGTGGAGATCCTGGAGGGTTCCATGGAGGCTATGCCGATCCCAGATGCCTCCGTGGATGCGATCATCAGCAACGGCGTGATCAACCTCACCATGCGGAAGAGCCAGGTCTTCCGGGAGATACACCGGGTCCTCAAGCCGGGTGGCCGCTTCTGCGTGGCCGACATGCTGATCAACGGCGAGCTGCCCGACGAGGTCCTGAACCATCCCACCGCCTGGACCGGGTGAATTGCCGGGACCCTGACCGAACAGGTGTTCGGTGAAAAGGCAGCGAAGGGTGGCTTTCCGACCATCGAGGTGTTTGACCGGCGGTCCATGACCCTGGATGAGCTGGTGGTGTATCCGCTGTTCACGGCGGAGTTCCTGGAGTGGCTGAAGCAGTCCATCCCGCCCGCCCAGCAGGACCGGATCATCTACACCGCGCACATCCGCGGGTGGAAATAGGGCTGCTCTCGTCGGGCGGCTTCGAGAAAGGAGGGATCCTTGAAAAGGAGGAAAGTCTGAACCTGGCTTTGCAGGACGCCACGTTTCACGACAAATAGGCTCAGTCGGTAGGACAAGGAGGGGATTATGGCAACCCGATGGCACATTCACGGCGACTATGTTCTCGCGTGTAACTGCGATTATGGGTGCCCGTGCAACTTCAGCGCGCGGCCGACGACGGGCTTCTGCCAGGGCGCCATCGGCTTCCGGGTGGACGATGGGGCCTACGGCGATGTGCGTCTCGACGGACAGAAGGCCTTCGTGGCCGCCAAGTGGCCGGGCGCGATCCACGAGGGCAACGGCGTGGCCGCGATCTACATAGACGAAGGTGCTTCGCCCGCTCAGCGCGAGGCGCTCGTGAAGATCATCTCTGGCGAAGCCGGGGGACTGCCCTTCGCGATCCTCGCCGCCACCTTCTCGCACGTCCTGGGCCCCCACTTCGTGAAGATCACGACGAAGGTGGCCGGGAAAGACACCGAGGTCGCTGTGGACGGGCGGATCAAGATCTCCTTCCAGCCCATCCGGAACCCCGTGACCAAGGCCGAGGCCTACCCCAAGGTCGTGATCCCCCAGGGGTTCATCTTCCAGGAGGGCGAGGAGTACGCGCTCAAGGAGTTCTGGGTCAGCGAGGGCCCCGAGCTCAGTTTCGCCCATCCTGGCAAGTGCGCGGAGCTGGCGAAGGTGCGCTGGCAGGGACCGTGAGCAATGCCGGCACGGTTCGTCGAACGCCACCGGGTGATCGTCCTGGGCGGGGTTGTCGGCCTGACGGCGCTAGGCTGGTTGGAGCTCTGGCGGCGCGCTGGCGCGATGGGCATGGACGCCGCCATGCTACGGCTCATGCCCTGGGGCCTCGCCGACCTGGGCACCGCGGTGCTCATGTGGGGGGTCATGATGATCGCAATGATGCTCCCCTCCGCGACGCCCATGCTGCTCCTCTTCTCCAGCGTCCAGCGAATGCGGCGCCAGCAGGGGGACCCGGCCACGCCGACCGGCCTCTTCGCGATGGGCTATCTGCTGATCTGGATTGCCTGGAGCCTCTTCGCCGCCGGGCTTCAGTGGATGCTTCAGGCATTGCTCCTCCTCTCGCCGCATCTGGCGACGACGAGCGCCCTCTTGGGCGCGGCCTTTCTCCTCCTCGCGGGGTGCTACCAGTTGACACCCTGGAAAGATGCCTGCCTAGCGCAATGCCAGTCACCCTTGGGCTTTCTCCTCACCAGATGGCGGGAGGGGCCCTGGGGGGCGCTACGCATGGGGCTCCACCACGGTGCATACTGCCTTGGCTGCTGCTGGGCGCTGATGGGGCTCCTCTTTGTCGGCGGGGTCATGAATCTCCTCTGGGTCGCTGCCCTCGCCGGGTTCATCCTCCTCGAGAAGGTCGTGGCGCAAGGACCCTGGCTCTCGCGTGTGACAGGGCTCGGGCTGATCGGGTGGGGACTGATCCTGGTACTGGTAGCCGCGCCAGCAGGGACCTTCCACATCTATTCACACTGACCGGTCATTTGAGGACCATGAACCCCCGCTGCTGAGATGCCGCCGTTTCAGTAGCATGCCCCACACGTAGCTTTTCGGGTGGGGAAATCCTTTTTGGGGTATCCCGCATCCATATGTGCAGCGGGGTGCCGGCCCTGTGAGACAATCACCCAGGACCTGAAACCCCTTAGAAACATAGGTTCGGACGGGGCAGGGCGTTCTCCTCGAAGGGTGCAGTCCGAAGTGGCATACCCCCTGCACCTAGGATGTCCCGTCGAAAGAACCGAGACCCCGCCGGCCGCGGACGCGGGGTCCAGAACAGGCAGCGCAGGGCTGCCAGGCCCTCGGGAGACCTCCGGGGGTTCCAACCTGTAAGGATTGCTGGAGGAGGTTAGGATGATGAAGAAGTTCGTGAGTATCTTCGCCGCCGTCCTGCTGGCGCTGGCCGTGATCGCCCCGGCGTACGCGCAACAGCAGGCCCCGAAGGGCACCGAGGGCCCGGATATCCGCAAGCAGGAGCCCAAGGGCACCGAGGGCCCGGATGTCCGCAAGAAGGCCAAGAAGAAGACCGCTTCGGCCGAGGCCCAGAAGCCGAAGGGCACCGAGGGTCCCGACATCCGCAAGCAGGAGCCGAAGGGCACCGAGGGCCCGGATGTCCGCAAGAAGGCCAAGAAGAAGACCGCCTCCGCGGCCGCGCCGAAGCCCAAGGGCACCGAGGGCCCGGATGTCCGCAAGCAGGCCCCCAAGGGTACCGAGGGTCCGGATGTCCGCAAGGGGCCGGAGAAGAAGTAACTAGTTCGTCCTGAACGCGAGCGCCGGTCGGATTCCCGACCGGCGTTTTGCTTTTCTGGACCCGGGCTTCTTCCGGAATCGGTATTGCCGGTGAATCTCAACCAGCCGGAATCTCATCGAAAGAGAAACGGGAGGGCCACCGGGTCCCGCCCCGTCCACACGAACGAGACCATGAGTCGCCCCGGCGAGTTCCGGCACGGCAAACCGCTTCACGCCCGGGGATACGGCGCTTGCGTTTTCCCGCTAGTTTGGCTATCTTTTGCCCATGACACCCCACGGGAAATCCCGCGCGCATTTGTCTCCCGTTACACGTCCACACATCCTGGCACTGGCTTTGTCCCTCGGCAGCCTTGTCGTCCTCGCCGGGTCTGCATTTTCTGCTAGCCGGAGCGACGTCGAGCTGGAGGCGAGCATCCTCCGCGCCAAGCCGGCCGTCGTCCTGATCAGCAGCGAGGTCGGCGCCGAGGTGACCATTCGCTGCGGAGCCGGCCCGGCCCAGACGGTGCGGCCCGATCCGCTCTACGAAACCGGCAGCGGCTTCATCATCCATCCGGACGGCTACATCGCCACGAACGGCCACGTCGTCGAGCGCTTCTACGAGATGAACGAGCAGGGGCTCGCGGCCGACTTCATCAAGGCGGGCGCCGCGGAGGCCTGTGGGCCGGTCCTGGCCATGCTGCCCGAAGGCGTGCGGAAGGAGCGCCTGCGGGCCATCGCCGCCGATCCCGCCAATCGAAATCAGGTTCGCCTGATCAAGAAGCTCCAGGTGCACCTGTCAACCGGGAAGATCTACGCGGCCCAGGTCAAGGCCTACAGCCCCGCGATCAATCCGAACGCCCCCCCGGGGGGTAAGGTGGTTTCCGGCGGCGGCAAGGGGGAAGTGGAGCAGTCGGGGAAGGATGTCGCCATCCTCAAGATCGAGGCGAGCAACCTGCCCACGGTGCGCCTGGGGCCGAACAGCACGGGATTGCAGCTCGGCGGTCAGATCTTCATCATCGGCTATCCCGGGGTAGTCCTCAACCATGACTTCCTCAGCCGGAAATCGGCCCTGGAAGCCTCGGTGACGGTCGGCCGGGTCTCCGGGTTCAAGATCGACATCACCGATCGCCGGGTGATCCAGACCGACGCTGCCATCTCCTGGGGGAACAGCGGGGGACCGGCCTTCGACCTCCGGGGCGAGGTCATCGGCGCAGCCACCTTCATCTCCACCACGTCGGAGGGGGACCAGGCCATCCAGGGATTCAACTTTCTCATCCCGGTGGAGACGGTCCACGAGTTTGCCCGCGGGATCTCCCTGACGCCGACCGCGGACAGTCCCTTCACGCAGAAGTGGGAGCGCGCCGTCAGCAGCTACTTCCAGGGGGACTACACGGGGGCCATCCAGCAGGTGGAGGAGGCGGACCGGATCATGCCCGGGTTCCCGGACCTCATGCGGCTGCGCTCCGAGGCCCAGATGCGGGCAGAGCGCGAGCCGAGCTTCTCTGGTCGCAGACTGACGGTGGGCATCGGCCTGGGTGCCGGCCTGGGTGTGGCGCTCCTGGCCCTGGGGGTGCGGACGACCGTGAACCGCAGATTCCGCCGCACGCAGGGACGCGTCCAGCGGATCAGCCCGGACGAGATTCGCAACCGGCTGGAGGCGGGAGCGCCCCTCGCAGTGGTGGACGCGCGCCACGGGGTAAAGTTCGACGAGAGCCCGGTCCAGGTGGCCGGTGCCCTCCGCTACGATATCGAGCGCCCGAGTCCCCAGGCGCTGCAGGTGCAGGTGGCGCCGAGCGGCGAGGTCGTGGCCTACTGCGACTGACCCGACGAGGCGAGCAGCGCCCGGGTGGCGCTGCAGTTGATGCAGGCGGGGTACAGCCGCGTCTCCGTGGTGCGCGGCGGATTCCAGGGATTGCTGGAGGCGGGAGTCTCGGTTGCGCCCAAGGACGTGACGCCCGCGCTGCCGCCCGCATCCTCGCCGGAGAGAGAGGCGCGCCCGGTGGGCAGCCCCGCATAGCCTGCCGGCTGACGGTTCCGCGCCGGACCTTCTTGCTTGCCAGCGCCGGTCGGTCCAGCGGCCGGCGCAACGTTTTTCGGCGCACTCTCACGCGATACGGTTGTCGCTGGCTCGTGAATGCCGCCTCAGGGAGACAGTTCTGGTTGTTCCGGGAGCCGAGCATGTCCATCCTGCGCCATCCGCTGCGCGTCTCGTCGGCTGCATGGGTCCTCTGGCTGCTCCTTCCCCTGTCCGTGCTCCTCATGGGCCAGGCCCTTCCGGCCGAGAGCCCGGGGCGGAGCCCGAGCGGCCTCACCGCCGAGGAAGAGGTCATCATCGGCGTCTATCGCGCCGCCAGCCCCGGCGTTGTCCACATCACCAGCACGGTGTTGAGCCAGGACTTCTTCTTCCGGATCGTCCCGGAGCAGGGGACCGGCTCGGGATTCATGGTGGATGACCGGGGGTACATTCTCACCAACAACCACGTGGTGGAGAATGCCGACAACCTCGAGGTCACCCTGGCCGATAAGAGCAAGGTCCCGGCCAAGCTGACCGGCCGGGACCCGAACAACGACCTGGCCGTGATCCGGATCAATTTGCCCCGCGAGAAACTCACGCCGCTCCGCCTGGGAGACTCCACCCACCTCCAGGTGGGCCAGATGGCCATCGCCATCGGAAATCCCTTCGGGCTGGACCGCACGGTCACCCGCGGCGTGGTGAGCGCGCTGGGCCGCAGCCTGAAGGCGGACACAGGTCGGCAGATCCGCAACGTGATCCAGACCGATGCGGCGATCAATCCCGGGAACTCCGGCGGGCCCCTCCTGAATTCCCGTGGGGAAGTCATCGGGATCAACACGGCCATCTTCACGCCCAGCGGCGGCTCGGTGGGCATCGGCTTTGCCATCCCGGTGAACACCGCGAAGAAGCTGTTGCCGCAGCTCATCGCCCGGGGCCGAGCCAGCCACCCCTGGCTGGGCGTCAGCGGGCTGGACATCACGCCCGGCCTGGCCCGCACCGTGAGCCTGCCGGTGAAGGAGGGCGTGATGATCGCCCAGGTGGCGCCAGGCGGCCCGGCCGCGCGGGCCGGCCTGCGGGGATCGCAGCGGCGCGCGCGCGTCGGGAACATCATGCTGACCGTGGGGGGCGACATCATCGTGGCGCTGGACGGCCAGAAGATCGCGACCGTGGACGACCTCACTGCCTTCCTCGACGAGCAGAAGAAGGCGGGGGACGACGTGCAAGTGGACGTACTGCGCGACGGGAAGCCGGTATCCGTCGTCGTCAAGCTGGGCGAACTCCCGGAGAGTTGATGATGGGTCGCAGTGGGATCTGGCTGGTCCCGCTCATGCTTGTCGCCCTGGCTGCGCCGGCCCCGCCTGTGGGCGGGGTGGAGGTCAACCCGCCCCTCCCCACGGCCCCGATGGTCATCGCCGGGCGGGTGAGCCTGACGGTCGAGCTGGCCCGCACGCCGGAGCAGCAGATCCGGGGGTTGAGCGGGCGGCCCGGCCTCAAATCCGGTAACGGGATGCTGTTCGTCTACGACCGTCCCCAGCCGGTGAGCATCTGGATGAAGGACATGCGCTTCCCCCTGGACATCGTCTGGATCCGGGATGGGCGGATCGTCAAGCTCGAAAAGAACGCGCCTCCGCTGACCCCGGCCGGCCCAGAGCGGATCTACACGGCTACGGCCGACTTGGTTCTGGAGGTGCCGGCCGGCTTCACGGGCCGGAAGCGGATCCGCGTGGGCGATATGGTCCGGGCCAGCCTTCCATGACCTGGCGTAACCGCAATGCTGTTCACTTAGGCTGCGAGCCTGCAGAAATCCCCCCTCGCCCCCCTTTGGCAAAGGGGGGGACGGGGGGGATTTGCTCGGGTGCTGGCGTCATTGTCGAGCCTTATGTGAACGGTATTGGGCGTAACCGGAACCACACAGGACGAATCTTGAAGAATTTCGTGATGAGGGTTGAGGAGTCGAATGAGTGATCCCTCCTTCCGGGGGCGCGGTGTGTCGGTTCCCACCGTGGTGCTGGTGGCCGCGATCTCGCTGGCGGTGGGCGCCCTGCTGGCCACGGCGTTCGGCCTGACGCGGCCGCCCACCGTCCAGCGCTTCTGGAGTGAGCCCCAACGACCGTCCGCCCCCCAGGCCGATGTGCCCCTCCCTGGCCGGCCGGATTCCTTCGCCATCCTGGTGAAGCGCCTCAAGGACACCGTGGTTAACATCAACACCACGAAGAAGGTCCGCCTGCCCAAGGATCATCCGGACGTGGAGAACCCGAGCTCCGAGAAAGGCGAGCCGCGCGATTTCTTCGACAAGTTCTTCGGAGGACGCGAGCGGGATTTCAACCAGCGCAACACGGGCTCCGGCGTCATCATCCACGCGGACGGTTACATCGTCACCAACGATCACGTCGTCGACGGCACCGAGGCGATCCAGGTCCGTCTGTCCTCAGGCAAGCAGTACCGGGCCGAGGTGGTCGGCACGGATTCCAAGACGGACCTGGCCCTCATCAAGATCCGCGCGGATGCCCCCCTGCCTGTCGCCACCATCGGGGACTCGGACAAGCTTGAGGTGGGGGACTGGGTCCTGGCCATCGGCAATCCCTTCGGCTTCGATCACTCGGTGACGGCCGGGATCGTGAGCGGCAAGGGGCGGGTGCTGGGATCGGGGCCGTACGACGACTTCATCCAGACGGACGCCGCCATCAACCCGGGCAACTCCGGGGGCCCGCTGTTCAACCTCCGCGGGGAGGTGATCGGAATCAACACGGCCATCATCCCGCGGAGCCGGTTCGGGTTCGCCATCCCCAGCAACATGGCCAAGACCATCCTCCTCCAGCTCAAGGCCCAGGGGAAAGTGACCCGAGGGTGGCTGGGCGTCGTGATCCAGCAGGTGACCCCGCCGACCGCGGACGCCCTGGGGCTCCGGGAGGCCCAGGGTGCCCTGGTATCGGAGGTGATGGCGGACTCGCCCGCGGCGCGGGTGGGAATCCGGCGGGGAGACGTGATCCTGCGCTTCCGGGGGAAGCCGGTGACGGAGGTGCGGGACCTGCCGCGGTTCGTGGCGGAAACCCCCGTGGGCACCGAGGTGGAGGTGGACATCCTGCGCGACGGCAAACCCATGACGCTCCACCTCCAGGTGGGCGAGCTGCGCGAGGAACGCCTGGCCCAGGCCCACCCACAAGATCCGGGGTTCGGCATCACGGTGCAGGACCTGACCCCCGAGTTTGCGGAGAAGCTGGGAGTGCCAGGCGGCCAGGGGGTCGCGGTGACGCGGGTGGCGCCGGGCAGCGCGGCCGAAGAAGCCGGTATTCGCCAGGGGGACGTGATCCTCGAGGTGAATCGGAAGTCCGTGAAGACGCGGGAAGCCTTCGAGGCGGTTCTGCGGCAGCGCTCCGAAGGCACCAGCCTCTTGTTCCTGGTCCGGCGCGGCGACATCACGCGGTATATTGCGATGAAAGGCAAGTGAGAGCC
>Ga0209343_10011303_pt1 | contig 10054 bp, 6 predicted proteins | sample RifCSPlowO2_02_FD_184026 | JGI IMG/M metagenome (GOLD analysis project Ga0209343, IMG submission 184026) | Groundwater microbial communities from Rifle, Colorado - Rifle CSP2_plank lowO2_0.2 (SPAdes) (version 2) | ecosystem: Environmental > Aquatic > Deep subsurface > Groundwater | place: Rifle...
CCAGTTCCAGCACCGGGTATTGCAAAAACACCAGGCACAGCGCCAGCAGGCTGATGCCTTCGCCGACGTTCATCGCCTGGAACAGGTCGTCGAAGTGCGCCGGGTCGAAACCGTTTTCTTCGATGTCTTGGAAGTCGAAGGTGCTCAAGTCGATTTCAACATCATCGAATGGCTCGTTGATCAGCGGATTGGCCAGCAGCGGATGGACGACATTGGCTTTGGGCTTGCCCGCACGGTTCTGCTTGGCCTTGGCTTTGGCCCGCTGGGCGCGTTTTTGCTGTTTATCTGGGGAGGCCATGGAGGCGAGTTCCTTGTCCGGTGCAGCCATATTCATGGCCCGGGATAATCGGGCGGACATTGTATGCAGTCTTGGCGGGGTTCGTCGGCCAAAGGAGACAGATTTATTTTTCTCGGGCCTGTTGCCGTTCAAGCTCGTGCGCCTCAGCTCCCTGCGGCCAAGCTGAAGGCCGGCAACAACGCGCCGTCACGGCATCTGCTCCGCTTTTTTTAGTCTTATCTGCCTCTGTTTTCACTGTGTTTGCGCCGTGCATAGTCCGCGTCCGACGACGATGGGGACCCTTTGCATGTATCACTATGACGAGTACGACCGGGCGCTGGTGCGGGAGCGGGTTGTCCAGTTCCGTGATCAGGTGGATCGGCGTCTCTCAGGGGAGTTGAGCGAGGAGGAGTTTCTGCCCTTGCGCCTGCAGAACGGCCTGTACCTGCAAAAGCACGCCTATATGCTGCGCGTGGCAATTCCTTACGGCACCCTATCAGCCAAACAACTGCGCGCCCTGGCGCATATCGCCCAGGTCCATGACCGTGGCTACGGGCACTTCACCACCCGGCAGAACATCCAGTTCAACTGGATTGAGCTGGAGCGCGTGGCGGATATCCTCGACTGGCTGGCCGAGCATGATATGCACGCCATCCAGACCTCCGGTAACTGCGTGCGCAATATCACCACCGAGGCGTTTGCTGGCGTCGCCGCTGACGAGTGGCTGGACCCGCGGCCTCTGGCCGAAATCCTGCGCCAGTGGTCGACGATCAACCCGGAGTTTCTGTTCCTGCCGCGCAAATTCAAAATCGCCCTGTGTGCGGCCGCCGAGGATCGCGCGGCGGTCCAGGTGCACGACATCGGCCTACAGCTGTACCGCAACGAGCAGGATCAACTGTTGCTCCGCGTACTGGTGGGTGGTGGTCTGGGACGCACACCCATGATTGCCCAGCCACTGCGCGAGGGGCTGGCCTGGTACGACGTGCTGTCTTACGTCGAGGCCATCCTGCGGGTGTACAACCGCCACGGCCGGCGCGACAACAAGTACAAGGCGCGGATCAAGATTCTGGTCAAGGCGATGGGCATCGAGGCCTTCGCCGACGAGGTCGAGCGCGAGTGGCAGCCAATCAAAGATGGTCCGGCACAGCTTTGCGACGAGGAATACCAGCGGGTGGCCGCCTCCTTCCGCCGCCCTGTCTATGCCGAACTGGCATCGACCGATCTGGATTTTGGCACCCACCTCGCCCAGGACCAGGCATTTGCCCGCTGGGTGGCGCGCAATGTGCTGGCGCACCAGGTGCCCGGCTACGCGAGCGTGCTGTTGTCGACCAAGCCGGGGCTAAGTGCACCGCCCGGCGATGTGACCGCCGCGCAGATGACAAGCGTGGCGGACTGGAGCGAGCGCTACGGCTTCGGCGAGATTCGCGTCAGCCACGAACAGAACCTGGTGCTGCCGGATGTGCGCAAACGCGATCTCTATGCCCTCTGGCGCGAGGCCTGCGCCGCCGGCCTGGGCACGGCCAACGGCGGCCTGCTCACCGACATCATCGCCTGTCCGGGCGGTGACTTCTGCGCGCTGGCCAATGCCAAGTCGATCCCGATTGCCCAGGCCATCCAACAGCGCTTCGACGACCTCGACTACCTGCACGACCTTGGCGCCATCAGTCTGAACATTTCCGGCTGCATGAACGCCTGTGGCCATCACCACATCGGCAATATCGGCATCCTCGGCGTCGATAAGAACGGCAGCGAGTGGTACCAGTTCACCCTGGGTGGCAGCCAGGGGCAACAGGCGGCGCTAGGCAAGGTGATCGGCCCATCGTTTGCCGCCGAGGAGGTGCCCCGCGTGATTGAGCGCATCGTGCACACCTACGTTGATTACCGGGAAAGCGGCGAAAGCTTTTTCGACACCGTCCAGCGCATCGGCCTGGAGCCGTTCAAAGAGCGGGTCTACACGGAGGCAATGGCATGAATAACCTGATTCGCCTGAGCGACGGCCAGGCCCTTATCGTCGCAGACGATCCCTGGCAGCTATACGACGAAAACCTGGTGACCGACGCTGCGCTGATCCTGCCGCTGCAGCAGTGGCGCGAGCGGCAGCCGGCAGCGGTGCTGGCGGGTCAGGCCATAAGCCGTGACGCTTTGCTGCTGCAGGCAAACGACGACCCTGAAACGCTGCAGCCCTGGCTGGCCAGCCTGCCGCTGATTGCCATCGACTTCCCCAGCTTTCGTGATGGTCGCGGTTACAGCCAGGCCTACCTGCTGCGCAGCCGCCTGGGCTGGCGCGGTGAGCTGCGGGCGGTGGGCGACGTGCTGCGCGACCAGTTGGCGCACATGCGTCAGTGCGGTTTCGATGCCTTTGCCGTACACGCCGACAAGTCGCTGGCGGACGCACTCAAGGGCCTGGCGGGCCTCAGCGTGCTCTACGGCCGTTCAGCCATCGAGCCGCGCCCGCTATTTCGCCGAGGGCGCTCGTCGTGACAGTGCACGCTCTTGGCAGACAACTGCGCGGTGTTAGCTAGAAGTGATACTCGCCCAACAAATACCTCTTCCACCAGCCATGCGTCACATGGCCAGGTAACCCACTTACTTTCTTGTTGGCGAGTTGCAGAAACCGACCTGGAGCCAGATATTGGCGGTCGAACCTGTGTCTCGATTCACTCTGCTGACCACTTGGTGCTAAATAGCACCTTGCGGAGCCTGGCAAGCCCAGGTTTCAAGTCCAGCCGCTGTCGTGCAAGAACGTGAAACAAGGATCGTAATGAGCGCTGGTTTTGAACTGCTAGATACCCATGAGTCCAAGGCGCAGCGCGATGGCCACATCCGCGGCCTACCCAGCCATTCGCCAGCGGGGCCACTATGTTTGAAGTAACCGAAGTTTCCATTGCCGAACTGCGTGCGGCGCTTGAGTCAGGCCAAGCCACGGCGGTTGAACTGGTCCAGGCCTATCTCGCCAGAATCGACGCCTACGACGGCCCCGACACGACCACCGCGCTCAACGCGGTGGTGGTGCGCAACCCTGATGCGCTTCAGGAGGCACAGGCCTCCGACGCCCGGCGCGCTCGCGGCGAAACCCTCGGCCCGCTGGATGGCATCCCCTATACAGCCAAGGACAGTTATCTGGTCAAGGGCCTAACTGCCGCCTCCGGCAGCCCGGCCTTCAAGAACCTGATCGCCTACCGCGATGCCTTCACCATCGAACGCCTACGCGCCGCCGGCGCAATCTGCCTGGGCAAGACCAATATGCCGCCCATGGCCAACGGTGGCATGCAGCGCGGCGTATATGGCCGTGCCGAAAGCCCGTACAACGCAGACTACCTCACCGCGCCCTTCGCCTCTGGCTCGTCCAATGGCGCCGGTACCGCCACGGCGGCCAGCTTCGCCGCCTTCGGCCTGGCCGAAGAAACCTGGTCGAGCGGTCGCGGACCGGCATCAAACAATGGCCTATGCGCCTACACGCCCTCGCGCGGGGTGATCTCAGTGCGTGGCAACTGGCCGCTGACGCCGACCATGGATGTGGTCGTGCCCTACGCGCGCACCATGGCCGACCTGCTTGAGGTGCTCGACGTGGTGGTGGCGGAAGACGCCGACACACGGGGCGATCTGTGGCGGTTACAGCCGTGGGTGCCGATTCCGAGTGTCGCTGCCGTGCGTCCCGCCTCATACCTAGAGCTGGCTGCCAAGCCCGCCGCACTGGCCGGTAAACGCTTCGGTGTGCCGCGCATGTTTATCAACGCGGATGCCGATGCGGGCACCAGCGCCAAGCCGGGTATCGGTGGCCCAACCGGCCAGCGCATCAACACCCGCGCCTCGGTGATCGGCCTCTGGGAGCAGGCGCGCCAGACACTGCAGGCCGCTGGCGCCGAAGTGATCGAGGTCGACTTTCCACTGGTCTCCAATTGCGAGGGTGATCGCCCAGGTGCACCGACCGTGTTTACCCGCGGGCTAGTGCCCAAGGAATTCCTCCATGACGAGCTTTGGGACCTCTCGGCCTGGGCCTTCGATGATTTCCTGCGGGCTAATGGCGATCCGCAATTGAGCCGCCTGGCCGACGTGGACGGAGCGCAGATATTCCCCCACGACCCAGGCACGCTGCCCAACCGCGAAGACGAGCTGGCTGCCGGCATGGATGAGTACGTGCGCATGGCCGAGCGCGGGATTACTCCGTGGGATCAGATCGCGACGCTGCCTGACGGTCTGCGCGGACTGGAGCAGACCCGGCGCATCGATCTTGAGGAGTGGATGGATCGGCTGGGCCTCGACGCGGTGCTATTTCCGACGGTCGCAGACGTGGGGCCGGCAGATGCCGATGTGAATCCCGCGTCTGCTGACATTGCCTGGAGCAACGGCATCTGGGTCGCCAACGGCAATCTGGCCATCCGCCACCTGGGTGTGCCCACGGTCACCGTGCCGATGGGCGTCATGCCTGACATCGGCATGCCCGTAGGCCTGACCTTTGCCGGCCGCGCCTACGACGACTCGGCGCTGCTGCGCCTGGCATCAGCCTATGAGGCAAGCGGCAGCAATCGCTTGATCCCGCCGCGTACCCCGCCCTTGCAAAAAGGATGAATATTGACACGACGGGATTGGCATGATGCCAGCGCCAATCCCGCTCACTATTCGCAAGCAGAGTGAAGTGAAGTGAAGTGTAATAATCGGACAGGAATACTTGCAGACGCCAGCGTTGAGCGAGGTTTTCCGATTGATTGGCGTCCTCTTCCCAGTCATGTGGGGGCCCCTAAAATTTAGTGCTGCATCTTACATCAAGGTGCAACGACTTGGTGCTCCGTTAGCCCCATGCACAACCTTCAACTCGCGCGAAAACCCTTCTGGCTACGCGGTCAACAACCATAGCCAATTTCAATTGGCAACCAATTGACAACTAGAAACACTAAACCCCAGAAACAACAAAGCCCGGTCCTTTCGGAACCGGGCTTTGTTATTGAAAAAAAATGGTCGGGACGGAGTGATTCGAACACTCTACCCCTAGCACCCCATGCGCTTATTTAATGGATTCGCATAGACGGCAGTAGACATCTATAGAACCCTGAAAGCTAGTGTTTACGGGCACTTAGCGCTAATCTGTTGTCCCAGGAGATCCACCGAGCACTTATGAGAGCCACCGTTCTGGTAGGGGGTTAAGTAGGGGGTTTTTTTGACCTCCCCAAGAGGATGACAGATGCCAAAACTGACCGTAAAACAACTAGAAGCCCTGACCCTTGAAAATGACGGCCAGAGCGTACGCGAAGACGGCAATCTAACCGGAAAGGTTGTAGCCCGGAAAAAAGGCATCGCAGTCACCTTCTCCTACCGCTTCAAGTGGGAAAGCAAATTTAAAGATTTCGCCTGTGGCACCTGGCCCACAAAGTCACTTTCTGACATTCGCTCAACAAGGGATAAAGCTCGTCAAAAGGTTGCTGATGGCATCAATCCAAACGACGAAAAGAAAGCCGCCAGAATCCAAGTACAAGCGGCTATTGCAGCAACCATTGCAGAAGCCGAGCGCAAGGCTGCCGAGAATCTCACCGTTGAAGATCTGTTTAACGAGTGGCTAAAAGATGGTGTGGCACGCCAAGATGGCAATTCCGAACTAAGACGCAGCTTCACCAAAAACGTGCTGCCCTTCATAGGCCAAAAGCCTCTACGCAACTTAACCGAAAAAGATCTATTGGCCGTACTAAGAACAGTACGTGAGCGCGGCTTGAACCGTGCAGTAGTCATTTTGAACAACGACATGGGCCAAATGCTGCGCTGGGCAGAAAAGCGCAAGCCCTGGCGAGGCATGATGGAAGACGGAAATCCGGCAGACTTGGTAGACGTCAAAAAGCTACTAGACCACGACTATCAGGAACAACGAGATCGCCTGCTCTCCCCTGACGAAATCCGAGAACTGCACAACATCTTCGCCCGCCTAGAGCATGACTACGACGCTCTGCCCGCCGGCAAAAAATACTCGGGCATCCGCCCGGTTAATCCTCGTGTGCAATGCGCAATGTGGATCTGCCTGAGTACCCTCTGCCGTATCGGTGAACTGCTCAAGGCTGAATGGCAACATGTGAGCCTGGATAAAGGCACCTGGTTCATCCCGGCCGAAGCCACCAAGGGACATAAAGGCAAACGCCAGGATCACCACGTTTTTCTGTCATCGTTTGCGCAGGCACAGTTCAAGCGACTGCAAAAAGAAACAGGACACACGCCCTTCTGCTTCCCCAGCAAGAACGAGAAAAACCATGTCGACACCAAGACGGTCAGCAAGCTGATAGGTGATCGACAATGCCACTTCAAGAATCGCAGCAAGCCCCTTGCTGGCCGACATAACGATGATTCGCTTGTACTGAGCAAGGGCACAAAGGGCGAGTGGACACCGCATGATCTGCGTCGCACTGGCTCGACGATGATGCAGGAAATGGGGGTTAGCCTAGAAATTATCGATCGCTGCCAAAACCACCTACTAGGCGGTTCCAAGGTTCGCCGGCACTATCTGCACCACGATTACGCAAAAGAGAAGACCGAGGCTTGGAGGCTACTGGGCGAGCGCATTGAGACGATTTTGAATGCATGCAACGTCCTGCCGGCAGAAAGAAGCGAATGATCGATACCCTCATGCGATATCGAAAAGAACCTTTTCGTAGATACCTCAGATGTTCTACCTTACCAACGTCTCGAATTCAATTTAGTACGTACCCACTGACCAACTTTTTAGTACCCCAGGCAACCGGATAATTTAAGTGGCTATGCATTCAAAATCTGCTTCTGCTTACGACCCAAAGTGGTCTTTCCTAACAGATCACGACTACTCAACTCAACTAAGCGAGATTCACGAATCATAGATCTTAATTGCAGGACTTTAGGTTGATATTTCATGGACATGCTGAAAATGCATGGGTCAAATTATTTCGGCCACATTTATCCGATTCGCATTCCGCCGAGCACTCAGTTGACACTCGAGGGCAATTCCCAAATAGTGGCACAGAAATGATAGCCAATTGGCATCCACTGGTGTTGATGGTCAGTTGGTAACAAGGACGTACTAATGCAGAACTCCACCTCCACCCTATCGTCTGGTTCGCGTTGGTTACGATGGGATCCTCACATACACGCACCGGGCACCCTCTTTAACGATCAATTCAAAGGTGACTGGGACGGCTATCTCAAAGCACTAGAAAAGGCGACCCCCACAATAAGCGCCATAGCGGTGACCGATTACTATCTACTGGATACATACCGCCAAGTCTTGGAGCACAAGCGTGCAGGCCGTCTACCGGATTGCGATCTCATCTTTCCGAACGTTGAACTGCGACTCGATATCGGTACAAACAAATCGTGGGTCAACGCTCACTTACTTGTTTGCCCAGAGAGGACTGATCACTTGGAGGAGTTGGAACGGTTTCTTGCCTCGTTGACCTTCAAGGCCTTCGATGATGAGTTTCCCTGCACGCCGATTGAAATGAGAAGACTCGGCAGAAAAGCTAACGATACCCTAGTCGACGATCAAGCAGCACTGCGCCACGGCGCTGAGAGATTCAAAGTCTCGTTTCAACAACTGCGAGACAAATATAAACATAGCCAATGGGCTCAGCAGAACATTCTTATTGGAGTGGCGGGTAAACAGAATGATGGCAGCGCTGCACTCCAAGAGGGAGCCGATGAAGTGCTCCGATTGGAGATTGAGCGTTTCGCACATGTCATTTTTGCCTCCAACCCAAATCAGAGAGAGTTTTGGCTGGGCAACAAGGCAGTCTCTCAGGAACAGATCAGCCAGCGCTATGATGGCCTAAAACCATGTTTGCATGGCAGTGACGCTCATCAAACCTCCAAGGCTGGTGTGCCTGACGGCAATAGGTATAGCTGGCTTAAAGGCCGTGCTTCCTTCGAGACTCTACGCCAAGCTTGCATTGATCCATCAGGCAGAGCCTACGTTGGTGAGGAACCCCCGTCTTCAGGCAACGCTTCTGAGATGATCTCAAAAGTCGAAATCAGAAATTCATCGTGGCTGACAACGCCAAGCTTAGAACTGAATCCTGGATTGATCGCTGTGATTGGCGCAAGAGGCTCGGGCAAGACAGCGCTCGCGGACATGATTGCTGCAGGCTGTGATGCACGTGGCGGGGCGATTACTGGGCGTTCATTTTTGGTTAGGGCTCGGGAGCATCTAACAGATGCCATCGTAGGCATTGAGTGGTGCAACGGCGACTTGCACTCAAGCTCGCTTTATAAAACAAACGATGATGAGTATGTCTATCCGAGGGCAAGGTACCTTTCGCAGCAATTTGTTGAAGAATTGTGCTCTGCCGATGGCATGACTGATGGCCTCTTAACTGAAGTTGAACGTGTGATCTATGAGTCTCACACGCCACTCGAACGTGACGGCGCAGTCAGCTTCACGGACTTGAGGGACATCCGCTCAGAGCGACACAGAGAGGGCCGTCGACGTGCAGAGGAATCCCTCCAGAGCTTATCCGAACGTATCAATGTAGAGCTCGAGAAAAGAAGCCTAGTAGCTCAGTTGAAGACTCAATCGCAAGAAAAGGATGTGCTGGTCAAGAGGTTGACAGTCGACAGAGCCAAGCTAGTGGCCAAGGGTGCAGAAGCGCGGGTAGAGAGACTTGAAGCGCTTACAAGAGCTTCAGAAAAGATTGGCGGTTATGTCAGGCATTACAAAACTCAAGAGCAGCAAATTCTCTTGATGCAAGACGAAGTAAATAATGTTCAGGCCGTCGTGGCCCCAAACGATCTGCGCGACATAAGGGCACGACACACGTCCAGCGGCATCAAAGACAGTGAATGGAACGCTTTTTTCAGAGACTTCAATGGCAACGTTGAAGAGATTCTTGACGCAATGCTGGTCTCAGCAAAACGGAACAGAGATGGATGGCTGGGAGTCCCCCCTCCCAAGAGTGAGGATCCAACCCAAGCATACATTCAAGACTCCGAGGATCTAGAGAAAATCACACTCGCACGTCTAGAAGCTGAAATTGCTCGCCTTCAAGAACTCGTAAGCGTAGATAAAGATACATTCAAGAGATTCAGAGAAATTTCGCAAAAGATCACTACGGAAACTGAATTGCTTCGAGCTTGCAACGAAAAGCTTGCTGACCACGAGGGTGCGGCCGAACGCCTTAATGGATTGGTTGGCGACCGCTATGAGGCCTACAAAAACGTTTTCTCGGCACTCATCGCTGAAGAGTCGGTTCTCAACGAGCTATACGCCCCCATCAAGGCTCGGCTTGATTCTGCATCTGGCACATTAAACAAACTGTCCTTCTCGGTCGCACGGACGGTCGATGTTGGCGCTTGGTCGGACGAAGGCGAGTCTCTACTAAACCTTGCTAAAAAGGGGCCATTTCGAGGCAGAGGCACTTTACGCGATATAGCCCAGCAGGCGCTGAGCGTGGCGTGGAAGTCCGGCGACGACCTGCAGGTGTTAGCTGCACTCAAAGGTTTCATTACAGAGTACCAATCCGAACTGTTGGAGCACGCCCCCGTTGCCTCGTCCGACCTCGTCGAGTATCGCAAATGGACAAAGAAAGTCGCCAAATGGCTGTACGGGACAGATCACATATCCATTAGGTATGCGGTCAACTATGACGGCATTGAAATCCAGAAACTTTCCCCAGGCACCAGGGGGATAGTCCTGCTGCTTCTCTACCTATCTCTGGATGCTCAGGACAGCCGCCCGGCGTTTTGCAAGGTAGTTGTCGCGACAGCCGTGTTTTTTATGCCGCCATTTTTAGTGTCGGTTGCTCCCTCTCTGGGTTGAGTGTGACGGCGCCGATG
>Ga0209343_10011306_pt1 | contig 10053 bp, 3 predicted proteins | sample RifCSPlowO2_02_FD_184026 | JGI IMG/M metagenome (GOLD analysis project Ga0209343, IMG submission 184026) | Groundwater microbial communities from Rifle, Colorado - Rifle CSP2_plank lowO2_0.2 (SPAdes) (version 2) | ecosystem: Environmental > Aquatic > Deep subsurface > Groundwater | place: Rifle...
GATGCCAGCAAATCTTCCGGGACCGATTTATTGGTGCTGGGTAAGCACTTGAGTGCCTGTCCACAAATGCATCGCCACCTGATGATGCTGCATGGTGTGGCGGCATCCATCCACGGCTTCGTCGCCACACGCTTTGTGACCACCCTGGTGGTCGTGGCGCTGCTGTTTGGCTTTGGCTATTGGGTGCTGTAGCGCGCATGGAACACCCAAGCCTGCAAGGGTTGATTCCTGACAAAGCAGCCGTTTTTTATCAGCTTCTCGACAGTGCGCGTGGTGCCGTCGAACCCCCCATTCGTTCCGAAATTTTCGGGCCCAAGCGTTTTGCACAGCATGGCCGCAGTTTGGGACAAACACATCGGGCCACGCAGTCAACCGGGCGTTCAGCCCATTTCTTTCCACGCATCAAGAGCAACCTCATTGCCTTGCGCGAAGCACACCATTTCATCGGTGTCCAGGCCAGCACGGGGTATGACATCAGTCCGGCTGCGGAATGGTTGCTGGACAACTTTCACCTGATCGAAGCCCAACTCACCGAAATCAACGCCGGGTTGCCGCGCAGCTATTTCCTGACACTGCCCAAATTGCTGGACGAACCGCTGGCCGGTTTGCCCCGCGTGTACGGTGTGGCATGGGCCTTTGTGGCACACACCGACGGCGCTTTTGACGAGGCCATGCTGGTGGAGTTCCTGTGCGCTTACCAGCAGACGCGTGAACTCAACTTGAGCGAAGTGTGGGCCCTGCCGACCACCTTGCGGGTGGTATTGATTGAGAGCCTGCGTCGCCTGGCGGAACGCGTCGCAACCAACAAGGCCGCGCGTGAAGCAGCCAACCTGTGCTTTGACAACATTGACAGCTACACGCCGGACACGCTCAACGACCTGCTGGGCCTGCTCAACGGGCGTGGCGTTGGGCGGGTCTTTCTGGTGCAACTGGCGCAACGCCTGAACGACCTCCACCCGGTGGACCCGAACGCTGAACAGGATGAGTTTCAGGGCTGGTTGCGCAACGCCCTGCCCGACCTTGCCGCCGCTCAACTGCAGCAGGGAGCCGACCAGGCGGCTGACAACCTGAGCATGCGCAACGCCATCACCTCCCTGCGGGCCGTTGGCGACGCTGACTGGTCAGACATCATCACCCGCACCAGTGTGTTGATGCAGTTGATGCTCGGTTCACCAATTTTTGAAGCAGAAGACAACGCCACGCGGGACCAGACCCTGCATGCGATCGAGCGCCTGGCCAAGCGAAGCCGTCAGTCTGAACTCTCGGTGGCGCACAATTTGCTGGCGCTGATGCATGCGCCGGCAGCCACCCATGGCGGCCATGCAGTGGCGGCACACTGGTTGCGCGGACCCGGCCAGCCAGCACTGTGGCGGGCACTGGGTTTGCATGCACCCGCTGCCATCGCCTGGCAATTTCTTGTCAGGCGCTTGGTGTTGCCCGGCTACCTTGGCATTCTCTTTGTCACCCTGGGTTTCTTGCTCTGGCTTTTGCTGCGCCACAGCACGGCAGATTCAGTCGGCTTGACCCTGCTGGTCATGTCGCTGGCGCTGTTTCCGGCCTCCGAGGCCGTGGTGGCCGTGATCCACCGATTGATCAGCGAGTCGGTTCGACCGCAGCACTTGCCGCGTCTGGCGCTGGTTCACGGCATTCCGCCCGAACACCGGGTGATGGTGGTGATTCCCGGCATGCTGACCAGTGCGGCAGCCACCCTGGCATTGGTAAATCGCCTGCAACTGCACTATCTGGCCAATCCGGAACCGCACGCCCAGTTTGCCCTGCTGACCGATTGGGCCGACGCCGACGCGGCGCAGCTTGAAACCGACAGCGCTTTGCTGAAAAACGCCACGCAGGGCGTGCGAGACCTGAACCTGAAGTACCCCAGACGCGCCGACGAGGCCAGCCAGGCACCGCGCTTCATTGTGTTGCACCGAATGCGGCATTTCAGCGAATCCGAGCAGCGCTGGATTGGCTGGGAGCGCAAGCGTGGCAAGCTGGAACTGCTGGTCACGGCGCTGGCGCAGCGCAACGGCAGCGCATTTCTGGATTTGGGTGCAGCGTCCCGCATCGAACCGGGCACACCCTACATCGTCACCCTGGACAGCGACACCCAACTGCCGCCGGGGCGCCTGCGTGAACTGGTGGGTGTCGCCGCGCACCCGCACAACCAACCGCAACTGGATGCCAGTGGCCAGAGGATTGTCAGCGGCTATGGCATCCTGCAACCCCGGGTGGCGATGCCGTTGCCAGCGGTGAAGGAATTCACGCTCTACCACTGGTTGTTTGCCGGCCGCTGCGGCATCGACCCCTACAGCGCCGCCAGCTCCGAGATTTATCAGGATGTGTTTCTTGAGGGAACGTTCACCGGCAAGGGGCTGCTCAACGTGCGCGCCATGCATGCCGTGCTCGCCAACCGTTTGCCGCAAGACCAGGTCCTGAGTCATGATTTGCTGGAGGGCGCCATGGCGCGCTGCGCCGCGATCAGCGACATCGCGGTGCTTGAAGACGCGCCTTTTCATTCTGACGTGGCCGCCTCCCGGGTGCACCGCTGGACCCGTGGCGACTGGCAACTGCTGCCGTTTTTACTCAAACCCGGGCGCTACAACCTGAGCGCCATCAACTTGTGGAAATTGGCTGACAACCTGCGCCGTTCCCTGGTGGCCCCCATCTCTTTGGCCTTGTTGCTGGCCACCTTGTCTGGCCTGGCGATGTTGCCCTGGGTGGCACTGGCTCTGGTCATGGCTGCCTTTACCGCCGGGCCGGTGATGGGTGCCGTGGCCGGGTTGTCGCCCAGCCATGGCGATATTGCCAAGGGGCATTTTTACCGTGCTGCCTTGCTTGATCTGGCGCGCGCGCTGCTGGGCGGCCTGTGGCTGTTGGCGCAGCTATTGCAACATTCCTTGCTGGCCCTTGATGCCATTGGCCGCGCGCTCTACCGCATGGGCGTGAGCCACCGCCACCTGTTGCAGTGGACCACCGCAGAAACGGCCCAGGCACAAGCCAGCACCGACCTCCGCGGCATCTTGCGCCAGCACCGCGCAGAGCCCATCGTCGCCCTGTCTCTGCTGGCTGTCCTGCTCTGGGCAGGCACACCCACACCGGGACTGGCCATCGCGCTGTGCCTGCTGTGGGCCGCCTCGCCCTTGTGGACGTGGTGGGTCAGCCGTACCCATGCGGTCGACGAAGAAACTAAACTCCCTGCCACCGAGCGCGTCTACCTGACAGGCATTGCGCGCGATACCTGGCGATTTTTTGAGCGTTGCGTGGGGCCCGATGACCGCCACCTGCCTCCCGACAACCTGCAGTCCACGCCGCACGACATGGTGGCCCATCGGACCTCGCCCACCAACATCGGTCTGTATTTGCTCAGTGTCGCCTGCGCGCGGCAGTTTGGCTGGATCGGCACCCAGGATCTGCTGGCCAGGCTGGAAGCCACACTCAACTCACTGGGCACGCTGCAACGCCATCGCGGCCACTTCATGAATTGGTACGACACGCAGAGCGGCGAGGCACTGCTGCCCATGTATGTGTCAACGGTTGACAGCGGCAACCTCAGCGGGCACTTGCTGGCGGTGGCTCAGGCCTGCCGGGAATTGGCCCTGTCCCCCTTTGACGGCGCCGGCCAGCTGGCCATCGGGGCGGCCAAAGCGCGGCTTCAACCCCTTCTGGCACGCCGCAATGCACTTTCAATGCCTGAGCGCGCGCAAGTCAAATGGCTGTTGGCAGACCTGCGTGCCAGCTTGATTTCCCACCGCCTGGACACCCTGGCGCAGTCAGACCTGCCGCCTGCCCTGCCCGCGGCAAGTCAACGCCTGCAGACCCTGGCCAATGCCCTGGAGCAATTGGCCTGGCAGCCTGACTTCCGCTTTTTGTACAGCCGCAGGCGCCATCTTTTTCACATTGGTTACCGCGTGGCTGAGCACCAGCGCGATGCCGGCTTTTATGACTTGTTGGCCTCGGAGTCGCGCCTCACCAGCCTGCTGGCCATCGCCAAGGGCGATGTACCGGTGCGCCACTGGCCTGCGCTGGGCCGGCAATTCTTTGCGGTGGGCACCCGCGCCGGGCTGCGCTCATGGACCGGCTCCATGTTTGAATACCTGATGCCTGGCGTGGTGCTGGACGAGCCCTACGGCAGCGTGCTGCATGAAGCCAGCCAGGCGGCGCTGCGCGAACAGATGGCGTTTGCCAAAGCCCAGGGTGTGCCTTGGGGCATATCCGAGTCCGCGTACGCCGCAAGCGATTTCACCCTGGCCTACCAGTACGCACCGCATGGTGTGCCAAGGCTGGCGTTGCGCCGCACGCCCCCTGATGAACTGGTGGTGGCACCTTACGCCAGCGCGCTGGTGGCACAAATTGCGCCGCACTGCGCCTGTCTGAACTTCAAGGTTTTGCAAGAGCTCGGGGCCCGTGGCCGCTACGGCTTTATCGAAGCATTGGACTACTCTGCGGCTGGCCGCACCGGCAACGAATCTTTCACGCCGGTGGACACCGTCATGGCGCATCACCAGGGCATGAGCATTGTGGCGCTGGCCAATCTGCTTCTGGGCGGCGCAGGCTTGCGCTGGGGCATGGCCAATGCGCATGTGCAGGCGGTGTCTTCCTTGCTGCATGAACGGGTGCCGCGTGAGATACCGGTGCTGCGGGATTTGCCATCGCCACTTCAACCCCCCAACCAAAGGCGACGCGTTCCCGGACTGTTTCGTGAAGTACTGCCAGGCAACAACGCCATTGAGCCCTCGCACATCCTGTCCAACGGGCGCTACAGCGTGCTGCTGCGCGCCAATGGGGCCGGTTTGAGCCGCTGGGATCAGACCGGCATGACCCGCTGGCGCGATGATGCGCTGCGCGACGCGCATGGCAGCTTTTTCTTTGTCAAATGGGACGGGCAAACCCAGCCGTGCTCGGTCACCCAGCACCCCGCACCTGACCCGCAAGCGCTTTACCAAAGTGTGTTTCATGCCGACCGGGTGAGTTTTGATGCGCAGTGGAGCGACCTGCAAGCGCACACCACGGTATGGGTCAGCCCGGAGGATGACATTGAATTCAGGCAGGTGGAGCTTCGCAACCTGAGTGAGCGCACGCTGAATATTGAACTGACATCGGCCTTTGAGGTCACGCTGTCAGACCCCCGTGCCGACGAGGCCCACCCGGCGTTTACCAACCTGTTCATCACGGCCCGATGGCTGGCATCGCAACAAGCGCTGCTGTTTGAGCGCAAGCCCCGTCTGCCCAGCGAACAGGGCCTGAAAGTGGCGCACTTTCTGACCGACATGAGCATGCCCGTGAGCAATATCCGCCTGACCACGGATCGCCAGCGCTGGCAGGGGCGCAACCAGGCTGCCAGCCACCTGGTGGCCGGTTTGGACCCCGCGCCAGAGGCCCTGGATGATCTGCCCGTGGCGCTTGATACCGGGCTGGACCCGGTCTGTGCCCTGGCCGTCACGCTGCGCATTGCACCGGGTGCCAAAGCCCGCCTGACCTTTGCCACCACGGCCTCGCTGAACACGCAAACCCTGCGCGCCGTTATCGACAAATACCGCCTGACCAACAATGTACAACGGGCATCGTTGATGTCCGCCACCATGACCAGCATCCGGCTGCGGGCGCTGCGCATCACGCCTGAGAATTTTGCCGCCATGCAAACCCTCAGCACCACCCTGGCGCTGAGCCTCACCAGGGTGCAAGCCCGGGCCGTGCGCCCCGAAAGCGCCACTACCGAGGTGTGTGACCGCCGCTTGCTGTGGCGCTTCGGCATTTCAGGCGACCGCCCGATCATTCTGGTATTGGCCGGCGTGGCCCAGGGCCTGGGCTTGCTGCGCTCACTCTCGCAGGCCTTGAACCTGTGGGCCTGGAGCCGACAGGCCTGTGATCTGGTGGTGGTGAACGCCGAGCTCGCGTCTTACCTGATGCCGCTGCAACGGGAGATTGCCGCCCTGCGTGACCGCCACGGCGCTGTCTGCGACGCCAACGGTGGTCAGGCCAACACCGGTTTTCACCTGATCCCTGCCAATGCGCTGTCACGCGCTGAGCTGAGCACCCTGCACAGCCTGGCCCGCGTGTTGCTGCACGCCGATGGTCGTCCCCTGGCCTTTCATGTGCAGGAGCTCAACCATCGGCACGAACTGGTTCGGGAACTGCGGTTTGACACCTCCACCAGCGCACTTGAGATGGCCCCCAGCGGCGCTGTTGACACCCCATCGCAGGGCAGCTTTATTGCAGCAACCGGAGAGTTCGCCTTTGCCGTGAGCGCCACCCAGCGGCCACCACGACCCTGGATCAACGTGCTGGCCAACCCTGGCTTTGGCGCCCAGATTTCTGAGGCCGGCGGCGGCTACACCTGGGCCGTCAACAGCCGTCTGAACCAGCTCACCGCCTGGTCAAATGACCCCGTGGGCGATCCGGCGTCAGAATGGTTTTTGCTGCAGAACACCAAAACCAGCGAAGTCTGGCGCCTGTCGCCCTCAGCGGGTGTGGGCGAAGGCATCACCTTTCAGGTGTCCCACGGCCAAGGCGCAAGCGCCATCAGCCACCGCCGGGGTGAGCTGGAGGTGTCGCTGAGCTGGTGTGTGGATGCGCAGTCCAGCGTCAAACAGATCCATATCACGCTACTCAACCGCAGCCACAAGACCCAACATCTGCGCCTGATTGGCATGGTGGAGTGGCTGATGGGCGCCAACCGCAGTGACCGCGGCACCGTGCGCACTGCCTCGTTTCATCAGCGCCTGCCCGCCCATGCGCAGAAACTGACCGCCATGCTGAGCACCCAGCGCGATGCCACCGCCGGCTTTGGAGGTGGCACCGCTTTCTTTGGCATGGCCAGTGACGCCGATGATGCCGAGGACTGGACCTGCGACCGCCGCGAATTTTTTGATGCCCGCGGGCGTCTGGTTATCCCGGACTATTTTGGCCAGCGCAGTGGTGACGGGCTTGACCCCTGCGCCGCGCTGTCGGCACACATCTCCCTGCACGGCGACAGCGCCATCACGCGTACGTTTCTGATGGGCTACGCAGAAAGTCCTGATGCGGCGCGCCAACTGGCCACGCTGGCGACTCAGACATCGGCCAAGCAACGCCTTGATGACGTGACTGACAGCTGGCAGCGCTTGTTGGGCTGCACCACGGTGACCACCCCTGACCCCTTGTTAGACGCAATGGTGAACCACTGGCTGCTGTACCAGGCGGTGTCATGCCGCTTGTGGGCCAAAGCCGGTTTTTACCAGGCGGGTGGTGCCACCGGATTTCGTGACCAGTTGCAGGACGCAATGGCGCTGGCCTGGGCCGCGCCCGAGATGCTGCGCGCACAAATCATCCTGAACGCCTCGCGCCAGTTCGTCCAGGGCGATGTGCAGCATTGGTGGCACGAACCCCTGGGTAATGGGGTGCGCACCCATTTTTCTGATGACCTGCTTTGGCTGGCGCATGCCTGCGTGTTTTACCTTCAGGCCACCGGCGATACCGCACTGCTTGATGTTCAGATCCCCTTTTTGGACGGCACGGCGATTCCCGCAGGCGCAGAAGATGCGTACTTTGCGCCCACCGTCAGTGCCGAGCAGGCCTCGGTTTTTGAGCATGCGGCCCGGGCCATCGACCGCAGCCTGGCCGTGGGCGCGCATGGTTTGCCGCTGATGGGCAGTGGCGACTGGAATGACGGCATGAACCGGGTCGGCATCGAGGGCCTTGGTGAATCGGTCTGGCTCGGCTGGTTTTTGTGCCAATTGGTGGCAGACTTTGCCCCGCTGGCGCAGCAGCGTGGTGACAAGCAACGCGCCCTGCGCTGGGAACAGGCCGCACTGGGCTGGCGCAGCGCCTTGAATGGCACCGCCTGGGACGGCCAATGGTTCAAACGCGCATTTTTTGACAATGGCCAGGCACTTGGCGCCAAAGACAACCCGGAAGCCCGAATTGACCTGATTGCGCAAGCCTGGTCGGTGTTGTCCCATGCGGCGCCCCTGGACCGACAGCAGATGGCGATGGCCGCCGTGCAAGCGCATCTGGTTGACGCCAACGCCGGCCTGATCAAACTGCTGGACCCACCCCTCGTCAACGCCATGCCCAGCGCCGGCTACATCCAGGCCTACCCACCGGGCGTGCGTGAAAACGGCGGCCAGTATTCGCATGCGGGCGTTTGGGCGCTGATGGCGCAAGCCCAACTCGCCGCACAAGATCCGGGCTCAAGCCAGGCGGGTGACCTGGCCTATCGCTACTTCACCTACCTCAGTCCGGCACACCGCGCCAGTCACCCCACACGCGGCCCGGCCTATGGGCTGGAGCCCTACGTGATGGCAGGCGACGTGTACAGCCAGCCACCTTATGTGGGGCGCGGCGGCTGGAGCTGGTACACCGGAGCCGCCGCCTGGATGCACCGCGCCGCCATCGAGTCGCTGTTTGGCTTGAGTCAGCGCGCCCAAACCCTCAGCTTCACACCCTGCCTGCCCTCGCACTGGCCCAAAGCCGAGTTGACGCTGGTGCGCGGGCAGCGCAGCATGCGCTTCATCATGGTCCGTGCCAGTACGGCAGACGCACTGCAGACCGCAGCCGTGCCGGGCGCGCAATTACTGCAAGCCGGCGAAGCCCTGCATTGGCTTGAGTTGACCGGATCCAGTTGTTTTGTGATTCCCCTGCAACAAGACACAAGGCCACCAATTCCTTAGCCTTTAGCCGCCAGATGGTGGTCAAACCAGGTTGCCGCCTGGCTGGCCACTTGCGCCAACGTGCCGGCTTCCTCAAACAGGTGGGCGGCACCGGGCACGATGCTGAGCTTCTTGGTGCATGACAACAGGGCATAGGCGGCCTGGTTGAGCTCGATCACCTCGGTATCGAGCCCCCCCACCAGCAGCAAGGTGGGTGCCCGAACCTTCACCAGATCAAGCTGTCCCGCCAGATCAGGGCGACCACCGCGCGACACCACGGCCTGGACCCTGTCACCCATGGCGGCGGCTGCCCGCAGGGCCGCTGCCGCACCGGTGCTGGCACCAAAATAGCCGATCGGGAGCTTGGTTGTTTCAGGGTTCTGCTGCACCCATTGGGTGGCCAGCAGCAGGCGCCGGGTCAATAGCGCGATGTCAAAACGAACCTGGTAGTCGAGGTCTTCCACCGGGGTCAGCAAGTCCATCAACAGTGTCCCCAGGCCGGTTTCACGCAATACCCTGGCGACAAAATTGTTGCGCGGGCTGTGACGGCTGCTGCCGCTGCCGTGGGCGAACAGGACCAGCCCCGAGGGTTTGGCGGGGAGTTCCAGCATGCCTTCGATCAACACATGATCGACCGGCATGCGTACCAGTTGAGACAGCCCGGTTGGATGGCTTGACTGCATTGATGCACCTCCAGTGACATCAAAGCTTAATCCGTTCCGGTTCAGCCTGACTTGTGAGTTATCAAGTCTGCAGTCATTTCCAGCAGCGCGCGAACGGACTGCACACCCCGGCGTCCATCAGACGCGAACCACGTCGCCCTTGAGCGAATACAGGATGGCCAGAATCTCATTCTTCTCGGCCTGCTCGTAACCGTTCTTGGTCATCGCCGCCATCATGTCGTCGATGGCGGATACCAGCTCCTGTTCGTCGATATTCATGCCCCGGTGGGCTGACAACACGTCCTTGCCGCTGTAGGTTTGCGGTCCGCCGGTGCCGGCACAGATGAAGTCGCTGACGTTTTGCTCCAATTTGGCGCGGTCCTTGACCTGCTCGAACCGGGTCTTGAACAATGGGTTGACGTAGTGCAAAGCGACCAGATCTCTGGCAAGCCGGCTGATGCGCTCAACACCGCCCAAGCGTTCGTAAAGGGTAGTAGACATGGAAATACTCCTTCAGTTTCAGTTATCGGCGGCGCCGGATTGCGCCAACCTCGGGATCAACCATAACGCGGCTCGCACCGATGTGCATGACCAAAATTGACCATTCTTGCAGCGTCGGCGCTCACGCCGTGATGTTCTTGGTATGCCGGAACAGATTGTCCGGGTCGTACTTTTTCTTCAGCGCCGCGAGCCGGGCCAGGATGGGCTTGCCGTAAGCGGCCTCGATGCGCTGGCAGCCCTCCTCCTCGGTCAGGAAGTTGATG
>Ga0209343_10011309_pt1 | contig 10050 bp, 7 predicted proteins | sample RifCSPlowO2_02_FD_184026 | JGI IMG/M metagenome (GOLD analysis project Ga0209343, IMG submission 184026) | Groundwater microbial communities from Rifle, Colorado - Rifle CSP2_plank lowO2_0.2 (SPAdes) (version 2) | ecosystem: Environmental > Aquatic > Deep subsurface > Groundwater | place: Rifle...
GGCCGCCGCCGATGCGGGCGTGACGTCGATCAGCAATCTCATCATCACGCACTACCACGGCGATCATTTCGGCGGCGTACCGGAGCTCGCATCACGGATCCCGGTGTGGAATTTCATCGATCACGGCGGGAACGTTCAACCGGCCGCCGCGGCGGACGAATTTCTGCAGAAGGTGTATCCCCCGCTCTTCGCCAAGTCGAAGCGCACCATCGCAAAACCGGGGGATCGGATCGCGCTGGCGAATCTCGACTTCCGCATCGTGGCGTCGGCCGGCCAGCCGCTCAAGACCCCGCTGTCTGGTGCCGGCCGGCCGAACCCGTATTGTGCCGGCTTCAAGCCGCAAGATCCCGACCCAACCGAGAACGCGCAGTCGGTCGGCAGCCTCATCACGTTCGGCCGCTTCCGCGCGCTCCACCTGGGCGACCTGACGTGGAACAAGGAATTCGAGCTGATGTGTCCCAACAATCCTCTCGGGACCGTCGATCTGTGGATGGTGTCGCACCACGGGCAGGCGATTTCGAACGCGCCGGTGCTCGCACACGCCATTCGGCCGCGCGTCGCGATCATGAACAACGGCACGCGCAAAGGCGGCCAGCCCGATGCCATGCGGATCATTCAATCGGCGCCGGGCCTCGAAGATCTCTGGCAGGTGCACTTCTCGCTGCTGAGCGGGCAGGAGTACACGGCGCCAGGCATGTTCATCGCCAACACCGTGGACGAGGAACCAGCCGCGATGCCGCTCGCGCCCATGCCGGCGCCGGCGCCCGGATCCGGCGCCGCCCCTCCGCCGGTTCACAACGGGAAAGCCTTCTGGATCAAAGTCTCGGCGCGTGAGGACGGATCGTTCACCGTGACGAACACCCGCAACGGCTTCAGCAAGACGTACGAGGCCAGGCCAGTCAGGTAGGGCAGAAAAACAGGAGGCGCCATGGCGCGTGAGAATGCCGCTCTCGTCGGTCGTCGAGACTTCGCCAGGCTGCTCGCCCTCGGCGGAGCCATTCCCTTTCTGACACCGGGCGCCGCGTGGCCCCAAACAAGAGCGCTCGGGCCCGCGCCCGCCCGTCCCGACGAGCGGTACTGGCAGAGCGTGCGCGAGCAGTTCGTCATGCCACCGGACCTTGCGATGCTGAACGCCGCCAACCTGTGTCCTTCGTCGGCGCCCGTGCTCGAGGCGGTGTACGGACACACGAAAGACATGGATCGCGACCCATCGTTCGACAACCGCGTCAAGCTTGGAGAGGGTCGCGAGAACACGCGCCGGATCCTGGCGTCGTTTCTCCGCGTGGCGCCAGAGGAAATCGTCATTACACGGAACACGAGCGAGTCGAACAACCTGGTGTCGAACGGCATCGACCTGAAGGCGGGCGACCAGGTGCTCATCTCCTCGGACAACCACCCGTGCAACAACAACGCGTGGAAGCAGAAGGCGAAGCGGTTCGGCTTCACCGTGAAGGAGATTCCGACGCCCAGTCCGCATCCCGGCGCCGAGCACTATCTCGCGGCCTTCAGGAACGCCATCACGCCCAGCACGAAAGTGATCGGCTTCACGCACGTGACGAGCACGGTGGGCGATCTCTTTCCCGCAAGGGAGCTGTGCGCGCTGGCGCGCGAGCGCGGCATCCTGACGCTCGTCGACGGCGCGCAGAGCTTCGGCGTGATCGACGTGGACCTCTCCGACATGCAGCCCGACTTCTACAGCGGCAGCGCGCACAAATGGCCGTGCGGCCCGAAGGAAAACGGCGTGTTGTTCATCAACAAGCGGTCGCACGCCAAGATCTGGGCGACGATCTACAGCGCGTATCCCGGGAGCGTCGGCATTTCGGCCACCTTCGAAGGTTTCGGCCAGCGCGACGAGCCGGCGATGATCGCGTTCGGCGAGGCGCTGCAGTTCCAGACGCGGATCGGCCGCCCGCAGATCGAAGCGCGCGCACGCGAGCTCACGCAGGCACTGATGGAAGGGCTGAAGAAACTCGACGGCGTGAAGATCTGGACGAGCACTGATCCATCGCGCACCGTCGCCGTGATCTCCTGCCAGCCCGGCAGCCTCGACGCGCGCAGGCTGCAGGCTGCCCTCTATCAGAAGGATCGCATCGGCTGCGCCACGCGCGGCGGCCAGGACCGCCCCGGGCTGCGCTTCTCGCCGCATTTCTACAACACGCACGCGGAGATCGATCGCACGATCGCCGCGGTCAAGAAGTACATGGCGGTCGGGGTGTAATGCGGCGAGCATGTCCCCTGGGCGGACGGGAGGTTTACGCCGCCGGGGATGTGACGCGAATTTGAGGAGTTGAGGACTTGAGCATTTGAGGATCTTGGGGAATTTGGGGACTTGAGGTCGGGGATTCGATCCCGGCAGACTCTCAAGAACGTTAGCGATAGTACTATAATAGACCATTATGGCATCCAATAGACCATTACGGTATCTAGAGTCGATATAAATGAATAAACCACTCGTTATCAATTACTTACGTTGTGATTGGTTTGCGCCCATCTGTGCAGAAACGAGACAGTTTGCCCGCGGTCGGCTTCGCCGCCGCTCGAGACCGACGCTCAGCATGCTCCGCTTAACCGTTCTGGGCGAGTCGTTTACGGTCGAGCCTCTGATATTCGGCCGCACGGGACGACTCGGGAACGAGTGTTGCTGGGCAGGAGGCGATGCTCCCCACACTTGCCGAAAATTCCGCTGTCGTTGGCAACCGTCTTCCCAGGGCCTCGATCGCCCCGACTGCCCTTCCGGCGCCGCGCTTGGCCATGAGCTTCACGGCGCTCCGTCACCTTGAAAGAGTGAACAAGGAGCTCTGGCTCCTTCTCTCGATTTTCGCGATCGCTCTGCTTCTCAACCTGCTCCTCGATACGCAGCGAATGATCCTCAGCTTCTACGCGCTGCCCACGCTCGGGTCGGCGTATCTCTACGGGCGCCGGCACGCGACGCTGACGGCATTCGCGAGCGTGCTGCTGGTGACGCTGCTCACGACCACCCATACCGGAACGCTCGTAGGCATCGGAGGACGCGCGACGCTGGCCGACGCGTGGCCCGACCTTCTGGCCTGGGGCGGGATCCTGATCATCACCGGTTACCTCATGGGCACGCTCTGCGAGCACAAGAACGCACAGCTCCATGAGATGCGCGAAACCTACAACGGCGTGCTGATGCTCCTGCGCCACTTCATCTCCAAAGACGAGTACACGGAGCACCATTCCTATCGCGTGTCGGTGTACGCGGCGCGGATTGCCACGCACTTGTCGCTGTCCCCGGATCGCATCGAAGACGTCAGGGCCGCCGGACTGCTGCACGACATCGGGAAGCTCGAGATCAGCCGCGAGCTGTTGTACAAAGCCGCCCGATTCACCCGCGAGGAGTACGAGGAGATTCAGCGACACGTCGAAACGGGCGTGGCCATGCTCGAGACCGTCGGCGGGTCGCTGCGCCGGGTCATTCCGATCGTGCTCGCGCATCACGACAAGTTCAACGGATCGGGCTACCATCCGACCCGCGGCCAAGAGATTCCCCTCGAAGCGCGGATCGTTTCGGTTGCGGACGTGTACGACGCGTTGACGACCGACCGCCCCTACAGGAAGGCCATGTCGCCCTTCGAGGCCAAAGACATCATCGTCAAGGGCAACGGCACCGATTTCGATCCCGTGGTCGTCGAAGCGTTCCTGGCGGCATTCCGGTTCGGCGAGATGGACGTGCGAACGGCAGTCGCCTAAAGGGCCTACAGGGATCACAGGATTTCCGTGGCGCCTCCCAGCAGTCACCTCGCGCTCGTGCGGTCGTTCGTCGACGACGGCGACTCGGCCAGTGCGGCCGATCGACGTGTCCACACCCGGTGCTCGATCGCCGAGCTACCGTGGCTCGAAGCGGCCCGCCTGAAGTACGGTCCTAGTGTCGAGGTGATCGATCTCTCACACGGCGGGGCGCAAATCGAGACCCCGGGGTACCGACTGCAACCAGGGTCAACGGTTGTCGTGGAAATCGACGTCGAGGGCAGCGGCCTCGTCGTGCCGGCGCAGGTCCTGCGCTGCCATGTTTCCCGACTGGCGCCATCGGCCACGTACCGCGGCGCCCTCGAGTTCAGGCGTTCCATCAACTTTCCAGATGTGGCTCGATTCGGACGGGACGGCAAGACCCGCAGCGCCTTTTGCGGCCCTCAGCGTCTGAACGTCGCGCGGACGCACTGGTCCGAGTCGACGTCGGGTTCGGGCCTTGTGACGCCGGCCGAATCGGCGACCCATCTCGTATCGGCTCCCGCGCCCAATGAGCTGGCGCACGTCGCAGCCGCCGATCCTCCTTCCGGTTGGTATCGACTGGTCGTTCGCTATGCCGACGGCCGGCTGCTCAAGGGCTACAGCCAGCCGTTCACTGCGTCATCCGGCTCGCTGCAGGTATGGCCCAAGCCGAACGCCCCGCTCATGACACGAATCACCGTGCCGCTCGCCTACGTCAAAGCGGTGTTCTTCGTGCGGGACTTCGACGGCGATCCGGACCGCGTCGAGCACCACGATTCGCAACCCCGGGAGCACGGGCGGCCGATTGCCGTCACGTTTCTCGACGGCGAGACGCTGGTTGGCACGACGATGAGCTACCGCACCGATACCGTTGGCTTCTTCATCCGGCCGGTCGACGAAGCCGGCAACAACATGCGCATCTTCGTCGGCTCGCGAGCCATCCGGCACGTGCAGTTTTCGTGATGGCACGGGGCTGCTACGGCTTGTCGGCCTCGCGTACCATCGTCCTGATGCGCTGAATGTTGTTTTCACGCACCGGACAGGTCATGTCGGTGGACACGCACTGCGCCAGCGTCATGCCGCAGCCACAGGGGCATCGAGCGCTATTGGCTTCCTCGAGGGCGGTCCGTTTCTCCGCAGGCGCCAGCTCGGAGAAGTTCACGACGCCGATGTCTTCCTCGGTATAGGCCACGCCGGAGGACTGCGAGATCAAGTAGACCACGAGCGCCGCGGCGCCTATCGCGCTGGCCCACTTCAAGAACCTGACCGCCACCGCTGGCTTTTTCCGCCGCCGCTCGTGCTTGCGTGAGTCTTTTCCCATAGGCTCCTGCCGCCCAACCGATCGCGTCCGGCTGCATTCTCGCACACCTTGACATCTTCTAAAGCCCCTGTCCGTACGAATGGAGCAAGTTGGAGCAGCCGGACCCATTCGGGCAGGCAACGAGTCGGAGACCACAAGGCACGCCCGGCGTATGATCGAATACGTCAAGGCGGAGGGCCTCTCATGGGCGACTGGAAACGGGTGACGTGCGGCGTGGCGATGCTCGTGGCCGCGGCTTCGGTGGTGGGCTCGCGGTTCGGCCAGGCACGGACAGATGCCCATGCCATGGCGCCCCTGCAATCGCTGACCGTGACGCCGGCCGACTTGGTGCTCCGCGGCGGCAAGATCGTCACCGTCGACAACGCCCGCCCGGAGGCCCAGGCCCTCGCGGCAGTCGGCGACACGATTGTTGCAGTCGGATCGAATCTGGACATTCAGCCGTACATCGGTTCGAACACGCGCGTCATCGATCTGAGGGGCGCGCTGGCCGTTCCGGGTTTCATCGACGCGCATGCGCATTTCACGGGCGTCGGCCAGGCGGCGCGAAACCTCAAGCTCGGAACGGCCAATGACTGGGCCGACATCGTTCGCATGGTGGGCGAGGCGGCGAAAGCCGCCCGCCCTGGCGAATGGATTCTCGGACGCGGCTGGCATCAGGAGAAATGGTCGGGACGGCCGGTCCCGAACGTCGAGGGCTTCCCCGTCCACGCGGATCTCAGCAGGGTTTCGCCCGAGAACCCGGTCTGGCTGACGCATGCCAGCGGTCATGCAGGATTCGCGAACGCCAAGGCCATGGAACTGGCGGGCGTCACGCCGGCAACGCGCGATCCCGAAGGCGGCGTGATCTTGAAGGGGTCCGACGGCAATCCAACCGGGCTGTTCAACGAACGGGCGCAATCGATCATCGCGAGCGCGCTCGCGCGCGATCGTGCGAAGCGCACGCCCGCCGAGGTCGAGGCGGACCTGCGCAAAGACATCGAGCTGGCGGCGGCAGAAAGCCTGTCGAAAGGACTGACCACGATCAACGACGCCGGGTCTCCGCCAGCCACCATCGAGCTCTTGAAGAAGATGGTGGACGAGCGCGCCCTCCCCATCCGCCTCTGGCTGATGCTGCGGGAACCGCCCGACAGGCTGGCGGTCGATCTGCCAAGGTACCGGATCGTCAACTACGGAGACAAACGTCTGACGGTCCGCGCCGTCAAGCGGGCGGTGGATGGCGCACTCGGGTCGCGGGGCGCCTGGATGCTGGAGCCGTACTCCGATCTGCCGTCGACGAGCGGGATCAACACCGACTCGCTCGACGACATCCGCCAGTCCGCCGAGCTCGCCATCAGATACGACTATCAGCTGTGCGTACACGCGATCGGCGATCGCGGCAATCGCGAAGTCCTGAACATTTTCGAAGAGACGTTCAGGCGGCACCCCGAGAAGGACGGGCGGGCGCTCCGCTGGCGCATCGAGCACGTCCAGCATCTGGACCCGGCGGATATCCCACGGTTCGCCCGGCTTGGCGTGATCGCGTCCATGCAGGGCGTCCACGCGACGTCCGATGCGCCCTACGTCCTGGCACGGCTCGGCGAGACGCGCGCCGGCGAGGGCGCGTACGTCTGGCAGAAGCTGATGAAGGCCGGGGCCGTCGTCGCCAACGGCACCGACGCACCGGTGGAGGACATCGACCCGATCGCCTCGTTCTACGCGTCGGTGGCGCGAAAGACAAAGGACGGCCTGATCTTTTTCCCGAGCGAGCGTATGAGCCGCCTGGAGGCGTTGCGATCGTACACGCTCAACGCCGCGTTCGCCGGCTTCGACGAGTCGATCAAGGGGTCGCTTGCCGTCGGGAAGCTCGCGGACGTCACGGTCCTGTCGAAAGACATCATGACGATCCCCGAAGATCAGATCCCGACGACCCAGGTGCTGTACACGATTGTCGGTGGCCAGGTACAGTTCGCGCGGTAGGGAATTGGAGGCCGCCGCGTCTGGTGGGTCCTGACCTGACCGACACCTCCACTTGGAACAAGCCCGTCGATCGGGTAGCCTCTGTCCTCAGCCGATGAGACGACCACCGGCTCGGGCCCTCAGTGCTTCGCTCGATCTCTCAAGGGAGGCACCGCCATGCGCGCACGTAACGACCTGTCACGCCGACAGATGTTGGAAATGACGGCCGCCGCCGGCGGCCTCCTGCTCGTGGGCCGGTTCAGCCCGGCGGTCGCGCAAGCCGTGCGGCGCATCGAGTCGATGGCGCCGGAGCTCGCCAGCATCCTGGACGCGACTCAGCCCATCGTCGAATTGGCGAAGGGCTTCGGCGGCGCCATCGGTCCGGCCGAGGGGCCGCTCTGGTGGAAGGAAGGCGGCTACCTGCTCTTCAACGACATCAATGCTGCGCGCCGCATGAAGTACACGCCGCGCCAAGGCGTCGCCGTCGCGATGGAGAGGACCAACGAGGCCAATGGACTCACCCGCGATCTGCAGGGCCGCATCGTCTCGGCCGAGCATCTGACGCGCCGTGTCACTCGGACTGAGGCCGACGGCAGCCTCACGGTCGTCGCCAACAGCTTCCAGGGCAAGCGCCTGCTGCGTCCCAACGATGTCGTCGTCAAATCCGACGGCGCGATGTACTTCACCGATCCGGGCGGGCCGCTCGCGCCCGATCAATGGGACGTGACCTCGGCTGGCGTCTACCGGGTCTCGGCGGATCTCGGCTCGATGAGCCTCCTCACCACTGAGATGGTCGGGCCCAACGGCATTGCGTTTTCACCAGACGAGAGGATTCTCTACGTCAGCGACGCGCGCCAGCGCCACATCAAGGCGTTCGACATGCTCCCCAACGGCGTGGTCGCCAAGCAGACGAGCCGTGTCTTCGCCGACCTCGGCGGGCCGGAGCCTGGCGTGGCGGACGGCATCAAGGTGGACACCGCCGGCCATGTCTATTCGGGCGGCGCGGGCGGGCTCTACATCCTCGATGCCAAGGGCAAGCGGCTCGGCCGCATCGTCCACGGTGAGCCCGCGACGACCAACATGGCCTTCGGCGGCGACGACTGGAAGACGCTCTATTTCACCACCCGGTCGACGCTCTACATGGTCAATCTGAAGGTGGCCGGCATTCCGGTACCGGTCGGCCGGAGGGGCGCGTAGGGCTTTCGCGTCGCTGCCGTCAGGGCTCCGCGACCGGTTCGAGCTTGAGGACGGCTCCGTCCGGCATGTCGGTCGTGGCGTAGATCAACCCGTCGGGCCCCTGGCGAACATCGCGGATCCGCTGTCGCAACTCGGTCAGCATCGCCTCGCGACGCGTTTCAAGCCCCTGACGGTTGAATTGGATCCGCGTGAGCTGCATGCCCACCAGCGCGCCCGCAATCAGATTCCCTCTCCACAGCGGGAACTTGTCGCCAGTATAGAAAATGACACCCGCGATGGCGATCGAGGGCTTGTAGTAGGTGACCGGCTCCACCATCCCTTCCATCGCCGTGGGGGGCTGAACGTTCGGTGGCGGCAGGCCCGACCGCTTGCCTTCCGGATCGCTCGTGTACGCGCGCCCGTACGTGATGACCGGCCAGCCGTAGTTCAGGCCGCGGCGGATGATATTCACCTCGTCTCCGCCTTGCGGACCGTTCTCCGTCTCCCAGATCTCGCCGGTCTCCGGATGCAGGGTCAGTCCGATGGCGTTGCGGATGCCGAGCGCGAAGATCTCCGGCTTGTAGCCCTTGCGGCCAACGAACGGATTGTCCATCGGCACGGTCCCTTCGTCATTGAGCCGGAGGACCTTGCCGAGATACGAGCCGGGCTCCTGGGCCGCTGCCGCGGTCCCGGCGCGCTCGTTGAATCCAGGTGTGCCGATGGCCATGTAGAGCGTGCCGTCGCGGCCGAACACGAGGCGTGCGGCGGAAGGACCGTCGGTGGGGGACGTCGCCTCGAAGATCGCCTTCACGTCCTGCAGCGTCGAACCGCCATCGTACCGCGCACGGAGCAGCACGGCCGTCCTGATCTGCGGGTCACCTGGCGCCGGCTTCCAGTACGCGACGTAGATGAAGTGGTTGTCCGCGAACTTCGGGTGAGCGAGGAGCTCCACGCCCGCCGTGTCGCGGCGCGTGCTCGTGATGCCCTGGGGCAGCCCGGTGATCACCGTCGGGTCGAGCACGCCCTGTGAGATGCGCCGCAGGGTATTCTTGCCTTGTTCGGTCACCAGCATGTCGCCGTTCGGCAGGAACGTCAGCGCCCACGGATACACGAGGCCCCGGATGGCCGAGACCTTGACGGTCGCCGCCGCCGTCCGGAGGACCACCGGTTGCTCCGGCATGCCGACGGTTGGGAACTGCGACTGCGCGTCGGTCGTCGCGGCCAGCAACGCCAACGCAGCGACCAGGTCGGAAGTCCTTTTCCCTTTCATCTCACGCCCGCCTCAAGCTCTTCGACGCTCATCAGTGCAATTCTACGCCCGCGCGCCGAACTCTAAGAAGCTATCTCACAAACGCGGGGCGCCACGAAGGCACGAAATCAACTAGAAGAATAGTTGGGGTTTTGTGAGATGCGTTCTAGTAGTCGCTATTCCGAGCGCGGAATAGGCGTCACTATTCCGCGTCCCGGACTATGGCCGAGTCGTTTCGCTGCCCGCCATGTTTTCCGGCCGATGATCACGACGGACTCGGCATAGTTTGGCTCCTTCTAGTTGCCCCTTGTTGAAGGGGGAAGGAGTCGATCGTGAAGTACATCATCAACGGCGACGTCGGTCTCTCGCGGCCGCCAGAGGGTCCTCTCGCGGCCCAGATTGGTGCGTTTGCGAAGTGGGCGAGCGAGCAGGGATATGCGCGGTATTCGCGATACCGGCAAGTCCTGCTCGCAGCGGGTTTCAGTCGATGGCTCGGGCAGCGGGCGGTCAGACCATGCCGCGTCTCATCCGATCAGCTGTCACGCTACCTGCGGTCTCGCGCTCGACGGGTGCGGCGGCACAGAAGTGATGCGGGGGCGCTGACACAGTTCATGGATTTTCTTCGCCGCCAGCGAGTGGT
>Ga0209343_10011310_pt1 | contig 10049 bp, 10 predicted proteins | sample RifCSPlowO2_02_FD_184026 | JGI IMG/M metagenome (GOLD analysis project Ga0209343, IMG submission 184026) | Groundwater microbial communities from Rifle, Colorado - Rifle CSP2_plank lowO2_0.2 (SPAdes) (version 2) | ecosystem: Environmental > Aquatic > Deep subsurface > Groundwater | place...
CCCCCCATCTATCAACATCGGTCAACGAGCCCTCTTCGTTAAATGCCAACTGGCCGCCGCCGGCGAAGCCGACGCCGCTGGTGGGAACCGATTGTCGTTGGGAACCGCGGCCGACACTGACGTTCGTCGTCGAACTGGCGGGCGCCACAGCCGCAGGAGGTTTCGGCGGCAGATAACTCCCCGTGATTTCCAATACCTTATCGTAAACCACCTCATTGGAGACCTCGCCCCTGAGAACGATGGATGTTCCGGACGTCGAAACGTCGAGCTTTTCATTGGGCAGCACGACCCGCAACTGGCCTCTTAGTGACGCGACGTCGGGGGTCACGATCAGATCGAAATTCGACACATCGCCCTGTTCGTTAAAAACGATCAGCGATGTCGCGCCAACCGCCTTGCCGTTAATCAACAACTGGCTTGGAGCGACGACGATCACGTCCGCAACCGCCGGTTGCGATACCGAGACCCGCTTCGCCCGCTCAGCCAAACGAAAGACCATCGATTTGTTGACTGTCACCGAGATTGCCGGCGCTGGTTGCGTATACGCGACCGCGGCATGCGCTAGGATGAAGAACACGGAAACCATCGCGACCCGCGAAACCAACGCCCCCCTCAACGCTTCCCTCAAGTTTGCCATGTGCCCTCCCGTAGCCTCAGAGTTAGAATTCAACTATTTTTTTGTCCTGTCCGTGAATGACTTCGACACGATATGAGTCGCGCGCTTGAAGAGTCGACCGCGCCGCCCCTTTTCTAGCAGCGACCGACAACAGGTCCCGCTTGTTGCTCCCCGGGGTCTTCGCCTCGGAATCATCCCCCACTCCTCTGAGGGCCAAGACGACACTGCCCTCTTGAGAGGCGAGGGAGAGCTTCTCTGCCTCGTCCGGCGACACTTCAAGCGTAATGGAACGCGCTACCTGTGGCTTCCCATCCTTTTGTTCCGTGCTTTGCGCCACGGACAGGACGCGCTTGTTTTGCAGCACGATCTTCGACATTCGGTCATCCTGTTTGTCCGCCCCAGGCGGGGTCGCGGTGACGATGACGTCCACACGATCGTCGGGGACGATAAAACCGCTCACGCCGATAATCTCATCGACTCGCACAGCCATGGCGCGTTTCCCGGCCTCCAACCGTACGGTCAACCCTGCCCCTTCACCTGCTAATCGTGATTCCAATACCGGTTCGTTGGCGAGGATCTTCACCCGGTTCGTCTTACCGACTAATTGTTCCGGGGAAGTAAACGCTCCGGCCGGTACCGACGCCTTGGGCCACGGGCTCGCCTTGAGCGTGCCCTTCTTGAGAAACTCTTCATTAATCACCGTGCCGGCGGGAATGTCCTTGTTCGCGACTACAATGTTTTGGGTCTCGTTGCGTAGCGCGTCCGCCGCTTGCCGCTGTTGGCGCAGAAAACTGTAAATGCCGTAGGCCGCGATCAAACCAAAAAAAACCGCGACCACCAATGCTAACTTAAGCCGGTTCTGCATGACCCATTCTCCTCCATGCCTACAGATTTCGTTCTAAGAACAAAAATTATTGTTACCGAACATTGCTAGAAGCCAGCCCATCGTCCCGTCGGGTCTAGATAATAGGCGACCACGGTTCCTAAACCGATACCGATGCCCCACGGAACCCCCTGGCGGTTCGTCCCCGCACGGGCGTTAGCAGACGCTGCCTGTACCCGACCAAAAGTCAGGAAAACGAGCATCGCTTGCTTGAAATCCTGCGACGCGCGCCGCAACAAATCGATGTTCAGGCGTCTAAGAATGAGCGAAAGTATCGCCATGACACCGGTAACCAAAACCGAGTACCAAAGCACTCTAGGCAGCAAATAAGGGCCTACAAAGCCGCCCATGACGCCGAAGAATTTCACATCGCCGGCGCCGATCCAGCGAAAAGCGAATGGAATAAATAAGACGCCAATGCCAACGCCAATCCCGATTAAGCTTTGATAAATTTCATTCATCCCACGGAGCCCGCTGAGCCCGAGCGCTACGCTCAGTCCAAATAAAATGAGCCAGTTCGGTATTCTCCGCCACTCCATATCGAAGAATGCCGCCAGGCTGATAACCGCGATGATTGCGAGATCAAATAACGTAAGCAATTTAATTCATTATTCCCTGTAATCGGCGTTGACGCCGCTCGTCATCGAAAATCGTAGGGCCGCCCACAACTTGCCACTGCCACCACCCTATGCAAGGGAAGGCCCGGGAGCGAGAAATCTCCCCTTCTCGTCTCCCGAGCCTTCCCTTAAATTGCACTCGCCCGAACCGATTAACTGCAAGTCAAAGGCGTCTGCAAGCAGGCAATGACCTGACCCCAAGCATTGGTTAATTCGGTGCCGATGTTTGTGTCCCTGATCGCCACCCAGAAAACCAAAGCGACCAGAAGAACGATCAAGGTATACTCAACGAGGCCTTGACCTTCCTCCTCTGTTACTAACCGTTTAAGCAGCTCCATCTTTTTTTCACCCCCTTTCATCGAATAAACTGTTATTTCTTGCTCCGTGGGAATCTTGCACTCATCGTCAAATCCGATCTCGTTCTTGACTCCGCAGTAACTCCGATTTTCCTGGACCGCGCTTCGCTCTTTTCACTATGCTGTTCGGTACGATCATGTTCGAAAAGGCGACTGCGAGAGATAACGATTTATTGAAGTTTTTCAATCCGACTGGCGATGGTAGTCAGCACAGTCCATGCCAAGTTGAACCTGCAAAACTTTTCGGTTAATTAGGCCTAATCTTCCCCTAGATTCCGCGCCGGGGTGACACTTCTGGCAGCTGGCTTGATGAATCTGTCACAAACCGCACAAAATAAATGGAAGGCGGGGTGCCCTTTTCGAACCTTAAGTGCAGAAATCGAGAGCATCGGCCGATCATGCATATTGAGCGTTGTCAGCTTTCTGGACATTTTGGGCAGGAAGAGGAAAGATACCGCCAGGAGAAGAATGGACACGAAGACCTAAGTTGGCAGCCTGGCATCGCCTTTGCTGTAACCAAGCTTAGACATCTTAGAATTTACGCGGGCCGGGTTAAGGCGACGCGACTATTTTTGTTATGGGACAGTTGCAGGCATTGAGTAGCGCTCGTATGTTTTTTTGCTCCGACGAGATGGAACGTGGCTGTCCCAGGATTGGAACTCGTGACGGAAATGGAAACCAGCGCTAAAGCTTCGAACCGAGAAATCAAGCCGTTGAAGGTTCTCATAATAGAAGACCATCCCGATCAACGGGACCTGCTGGCGATCGTTCTGCAGCGGGAAGGATATCAAGTCGTCACGGCGGCAAACGGCGTCGAAGCCCTCGAGCAACTTGAGCGGGATAATTTTCAGATTGTCTTATCGGATATCATGATGCCTAAGATGGACGGCTTTGAGCTGATCAAGAATATCCGTTCCAACCCCGCGCTGAAAGCCATCTACGTGATTCTAATTACCGCCAGAATTCAGGAAGGCGACCGGGTCAGGGGCCTCGATCTGGGAGCGGACGACTATATTACGAAACCGTTTTCATTTTCCGAGCTTCTCGCGCGTGTCAGGGTCGGAACTCGGGTCGTCAAATACCAGAGGCACCTGGAACATCAAACCCAAATTGATCCATTGACCGGCCTTTACAATCGCCGTGCGATGGAAGAAAAATTCCACGACGAATTCGAACGAGCCAAGCGGTATAATCACGCGTTGTCGGTCCTTATACTGGACATCGACAACTTTAAAACGATCAACGACACCTACGGTCACCATGGCGGGGACACCGCTCTCGTCAAGATAGCCGAAGTTTTGCGCGGAAAAACACGGCAGAGCGATTTTTCCGCTAGATTCGGCGGCGAGGAATTCGTCTTGGTGCTTCCGGAAACCGATCAGGAAAGCGCGCTGCAAGTGGCGACCAAGGTTCATGATGAGATCAGGATCTGCAGGTTCGGAAAACCGGATCGCACCTTCACGTTGACGGTGAGCATCGGCGTCAGTTCGACCTCGGAGAAATCCTATCCCGACTGGCGCCAGATGCTTGATGCCGCCGATCAAGCGCTTTATCTCGCCAAGAATCGAGGCAAAGACAGAGTCGAGCCTTGGGTGGCCGAAAAGATAGCTGAAGCAAACCTTCCGCCGGCACATCCATAGAATGATCCTCCGAAAAATAGTTTTTGCCACACTGCTTTCCCTGACTTTAATCGGCGGCGGATGGCCACTGGTCGGCAATGATTCGGCGACCACCGCGGAAAAGCGGTCCGCCGTCGTTCCTCATCAACCCACGGACTCCACTCAAGCCGCGCCAAAACCATTTGACTGGCCCGGCCATCTGAGCAAACAGATTCATACCTACGCAACGGCAATCCAACACAATAAGGAACTGCTGCTTTACGCGGCCATTGCCGGTTTCGGAATGCTCATGGTGGTACTGGCGATCAGCAACGCACGGTCAACACCCAAGGACACCGCAACACAAATAATGGACATCCTCAGGCAAGAAAAGGAAAAGGCGGAGCACCTCTCCAAGCTCAAGTCCGAGTTTCTCAATCAAGTGTCCCACGAGCTGCGTACTCCGTTAGCGGTCATCCTCGGTTATTTGGAATGTATGACCGACGGTCTTTACGGTGAGATCGAAGCCAAGCACAGGGAAATCCTGCAAACGGTTGCCAAGCAGTCGAGTCATCTAAAAAACATGATCGATCAAATCTTGATCTACTCTCGTTTGGAGTCAAGCAAACAACCGCTCCGCGCACAGCAATTCTCGGTTCAGAAACTTTGCGCTGACTTAAGCGACACTTTCAATTTCTTGTGCAAGCAGAAAGGCCTCGATATCAACTGGCAAGTGTCACAGGATCTCCCCGCCCTGCGAACCGACCCGGAACGACTAAAAGAGATACTCAGCAATCTGCTCCAGAACGCGCTCAAGTATACCGACTCCGGCTCCATTCGAGTCTCGGTTTCCAATCGGCCCAAGTCGGATCTATTTATCTTTGAAGTCGCCGATACCGGCCTCGGGATCCCGGAACATCATCTTACATCCATTTTCGAGCCCTTCATTCAGGTGCATAAGTCTTCGTCGGGTAATTCTCGCGGCGGTATCGGTTTGGGTCTCAGCATCGTTAAAAAGCACGTCGAACAATTGAACGGAACCATCAGGGTCGAGAGCCAGGTGCGCAAAGGAACTACTTTCAGCGTCACCTTGCCGCAATTGCACCGAGCCGCAGGGCTGCGGCGATGGCGGGTGCTCCAAGGGCTGAAAGTATCCATGCCGTCGTTTGTCCACCGCATCAATCTTGACGCCAGATCAACCATCGCCCGAACCAAACCCAATTCACGCGATGTGCCGCCGCCGCCTCACCAGGCTGTCGGTTAGACCCATTTTCCGCATCCTTTCGACCGCCCGACCAACCGCCAGCTGAATTTCTGGTATCATCCGCCCTTGCCTGCTCGCCCGCTCTTGGCGGCCCCATGAGCCCGGATTCCGCAGTTGAAGTTACAATCTCTACTGAGCGAGGTGTGAGGCTGGAGTAGCGAAGGCATCCAGATCCGCAGGATCAAAGTCCTTTTTGGTGCTTGGAAAGCTAATGCGAGCAGGTTACGGATTCCACTCACGGCACCGGTGGTCTCAACGCTCTTAGAGGCAGAACTCCATTGCCTTCGCTACGGAAGGCTCGCGCTTCGCTCCGTGCATTAACTTTCAACTGCGGAAGCCGGGATGAGTCGAGCGCTTGACCCGCATCATCGATCTGTCATACGACAAGGTTAAAGCAATCGGTCTAACAAAGGCTCAAGGAGGACAACCCATGCCATTACATGTGAAAAGCGAGGATGTAACCGAATACAATCGCGTTCAAAGCGGGGAAGCCGGAACGGGATCGATGGTGGTGCGAAAGGGCTACGGCAATGAGTGCAGCCTGATGATCGCTGCCAGAAGACCTGGGTATCACACCAAACCGCACCAGCATGAGTCCGAACAGATCAACTACGTAATGGACGGCGAAATTTGGTTTTTCGTCGAGGATAGAGGCTTTCATTGCAAGCAGGGGGACTTTCAGCGTATCCCGGCCAACACGGTGCACTGGGCGTGGAACCGCTCGGACAAAGACGCGACGGTCGCCGAAGCTCACGCCCCCGCACTTGTCGGCGGGCGCGCCGGGGACAGCGCCGTTGGACTCTTCGACGAGGGCGAGAAGCCGCAGGTGCGCGGTCCGGGGGTGAACCGGTTTGTGCCTTTCGATCAAGAGAAAGCCGAAGCGAAATTCTTCGCAAAGTAGCAACCGGAAAGGTGCAACATGCGATTAGCGTTATCCCTCGGCCCGCGCAGTGTATCTGTTCTATTCGTCCTATTGGTCCTATATTCGTCAGCGCCCGCCCAAGAGCTGCGCCGAATTCACTATGGCACGACGACTTCGACGGCCCATCTGCCCGTGTGGGTTGCCAAAGACGCCGGCCTCTTTGCCAAGAACGGCTTGAACGTGGAGCCCGTCCATATACGCGGCGGCGCGCTGATCACGATGGGCATCATGAGCGGCCAACTGCAATTTTCCGGCGCCGGCGCGGAATCGGTGGTCGCAGCGCGCATCGAAGGGGGTGACGTTGTCCTGCTCGCTTGCCCGGTGGATTCGGATCCGGTGTATCTGATCGCCAGGCCGGAGATCAAATCGCCCGCCGAGTTAAAGGGCAAAGCAACCGCCGTGACCCGGCTCGGCTCCACCACTCATTTTTATCTCCGGGCGGCCTTGCGCCATGTCGGTCTCGACCCCGAAAAGGACGTGACGATTTTACAGCTCGGCACCGGCAGCGAGGCCGTATCGGCCATGGAACACGGGCGCATTTCCATGGCCGCCCTGACAAACCGCTACGCCATCCCCCTCTTGCAGCGGGGCTGGCCTGTGTTCGTCGACCTGAGCACCACCGACCTCGTCTATCCCTCTTCTTGCGTCGCCAGCAGCCGCGCCTTCGTGAAGGCTGAGCCGAAGGTGGTCGATGATTTTCTGCGCGCCTATGTTGCGGCAATCCAACTGATCAAGAAAGACCAGAACTTCGCCGAAAAAACCTTCGCCAAATGGCTCAGGGAGAAAGACCCGTTTCTGATCAAGAAAACGGTGGAGTCTTATGCCCGGTTATTCAAAGCAGCGCCTTACGTGCCGGATAAAGGGATTGAAAACGTCATGAAGGACTTGGCAAACCGGCGCACCGTGCCGAGGGACTTTATCGGCCGGTATGATTTATTCCGCGACCACGGTCCGTTGGAGAAAGCGCTGTCCCGTTCATGATAGCTAATCGACTCTTGTTTATCATTGTTACCGTGCTATTCCTGACTCCGATCTCCGCGCCTGCACAGGAGCTTCGTCGCATCCTCTACGGCACCTCGACTTCCATCTCGCATCTCCCGGTGTGGGTCGGCAAGGACACAGGTCTCTTCTCCAAGAACGGCTTGAACATCGAGCCGGTGCAGATTCGCGGCGGCGCGCTCAGCACGATGGCGATCATGAGCGGTCAGGCTGTGCTTTCCGGCGTCGGCGCCGGATCGGTGATTGCCGCCCGGGTCGAAGGCGGCGACATCGTGCTCCTCGCGTGCCCCGCCGACCTGGAACCGGTGTATCTCATTGCGCGCCCCGAAATTAAGGCGCCGTCGGAGCTCAAAGGGAAAGCGGCCGGCGTCACTCGCCTCAACTCGTCGATCCATTTCTACCTGCGCTCGGCGTTGCGCATGGTCGGCATCGATTCCGATAAGGAAATGACTCTGCTCCAATTAGGCGGCAGCGCGGAGATCTCCGCTGCGCTAGACAGCGGCAGAATCGCTGCCGCCGCGTTGACCATAAAGGACGTCCTGCCGTTTATGCAGCGCAACTGGCCGGTGTTTGCCGACCTGACCAAATCCGATCTGGTCTATCCTTCGTCTTGCGTGACCAGCACCCGCGCATTCGTCAAATCCGAACCCAAGACCGTCAACGGATTCCTGAACGCTTATGTGAGCGCCATCCGGCTGATCAAGAAAGATCAAAAACTCGCAGAACGAATTTTGATCAAATGGCTGAAGGAAAAAGAATCTGCTACGTTAACCCGGTCCGTGGAAGCCTTCGCCCGTTTGTTCAAGCCGTTGCCCTACGTACCGGACAAGGGCATCGAAAACGTCCTCAAAGATCTGGTGAACCAGCGGCCGGTGCCAAAAGATTTTATTGGCCACCCGGAGCTGTTTCGCGATCACGGCCCCCTGGAGAAAGCCTTGCCGAAGTCATGATAGCGGCCTTCTTACTATCTGTCTTCATCATTCTTTCACTGCTGGTTCGTCCGCAAGCCGCTCGCGCCGAAGTTTTGCGCCGCATTTTCTACGGTACCACGGCCTCCCCTTCCAATTTGCCCATCTGGGTCGCCAAGGACGCCGGATACTTCGACAAGTACCGCTTCAATGTCGAGCCCGTGCAGGTTCGCGGAGGCTCGCTGATCACGCTGGCGATCATCACCGGCGACTTGCCGTTCTCCGGCGTCGGCGCCGAATCAGTGATCGCCGCGCGCGCCGCGGGAGGAGACGTGGTCCTGCTCGCCTGCCCTATTGATGCTGACCCGGTCTATTTAATAACGCGCCCCGAGATCAAATCCGCCGCCGAACTCAAAGGCCAAGCCAGCGCCGTAACCCGCTATGGCTCGACGACACACTTCTATCTGAGAGCAGCGCTCAAGCATGTAGGGCTGAACCCCGATAAGGACATGACGATTTTGCAGCTCGGCGCCGGGCCGGAAATGGTCGCGGCCTTGGACGTTGGGCGCATCGCCGCCGCCGCCCTTACCACTCGCTACGCGCTTCCTTTCTTGCAGCGCGGCTGGCCCGTGCTCGTCGATCTCAGCACCACCGACCTGGTTTATCCGTCGTCTTGCGTCACCAGCAGCCGGGCATTTGTCAAAGCGGAGCCAAAAACCACTGAAAATTTCTTGCGAGCCTATGTGGCGGGAATCCACCTGATCAAGAGAGATCACCGCTTCGCGGAGAAATCCTTTGCCAAATGGATGCGTGAAAAAGATCCGAACATCGTCAAGCGAACCGTCGGAGCCTATGCAAAGCTGTTCAAGCCCGCGCCGTACGTTCCGGACAAAGGGATTAGAAACGTCATCAACGACCTGATCCGAATGCGCCCGGAGTTCAAAGAATATCTGAACTGGCCCGAACCGTTTCGGGAGAACGGACCGCTGGAACGGGCGCTCAAAAATCCGTGATTGCCGCGCTCAACGCATTTCCAAGAACTCCAGGCGCACGCCTTCGGGCCCTTCGAAGAAGCAGACCTTACGACCGTCGGGCAACACCCGTTCTTCTAGGATTTTGATCCCCGCCGCTTTGATTTTGGCGACCTCGCCGGCAAAGTTGTCGGTATCGATGGCGACATGTTCGAGGCCATAGAACTGTCCGAGCTTCTGCTCTTCCAAAAAATCCGTCACGTTGAGATCCACGCCGTGCAGGTTGAGGCGAAAGGTCGTCCTGCCGTTGGGCGCGGTGCGCTCGGAAACGACTTTGGCGCCGACGTACTTCACGTACCAGTCCGCGGTCTTTCGCGGATCGGGCGTCTTGAGATGGAGATGATTGATTTTGAAAGCCATAAGATCCTCCTTGAATCGATCGTATCACCGAGCATCTTCTTATCCTTCCAGGAGAGGCAAATACAAGCCCCCATGGCCGATCCCTTTTGCCGATGCGTAAATTGTTGTACGTTGGCCGAACTTCCATTTACGGCACTCGGCAATGTCCCCTCAACTCTTCGCATGGCTCACGGCCGTCTCCTTTGCCTTCGCGAATATTTCCGTGCGCCGCGGAATGGAGTACTCTACGCCGCTCACGGCGACCTTCGTGTCTCTGGTCGTCCACACCGTCGCCCTATGGATCGCCGTCGCCCTGACCGTCGGCATTCCAGAGGTCGCCGTCACCGCCGTGGTAGCCATCGTGGTCACGGGCATTGTCCAACCGATCATGCGCCACTGCCACTACACGGGCATTCGCAAGATTGGCACGTCGCGCGCCGTCACGCTGCGCAATACATTTCCCCTGCCGGCGGTGTTGATAGGTATTCTGATCTTGGGCGAGCCTATCAGAATACC
>Ga0209343_10011311_pt1 | contig 10049 bp, 8 predicted proteins | sample RifCSPlowO2_02_FD_184026 | JGI IMG/M metagenome (GOLD analysis project Ga0209343, IMG submission 184026) | Groundwater microbial communities from Rifle, Colorado - Rifle CSP2_plank lowO2_0.2 (SPAdes) (version 2) | ecosystem: Environmental > Aquatic > Deep subsurface > Groundwater | place: Rifle...
CCCAATCACCAGTCATACCTTCGGCGCGTACCTCCCCGCCTTGCGGCGGGGTTAGCTCAGCGACTTCGAGTACAACTGGCTTTCGTGGTGTGACGGGCGGTGTGTACAAGGCCCGGGAACGTATTCACCGCGCCGTGCTGATGCGCGATTACTAGCGATTCCTCCTTCATGGAGTCGAGTTGCAGACTCCAATCTGAACTTAGACCGGCTTTTTGGGTTTAGCTCCACCTCGCGGTCTTGCATCCCTTTGTACCGGCCATTGTAGCACGTGTGTAGCCCAGGACGTAAGGGGCATGATGACTTGACGTCATCCCCACCTTCCTCCTCGTTAACCGAGGCAGTTCCCCTAGAGTGCCCAGCATGACCTGGTGGCAACAAGGGGTGAGGGTTGCGCTCGTTGCGGGACTTAACCCAACATCTCACGACACGAGCTGACGACAGCCATGCACCACCTGTCTCCGCGCTCCCTTGCGGGCACTCCCATCTTTCGATGGGATTCGCGGGATGTCAAGCCCTGGTAAGGTTCTTCGCGTTGCGTCGAATTAAACCACATGCTCCACCGCTTGTGCGGGCCCCCGTCAATTCCTTTGAGTTTCAACCTTGCGGCCGTACTCCCCAGGCGGGGCACTTAATGCGTTAGCTGCGGCACGGAAGGGGTCGATACCTCCCACACCTAGTGCCCATCGTTTACGGCTAGGACTACCGGGGTATCTAATCCCGTTTGCTCCCCTAGCTTTCGCGCCTCAGCGTCAGTAGCAGTCCAGAGAGCCGCCTTCGCCACCGGTGTTCCTCCCAATATCTACGCATTTCACCGCTACACTGGGAATTCCGCTCTCCTCTCCTGCACTCAAGTTCGACAGTATCGGACGCGGATCCTCGGTTGAGCCGAGGGCTTTCACCTCCGACTTATCGAACCGCCTACGCGCTCTTTACGCCCAGTAAATCCGAACAACGCTCGCCCCCTACGTATTACCGCGGCTGCTGGCACGTAGTTAGCCGGGGCTTCCTTCGGTGGTACCGTCAACCCGCCCCTGTATTCGAGGTGCGGGGATTCGTTCCACCCGACAGGGTTTTACGACCCGAAGGCCTTCATCACCCACGCGGCGTCGCTGCGTCAGGCTTTCGCCCATTGCGCAATATTCCCCACTGCTGCCTCCCGTAGGAGTCTGGGCCGTGTCTCAGTCCCAGTGTGGCCGGTCACCCTCTCAGGTCGGCTACTGATCGTCGCCTTGGTAGGCCATTACCCCACCAACTAGCTAATCAGCCGCAGGCCCCTCCTTCAGCGAGAGCTGCTTTCGCTCGCCCCCTTTGGTCCCCCGGGGATGCCCCCGATGGACGTCATCTGGTATTAGCCCCGCTTTCGCGGGGTTATTCCTGACTGAAGGGCAGGTTGCCCACGTGTTACTCACCCGTTCGCCGCTGTACTCATCCCCTTGCGGGGACTTTCTCGCTCGACTTGCATGTGTTAGGCACGCCGCCAGCGTTCGTTCTGAGCCAGGATCAAACTCTCCGAGAACTTCTTTTCTCTCTTCCGAGAGATCTCGGACCACCCCGTCTCTGGCAGACGGGGAGGAATTGCGCGTGTGTCCACCCACAAGCCAGTAGCAATGATATTCAATTGTCAGAGAACAGAAGTGGCGGGCCACAACGCCTCCCGCCACACACTAATATAGAACACCTAGCCGTTCCGGTCAAGGCCTCGCTCGCTGGGCCGACCGGTCAGAGGAGTTGTCTTTTACTCGTCCCGGCGAGATTTGTCAAGAGAATTTTTCGCCAGGACCCCTACTCTCCTAAGCGGCCGATTTCGGTGGCAACACCCTGAAAAATCGTCGTTTTCCGACCTGGAGCCGCCGCTCCCGGTCCAGGATCACACGGTAGTCCTCGTCCCGGACGACATTCCCGTCTACCTCGACCCCCCCTTGCCGGATCAGACGCCTGGCCTCCGACCCGCTGGGCGCGGCGCCGGCCAGGGTAACCAGCCGGATGATCCAGACACCCCCCCCGGGCTCCACCAGATCAGCAGGGGGGATTACAGGCGGAGCATCGGCTGGGAAGATCCGGGCGACGAAGGTCTCCCGGAACCATTGGGCCGCTTCCTCGGCCGCCTCGTTCGAATGGTACTGGGTGACCAGGGCCATCGCCAATCGGTCCTTGGCGTCCCGGGGGTGCACCGAGCCATCGGCCAGCCCCGTGCGGATCGCCGTGATGTCCTCTCGGGGGATGGCGGTCGCCAGCTCCATGTAGCGAACGATCAGGTGGTCGGGGATGGACATGGCCTTCCCGAAGATCGCCTGGGGGGGCTCGTCGATCCCAATGTAGTTCCCCAGGCTCTTGCTCATCTTCTGCACCCCGTCCAGCCCCTCCAGGATCGGCAGGGTCATGATGACCTGCGGCTCCAGCCCGCTGTCCCGCATGAGCTCGCGCCCGACCAGCAGGTTGAACTTCTGGTCGGTCCCGCCCAACTCGACGTCGGCCCGCAACGCTACGGAGTCGTACCCCTGCAATAGCGGGTAGAGGAACTCGTGGAGGCTGATGGGGCGCCCCTCGCTGAAGCGCTTCTGAAAGTCATCTCGCTCCAGCAGCCGGGCCACCGTGTATTGGGCCGCCAACTTGATGATCCCCTCGGACCCCAGCGCCTTGCCCCAGCGACTGTTGTATTCGATAATCGTTCGCTCCGGATCCAGGATCTTGAAGATCTGGCGTTTGTAGGTCTCCGCATTCTCCTGGATCTGCTCCGGAGTCAGGGGCTTCCGGGTCTCGGATCGGCCGCTCGGGTCGCCGATCATGCCCGTGAAGTCGCCGATGAGGAAGATGACCTGGTGGCCCAGGGCTTGAAACTCCCGCAGCTTGTGGATGACGACGCTGTGCCCGATGTGCAGGTCGGGCGCCGTGGGATCCAATCCGAGCTTCACCCGCAACGGGGTGTCCGTGCGCAGCGCCCGGCAGAGCTTCTGGTACAGCTCCCCCTCGACCAGGAGATCCACGCTCCGGGCCTTGAGCACGGCCAATTGTCGTCGGGCTTCCCCTTTCACGTCCATAGAAGCTCACTTCCATTCGCCAGGCAGGCGCATCTTGTACCACAGCGTTGGGAGGGTCGCAACCGAAAAGGGTCCCTAACCCCTCCGGTGGAGCGCTCCACCGATCCGCCCTGCTGCGTCCCTTCCAGCGGATCGGACGGAACGACCGCGCGCTTTGCACCACCACCTCCCTGTGTTATAGTTTCCCCGACATGCCGTTCAGGAGACGCGCCGGGCGATCATACGCCAGCCGGCAGGCATTCCGTCGCAGCCTGGTTTTCGCTGGCCTGTGGGCCCTGCTGATCTTCCTGGTCATCAGCCTGGGCGCAGCCGCCGGCGTCTTTGCCGGGTTCCTGCGCGACCTGCCCAGCCTGGATGGCCTCGAGGAATACCAGCCGAGCATCGCGACCACCCTCTACACGGACCAGGACGAGCCCTTCGCCTCGTTCTACGAACAGCGGCGCATCCTGCTGCCCCTCTCCAAGATTCCCGCCCATCTCAAGCAGGCTGTCTTGGCGGTCGAGGACTCCCGGTTCTACGAGCATCGCGGCCTGTCCCCACGGGCCATCGCTCGCGCCATGATCATGAACCTCCTCACCCGACGGAAGTCCCAGGGGGGCAGCACCATCACCCAGCAACTTGCCCGCGCCCTCTTCCTCACCCCCGAGAAGAGCTTCGCCCGGAAACTGAAGGAGGCCCTCCTGGCCGTCGAGATCGAAAAAAAGTACCCCAAGGACAAGATCCTGGAACTCTATTTCAACCAGGTCTACTTCGGTCATGGGGCCTATGGCGTGGAGGCGGCGGCGCAGACGTACTTCAAGAAATCGGTGGGCGAGCTCACCCTGGCCGAGGCGGCCATGTTGGCCGGCCTCCCCAGCGCCCCCAACCGGTTTTCCCCCATCGTGGACCCGGCCCGCGCCCGGCGGCGGCGCGACCACGTGCTGAACCGCATGGTCGAGCAGAAGATCATCGCGCGGGTGCAGGCCGAGGCGGCCAGCCGGACCCCCTTCGACGAGACGCTGTTCACCCGCAGCCGCACCATCGCCCCCTACTTCGTCGAGCACGTGAGGCAATCGCTGGAAGAGACCTACGGGGCGTACGCGCTCTACAACAGCGGGCTGAAGGTCTACACCACCCTCAACTTAAAGATGCAGCGGGCGGCCGAGGAGGCCCTGGTGGGCGGCCTCCGCGACCTCGACAAGGCCCGAGGCTATCGGCCGCGGCCAGAGCGGGCCACGGAGGTCCCGCGGGTCCGCATCGGACCCTACACGCCGCGCCCGGGCGAGATCCTGCCAGGCACCGTCCTGAAAGTGAAGGCGAAGTCCCTGGAGGTGCTGCTCGGCCGCTACCGAGGGGAGGTCCCCCTTGAGAGCATGAAGTGGACCAAGATCGCCAACTTCGCCGAGGCGTTCCGGGAGGGGGATTCCGTCCTGGTCCAGGTGCTGTCGGTGGACGAGCGCCGGAAAGTCGCGGACCTAGCGCTGGAGCAGGATCCGGAGCTGGAAGGGGCACTGGCGGCCCTCGACCCGCGGGATGGGGCCATCAAGGCCATGATCGGCGGGTACGATTTCGAGCGCAGCAAGTTCAATCGCGCCGTACAGGCGCGACGCCAGCCCGGCTCCGCCTTCAAACCCTTCGTCTACGCCACCGCCTTTGATCGGGGCCTCACACCCTCGACGATCATCGAGGATTCCCCCATCAGCTTCCACTTCCGGGTCGGGGGGAAGGTGGTCGCATGGTCGCCGGAGAACTACGACCGGAAATTCCATGGGCCCACGACGCTACGCCGAGGACTGGAGAACTCGGTCAACGTCGTGACCGTGAAATTGATCGAGCAGGTCGGCGTGGACCCGGTCATCCGGATGGCCCACCAGATGGGAATCGAGAGCGAGCTCCGGCGCGAGATCGCCCTGGCCCTGGGCGTCTCCGAGGTCACCCCGCTGGAACTGGTCTCGGCCTACGGGGTCCTAGCCAACGGGGGCGTTCGGGCGGAGCCATTCGCCATCCGCAAGGTCACCGACAGCCAGGGCCGCATCCTGGAGGAACACGTGGCGGAGCCCCAGGAGGTCATCCGGCCCGAAACCGCCTACGTCCTGGTCAACGTCATGAAAGGGGTGGTCGAGCGGGGGACCGCTGCACGCGCCCGGGTGCTGAAGCGACCCCTGGCGGGAAAGACCGGGACCACGTCCGAGGCGACGGATGTGTGGTTCATCGGGTTCACGCCCAATCTCGTCGCCGGGGTGTGGGTTGGCTACGACGTGAAGAAATCGCTGGGTCCGGCCGAGACGGGAGGCCGCCTGGCCCTGCCGCTCTGGATCACCTTCATGCAAAAGATCCTGCCCGATTTCCCGCCGGAGGACTTTACGCCTCCGGAGAACATGGTGGCCATCCCCGTGAACCACATGACCGGGCGCCCCGTCCCCCAGGACGAGAAGGGCGGGATCTTGGAATACTTCATCAAGGGGACCGAGCCCGTCGTCTCGCAGGCGACCTCGGGAACGCCACCCCGGGCCGCGGCGACCGGTCCGCCGGTGACCGGCGCTCCGTCTCGCACGGCGCCCAGCGCCGTCGAGACGTCTCCCGGCGGCGGCGCGCCGCAGCCGTCCGCGACTCCTGCCGGCCCCCCGCCGCGCCCCCCACGGGCCGCCGAGGCCCCACCGCCGTCCGGCAGGTCACCCGCGCCCCCCTCCAAGCCGACCAATCCAGTCGCACCCCTCCCGCCGCAGGCCGGCCAGAGATAGCCCACGCCCGGCCGCAGCCCAGCCATGGAGTCGGCCCGATCCCTCGCGAAAGCTGGGCCGCCGCACGATCCCGCGCACCAACGCGTGGTGGAGGACTCCGGGAGCATCAAGCCGAGGACCGCGTAGCACAGGCGGGACCTAGCGAGATCGAACTTTTCGAGCAACGCTTACGAAAGCCCCAACTGCTCCACGTATAGGAAGGGCGGAACCACCAGGCTGAACTACCCGTCAGGCCGCCACCTTCGGCATTATCTCGTCCGCGATCATCCGGAGGCCGTCGAGGTCGTCCCGCGCGAACCACTGGACCGGGATCATCAGCGTGCGCGCGACATCACCCGGCTGCCGCCCGGCCGTGACGATCAACGAGTCGAGGAGCCTCAGCTTCTCCTGCAGGGCATCGGGCGCGACCATCGCGACATTCCAGATGTCCGCATAGCGCGCCGCGAGCGGGAGCGTCCGCTTCGGGCCGCCGCCGCCGATGAGTAAGGGCGGGCCCCCGGGGCGCCGCGGGCGGGGCAGGAGCGTCGCGTCCTTCAGGGTGTAGTAGCGGCCGGAGTAGGAGACGGGCCTGTCGCTCCACTTGAGGTGGGTGATCACTTCCACCGCCTCCGCGAACCGGTCCATTCGCATGCGGAGGTCGCCAAGGTCGTAGCCGAACATCTCGTGCTCGCGGACGTTCCAGCCCGCGCCGACGCCAAAGACCATCCGCCCGCCGCTCAAGTCATCCAGGGCGAGCATCTGGCGCGTCAGCATCACCGGATCGCGGAGCGAGGCGGGCGAGACGAGCTGCCCGAGTTTCAGCCGCTCCGTGTGGTCGGCCGCGTAGGCGAGCGAAACGATCAGTTCCAGCGAGTCCGGGTCCGGCGGCCCGGCCACGAGGGTGAAGTGGTCGGAGCCGTACAGCCCCGCGTAGCCCATCTTCTCGACGTTCGAGACGAATTCCTTCCAACGGTCCCACGTCAGCCCATGCGCCCCCTCGACCAGGACAGACAATCTCACCACGGCCCGCTCCTTCTCTTTCTGAATACGAAAATGGGGACCCAGCCGTTTTATCTACGTTAGCTCTCGGCTCTTGGTCACGCGGGGACGCGGACGTCTGCACGAGTACTTCGGCGGACCGGCCGCCACCCGGTGGAGCTGAACGTCCCCATACGCGCGTGGTGCCGTCTCCCGAAAGCAAATCGGCCCCCGGGGGTCGGCACCCCCAGAGGGCCGTGTGTGTCCGTGCGTGTGGCCCCGATCGCGCCAGCCTTCGTCTGCCCTTCGTCCCCGGCCGAGGTCACCCGATCACCCTCCCCCCAGCGTCACCGGGAGCCGCCGAAGTGGCCCAACCCCAGCGCGAGCCGCTTGGCGATGTCAAGCGCTGCCCGCACCATGCGCGGCGCAGGGTCCGACGCTCGAGGTTCGACTATGGACACGGAGCGATGGGCTATGGCCTGGGGGTGGCCGCCCGCCGACAGGGAGACCGGACAGGGATTTCCAGAATAGTCCCCCTCCATCCCCCCTATCCCTCAGGATGTCGGCGCGGCATGGCAGGGGGAAGCCTACCACAAGAAGACGAAGGAGGCCCGGCTCCCCTGTTGGTCATTGGCCCTTGGTAATTGGTCATTACCCGTGAGGATTCGCGAACAGCTTCGCGAATTAGCCGCGTTAGGTATCTCCCTGCAGCCACGGGAAAATCGGTGATTGCCAAGACACCCGCCAGTAGGCTAATCTATCTCGCCATTGTCCTACCCGGGATACACATCATGCTGCGGCGTCCGTCATTGCCTGCGCCGAAGGCCGCGTGCAGCCCGGACCCTTCCTCGCACCCCGGCTGCCTGGTGAGAGCCATACCGGAGACTTGGCCGCGGCGCACGGGCGGTACTCCTCGGCGGGTCGAGTCGATTCCGGTGGGAAAGAGTGGGTGGTTGGGCATGCCTGAGAAAGGATGTCGTCAATGAGCGATCGCCGTCCGCAGGCGTTGCACATCGGGGATCTCACCGCGCCCCTTCCCATCATCCAGGGCGGAATGGGGGTTGGGGTGTCGCTGTCCGGGCTGGCATCGGCGGTTGCGAACGAGGGCGGGATCGGCGTCATCGCCTGTGCGGGGATCGGGATGTTCGAGGCGGACTTCTATGTGAACTACCTCGAAGCCAACATCCGGGCCCTGAGGCGGGAGATCCGCAGGGCGAAGGAGCTGAGCCAGGGCATCCTCGGCGTCAACATCATGGGGGTGCTGTCAAATTATGGGGACCTGGTGAAGACGGCCCTCGAGGAGGGAATCGACATCATCTTCTCCGGGGCGGGACTCCCGCTCGACCTCCCGCACTACTTCTTCACCGGGACGGCCCGAACGAAGCTGGTGCCTATCGTGTCTTCTGGACGGGCGGCTCGGATCATCGCCAAGCGATGGACGGAGCGGTACGCTTATATCCCCGACGCCTTCGTGGTCGAGGGGTCACTGGCCGGCGGGCACCTCGGATTCAAGCCGGAGCAGATCGGCGACCCTGCCTACGACTTGGAACGACTGGTCGCGGAGGTCCTGGCCGAGGTGCGTCCCTTCGAGGAGAAGCACCAGAGGGCGATCCCCGTGATCGCCGCCGGGGGTATCTACACCGGTGCGGACATTCACAAGTTCCTGCAGCTCGGCGCGGCCGGGGTCCAGATGGCGACGCGCTTCGTGACGACGCACGAGTGCGATGCCTCCCTCGCCTTCAAGGAGACCTATATCCGGGCGAGGCACGAGGACATCGTGATCATCAAGAGCCCGGTGGGCATGCCGGGCCGGGCCATCCGGAACCAGTTCATCGACGACGTGAACAACGCCAAGAAGGCGCCGGTCCAGTGCCCGTACCACTGCATCATCACCTGCGACTACACCAAGACTCCATACTGCATCGCCCTGGCCCTCATCAATGCCCAGCGGGGCAACCTCAAGCGTGGATTCGCCTTCGCCGGTGCGAACGCCTACCGGGCCACCGAGATCGTGTCCGTCAAGGAATTGATCGGGACGCTCCTGGAGGAGTACGCCGAGACCTCGGCCTGACCCCTCGACGTCGGTGCGTGGGAGCGGACCGGAGAACTTCTCGGCGAGATCCGGCGGCGCGAACCTCACCTCCGGTCCAAGATCCCGACCCTCTGGAACGACCTGCTGATCGCGTTGTGCGCCAGGCAGGTGGGGCCATGGTCGTGACACAGAGCCCACGGGACTTCGAGCTGCCCCGCCGGTTCTTCCGTTTCGACCTCCACATCCTTTCCTGACCGTGTCACTCCTCCCCCTTCGTATCCACCCTCCTGCTGCTGGCCGACGAGAGGACTGTTCTCCGCAGGCCAGGTTGGATTGACATACTCGGCAACGTTCTTCGCCGTGTCAATGGGGGGGCTGGAGAAGAGGCGCATCCAGGGAACAGCGCGTTACGAGGCTGTGGGTCCCGGCACGCTGGTGGCGTCAGGCGGATGCCGCTACTGGAGAGAGGATGCCGTGGAAGGCGCAGGTCAGCGGCCGTCACACCCCTCGGTGAATTGCAGCGGCGTAGGCGAAGGAATGAAAATACTTCCTCCATGCTTCATCGGAAGAGCCGTAGAGGTTGTCGAAGCAGAAATAATCGACCAGCCCCTCTCGAAGGCGCGTGAGTTCCTTGAGGCGTGTCCTGTTCTTCCTATCGGCGATGCTCAGGTCCAGAAGCTCCAATGCGCGCTCGAAAGCCCTTCGGGCGTAGTCCGCGTTCCCCTTCGCTCTCCACCGAATGGCGCGTTCGACTTCGCTCCCGATGTTGCCCAGCTGACCGACAAGTGAAAGCTCGAACCACCGCCCCGCTGCCAGCTCTTGATGCTGCGGCTTCATCGTCTTACCAGCCTCGACACGATGCCCTTGATCTTCTCTGTGAGTTGCGGATCCTCGACTCCCCGGCTCCGGTTCCCTTGCGAGGGGCGAAGGTTGATCAGAGAATCGAATTCCAGCCAATCATCGCCAGCCACATCCGGGTAGATGTTAATCCCCCAGAGGCTCGCCTGCTTCGACCCATTCTCCAAGAGAAGGCCTTCCTCATCCGCGTGAAGCTCGCCGTCGATGGCCATGATCCCCCTCTCGACGTCGACGACGGCTTTCACCATGTCGCCGAACTTCTTCGCGGCCATCTCGCGCAGGCTGGCCAGTGTGATTTCTTCCGTGACTATTTCCATGCTATTTCAATCGAGAGAACCGATGGGGCGCCGAACCGACAGGGAACTGGAAACCGGGCGCGGCCGGGGACCGCTTCCGCAGGGGACGGGCGACCAGTGGGACAGCCGAGTCAGGGAAAGAGACCCG
>Ga0209343_10011312_pt1 | contig 10047 bp, 8 predicted proteins | sample RifCSPlowO2_02_FD_184026 | JGI IMG/M metagenome (GOLD analysis project Ga0209343, IMG submission 184026) | Groundwater microbial communities from Rifle, Colorado - Rifle CSP2_plank lowO2_0.2 (SPAdes) (version 2) | ecosystem: Environmental > Aquatic > Deep subsurface > Groundwater | place: Rifle...
TTATCCCTGTTTTTTGTGCTACTTCATTAAAAAATTTCTCCTCAATCTTAAAACACATTTCAATAATAGTTTTTCCATTCCCAGATAGAGGTCTTGCTTCTTCGGGAATTTCTTTTTTTTCGTAATAAAAATCACGAAGCGCCTCCAAGATTGCACTTTTGCCCGACTCATTCTTACCGGCAAGTATCGTTAAATCGGAAGCCAGCCAGCACCATCCACTATCCTTAATTGATTTATAATGTTGAATTCGAAATTTAATTAGATTCATATGCAAAATTAAAGCTTCTTGACCATGATTGGAAAGTTATCTATGCGAGATTTTGCTTAAATGATAGGAAATTGCTTATTCATAGTGTAGAGTATAAACCTCAAGAAAAGTGGCTGTCAATTGAAAATTATGAAACTTTTTAAAATTGGGCTTATACAAGAGAACTTGAATATCAGAAATTTACACATAGAACGCTGATTTTTACAGACACAGAAACTGAGTTATCAGGTTTACAAAATTACAAAGTATAAAACTAAAAATACTTTATAACTTTATGAACTTCATATGTAAAATCTACATCCCATTTTCTTCCATCATGTTGTTTCTGCGTTAATCAGCGTCCAATTGCATCTTTCGGGTCAATCAGCCTGTCTTCTCAAAAAAGTAGGGATGTCTAAATCTGACTCGCCTGAGAATAGCGGTCCCATCCTGTCAGTTGCAGGTTCACCTGTATTTGATTTTTTATGTCTGACATTTGAATGAAGAGGTATATCAATCACCTTTCCGCCCCCTGCCACTACCTTTAATTTCTGAACCTTCTCCTCTCTTACTATTTCGCGATGATGCTGTTGGCCAAAACCGGTTGCAATTACTGTAACCCTCATCTCATCCCCCATGCTCTCATCAATACCTGCACCCCATATAATGTTTGCATCTTCGTGAACCATCTTCTGAATGATGGAAGATGCCTCTGTGGCATCGTGAATCGTAAGGCCAGGACCACCTATGATATTTATCAATACCCCCCTTGCACCGTCTATAGAAGATTCTTCAAGCAGCGGGCTTGAAACGGCATTCTGGGCAGATTCAACCGCCTTATTTTCGCCCTTGCCGATACCGGTCCCCATGAGTGCCTGCCCCATACCTGTCATGATTGCCTTCACATCGGCAAAATCAAGATTGACAAGGCATGGCATGGTAATTAATTCCGATATGCCTTTCACCGATTGTCTCAAGACATCATCAGCCACCTTAAATGCATCCCTCAAAGACATCTGCTTTGAAACCACATTAAGCAATCTGTCATTTGGTATTGTAATAAGCGTATCTACATTCTCTCTCAGTTCTTTCAACCCCGCATCAGCCTGTGACAATCTCCTTTTTCCCTCAAAACTGAACGGTTTTGTAACTACCCCTACAGTTAATACCCCTTTATCCTTTGCAATCTTTGCCACTATTGGGGCTGCTCCTGTGCCTGTTCCACCGCCCATACCTGCGGTTATAAAAACCATATCTGCATCTTCCAATAAATCTGCAATCTGATCGGCACTCTCCAATGCCGCTTTTTTCCCTATCTCGGGATTACCTCCAGCGCCAAGCCCTCCTGACCCTATCTGTATTTTTGTCAGGACAGGAGAAGCCTTCAACACCTGTGCATCAGTATTTATAACTATAAAATCAACTCCATCTAACTTTGAAGACATCATTGTGTTGACAGCATTGCCTCCACCGCCGCCCACTCCGATTACTTTAAGCTTTGCCGAATAATCAAATTCATCAGATAATACAAATGTCATTCTATTGCCCTCCCAATTAAACCGTTCAAACCGTTTAAACAGTTTAAACCGTTAAAAAAAATCCTCCACCCAGCCTTTCATCCGAACAAAGATTTTGTCAAAAAGATTCCTGTCTATAAGTTTTGGTTTTTTCCCATGCTGATAGTTTTTCATGCCGAAAAGAATTAGTCCCACACTGGTGGCATACATTGGACTGCTTACAACATCAACCAACCCGCCAATTCCCTTAGGGAATCCCATTCTCACAGGCAGTTTAAATATCTTCTCTGCCAGTTCTGTCATCCCCTCCATGCTTGAAGCCCCTCCTGTGAGGACTACCCCTGATGCAACTAATTCTGAAAAACTGCTTATCTCTATCTCCCTCTTTATAAGATTGAACATCTCCTCTACCCTTGGCTCAATTATCTCACTTAAAATCTGGCGGGAGAGTATTCTTGGGTCTCTTCCTCCTGTGCTTGGAACCTCAATTGTATCATCTTTTTTCACAAGGGCAGTCATTGCACAGCCGTAAGTCTTTTTGATTTTCTCAGCCTCTGCCTGTGGGGTACGGAGACCTATGGCAATATCATTTGTAATATGATTTCCACCTATGGCAAGAACAGATGTATGTTTTATACTCTCCTCAAAAAATATAGCCAGGTCAGATGTCCCGCCCCCTATATCTACCATTGCCACACCGAGCTCCTTCTCATCCCTGTCAAGCACAGCATCACTTGATGCAAGAGGCTCAAGGACTATATCCTTTACCTCAAGCCCTGCCTTATTAACACTCCTTACTATATTCTGGGCAGATGTTACGGCACCGGTAACAATATGCACCTTTGCTTCAAGCCTCACCCCTGACATCCCAAGCGGCTCTTTAATACCCTCCTGCTCATCAAGTATGTATTCCTGCGGAATTATATGAATTACCTCTCTATCAGGCGGTATTGCCACAGCCTGGGCGGCATCAAGGACCCTGTCAATATCAAACTGGCTAACCTCTTTATTCCTTACGGCTATTACACCGTGGCTGTTAAATCCCTTTACATGTCCGCCCGCTATACCCACATATACGGAATCAATCTCACAGCCTGCCATCAACTCTGCCTCTTCCACTGCCCCCTTTATTGACTCTACTGTGCTCTCAATATTAACAACAACTCCCTTCCTCAAGCCTCTCGATGAATGAGTTCCTATCCCTATTATATCTATCTCTTTCTCGTCTCTCGCCTCACCGATTATGCAGCAGATCTTTGTTGTCCCAATATCAAGCCCTGCAATTATATTTTCACCTTTAGCCAATTTTTCACCCCCTTTCTTTTAGTGTCAGTGTCAGTTATCAGTGTCAGTTACTAATACTAACCACTAACACTGTCACTGATTTTTGTATTTAACAATTACTTTATCCTTAAATGACAAATCTATGTAATCTATTTCCCTCACCTCCTCTTTTTTCTCCTCTTTTAATAACGGGTTGTTTTCATCCTTCACTGTTTCTTCATAATCAATATCTGTTTTATCTTCTAAGAGCCTCATTACAGTTTGAAGATTCTGAAATTTTTGAACAATATCCTCATCATTAATAACAATATAGCTGTTTGTATCTCTTAAATGTGCTTTAACCTTATAAAAATTGAGAGGTTCAATTGCAGTTATATTATCTTTAGGAGATGGAGATCCATAACTTAATTTAACCTCTTGCAGCCTTTCCCATATATTTAGACCGATGAAAACCTCTTCAGAATTGACTCTATCGCCTACCTTAAATTCCATATCTATTGGCTTAATAATTACAGGGAAACTCATTTCAGGCTCTTCATTTAGTTTCACCAAAACCACACCGTCATTATCTATGAGGTAAACCCCGTTAGAAAACTCGGGTGGGGCATTCTTTCTAACGGGGTAAAGTCCATTTGATTTAAGAATTGCCGCCGGTTTCCTCTCGTTTATCCTTATTTTTAATCTGTCAGGTATCTCCTTTTTTACTGTTGCATCTTTTATCCATGGATGCCTTTTAAGCCGCTTATAAATCCCCTCAATGTCAACTGCGAATATGCTTTGACCAATATTTACACTGCCTATAGAAAGAATATCATCCCTCTTGAGATTTATATTTCCGTCAATCGTTATATCCGAAATATTAAAAAAGGGAGATGTTATTACATATTTATAACCCTCATAACCGCCTACTGCCATAAAGTAAACCAATAATAAAAATGCCACCAATTTGAATGTTGAAAACACTACAAACTTTATGCGCTGTATCTTTCTCATTCTTGATATAACAGCAGCTGCGCCCGTATATGAGCCTCTATAGGATCTGACTTTTACTGCTACTGAAGTCTTCATATTTTTAGTAGGCAGTATGCAGTATGCAGTATATGTAGTCACTTCTGCTTACTGCTTACTGCTTACTCCTTACTGCTTACTTTTCTTCTATTGCCATCTCTAATGCCTTAACTATAAGGTCTTTAAATTCTATACCTGCCGCCTTTGCCGCCATTGGAATCAGAGAAGTAGCTGTCATCCCAGGTATTGTATTTACTTCAAGGACGAACAGATTATGTGACTTATCCATTATCATATCTGTTCTCGTAATTCCCCTGCATCTCAAAACCTTATGACATTTAAGAGCTAATTCCTGACACTCCGCAATTTTTTTTTTATCAATCCTTGCAGGCACAAAATATTCAGTCATGCCAGGGGTGTATTTTGACTCATAATCATAAAAACCTTTTTTAGGCGAAACCTCAATTACAGGCAATGTCATATCTTCCAATACCCCGACTGTTAGAAGTATCCCGTCTATAAATTTTTCAATTAAAATACAGTCATCATATCTAAAGGCGTTCTGTATTGCTGAAGCCAGCCGAACAGTATTATCTATAACATTAACCCCTATTGTAGACCCACCATTGGCAGGTTTAATCACAAGAGGCAGATTAAGCTTAACAGCATAGTCATTTTTATAATCTCCCTTATTTATAACTTCATACGATGGTGTCGGAATCTTATGCCTTTCAAAAAGCTCCTTTGATATAACCTTATTCATTGAGATAGCACTCCCCAGAACACCAGAGCCGGTATATGGAATCCCCATCATCTCCAGCATCCCCTGTATAGTCCCGTCTTCACCATATTTACCGTGAAGGGCAATAAATGCCACATCAATATCTTCTGCATCTATCCTTCTGCCAATATCCCTTCCTACATCAATAGACACAATATTGTATCCATTTTCTTTCAAAGCGTTACAAATAGCTGTCCCGGTCTTAAGCGATATCTCCCTCTCTAAAGACATGCCACCCATCAAAACGCCAATCTTTTTTTTCATTAATTCCATCTTTCCTACCTATTCAAGTATCAGTGTCAGTGTTAGTGTTAGTGTTAATGTGAGTGTGAGTATTTTTGTTTTTACTTACACTTACACTGACACTTACACTGTTTTTACTCTTCTCCCACAATTTTAATCTCTTTCTCTAAAGAGATACCTGTCTTTGCAAAAACCCTCTCTTTTATAATCTCAAACAGTTTCAATACATCACTCGCAGTAGCCTTCCCCCTGTTTACAATAAAATTTGCATGCATCTCAGATATTACTGCGTCGCCAATACTAAAACCCTTAAGTCCTGCCGATTCTATAAGCCTCCCTGCAAAATCCCCCGGCGGATTTTTAAATACCGAGCCTGCACTGTATGAAGAGAGTGGCTGCCTTGACTTTCTATCACCCATAAGTAATTTCATCTTTTTTCTTATATCTCTGCCATTCCCTTTTTTCAAGACAACCTCTGTCTCCAATACTACTGAACCTGATGGGAAATCTGTATGCCTGTATGAAAACCCAATATCACCCTTTTTTAAAATCTTTACCTCACCATCATTTGTCATAATCTTTACCGATTTGACCACATCCTTCATCTCGCCATCGCTTGCCCCTGCATTCATTATCAATGCCCCCCCGATGGATCCAGGTATCCCAACTGCAAATTCTATCCCCGATAATTCATTTTTAAGGGCAAAACTCACAAGAGATTGTAAACCTATACCAGCACCAGCCACAACTCTAATTTCGGATTTAGGATTTCGGATTTCGGATTTAAAATCCGAAATCAGAAATCCTAAATCAGAAATATAATTGAAACCTTTATTTAGACTTACAACTACCCCCCTAATGCCACTATCTCTCACAAGAAGATTCGTTCCAAAGCCGAGAATAAATAATGGTATCTTATTCTCGTGGCAACGACAAAGAACCTTTCTTAAATCATCTGTACCCTCAGGAAATATTAATAAATCAGCATTCCCTCCAATGTGAAAGGATGTGTAATTCCTCATTGGCTCATTAAATTTCTTTTTACAACTTATATCCTCAAAAACAGCCTTTAGCTCATTACTCATTGCTCATTGCTCGTTACTCATTGCTTTAAGAAACTCTTCCCCCACCTTCCATACATCCCCTGCACCGAGTGTAATCACTATATCTCCAGCTTTTGCCTTTTTTGATAAATATGAAGCAATCTCCTCTTTGCCGCATATAAAAACCACATCCCTGTGTCCATGCCCCTTGACGCCATCGTAAATTAGTTGTGCATTTATTCCATCAATTGGCTTCTCGCCGGCAGGATATATATCCATTATGACAAGAGAATCTGAGTCGTAAAAGGCAGTATAAAAGTCTTTTAACAGGTCCCTCGTCCTTGTATAGCGATGCGGCTGAAATACTGTTATTAATCTTTTTCCCTTCCATCCATCCCTCGCAGCCTTCAAAGTTGCTTTTATCTCAACAGGATGATGCCCGTAATCATCAACTACCATCACACCATCCACTTCTCCTTTTATTTGAAATCTTCTCTGGACTCCGCTAAATTCTTCCAAACCCTTTTTTATGGAATCAAAATTAATATTTAGCTCAATTCCAACTGCAATAGCCGCCATGGAATTATATACATTGTGCATACCAGGTATATTGAGCTTAATCTCACCCAATACCTTCTGCCTCCTCAATGCGGTAAACTTAACTGTCTTTTCTGAAAATATTATATCCCTTGCAGTGTATTCCGCCTGACTGCTGAATCCGTATGTTATAAATCTCTTCTCTATCTGCGGAATAATTGATTGAATATGCTCCTGGTCAAGGCAGAGGACTGAAGAACCATAGAATGGAATCTTATTTATAAATTCTAAGAATGCCTTTTTAATTTCTTTCATATCGCCATAATGGTCAAGGTGCTCTGCATCTATTGTTGTAACTACCGCAATAGTCGGAGTAAGTTTTAAAAAAGAGCCGTCACTCTCATCTGCTTCAGCCACAAGAAAATCCCCCTGACCAAGCTTTGCTCCACTGCCTATACTGTTCACCCTCCCTCCTATAACTACTGTAGGGTCAAGTCCTCCCGAAAAGAGGACGGAGGATATCATTGATGTAGTTGTGGTTTTACCATGTGCTCCTGCTACTGCAATACTATATTTCAGCCTCATCAGCTCCGCCAGCATCTCAGCCCTCGGTATTACAGGTATCAGTTTCTCCTTTGCAGTCAATACCTCCTCATTTTCAGGAGATACCGCTGATGAAACAACTACCACCTCAGCCCCATTTATATTGGAAGCCTTATGACCTATGAATACACTGGCACCAAGATTAGCAAGATGCCTGATAGACTCAGATTGTGAGAGGTCTGAACCGCTTATCTTATACCCGAGGTTTAGCAGCACTTCGGCAATACCGCTCATCCCTGACCCGCCTATACCGACAAAATGTATGTGTCTTGTTTTTCTGAACATAAATGAAGACAAAGCTGGAAGCTCAAAGCTGAAAGCTCGAAGAAGCTTTGAGCCTTGAGCTTTGAGCCTCTAACTTCGAGCCTCGAGCTTTGAGCCATGAGCTAATTTGTTCCACTATCTCCTTTGCAGCATTGGGTTTACCCATCTTCTTACTCTCGTTTTCCATCTCTAAAAGCCTTATCTTATTCTGCATGAGAAATATAATCTTATTCGCCAGCACTTCGCCATTCAAATCATTTTCTATAATCATTTCTGCCGCCCTGTTGTCTTTTAATATCCGCGCATTTATTTCCTGATGATTGTTCACGGCAAAAGGGAAGGGAATTAATATTGCCGCCTTTCCACATGATGTAACCTCTGATAAAGTAGTAGCCCCTGCACGGCATATAATAAGGTCTGCTTTTTTATATGAATCAGCTATATTGTAAATAAAAGGGACAACATCCGATTCAAAGCCCATACCATCATAAGCCTTTTTTACAAACTCAAAATCTGCCTTCCCTGTCTGGTGTATGATTAGTATAGAATCTTTAAATTTAGCAAGAATTTTTAGCCCATCAACCATAGCCATATTTATGCTGTGCGCCCCCTGGCTCCCCCCAAAAATTAATAATGTAAATTTTAAAGGTTTAAATTCGGAACCTTGAGTTTTAAATTTTGACTCAAATTCTTCATCACTCATCCCGTTTTCTGCAATCTCCATCCTTATTGGATTTCCTGTCAGGCGGACTCTCCTCCCATTCCCCTTTTTAAGAATCAAAGGGGCAGAAAAAAATTTTATGGTCTCCTCAAAGGATATAAATATCAAACCAGCAAATCTCCCCAGTATTTTGTTTGTAAATCCCGGAGATAGATTTTGTTCCTGTATGGCAAGAGGATAACCGAGTAAAAGAGATGCAATACCAACCGGCCCGGAGGCATAACCTCCAACTCCAATTACAATATCAGGTCTAAAGCTACTCAGAATTTTAATAGACTGGATAATTCCAATTGGTATCTTGCAAATGGATTTCACTTTTTTAAAAATCCCTTTCCCCTTCAAACCTTCCGCCGATATATATTTAATCTCAAACCCCTCCGCGGGAACAACACTGCTCTCAATTCCTTTCTCTGTCCCGACAAAAAGTATCTGTGCAGAGCTATCCTCCCCACGATTACTAACTTTACGGGCAAGCCTTTTAAATTCCTGTGCTATCGCTATACCAGGAAACAGATGACCGCCTGTCCCCCCACCTGCAATTAAAATTTTCATAATATTTAGTGTTAGTGATTAGTGTCAGTGTCAGTAAAAAAATTATAACTACCACTAACCACTGACACTTATACTAATTATGCCGAATGCTCCGATATATTCAGCAACACACCGATACTCACCATAGAGATTAGCAGTGATGAACCCCCTACACTGATAAATGGCATAGGCAGCCCCTTTGTCGGAAGAAGACCTGATGCCATCCCCATATTTATAACCACCTGAACCCCGATGATAAGAGCAATCCCAAGTGACAGATATGTCCCATAGAGGTCAGGAGACCTAAGGGATACCCTTATACCCCTCCATATCAATACAAGAAAAAGAAAGATTACAGCCGAGACACCTATAAAACCAAGCTCCTCCCCAAGCACCGAAAATACAAAATCTGTATGGGGCTCTGGAAGATAAAATAGTTTCTGCTTTCCTTCACCGAGTCCAAGCCCAAAAAATCCGCCCCTACCAAATGCCAGAAGAGACTGAATTGTCTGAAAGCCTGTATCCAATGGGTCGCTCCATGGGTCAAGAAAAGCCGTAATCCTTTTTCTTCTGTAGCCAACTCTGAATACAGCCATATAAAAAAACGGGAGCAGCATTAAAACCGATGAAAACAAGAATGAAAATCTGACGCCAGCAACAGCCATGAGTATAAATGCAACAATAGACATAACCACCACGCTCCCAAGGTCAGGCTGGACAATAATCAGTATAAAAAATATACCTATCACTGCTAAATTTGGAAGATATCCATAAGTAAAATCATCCAGACAATCTTTTTTCTTTGCAAGTGAATAGGCTAAAAATAACACAATTGAAAATTTCACTAACTCTACAGGCTGAAATGAAAAGACCCATAAACTGAGCCATCTTCTTGCCCCTCCAACCTCCTTGCTGAAATACGGTATAAGAACCAATATCAGTAAAATAATAGAAAACACGAGTAATGGATATGTTAACTTAACAATTTTTCTGTAATCTACCCTCATGACGGCAATCATAGAAATTAATCCAAGCACCAGCCATACAAGATGTCTCTTTAAAAAAAACTGAGGGTCATTATATCTCTGCATCGCTATTACAGCACTGGAACTGTAAACCATAACAATGCCTATTGTTATCAGGGCAATAGTACTTACTAAAATTATTGGGTCAAATGTTCTCTTCTTTGGCATAACTAAACCATAGGTTAAGGCTGAGGCTTAGGTTCAATTCTTGCTTAACCTTAGCCTTAACCTCAACCTAATCTG
>Ga0209343_10011313_pt1 | contig 10046 bp, 10 predicted proteins | sample RifCSPlowO2_02_FD_184026 | JGI IMG/M metagenome (GOLD analysis project Ga0209343, IMG submission 184026) | Groundwater microbial communities from Rifle, Colorado - Rifle CSP2_plank lowO2_0.2 (SPAdes) (version 2) | ecosystem: Environmental > Aquatic > Deep subsurface > Groundwater | place...
CCCCGGCGCGCTCCAGGCTTTCGCCCAGCCGCCTGCCGTACAAACCGAATACCCGGCGATTTGAAACAACCAGCGCCCTGCCCGACATCAGCCGGACCCTGGCGCCAGCCCCGGCCAACACGCCGGAGCCGATTACTATGTCATACGAACGCTCGCCGAGATTGACTCTTTCAATCCGCCGGCGCGCGCCTTGTTTCCCTTTCAAGCGTCGTTATGATACCGCGGCGACGATTTGCACCGGAAGCGTCAGCGACGAATCTTCCACGGTCACGGTCACGAAAACCACGCCGCCCGCGTTGCCCTTGATCTCCAGCACCTTTGTCGAGATGCCACCGGCGCTGGTGGTTCCTGTGGTGCTGGTGTCCGGCCCCACAAAAATGATCGGCGCGTTCGCCACCACGTTGCCGCGGGAATCCCACACACGAACGGTGACACCCACCGTGCCGGGTGTTTGAATGGTGTGCGGCGTAATGGACAGATCGAAATAGTAACTGCTGGGGAACGTGGGGCCAGTCGGCCCGGCGTACGACTGGGCCACCGACTCGCTTTCCGGGGCGGCGCCGCACCCCGCCATGAGCGGCGGCGCCATGAACAGCGCGGCCAGCAACAGGATTTTGGCTATCGTCGAATTCTGGTTCATCCCACCGGTCCTTATGCTCATGCTATCACTCCACGATCTTGGGCGTGATGAAGATCAACAGCTCTTCGCCCACTTTGGAGGTTATGTTGTTCTTGAACAGCCAGCCGAGCACCGGCACGTCGCCGATGCCGGGCACCTGCTTGTTGGAACCGGTGTCCGTATCCTTGAACAGCCCGCCGATCACCGTGGTGGCGCCGTCGCGCACCAGCACCTCGGTGGAGGCCTGCTTGGTCAGGATCGGCGGCGCCCCGCCCGACAGGCGGTTGGCGAAGTCCGCTTCGTCCTTGTTGACGGAAATGTTCATCCGCACATGCTGGTCGGGGGTGACGTGCGGGGTGACCACCAGCGACAAGGTGGCTTTCTTGAACTCCGTCTTGGTGCCGTCGGAGGAGGTGGTCTGGTACGGGATTTCGCGTCCGGACTCGATCCGGGCCTCCTTGTTGTTCATGGTGGTTATCTTGGGCATGGAGATGATGCGGCCATTGCCGTTGTTCTCCAGCGCCAGCAGGCGCGCGTCAAGCAGCGCCGTGCCGGCCACGTGGCCCAGCGTGATCCCCAAGGCCCCCGCCGCGGCGCTGTCAATGCCGGTGTTTACCGCGCTGCCGCCCACGCCGATGTTGGGCGACGGCCCCGCCGCGCCGGTTACCCCCACGGTGTAGGGGAAGTTCTGCCCGGTGACGGTGTTAAAGTGGCCGCCCCACTGGACGCCCAGTTCGCGGGCGGTGGAGTGGGTGGTCTCTACGATGCGCGCCTCGATGAGCACCTGGGTTTCCTTGCGGTCCAACGCCTCAATCAGCGCCGCCATTTCAGCGAGCTTTTCCTTGGTGTCCTTGACGATCAGCGCGTTGGTGCGCGAGTTGATCTCCACGGAGCCGCGCTCGCTCTTGATGGACTCCAGGTTGGTCTTCATGTTCGAGGCGGTTTCATAGCTCACCTCGAAAATGCGGGTGTACAGCGGGGCGATCTTCGCCTCCGTTTCCATCAGCTCCTCCATCGCCTTCTTTTCCTTGCCGATTTCAGCGGCCGGCGCGATGCGGATGATGTTGCCCTCGCGGATCATGTCCAGGTTGTTGTTCTTGAGAATCACTTCCAGCGCCTGCTCCCAAGGGACGTTGGCCAGCTTGATGGTCACGTCGCCCTTGACCTTGTCGGAAGTGATCACGTTCAGTCCCGACACGTCGGCGATGATGCGCAGGATGTTATGGATGTCGGCCTTCTGGAAGTCGAGCGACACCTTGGCGCCGGTATAAACCTTCTCTGAGGGGGTCAGCGTCTTGCGTTCCGGCGCGGCGATGGCCATCTCCGCTTCCTTGACCTCGCGGGCCAACGCCAGCACCGCTTCGTCGCCGATGTCCAGAATGATGGACCGGCCCTCGGCGCGCACGTTGTACAGCGCCTTCTCCGTCAGGTTCACCACGATCTTGGCCACGGGGTCCGCCCCGGAGGAGAACTGGAACACCGCCACATTCTTCACGCGCGAGCCTTCGGCGTCCACGTTGACCAGTTTTTCGCTATCCGCCGTGACCACCGCGCCGGGCAGGTCCAGCGTGAGCCGCTTCAGCTCGTCGCGGGGAATAAGCCGGTAGGCCGGGCTTTCACGCGACATGGTGACGGTGACGCGGGAGAGCGAGCCTTTATGCATGAAGGAGACATCCTCCACGCGGCTCTGGCCGGAAACCAGCGCCTCCACCGTGGCGCCGCTCATCGGCGCGGGATGGGAGGCCTCGGCGCCGCCGCCGACTTCCTGGGCCACCAGGCCGGAGCCTTTGGGCGCGATCAGTATTTTAAGCTCCTTCGGGTCGGCGGTGTCCAGCAGGTAATCCACCTCTCCGGTAAGCCCCACCTGCAGGCGCGCGTCCTTGGAGGAAGCGAAATAAATGGGGGTGATGTCCGTGACCGGCTCCGACCCCACCGGAATGGCGGCGCTAAACGACGACATATCCACGCCCGTAAGGTCCACCACCAGCGCCACCGGATCGCGCATGGTAAAGACAGTGCTTTGGATTGGCCCGCTGGCCTTGATGGACAGCTCCACCTGGCGGGCGGAGCCAGCCGCGGAGATGTCAACGATCTTGACGGCGTCCGCGCTCTGCGCGCCGGCGGACTTCGCCCGGCCCGCGTCAGTCGCGCAGGAGGCCGCCGCCACAAGCAGCGAGAGGGAGACGGCGAGCGTTCTCACAGGGAACCAGTTCACGGATCAACCCTCCTCTGGTCGAAGTTTCATGATAGTTTCAAAGAGATCGAACTTGGCCGGGATGGTCCCCGGCTTGCGCCGCTGTTCACGGATCACAACGTATTCAGGTTCGATGGCGATGACCTTGCCGCAGCTTTTGCCAAGGTACATATCTTTCCTGACCGTGTGGCCCTTGCCGTCGGGCGTGGAAACCAGGGCCAGCGACTCCTTGTCGGTGACGATCACCCCGGAAAGCTTCAGCGACAGCAGGTCGAATTCTTCCAGAGTTTCGCGCGGGCGCTCCGGATCGCATTCCTCGACGTAGCTGGCCGCGCCTTCGCCCATGATGCCCGCGATCAGCGGCATAAAGGGGTCGCGCTTGCCGGCGCTGGCGTACCGTTCGCCTTCTTTCATCGCCGCCACCTGCGCCGGTTGCTGCGTTTCGATGGTGCCCAGCACCGTGGCGCCCTCCTTCTTGGCCTCCTTGGCCGGAGCGGGCGCCGTGGGGATGGCCAGCGAGCGGAAACCCGCGTCGTCCTTGGCCAGGCCGCGCAACAGCCACCGGCCCGGCTTTTGCGCGTCGCGCATCCAGGTTTCGCCGATAACGCGGCTGGTCACCGCCTCGCCTTCGCCCCGCGCGTCGGTGCGCGTATAACTTAGGGAGGCCAGATCCCCCTGGATGTTCACGGAATTGATCACCGCGTCATAGGCGCGCCGCTTGATGGTCAGCACGCGGATAAGGTTTTCCCGGTTAATCCCCGGATCGGTGAAGCCGGGCGCGACCATGGACGAAACCGCGTCCGGATTGCCTGAAATTATGGACGCTTTCAAGGCGTCGAACGACGCCCGGACCGCTTTATCATCCTGCTCCGGGCCTCCCCCCATCAGGAAGGTGTACGCGAACAACCCTCCCGCCACCAGAAGGAGCACAACGACCGCGACCCGTTTATCCATTACACGTCCCTATTACACTCGCGCCCGCCGCAACAGGCCGGACCATGACATGTGGCTTCATCCCTTTTTCTCCGCGCCGCCGGCTTTTGGCGCCTCGCCCTTGCCGCCGGTTTCGCCCTTCTCCTCGGGCTTTTTAAGCATCGCGGTGTCCAGGAAACGGTAGGTGACCGCCTGGAGGCTTACATCCAACGTGGTGACGCTGCCGCCTTTCTTGGCCCCGCCGCTTTTCATGACAATGTCGCTGATGGTGACAATGCGCGGCAGATGAGCGATTTCATCAAAGAACATCAGAATGTTGTGGAATTTGCCGGTTAGCTTGAGGCTGACCGGAACCTCGGCGTAAAAATCGCGTTTGACCTCGCCGCCGGGCTTGAACTGAAGAAATTCAAGGCCCGCCTGGGTGCCAAAGTTGGAAATCTGCGTCAAGAGTGACGGGATTTCCTTGTCGGAGGGCAACTGGAGCGACGCTTCGGCCAACTCGGCTTCCAGCTTGACCATCTTTTCCTTCAATTCGGTGATCTTCTTGGCTTGGCGGCGCGTATCGTCCACTTCCTTCTGGATCTTGGCGAGGTCGTCCTTGAGTTTGAGGATTTCCCCGTCCTTGGCCTGCACCACCAGAAAATAGAAGGCCGCCAGGATAGCCACCGCCACCGCCCCCACCGCCGACCAGCGCTGCCAGTGGGGGATCGGGATGATCCTGTCGTAAGGAACCTTCTCAAAAAGCTTGTCCAGATCCACGTTCTCTATCCTCGTCCGCGCGCCGGGCGCGTGTTGACACCTTTATTTCTTGCCCTTCTTGCCTTTTTTGTCTTTCGAAGCCTCTGCAAGCTTCCGCTTTTCGTCGGCCAATTTTTTCCCCAGCGCGGTGTAGCCGGTGAGGGTGAATTGGTTGACCATCTCCTTGCCCTTGCCCACCGAGGCCTTCTTGATTTCACCCAACTCAATGGCGGCGAACTGATCCGACGCTTGCAGGGATCGCATCAGGTCCGCCACGGCGTTGTTGGAAAAGGAGTAGCCCTGCACGGAGATGGCTCCATTTTTATCTGAAACCTGCGTCAGCCAAATCTCCGGCGGCAGCATCACGTTGAGATTATCAAGATACATCGTCGGGCCGCGCTTGACGGCGGTAAGCTTTTCGATGGCGGCCAGGATCGCCGTGACTTGATCCTGACGCTGCTGCATGACGCCCACCTGGGCGCGGATTTTTTTCTGCCGCTCAAGCTCTTCCTGGGCGGAAGTGATCTGCCCGTTCGTGTCGGAAATCTGGCTGGCCTTGACCGTCCACCAGAAACCGCACAGCACCAGCGACGCGGCGACCGCCAGCATAGCCATGATGATCTGCTGCTGAATGTGCAGGCGGTCTTTCGCCTGACGGTCGGCCAGAAGGTTGATTTTGATCATTTATCTTCCAGCGTCCTCGTGGCCAAACCCACGGCGACTACCGCCATGGGGGCGATGGTGTCCAGATATTCCTGATCGAACTGACGGCTGTTGATCTTGAGGTTCTTAAAAGGATTAATCACGTCGCAATCCAACCCAAGCTCCTGGCCGATCAGGGTATCAATCCCTTCGAGCATGGCGCCGCCGCCCGATAAACGGACGCGGCGGACGCGGCTTTCGGACGTTTTATGGAACATGTCGAACGTGCTTTGCAACTCGGCGGCGATCTGCCCGACGCCGGTCTTGATATGCCGGATGACGTCGGCCTTGTTCATGCCTTCGGGCAACCGGCCCAGCTTGACGCTCTCCGCGTCGCGGAAGCCGACGTTCATGTTCTTCTGGATGGCGATGGTCACCACCGAGCCGCCCACCGACACATCGCGGGTGTAGGCCGTGACGCCGCGCTCGAGTATGTTGATGTTGGTCACCGTGGCGCCGATGTTCACCAGCGCCACCGTATCGCCCCGGTCAACGCCGAAGGTAAGCTCCGCCCCGTTTTCCAGCGCGAACACATCCAGATCCACCACGGTGGGTTTCAACCCCGCTTCCGTGATAATGCGCGACTGCTCGGCGATAAGCTCCTTCTTGGCGGCCACCAGCAGCACGTCCATCTGCCGCTCTTCGCCGGCGGCGGGCTTTTGGCCTTTCTTGGGCAGCTCACCCTCGGCGGCCACCACCTGGAAGTCCACATTCACCTCGTCTATATCGAAGGGAATGTACTGCTCGGCTTCCTGCTGGATGGACTCGGCCAAGTCATCCTCGCTCATCAACGGCACCGTGATCTTCTTGATGATCACTGACTGGCCGGCGACGGAGAACACGGCGTGCTTGTAATGGGTGAGTTTTTCCGACTTGAGAAGATTCTTGATCGCTTCGACGATGGCTTCGGGATTTTCGATCTCGCCGTCCACGATGGTGTCCGGCGGCAAAGGCACCATGCCGAAGCTCGCCAGTTCGTACCCGCTCTTATGCTTTTTCAGCAGGGCGGTTTTTACGGACGTAGAACCGATGTCGATCCCTAAAAACGGCTTCTGGCCTAACCCGAACACCCTGTCACCTCACGCGCATATTATACAGCGGGATTCATTCCATGAAAAATACGCCGTCGCGATCCTCCAAATCAAGATCAAGCGCGGCAAGGATTTTACGCTTCGTGTCTATACGGCAATAAAACCCTTTTTCAACCCGGTCAATGGTCTGAACCGACAACCCCGTCTTGCGGGCAAGTTCCGCCTTACTCATCATCTTTGATTCGCGGATTTTGCGGACATTGTTCTTCTGCCGCCGTCCCTGCACAGGCATTGGGATTGTCCACCACCCCGTTTGTTACTGAAAAAAACCACCATCCAATTAGCGTAAAGTTTATATCAATTAACTGTATTTGTCAATAATTTTTCTAGATTTCTAGTAAAGTTTAATATATATTACACTATATTGATATTTCAAATGAAATAATTATATTCAATTATAAGTAATTCTAAAATAACATATACATTATAATATGATAGTTATGCTATAATTATTATATTATTTGGTGACATTAGAGAATCAAAAACTCGCACGTCTTCTGCTCCATATCCACTATGGCGGCGGTTGCCACGCCTTTTACCCAGCCGCAGCCTTCACCGGGATTGACGATCATGGATTTTCCACTTTTCTCGAAATACTTCTCGTGGGTATGCCCGAAAACTATGAGGTCGAATTCCCCTTCCTCTTTCAGCCGCGCCAACGGTTCCGGCTCGTGGAGCATCGCCACCCGGATTCCGCCGATCTCCAAAGCGTGAGGACGATTATTGAGCGTCCATCCATTTTTCTCGAACATGGCCCGCAACCCCCTTTTTTCGCCGTCGTTGTTGCCGTACACCGCATACAGCGGCGGCACAAGCTTTTGAAATGGAACGAGGGAAAAGGGGGCCACGAAGTCGCCGCAGTGCAAGGTGGCGGCCACTTGCCTTTCGTTGAATCTCTCGATGGCCGTTTCGATTTGCGGAATCCGGTCATGGGTATCCGAAATAACTCCGATCAGCATACGCTCCTCAAAATCGTGAAAAAAATGGTTCCCGCCGGTGGGGAGGATCATATTACTTCAGGAAATGAGACTAATCAAATGAAGTTCTGGCGAGTTTTTAACCGGGGCGGACGAGCGGATTGAGGGCGCTCCGGGCAAGCCAGGTGATGGCGGGGACGCACACAGCGTCGCCGATGGCGAAAAGCCCCTGGTTCTCGCGCGGATAGATATCCGCGCATAAAATAAGCTGTTTTCCAGTGCGGGTTTCTTTGCTATTCTAACCCGAAGGGCTCTCAAATTGCGTTGCGCGGATGGGGATGAAATATAACTTTTACGAATTTTTCGCGGGCGGGGGCATGGCCCGTCTAGGCTTGGGAGAAAATTGGCAATGTGTTTTTGCTAACGATTTTGACGAAACAAAAGCAAGCGCCTATAGAGAAAATTTCAATTCATCCGAAGAACTTCATGTTTCGGATATAGCCGATATTCTTCCTTCAGATCTTCCAGGCCGAGTTGATTTGGCGTGGGCGTCGTTTCCTTGCCAAGACCTCTCATTAGCGGGGATGGGGCGAGGTCTTAAAGGAGAGCGGTCGGGAACATTTTGGAAGTTCTGGGAGCTAATGCGCGGCCTCGGTAAATCGCGGCGCGCACCCAGAATAATTGTTCTTGAAAATGTGTATGGGGCGGTCACCTCGCACAAAGGAAAAGATTTCGCGATCATCTGTGAAGCATTAGCGCAGGAGGGATTTACGTATGCGCCAATGGTAATTGACGCCGAATATTTTCTCCCTCAAAGCCGCCCCCGGCTTTTCATAGTCGCATTCAATCATGAAACGCACCCACCCAAGGGTTTCATCATGGATAAACCGGCCTCACCATGGCATCCTGACGCATTTTCGATGGCTTATGACCGGCTTTCGGCTGAAGGGCGCGAGAAGTGGCTTTGGCTCCACCTGCCCATGCCCATCCGCAGGAAAGTGAATATTTCTGATCTTATTGAAGAATTTCCAAAGGATGTAAAGTGGCATACCAGCGCGGAAACCACCCGGCTATTAGCGATGATGACCCCCATTAATAAGCTTAAAGTCAACTCCGCTTCTAAAATGGGGCAGAGGGTTATTGGCGCAATCTACCGGCGCACACGATTGGGTCAGCAGAGAGCGGAAGTGCGATTCGATGATATCGCTGGTTGCTTACGAACACCTGCCGGAGGTTCAAGCCGCCAAATTATCCTGTTCGTTGATGGTAAAAAAATACGTAGCCGGTTGCTCTCTGCCAGGGAGGCGGCGCGTTTGATGGGGATTCCTGAACATTACCAACTGCCACGCAGATATAACGACGCATACCGTTTGGCGGGCGATGGTGTGGCGGTGCCGGTAGTCTCGTGGTTGGCAAAGTGTCTTATCGAACCATCCCTTGCCGGAAAAGTTTCGGAAGAGGCCGCCTAGATTGCCCCCGAGAAAACAACGTGTAAACAAACTAGCAATTCCCTGCGAGCTGTCGGAAGAAATCCGAAGTCAAATTCAATCGTACACCGACGCTCTTATCAAGGCCGCCCCATCCATAGGCTCGCATGGTCTGTCTCCGGAAGAATTCTGGAGGGCGGGTCTGTTTCGAAGCGCGATAGAAAAAATACGGGGCAGTCAAGCGGCTTCCATGTCCGGCAAAAGGGAGTTTGTTGACCGCGTGCTTTCCCGGATGAAGGCATCCAATCAAATCGCTGAATATGCGTTCACGGGGTTAGGCGAGAGGCACGACTATCATGTAATGCTACGCGATGGAAAGCAGTCGGTTGTCGAGACCAAGGGCTGCCTAGATGGAAATAATACGACTGTATATCAACGCCCGCCCAATGCGGATGAATTCTTAATATGGTCGTTATGCCAGAATCCCGGCGCTGATCCAAAACATAATCTATGGTCCGGAGTGCATACAAGGCTTGGCGGCAAACTCATTGCCGAAAAAGAGCGTGTTGACGCTTTGATCGTTTGGGATATGCTCTGCGGTGGTTTGGGGAGGCCATGCCCCAAGATCAGTGACGGAAGGGGGGTGGAATGGAATGGAGTAATGATTCCTCCACCTTGTGTTTACCTGATGCCGCGCACCATTCCCGATCCCCGCAATAACCCTTCTCCCGCTGTTTGGCGCATTACGGAAGTTAAACTGGCGGAGTTGCTCCTGTCAGAATTCGGCGGAGATGAGCGTGATATTACTTCGGTTCACATTGAAGCGCGCATGAATGGCGCTAATGTAGAACGGAAAACAAGCTTGGTACGGCAAGCCGCTGTTGTTGCAGAATCAGATTGGACGGAACTAAAACGAGCTACGCGGTAAAAGCGGCGCCAGCCCCACACCGGCGAAAAATTCCAAGAACCCCGGAGCGGTCATGACGGCTTTAACTCACGTGCGGCCAGCGCGCGGGTGACCCGCGCCAGGGCGCGGGCGGGGCGGCGGTTGATGGCGCTTTCCAGCAGGCGCACCACACGCCAGCCGCGCGCGTTGAGTTCGCGGGTCACGCGCCGGTCGCGTTCCATGTTGCGGCGGATTTTACGCTCCCAGTAGGCCCGGTTGCTCATCACGGCCAAGTGGGCCTCCAGCGAGGCGAAGCCGCGCAGTTTCCATTGGGCGCCATGCCAGAAGTCGCCGTCCACGAACACCGCCACCTTGCGCGAGGGGAACACGATGTCCGGCGCGCCGGGCAGGCGCCGGTCTGCACCCGGTACCGCAGGCCCCGGGCGGACAGCAAGCGCCGCAGGGCGAGTTCCGGTGCGGTGTCGGCGGCTTTCACCCGCGCCATGGTTTTGGAGACGGTGGCCTTGTCGCGCGGCATG
>Ga0209343_10011319_pt1 | contig 10042 bp, 9 predicted proteins | sample RifCSPlowO2_02_FD_184026 | JGI IMG/M metagenome (GOLD analysis project Ga0209343, IMG submission 184026) | Groundwater microbial communities from Rifle, Colorado - Rifle CSP2_plank lowO2_0.2 (SPAdes) (version 2) | ecosystem: Environmental > Aquatic > Deep subsurface > Groundwater | place: Rifle...
ATCGGATTCAATGTCCGCGCTGATGCATCCGCCCGCAGATTGGCGGAAGAAGAAGGCGTGAAGATTCGTTATTACAGTGTGATATACGATGTCATTGACGATGTGAAGCTGGCCCTGAGTGGCCTGCTGGCGCCTGAGGTCAGGGAACATATCATCGGCAACGCGACTGTGATGGACGTCTTCCGTTCACCAAAATACGGCGATATCGCCGGGTGTATCGTTTCCAACGGTGTCGTCCGCAAGAGTAATCCTATCCGGGTTCTACGAGATAATGTAGTCATTTTCGAAGGTGAACTGGAATCCCTGCGTCGTTTCAAAGATGACGTCAATGAAGTTAAATCCGGAGTCGAATGCGGTATTGGAGTAAAGAATTACAATGATGTCAGAGCCGGAGACTTGATCGAAGTATTCGAGCGTGTCGTGATTGCCCGCTCCATATGAATACCTGGTTCCGGCGGAAAAGCCGGATTTGATACTATTTTTGACACGAAGGATAACTGCAAAGCTTCCCGGACTGCGATGCAAAAACAATATGGCCGAAATCAACGGGTTGCCGATCTCATTCAGCATGAACTCGCACCGCTTTTACAGAGGGATTTGCGCGATCCAAAAATGGGATTAGTTACCATTTCCCGTGTAGACCTCAGCCCTGACCTTGGCAATGCCCGAATATTTATCACCAGCATCGGCGGGCAGCCGGATCAGGAAAAACTGGTGACCAGCCTCAATCACAGTGCTGGTCATTTCAGGCGCGAACTGGCGAAGATCCTGCGACTCAGGTCCGTGCCACGTCTTCATTTCGCGTACGATACTTCCATCGAAAAGGGCAACCGTCTCTATGCATTGATCGATTCGCTTAAAACTGATAAACATAACGAGGAAGCCTCTTGAATATTTTCATGCATATGGGCAATCAGGATTTCGGGTGCGACACTGGAACAGCCGAACTGCTATCTGTGGTCTGTGATGAATATTAGAAGTCGGCGGAAATCTGTCGGCAGGAACGTAAACGGGATACTCCTCCTGGATAAACCGGAAGGAGTCACTTCCAATGAGGCCCTGCAAGGCGTCAAAACCCTCTACCAGGCCAGTAAGGCCGGACATACCGGCAGCCTGGACAAGATGGCAACCGGGTTGTTACCCATATGCTTCGGAGAAGCCACGAAATTCTCCGGTTACCTGCTGGAAGCCGATAAACACTACACAACACACTGCCGGCTGGGGATCAGAACCAATACGGGAGATGCCCTTGGGGATATATTGGAAGAACATCCGGTAGGCGCAATGCTGGCCGGACAAGTGGAAAAAGTCCTGGACAAATTCCGGGGTGAGTCGATGCAGGTTCCACCCATGTTTTCTGCGCTCAAACACCAGGGTAAAAGATTGTACGAGCTGGCCTATCAAGGAATCGAGGTTGAGCGACAGGCACGCAGAATACACATACACAGGCTGGATCTGGTCAATCTGCATGGGAACATTCTCGAAATCACCGTTCACTGCTCCAAGGGTACCTATATACGCACTCTGGCCGAAGATATCGGCAAAGAACTGGGTTGTGGCGCGCATATATGTCTGCTTCGACGTACAGGTGCAGGGCCTTTCCGGGAATCCGGCATGTATACTCTGGAAAAAATCAGGGAATTGTCCTGCCAAGGGCATGAGATTCTGGATGCTTTGCTGCTCCCTGCAGATGCTGCTCTGCAAGACATCCCTGAAACCCGCCTCTCGGCGATAGTCGCAAGTTATGTTCGTGAAGGTCAGGCGGTAACTGTACCAAAGGTGCCCACTTCGGGCCTGTTGCGACTGTACGATGATCGGGGAAACTTTATCGGCGTGGGTGAAATTCTGGATGATGGACGGGTGGAACCCCGGCGACTGGTGAGTGGTCGGAGTCGGTAAAACGCTATAATTTACAGATTTTTTTAGCATAATTCCTTGTTCGTATGAAGGCGCATAGGTACAATGCGCGCTTTCCGAGAGACGATCCGAAGCATGTATATCCAGGAGCTACGTAAATGGCGTTAAATCAACAGCAAACTTCAACCGTTATCACAGAATATAAACGTTCCGATAATGATACCGGTTCGCCTGAAGTCCAAGTGGCCCTGTTGACATCTAATATTACACAGCTTTCCGAACACTTCAGGATTCACAATAAAGACCATCACTCCCGCCAGGGGTTGCTGCGGATGGTCAACCAGCGTCGCAAACTGCTCGAGTACCTCAGGAATAAGGACATCAATCGTTACCGGGAGCTTATCGGTCGCCTGGGACTTCGTAAGTAATCCGGCATCGAGTTTCCCTCATTCACAGCATCTCCCTCCCCGGTGATTCCATGCAAAAGTGTATCCGGCGATCGGGTAACAGAGTACCGGATGCATTTCCCGCCGCACCGGCTCATTTCAGTCACAAACATATCAGGATTTGAAAGCAATGAAAGTGGTAAGAAAAGAATTCCTCTACGGGGATAAACAAGTTGTCCTGGAAACAGGCAGGATCGCCAGGCAGGCAAACGGGGCAGTGTACTGCAGCATGGGTGATACAGTGGTGCTGGTCACCTGTGTGGCGAGAAAGGAAGTCAGCCCAGGCCAGGATTTTTTCCCTTTGACGGTGGAGTACCAGGAGCGGAACTATGCCGCAGGAAAGATTCCCGGGGGCTTTTTCAAACGTGAGGGCAGACCTTCGGAAAAAGAAACACTTACATGCCGCCTGATAGATCGCCCTATTCGGCCATTGTTTCCTAAAGGTTTCAATAATGAAGTACAGATCATCGCAACTGTCCTGTCACTGGATCCGTCCGTAGATCCGGATATTCTGGCGATGATTGGCGCATCCGCTGCCGTTGCTATCGCGGGTCTGCCGTACGGAGGGCCAATCGGCGCCGCCCGTGTAGGTTATCGTAACGGAGAGTATCTGCTGAACCCCAGTTTCGACGCCCTGGCCGATTCAGAACTCAACTTGGTTGTAGCCGGAACAGAAGACTCTGTTCTGATGGTTGAATCGGAAGCCCGCCAGCTGAGTGAGGAAATCATGCTGGGCGCAGTGATGTTCGGTCATGAACGGATGCAGATTGTGATCAGCAAGATTCGGGAAATGGCCGCTGAAGTGGGTACCCGGCCCTGGGTTTCGCAACCATCCGTTCAAAATGCAGAACTGGTAGCCGAAATAGAAAACAGGTGCGCGGATTTAATTCGTGAAGCCTATGCTATTCGTGACAAGCTAAGCCGCAGGGACAGGCTGTCGGAGATCAGGACCGAAGTGATTCATTCCATGCAGGAAGCACATTCGAACAAATGGCAAGAGAACGAAATCCAGGAGGTTGTTGAAAGACTGGAAAGCGATATTGTAAGAAATGGGATCCTGGCCGGGGAACCACGAATAGACGGGCGCGGACCGGAAGAAATCAGGCAGATTTCCATTGATGTGGGTATTCTCCCTCGGGCGCATGGTTCGGCGCTGTTTACCCGCGGTGAAACCCAGGCACTGGTCGTGGTAGCGCTCGGAACCGACAGGGATTCCCAGATTATCGATGCCATAGAAGGCGAGCGCCGTGAGCATTTCATGCTGCATTATAATTTCCCGCCCTATAGCGTTGGGGAAACCGGTCGCGTGGGTTCACCCAAACGTCGGGAAGTCGGCCACGGCCGCCTCGCCAAACGGGGTATGCTCGCAGTGATGCCCGATATGAGCAAGTTTCCCTATGCAATCCGCGTGGTATCGGAAATTACCGAATCCAACGGTTCCAGTTCCATGGCATCCGTTTGTGGTACCAGTCTGTCGCTGATGGATGCTGGAGTGGCAATCGAGGCGCCGGTTGCCGGTATCGCGATGGGATTGATCAAGGGCAAGGAAAAATTCGTAGTTCTTTCGGATATCATGGGGGATGAAGACCACCTTGGCGACATGGATTTCAAAGTCGCTGGTACGGCCAGTGGCGTAACCGCGCTGCAGATGGATATCAAGATCAATGGAATCACCAGGGAAATCATGGAAGTCGCCCTTGCGCAGGCCCGCACTGGTCGCATGCACATCCTGGGCAAGATGAATGAAGTGATCATGTCATCGAGGCCGGATATGTCTGAATATGCGCCCCGTATCACAACCATCAAGATCCATCCGGACAAGATTCGGGATGTCATCGGCAAAGGTGGCACGACCATCCGGGCTATCACCGAGGAAACCGGGGCCACGATCGATATCGAAGATGATGGTACTATCAAGATCTTTTCGGTAGACAAGGCGGCGGCGGAAAACGCACGCAAACGCATCGAAGCCATTACCGCGGATATTGAGGTCGGTAAGATCTATGAAGGCCGGGTCCAGAAACTCATGGATTTCGGTGCATTCGTCAATATTCTTCCCGGAAAGGACGGACTGGTACATATCTCCCAGATCTCGGATGAGCGTGTAGAAAATGTCAGTGAGAAACTTTCCGAAGGTGATATGGTCAGGGTCAAGGTCCTCGAGATCGATCGCCAGGGCCGCGTCCGCCTCAGTATGAAGGCGGTTAATGAATAATTGTACCACCAGCGTGGTATGGAACATCATAAAGGGCCAACCGGCCCTTTATTTTTGCCCCGTTAGGCGATTTCCAGCATTACTACCTGGTGTGTCGAGAGCCGCACTTTTTGACGTGTATCACCCAACACCCCTACACTAATCTGTGCGGTGAACCGGGGATCCTGTTCGAGGGTGTATCGTAATCATCGCTACAACTTAGATTATTCCAGGTAGCAGATGTCCGAAAACATGGCCCTGCACACGGCTTTGCGGTAGGATTTGCGTTTTTTCGCGGGTATCGATCAAGTGAAACTGAGCAGCAACGAATTCCGTTCCTGGGAACACAAGGCGATCACCTTTTTGGGGATGTCTGGTGTTGGTAAGACGCGTCTCGCCCGCCTGCTCCGACAACGTCACTGGTTTCACTATTCAGTGGATTATCGGATCGGCACCCGCTATCTCAACGAGCCAATCATGGACAATATCAAATACAAGGCCATGGAAATCCCTTTCCTCAGGGATTTGTTGCGTTCGGATTCGATATACATCGCCAACAATATCACTGTAGATAATCTGAAATCACTGTCAACTTATCTTGGCAAGGTGGGTAACCCTGAACGGGATGGCCTGGGCATGGATGAATTCAAGCATCGCCAGCGACTGCATCGGAATGCCGAGATCGCTGCTCTCAAGGATGTGCCGGAATATATCCGCAAGGCCAGGGAAATCTATGGATACTCTCACTTCGTCAATGATGCAGGTGGCAGTCTGTGTGAACTGGATGATGTCGAGGTATTTGATATCCTTTCCCAACACACCCTGATCCTGTATATCCAATCTACAACCAGGAGTGAGCAGGAATTGATCCGCAGGGCAGAGGAAGATCCCAAACCTTTGTATTTCAGAGAATCCTTTCTGGACGATCAACTGGCGGTATTCATGCAGGAAAGATCCCTTGAATATGCGGCCATGATCAATCCCGATGATTTTGTCCGGTGGGTCTTTCCACGGCTTCTGCATGCACGTCTGCCCCGTTACGAGGCGATCGCATCGAAATTCGGGTATACCGTAACCACGGATGATATCTCTGGTATCCGTGACGATGCAGATTTTCTGGATCTGATCGCAGGCGTGCTGGATAGGCAAAACACTCACTGAGCGAGCTTCCCGGAACCGCAGATGCCACTTGTTGCCAATACCGATTTGCCAAGCTTCGCCCGGCTCAGGGAAGAAGGAGAAACCGTCATTACCCGTGATCGGGCACTGCATCAGGATATCAGGGAATTGCACATCGGCTTGCTGAATATGATGCCGGACAAATCCCTGGAGGCCACCGAGCGTCAGTTTTTCAGGCTTATCGGGGAAAGTAACCAGATCGCCCAGTTTTACATGCATCCTTTCACGATCAGTGAGATCGCCCGCGGGACTGAGGCCAGAGAGCATATCCAGAAATATTACAAAAGCTTCAGCCAGATCAAGACCGAAGGACTGGATGCGTTGATCATATCAGGTGCATTGCCGGGCCCGGAACTTTCCCAGTTGCCTTTCTGGGAACCCCTGATCGAGATCATGGACTGGGCGTGTGAACACGTCACCTCCATTTTATGCTCCTGTCTTGCTACCCACGCTATCATGCAGTTCCGATACGGCAAGAGGCGCGTGCGTTTGCCTGCGAAACGCTGGGGGGTGTATAACCACAAGGTCATTGATCAGCATCATCCTCTCGTGGCCGGGGTCAACACCCGCTTCGATGTTCCGCACTCGCGCTTTTTCCAGATCGACCCCATCCAGTTCGTCTCAGCGGGACTGGGGATCCTGGTGGAAAGTCCTGAGGCGGGTGTACATCTGGCAGTGAGCCATGATGGTTTACGTATCGTCATGTTACAGGGCCATCCGGAATACGATGCAATCAGCCTGATGAAGGAATACAAACGGGAGGTCAACCGGTTTCATGCCGGTGAAATCGAGGAATACCCTCCTTTTCCTGAAAATTATTTCACTCCTTTGTGCCAGGCAGTCCTGGATGAATACCGGATACGCGTGGCACAGACGAACAAGATCGGTAACCAAGTGCCTGAATTTCCAGAACATCTGGTCCAGGATTCGCTTGACAATACCTGGCATGACAGTGCCGAAGCGGTTATCAACAATTGGATTGGGATGGTGTATCAGTTGACGCACATTGATCGGCGCATACCCTTTCGAGATGGCGTCGATCCGGAAACCCCACTTGAGTATCTCAATAACCGGACCTGAAGTCCTGAGCGGACCGACTACCTCATAACATGCATATACCCAGAGTTGGTTTTGTCAGTCTTGGCTGTCCCAAGGCATTGGTGGATTCGGAACGCATGCTCACCCGACTGCGTGAGGAAGGCTATGAGATAAGTTCCACCTACCAAGCTGCTGACATCGTAGTTGTGAACACCTGTGGGTTCATTGACAGCGCTAAACAGGAGTCCATCGCGGCCATAGGGGAAGCGATCGCCCTGCATGGCAAGGTGATTGTAACCGGTTGCCTGGGGATCCGGGCCGCAGAGATCAGGGCAATTCATCCCCAAGTCCTCGATATCAGCGGACCCCAACAGTACGAAAGTGTTATCGCCACCGTCAAGGCGTATGCACCCATGCCACAAGGGCAGGGTGCTTGTCAGGTATACCTGCCGCCGCAGGGGATCAGGCTCACACCCAAGCATTATGCCTATCTTAAGATATCCGAGGGCTGTAACAATCATTGCAGCTTCTGCATCATACCTTCGATGCGTGGCAGGCTGGTAAGCCGGCCTCTGGAAGAAATCTTGCGGGAAGCTGAAACTCTGGTATCTGCAGGTGTTCGGGAACTGCTGGTTATCTCTCAGGATACCGGCGCCTATGGCTCCGACAGGAGATACAAAACCATCGAATCGGTTGGCAGCTCGCCTCGGGAGGATATATATACCCTCTGTGAGGCGTTGGGGAGACTTGGAATCTGGATCAGGCTGCACTACGTCTATCCCTATCCCCACATAGACCGGATTGTACTGCTTATGCGTGAAGGCAAGATCCTTCCGTACCTGGATATTCCGTTCCAGCATGGCAGCCCTGCGGTCCTGAAAAACATGAAACGTCCGGCTGCCGTGGAAAATAATCTGAAAAGAATCGAATCCTGGCGGAATATGTGTCCGGATCTGACGATCCGCTCGACCTTCATCGTTGGTTTTCCCGGTGAAACAGAAGAGGATTTTGACTTGCTGATCGACTTTCTGCAGGAGGCGCGTTTGAATCGGGTGGGTTGTTTCAAGTATTCAGCGGTGGACGGTGCTGCCGCCAATGATCTGCCAGGCGCAATTCCAGAAAGAGTCAAGGAAGAACGCTGGGAGAAGTTTATGCAGGTACAGTCCGGCATTAGCGCAGCCAGTCAACGAGACCGGATTGGCAAGATCGCGGATGTGATCATTGATGAGCTAAGTGAGGGACATTATATCGGCAGAAGTCATGCCGATGCCCCGGAAATAGACGGCGTGGTCCACGTCCGGAGTCATCGAAACCTGTATCCCGGCGACAGGATCAGGGTTTTAATCGAAGAGGCCAGTGATTATGATTGCAGTGGAATTCACTTCCAGGAACAGCGCCCAGAGAGTCACACTCATCCGCATGCAAACTACTGAACTGCCGGCCTGGATTCACCTGGAGATATACAACCGCATAAAATGGACATGAACTGATATGGCTGCTTCCATGTTATTCCCTACCGGGGCCGTGCTGATTGCGGTATTTTCCTGGTTCTTTCCCGGAGTCCTGAATCCTTTCTCGGATGCTATCGTCCCGCTGCTCGGTATTGTCATGTTTGGCATGGGCATGACCCTGAGGCCGGAAAATTTCTTCGATGTCTGTAAACGACCCAGACTTATCCTGATTGGAATCAGCCTGCAATATCTATTCATGCCCATGATCGCCTATGTAGTCGGCAACCTGTTGAACCTCCCGAAGGCCCTGCTGGTGGGACTGGTACTCGTGGGAAGTTGTCCCGGGGGTACCGCATCCAATGTGATCTGTTACCTGGCCCGGGGTGATGTGGCGCTCTCCATCACTCTGACCACGGTTTCAACCCTGCTGGCCGTGATCCTTACCCCCTTCATGACCTGGATGTACATCGGTGAAATGGTGCCGGTGCCGGTGGTGGATATGATGCTCGAAATCTTCCTGATCATTATTCTCCCTGTGGCTTCAGGAGTACTGACAAATTTGTATTTCTCGGGATATCTGAAGCGGCTCAAGCATGTCTTTCCCTATCTTTCCATCAGTGCGATCATTGGCATCATAGGCATCATCGTCGCCCAAAATCATACGCAGATCCCGTTGGTGGCCTTACCTCTACTGACTGCCGTGTTCTGGCTCAATATGGTTGGTCTTGCCTGTGGTTATTTCTTTGGGCGAATCCTGGGCCTGGAAGAGCGGGTCTGTCGAACCCTGTCCATCGAGGTAGGTATGCAGAATTCCGGGCTCGGCGTGGTTTTGGCCGGGGCTTATTTTTCGAATCTCAGCTTGGCCACCCTGCCGGGGGCGATCTTCAGTATCTGGCACAACATTACCGGCTCCATTCTCGCGGGATACTGGTCCAGAAAGACCGAGGCCGCTGATCCCGGGGATTTCTGATTTTGCACGGTATCGCTTGTGCGACAGGGCTTCAATCGATTTCGATTAAACGCTGCTCAGTAACTATACAATTCACCCTGATATCCGTTTCATCGGCCGGCAGATACGGCAATACCTGGCATTCATAGGCGAGTGCCAGTCGATAGCAGGAGGGATTGGCGCTGAACCACCTGTCGTAATAGCCGCGTCCAAATCCCAGCCGTTCACCCCGGGTTGTAAAGCCGAGACCCGGTGTGATGCATACATCAATCGGGAAATCCGCCTGCGTTTCTGACACCGGAGTCAGAATACCCAACTCACCCGGTTGCAGGTTATCCCATCTGTGGAATGAGATGGCGTGTATACCTTGGCCGTGGAGGATCCGTGGTACGGCAAGTTGTTTCTTATCGGCAAGCAATCTCTGTAGTAGGGCGTGTGTATCCACCTCGCTGCCGAAACTGATGAAACAGAAGATACTTTCGGCCTTTTGCACGCAAGGCAACGCCAGCACTGTCTCATGAATACGCTGATCAAGTGCCGGTTTCAGTTCTTTTTCGATCCTGGAACGGATTTGGGACAGGCTCTTTCGGTACTCCACTTTCTCCTGAATAATATTAGTATTAATATTCATAAAAACAATTTGTTATCATTATTATATAATGTGGATTCTAGTTATGATCAACGGTGTGACGGAGACGCAGGTCGGTATCCATTATCTCAACCCCGGCGCGGTTTGTAGAGTAACACAACCGGCGTAGAACCTATGCGCTGATATCGAATCCATTGCATGGTTTTTTATGACCGAGAGTGAAGCAGGTCTTTCTTTTTAGTGGGATTACCGTAAAATAGCGACCTTTTTCAGGGTAGGTTATTGTTATAACGATGACCAACCCAAGCATACGAGGTGTTCACATTAACATGGTAACCA
>Ga0209343_10011321_pt1 | contig 10041 bp, 8 predicted proteins | sample RifCSPlowO2_02_FD_184026 | JGI IMG/M metagenome (GOLD analysis project Ga0209343, IMG submission 184026) | Groundwater microbial communities from Rifle, Colorado - Rifle CSP2_plank lowO2_0.2 (SPAdes) (version 2) | ecosystem: Environmental > Aquatic > Deep subsurface > Groundwater | place: Rifle...
GGGAGGGAATCGACTGCCACTAGGGAGACCGCTTTGGGCGGTAGAAGGGACGGATATCCACTGCTTGAGATCCTGCGGCGCCAAATGTAGCACGGTACTTCCGGTCAGGGGAGTCAGCCGCGCGCGCCATGAGGAACACGCCGAACAACGCCAGGATCCCGCCCAGCACCGTCGGGAAGTACCCCGACCCCAAGCGCATCGCCGTACCGAACGGATAGGCACGCGCGACGACGATCGCCCCCACGCCGATGGCGAGGAACAGCAGCCCTGCGAGGAAGTCCTTGCTGCCGCGCAGATCGGGCCTTATGCAAGGCGCAGCCTACGCCAACTTACCCCGCCACCTTGCTAATCGTCGTTGTGAAAACCGATGCGGCGCTTTGGAGGTTCGGGTGGCGGCTGCAGCAAAGGCAGCAGCTTGCGGTAGATCTCGCGCAGTGCAGCGTCGTGCTGGAGCAGGGTCCGATCGATCTTCGCAAGACGTTTCAGGATGGCCGCGTTGGCGGCCAGCTCCTCGCGCAGGCGTACGAAAGCCCTGATCACATAGACGCTCATGCGCGCGGCCTGCTCGCTGCGCAGGATGTTCGCGGCCATGAGTGCGCCGTGTTCGGTGAATACCCAGGGCCGGATCGCGGGGTCACGGTGCTTCTGGGAACCGGTCACAGTTTGTGACCGGTCCTGAAAACCTCCTTTTTGCTCAGCCGGTTGCGAGGTCAAGGTCACAATCTGTGACCTTAGATCTCCGGCCTCGGCAGCATCCAGTTGAAACGCGAAGTCCTCCGGAAATCGATCGGAATTCCGCTTGACTGCCTGATTCAATGCCTTCGTTGCGACTCCGTACACGCGCGACAGGTCGGAATCCAGGATCACCCGACGGCCACGGACCGTGAAGATCAACGGTTCCAGGCGCTCTGCGCGTTCTCCCGATTTGCCCTCCTCCACGTTTGGATGAACGCGACAGGTAGCGCGCCGGATGACGGGCGCGCGGGTCGTACTCACGGGGCGCACCCAGGTCTCGGTCGACGGCGCGCCCGCCATGGCCAAGCGCGGCTGAGGGCGAATCCTGTTCGTCTCGAGCGAGTCCGGCCTCAACATCCCGAAGGAGATGATCCACTACGGCATGAGCAAGACCGCGCAGCTCGCGATCTCGCACGGCCTCGCAATGGAGCTCGCCTGCATCGGCGTCACCGTGAACGCCCTGCTGCCCGGCCCCACGCGCACCGAAACCACCGACCGCCTGCGCGCCGAGCGCGCCAAGACCGCCGGCAAGACCATCGAGGAGATCGAAACCGACTTCTTCCGCACCTACCGCCCGACCTCGCTCCTGCGCCGCTTCACCTCGGCCGAGGAAGTCGCCAACCTTGCCGTCTACCTCTGCGGCGCCGGCGCCTCCGCGACCTCGGGCGCTGCGATGCGCGTCGACGGCGGGGTGGTGAACCAGATCATGTAGCGGTTCGGAGCGCCGAATGACAGCGCCAGTACCTCGTGCAAACCACTAAATGAGTTTTGAATCCTTTAGCATCAGCAGGTCGGAAAACGTCGTTGGCTGAAGCCGCGCAAATTCAGTTTGAAGCACCTTGAGGTACTGCCAGGGTTTTGATGTAAGCCTTGTCGTATTCTCGCACCACAACATTGCGGCTCGGTCTTTGTTCGCTACGTTCACGTCCTCGAGGCCCTTGGTTTCAACAATGTAGTGCGTGCCGTCCTTGGTCAGCGCGACGAAGTCCGGCTCGTAGTAACGAAGGTTGCTCTTGCTGTCCGTGTACTCGATCGCGAAGCCGAATTGTTCGGGCAGCTTAGCAAATCGTGATACGTCCTCCGCACGCTCAAGAAACCGTGCAAACTCTTTCTCGAACTCGTTGTCGCAGGGGACAAGATTGAATACGCATTTCCGCGCGGCCATAGTCGGACGGGACCATGGGAAAGGCGGCGTCTCGGATATAGCCCGACCGGCATCCAGCAACTGCGGCTCGAGTTCGGACACCGCGATCTTGCGCAGCGCCTCGACGAAGGTCTTGACCGTCACGTACTGCGCCACGTTGCTGCCGACGGCTTTTACCATCGCGGGATCGCTCAAGTCCACTTTCGCGCCGAACGCCTTACACTCCAGAAACTCCCTCACCTTGGGGACCAGCACCGAAAACTGGGACGGCAGCTTCACTTCCTGCGCGATGCGCCGCGCGTAGTAGCCGATCACTTCCTCGGCGGTTTGCGGCTCGGGGATCGTGTATTCCCTCTCGATCAGCTTTTGCAGCGTGATCAGGTCGTAGCCCTCGTAGCGGAAGCTCTTCGCAACGGCATCATCCTGCTTGCGCGGCAGGATCGGGCAATCGAACCCGTTCACGTCCAGCTCGGATATTTCCTCCGCCAGCGACTTCTTGCGCGTGAGAATCGGGCTCAAGACCGGAACCCGGATGTCCTTGTCCTTTTTCTTCTTGTCGGGCTCGATGGTGACGATGACAACCTTGTCTTTACCGACATCGAAAGTCTCGAGCTGCAGGTCTTCCTCGCGCTCCAATTGCTCGACGAATTCGATGAAGGTCTTGTTCCCGATGACGTCCACGCGCTCCACGTAACCGGTATTCGCGCCGTGGAACATCAAGCGCAGGCCACGCCCCACGGTCTGCTCGGGAAGGATGTTCGCCTTCGCGGAGTAGGGCCGCAGCCCGACGATAACCGTCACGTTCTGCACGTCCCAGCCTTCGCGCAACATCAATACGCTGACGATGCAGTTGACCGGGCTGCTTTCTGAGTCCACCTGCCGGGCGATCTGTCTTGCGCCGTCCACGTCCTTCTTCGACACCTCGCCCGATTTGTCGGTGTGGATGATCAGCAGCTTGTCGCCGCCGAACTCGGAGGGGTATTTCTTCCTCAGCCAGTCGCCAACCTCGTCGGCTTCATCGGTGCTGTTCAGCATCACGAAAAGCACGGGCCGTTTTCCGAGCGGTTTCAGCTGATCGCGGTATTCCTTCCAGCGCTCGACGCCGGCGGCCAGGTACGCCTGATACCGCGTGCTGGCGATGTCCGAGCGTTGCTCTGTTATGCCTTTCGCGATGCCCTTGAGCGGGCTCTTGACCACACGGTCAATGATGGCCTTCTTCAGCGGATAGTCGTAAACCGTCCAGGAAAACAGCTCCCCCTTGGTATGCCGGGGCGTGGCCGAGAAATCGAGCTGCGCCGAAAGTCCGCCGGGAACGTCCTTTCCGAGGCGCCGGATGAAAATGCTCCACTCGCTCTCCTCGTCATGCGTGTGATGCGCCTCGTCGTTCAGCACCACGATAGGCCCGCCGCGCTTGATGATGCGCTCGTCAAAGTCTTCCACGGGTTGTTTTGACGAAGGGGGCTTCGGCCCAAGCACCGCTGACATGGCTTCGGGTTCCTGCGATCCGTTCCCGCCCCGCTCGTAGAACTGCTGCACGTTCGTCAGATAGAGGGCCCCAATGGAACCCGCCCGCTCGTTGTCGCCCCGCATATAGCACTGGAAATCCCAGTAGATCCGCAGCTCCTCGGGAATGATAGGGTCGGTCGTAAATATCCGCCCGCCCGCGAAGTCCGTGCGCAGCCGCTCGAACACAATCACGTTGGGTGCTACGAGCAGAAAAGTCTTGGCGAAATCGTCGCGCGCTTCCGCGACTGCGTTGAAATACTGCCAGGCGACGGCGAGCGACATGACCTTGGTCTTGCCGCTGCCGGTCGCCATCTTCACGCAGTAGCGCGCGAAGTCGTCGTAGCGCAGGAGCTTCAGGTCAGTCCGCGCGGCGAAGGTCTCGATGAGCGGCTTCTGCCGCCGGATCTTTTCGACCTCGTAGAGATAGATCAGCGTCTCGAGCGCCTCGCGCTGGAAGTAGTGATAGGCGAACCTGCGGGGCGAGCGGTGATCGGTCAGAAACCAGTGGTTGAGCAGCAGCTGGGTCGTATTCGTCGCGCCCTTGTAGCCGCCCTCGCGCCACCTTGTGACTTTCTCGCGGATACCAGGCACGCACGGGGCGGTCGCCGCTCGAGGTTCGAGCAGCGCCAGCTGCGCCGCGGCGCTCGCTTTCTTCCGTGCCACCTATTTCACCTTCACGCGCACGGTCTTGGTCGTGTCGTTGCCGAGGATGTCAATCACCTTCACGACCACGTTGTACTCGCCCATCTCTTCGTAGGCGTGTGTCGTCTCGAGTTCAAGGGTTTGATCCTTTCGGGTGCGGTAGGTCTGCCATTCATTGTGGAACGTATCGCCCTTGTTATCCCAGTCCACCGCCCAGTAATCGATCCACTGGCTCCAGTGCTTCACCGCCCGCCGCGCCTCTTCGGGCACGTCGTCGGGCGGAATCACGAAATCCATCAGGCGCAGACTCACGTCGTGCTTCTTGACTTTCGCGTCCACGGAAAGCGCGGCCAATTCAAAGAAATGGATATCGCCCTGCTCGACCGCGCGCTTGTCCATCGCGTCGCGCGGGATGCGCAGGAACCGCATCTGGATGTTCGCCCTGGCGGCTTGCTGCAACGCCACTTCATTCATCTCGAACGCGAAGTCCCAACCCAGCACGTCCACGCCGTTGCTGGCGGGTGCGTCCTTGCCGGTGCCGATCGCCTTCCGGAACTCGGCGGCGATATTCGCTACATCACCAACGCTCACCGGGGCATCCACCGCGCCCACGTGCACCATGCGTCCGCTCTTCGCGCCGTGCAGCCAAGTGTAGCCGTTTAGAGGCGTCGCGCGGTAAAGCTCGAGAATGAAAGCGGTGTAGTCTCGCTGCTGCGCAGTTTTGGCTTCGGGATCTTCGCCTTTCGCCTTGAACTGCTCCGTCTGCCACAACTGCCGTTCATATTTGCCGAGGTTCTGGACAATGAATGGTCGCAGCCCGGGAATCGAGAGCAGCCGCTTGCGGGTAGTGTGGACAGCGAACCGGCCAAGGTCACAACCAATCCACCGACGACCTTGCAGCTCAGATGCCACTAAACTGCTCCCGGATCCACAGAAACAATCCAGTACGAGGTCTCCCTTGTTCGAACTAAAGGAGAGTATCCGTTCGATCAGGTCGACAGGTTTTTGTGTTTCGTAATTTACCCATTCCTGCTTGTTGGCCGGTTGAAGACAGCGAATGCGCCAAACATTGTCTATTGTGCGCTCCGTGCTTTCGTATGTAACAGCCTTACCGTCAGCTCCAATCACATTCTGAATTTTTCCAGCCACCTTCTTGTACTTGAGCTTAGTAACAGATTTGTCCCTCGGCTCCTTCATTGCGTTGTACACATAGGAGGCTCGTTTATCCTTTACGTAGTACAAGATCTGATCAAATGCCTTGGGAAGGAGACGCTTGCGGCTGTCATGAAGTTTGTTGTAGTAGTACCAAGCTATTTCGTTTTGAAAATTGTCAACCCCAAATATCTCATCCATCAGCACTTTCACATAAGGCCCCCGATGGACGTCCAGATGAACATAAATGCTTCCCGTCTCCGCAAGTAATTCACGAAGATGTGCGAGGGTTTCGTACATCCATTGGAGATATGAGTCGAGGCCTCGCCCCCAAGTGTCCCGATAGGCCTTTTGTTCAATGAGATTCGGTTCCTTCACGAATTCCAGTTGCTCGACAGATTCGCTCCCAGGTGCGTCCGGAATTGTCGCGGTAAAGGAGAAATCAGCGTCAGTGGCGAACGGTGGATCAATGTAAACCAGGTCCACTTTCCCTGCGAACTCTGGCAGCAACGATGGGAGAACGTATTTCTTGTCGCCCCAAATTAGTCGGTTACGCCATTCCTGCCCGTAAGCAACCGTCGGCTCCAGCAGCAGGTGTTTTTGTCGATCCTGGGTGGCCTCGTTGATGGTCTCGACTGTCTGAAACGGCAGCGCCACCCGCAACGGCGCGACGCGCTTGCCGTGTTCGTCGTACTTGCCCTCCCAGATTAATTCCAATTTTTGCTTTTTAGTCATGTATCACCACGAGCGAGACGATGGGCCTGCTCAAACGATTGAGCGAAAGTTTTACTTTTCGCGCTGAGGTCAATTTCGCCTTGTGAACTTCGATCCGTCCAGTACTGACCCGCCAACGATTCAGGCGGGTTACCGTGGACGGTGAGTAATATGGCTCCATGGTGAACCGGGCTTCTCTCACGTACGGCAAGCCGAGGGGTGTTGCGATAGACCCCGGTCAACGTGAAAGTCCCGTCATCACAACGGATAATTCTTGCGGAAAGAATCTCCGAATGTGACTCAGCAGTAAATAACCTAAGACTGATGGCTGACAAGGTCTGTCTTACTACCATGAATGCGTCTATCTGCTCGGCGGCGGGGGCCGGACCGGTCGGGCGAATACGCACCCGCCATGTCCCTTGAATATCTGGCATGTTGAACATCCAAGGTTGAAGCCAACGGATTCGCCAGAGCCATCTATCTGCCAGCGTCAGCACTAGGACGAGCGCCCCTAGAACTATCGAGAACGGCTGGAACCATTCGGCCGACACCTGCACGCCCGCTAGGACCAAACCGCCCGCCCACAAAGCAGAGGCTACTAAAAGCAATGCCGAGAGTTGAATTCGTGTAATCATCGCTCTTTCACTTAAAACCAATACGGTCCCAAGCTGCCTGTAGAAACGTGTTTACCTGTCCATGAGTCCACGATTGACCGCGGAAGAGATACTTCAATTCATTGACCTCGCCCCATTCTCCACAGGTATCCATAGTTCGCGTCTCGTTCCAGAGATGGGCGATCGCGTAGCGAACGTCAGCAGTATAGGTATCGTGCCCGAAGCCTTCGTCGGGAACGTTCCAAGCAAGGCACTCGATTAGGAAGGATGGAATAACCTTCGCCGAAGCGACACTTTCTTCTTCCATGTGATTTCGCAACCGTTTCATTATCCGAACAACTGACTTAAACCGTCGGCTTGTGTTGGAGTTTTTTTGCACGCCATTGTCGTAGTTCTGACGAGGCCAGTTTATTACCTCTCCACTATTGTCGGGCAAGAACTCGGTCCCCTCGTGGTACTCCGCAGGAGCGGTGTATCGTCTGTGCTCAAAGGCCGGGACAATGTCGGCATCGATGCGGTAGGTGTTAGCGTGCAGGTCGAAGGCCTTATTGCCTCGTGTGATGGAAGCTTGACCGAAATATTTCACCAAGGCCGCTTCAACCTCATTCTTGAACCGACCGTAGCTGTAAGTAGCAGGACTTGTGAGCCCGTATTGCTCGCGGGTTACGCCGACCGGCAGGCGAAAAAAGAAAACATCACGACATAGCACGCAGATGTCCACGTCGCTATCTTGACGGACATTCGTTCGGTTCGCGTAGGAGCCTTGCGCGAATACTTCCACGCTGTGGGTCGCAAGAGCAGTGCTCGCAGCGATTGCTTTCTTAACCGCCCGTTCGGCGTTTTCGCTTTTTTCCTGCTCAGTCGGACTTGGAGGCTGGCCCCAAGCTTCAAGAGTTTCTTCCCAGCTAGCCATATCGCATCGGCGTTTGTTCTAATTCAGGTCGCGCAAATAGCACACCAACTCATGAACCCTGGTCGCTGGATTCGACGACCCGGTGTCCTGGTTATGCCGCACCAGTCTCTCGCCATGAGTTACTGCCGCCTGCAGGTTCGGCTGAAGCTTTTCGAATAGTCCTGCCATCGCTTTGCGATACTCAGGTATGTGTCCCCGAATCGCATGAACCACGTTGTCGCAGGCCGATCTGCCGCCGGACGCCGAAAATGGCGCGGTTGAATAGCCAAAGTGCAGCAGCACCCACATCTCGAAACAGGGCACCGAGGTAATTGCGGCAAGCCTTCCCTTCCTCCCGGACGTGGAATTCGCCACAAGGTCCAGGGCTTCCTGATAGTTCACATGACCGTCCCGGTCAAAGACACAGAACGCCCGGTCATAGCCATCCTGCTCGAGTTCACGGCGAGCGTGCTTGACGATGCTGACCGGGTCGCTGCCTTCGCCAAAAACCTTGATATTCGCGCCGCTCAAGCCATAAGCTTTTTTCAGGCCCTCAAAGTACCCGGGCTCGGTCTTTTCCCCCTCGCAGACAATCAGCACGACGTCGTACGGTTCTCGAATCGCCCCCTTTCTCCGGTAGGTTTTTGCCGCCCGCGGTCTGCGCCTCGCCATCAGATCTTAAGCTCACCGATGAACGGCAGTGCGCCGTAGCGTCCGCGCAGATAACCGCGCTCGAGCGCCTCGTCCTTACGGGGACTGAAATCGGAAAGGGGGTAGAGTTTCGAGGCGCTCTTCTTGTCCTTCTCGATGAACCAGACCTGGTCGCGGCGGAAGATGTCGGCGTCGAGAAGTGAGGTGTCGTGCGTCGTAAACACCAACTGCGCGTTCTTCGGATTGGTGTTCGCGCCATGAAACAGGCGGATCAGGAAACGGGTCATGAGCGGATGCAGGCTGGTATCGAGCTCGTCGTAGAGGATCACTTCCCCGTTCTTGAGCACGTTCAGCCACGCGCCGGCGGACTGAAACAGGATCTGCGTGCCGCTGGACTCTTCGCCGATATCCAGCGGCACCGGCTCTCCGTCATCGATTGCTTTGTGAATGGATGTAACGCGCGCGACGGTGGCGACTTGGTTCGCCGGCAGGGGTTCGCGCACGACGTTTCCCTCCATCACCAATACCGGGGCGGTCGGTTCCTTTCGCATGGACAGATCGTCGATGCCGAGGTCCGCGGCGTGAGCGAACTGAAGCAACCTTTGCTTGCCGTCAGGCTGCTCGAGCAGTTGGAGAGTCAGGGCCGGATTGAGCAGGGATCCGCCCATTCCGATCACTACCAGTTTTTTGTCGAACCACTGGAATACAGGACGCAGTTGCTCGCTGTTGAGCTGGATTGCCGTCGACAAAAAGAGCGCGTTGTCCCGGGTCGCGTCGCGCCACACGCGCGGGCTGCCCTTCAGCTTGGTGCTGAAATGCCACTCGTATTTCTTCTTCGCGGCTCGATAGGTCCGCTCAAACCAGTTCTGCGGGCGTCCGTGGGGATACGCAATCAGCCACTCTTTGTGAAACCTTTCCGCGTCGAAGGAAAAGCCGTATTCGTACCGGACACCTTCATCGGGATCGGCGAAAGCGACCTCGAATTCGGTCGGTTGATTTTTTGTCGCCTTGCTCAGCTTGAACGGGGCATGCGCGATCCGCCCCCCCGCCTGGGAGACCGTAGCGGATGTCTTCACCAACCCTTGCATGAACTGCAGCGCACGCAGCAGGTTGGTCTTGCCCGCCGCATTTGCTCCGTAGACGACTGCGGACCGAAGCAGCCTCGGAAACCCCGGCAATCTGGACTCGAAGGTGTTTTCGAATACCAACTCCTTCCCCGAGCCGGCGACCAGCGACAGCGTCTGGGTCTCGTTGATGGAGCGAAAATTGGTTACCTGGAACTCTATGAGCATAATTTGGATTGAATGTTAATTTAAGGCAGAATTATGAAGGAAACATGCAAAAATAGCAATAAAATTGCACATACATGTTTTATAAAAGCCTTTCTGACAAAAGCTGCCTGGCTAGATTTGCTGGGTGTACGGGCAAGCTAAGGTAGCGAACGAGCTGCGGCGTGCGGGTCGTCGTAGTAGCTGTTGACCTCGCCCCCATGGCGGATGTCGCCCTCCACCCTTGGGCATTCCACCGATCATGCCCGTCGTCAGCGCATCAGCGCCCGATAGAGAAACGGCAGGCTGACGTCCATCCGGTAGTCGATGTCCGAATGATCGTCGTCGAATTCCTCGTAGCGGTGCCGGATGCCGGCCTCGGCGAGGCGCTGGGAGAGGATGCGCGCGCCGTAGTGGATGTGGTACTGGTCGCGCCAGCCGCAGTCGATGTAGATGCCGCGCAGTGACTTCAGGTTGGCCCGGTACTTCGCGACCAGGTGGATCGGGTCGTGGCGGCGCCAGTTGCGCCAGCGCTCTGCGATCGCTTCGCCCGATTCGGCGTTGAAGGGGATGCGGAAGCCGAGCGGCGCGCGCGGGTCGGGGTCGTAGGTGGCGGCCATGCAGAGGTTCATGATCGCGTGGCCCTCCTTCCCCGAGAGCTTTTCCGTCTTCCAGACGTGCGCGAGGAAGCGCTTGATGCGGCCGTCGTCCTTGCCTTCGGCG
>Ga0209343_10011323_pt1 | contig 10041 bp, 13 predicted proteins | sample RifCSPlowO2_02_FD_184026 | JGI IMG/M metagenome (GOLD analysis project Ga0209343, IMG submission 184026) | Groundwater microbial communities from Rifle, Colorado - Rifle CSP2_plank lowO2_0.2 (SPAdes) (version 2) | ecosystem: Environmental > Aquatic > Deep subsurface > Groundwater | place...
TATTTTTTCGTTAGCCAACGTCAATGCCTCGCCAACCCTCTTATCGGACACGCGGGCACGTCAAAATTCATGTGGATGAATTTTGCTGCGCTGGTAAAGATACCACCCGCTCACGGGCCAGTTCAGCGGCGTACTGCAGAGCCGCCTGAACGTCCTCCGGCTTGAGCGTTGGATAATTCTTCAAAATCCGTTCTACCGGCTCACCTGCGGCCAGATTATCCAGGACGACCGAAACCATAATCCGCGTGCCTTTTATGCACGCCTTGCCGTGGCACACATTCGGATCCACACTGATTCGCTCTCGCCAGTTCATAGCCCCACCCTTTCTATTCGGCGTGCCTGATCTTTCAACCAACCCCTAACGATCCTTTAAAGCCGCAAGCAACTCTTCGATTGACTCGTCCCCAGGCCACTTGCCCCAGACTTCCTTCAGCCAGCCCGGGTCCACCGCAATCTTCCCCGACTCGAAGTCTTCGAGCGAAAAAGCTGGTTTAGCCGACGGCGAGTCTGCTTCAGTCACCTCAACGGAGGTTTCTGTTTCCTTGGTGTTTGCCATCATTCACCTTGCCTCGATCCGATCAAGCGTATTTTGCTCCCTTCCGGAGAGTTTTCCAAGCCGATCAGCTCTGCTAATCGGCCATCTTTAGAAAGAGCAAAAACGTCCACTGCTCAGAGCCCGTCCTGAGCCGCGCCGAAGGATAGTCCCCGTACGACAACCCGTCGTCCCGCAGGATGTTGCAGTAGTTCCAGAGTTTTTGGACGATTGCCGAAGAGGTCATTTTCTACCCTAATACTTCGTGGTTATGAAGTAACCTGTTCTACCTGAACAAGGATAACCCCGCTTGTCTTTGTGAGGCTTCAATCTGCTGTCATGCTTCTTGCGATGAAACCGCTTCCCGCAATAAGAGCACTTGTAGACGTAAGTTGGTCTAGACCTGGATTGTTTTGCAAGTCTTGTGCGTCGTTTTGCGGATGAGCGAGGTGCGATGGCGACTCGTCTCGTCGGTGGTGCAGATAGAGGCCCAGCCGCTGTAAAGTCGATGGCATATCTCGGGGTAAAGGCTTCGGTTGTCGCCTCCGCTCCCTCTATCCGATCCACCCGGTACGATCTAGCCTCTCCGGTGTTATGTCTCGTTGCGTGCAAGATAAGGTGACCTTCGCGCGTCCTTCGTAAAGAGTACGGTTCTATGACACGACTACTGCCATCGTACCTCAGATTGACACACAAGCGGTTTGCCGCAGCAAACCGAATAATCTCGAGCGGAACCCCTGAACCCCAAGGTTGAACCATAGCCGGCGCTTGCCAGGCCCGGTCCAATCCAGGCGCGCTTAACGGGAAAACCGGACGCTCCAGCTTCTCGGCTTCTCCTTCCAACCATTTGAACACCGCCGGTAGTTCGTTCCAAAACTGCTCGAACGGAGGCAACGCAGGCAACTGATGCTTTAACATGTTTTCCCACTCGGCCTCTAGTTCTGCGCGACCCGGATGATTGTTAAACTCTTCTATCGTGGGAATGGGTATGCCTTTAAATGCGCATTTTTCATTCAACGTATCCATCACAGCCTGACGGTCGGGTCTGAAATTATCATGACGATACAGGTGGACTATGTCATAAAGATCTCGTGGTCTCAGGCGCTCCTTCAGGGCCCTCATCTTTTCCGCGAAAACCTCCTCGAAGGAGTAGCACTGAATCTCCATACCTTCCGGCGGATTGTCCGAATAGGGATGGTGCACCTTGCGTGTTACGGGATCTAAGACAAGAACCTCGTCAGCCGTTAAATCCAGTTTCACGCGTGGCAGATCCCCACCCATTTGCATCGGTCCCCGGAAACCTATTCGGCCCTCGACGGAAATGCTTCCGCGTGGAGTCTGGTAAACGTCGAACCGGAGCAATTCCTTTGGAATCTCTATCCCTGCCGCCTCGTAAATCCATTCTGCAACTTCCGCAAAAGCCTTTATGAGGAATTCTCTGTTCAGTTGATTCGGATCTGTAATCGTGAAATCCAAGTCCTCTGAAAAGCGATACGTCTCGAAAAAGCACTTCTTGAGGCAAGTGCCTCCTTTGAATATCCAGCTTGGGCCGAGTTCAGGATGTTGAGTTATCCCCGCCAGGAGCCAGCCGAGGATATAGTCTTTCTCAACGACGTTCGGCGCTAAACCGAGCTCTCCGGAGAAAGCTATTACTTCCTGTTTGTCGATCACTTGGATTTTCCGTTAGCCCAATTATCCGGCACCCACAACCGCCACTTGGTGATAAGTCGATCAGCCGTCAGCGAAGGATCGATCTTGGCGTTGCCTGTTCTTAGTCTGGATCGGCACTCGGTAACAAGGTAGGTTTCCGCGGGGGCAAAGCGCTCCGATAAAAAGCCAAGGCGCTTGAAAACAGCTCCATTATCGAGCCGATTCGCGTACTCAATCAGAAGCTTCGTGTCTTTTTTCTCGGACCTGAGGTAGCTGAGCAAAATATCCACGGTGGAGCGCAGCCCGCCTCCCAGCTTCGGATCGTCCAGCATATCGAGCACCGTCCGTGTGGGATCAGATACGGATATTTTCACCTGCCCTCTCCAAACCGGCTTCAAGCCGAATATTGCTTTTTCTGCGATCGTGCGCAGCAGAAACTTTGTACCTTTAATGTTTGGCGATCGGTCCCTCGGTTTCTGCGTCGTCATGACTACTACGGTCCGGAAAATCTGCTCCGTCAGTCCCCAGTATTCCGCGGCGCTCCACCCGCCGATGTAGCAAGGGGTGAACAACCGGTCGGCAATGATCCACGGATCTTCAAGAGGGACATCGGCCGTTCTGGACTCCAGAGGCACCGAAACATACAGACCCCGCCGCACGCGCGAGACCCAGCCGTTCTTTCGCCACCGGGCCAACATCTTGGCTGCGTCGGTTGGAGAGACCTTCAAAATTCCAGCAGCTTCACTAACGGAGATCGTCCCCTTCGTTCGCTGGATCAGCGCCGCCAGCCTTACCCTGTCCAGCCTTCCCAAGCCTGAGATGAGTTGCATGGTATATCCTATGTGCCTTAATTCATGGATTCAGTGAAGTATAGCATACAGAGTATACTAAACAAGCCGTTTTTGAATATACTGAGAGCGTAGCAATTCCCTTAATCACTGAACTATTGCGCGTAGGATATACTTTTGAATGAGCTCATTACGGAAGTGGTACTCCCAGGCAGCGGAAGAGACAGCTCAGCGCTGCTCATCCGCCATCTAGAAACGTCAACTGCTCAGAGCCTGTCCTGAGCGACGCCGAAGGATAGTCTCCGTAAGACAACCCGTCATCCCGCAGGATGTTGCAGTAGTTCCAGAGTTTTTGAACGATCTGGTGGGAGGAATCCACTCAATGAATCCAGGTGAGCTCTTTCAGACGATCATAGGCAATCCGGACATGGTCAGCCCGGAACATCTCTCGCTTTCTATCGTTCCACTTATGGACGGCTCCGACAGCGGCATCGGCGGTGTTTGCTGTGGGCGAATGATGCGTACAAACCCAATGAACGCTTGAAAGCAGCTCCATGCCATACGGCGTCTCGAAGCCTTGGATTAAATCAGCGACACGCTTGAGCCTAGCCACCGACTCTGAGTGCTTAGTCAAAACCGCGTCGGCTTCTTCCACTACGCCAGGCAGCAGCTCAATGTCTGTATCGGGTTTCTGACTGTCATCGTAGCCACGGATGAAATGTCCTTCGATACGTTCCAGGACCTTGTTTAAATTCGCGGCATAAGGACCGTAGAGTCCAGCCTCGTAGCGTAAACGAAGGTTCTCGCCCACCTCCTGAAGGAAGTATCCGAGCTTCTGAATTTCGAGCAGAGTACGGCGGTAATTCAAAGCGCCATATTGATGCATCAACTTAATGAATAACGCCCTCGCCGGCGTCATGCCGGGCTTCTTAGTTTTCACCGGCATGGTTTTTGGCTCCGGCGCGCCGCCGGGACTGTATAGGGACACTTTCACATTTGAAACCCCGGCGAACGCGGCTTCAATCAGCGGCCGAACTTCACGCCAGTTAAGTCCCCCATTTCCGCAGCCCAACGGCGGTACGGCGATAGAACTAATTCCCAACCTCCGTACGTCGGATACCAACGCACGTAGTCCGTCACGAATGTCTTCTATTCGCGCTTTTCCCCGCCAGTCTCGTTTGGTCGGGAAGTTGATAATGTACTTCGGGTTGACGAGCCTGCCGGTTTCCCAGATAAACATCCGCCCTGGTCGAACTTCACCCGCCTTGCAGGCCTTTGCGTACGCTTCAAAGTTCTCCGGCCAGGCCTGCTTAAATTGCAGGGCAATGCCTTTGCCCATGAAGCCAACACAGTTCACAGTGTTGACTAGAGCCTCGGCGTCGGCCTTCAGAAGATTGCCTGTTGCCTTGTGAATCATCGCTAGGAATTGTTTATCAATAGTACCACCTTCGTTCAATCTTGACCATCTTTCTTTTTGATACGTGGAAGGCAGCCTGTATCGCCTCCACACGTTCACGCATCGCTGTGTTGATAACCACAATCTCTTGAATCAACGACCAAGGGCACGACTGGTACACCAGAAACTCTGCTTGCTTCCGGCGTTGCCGGTCCATGTCATTCAGGTTGTCACTCCAGTACTGCTGGTACACCATTCCCCAATCGACCGCCTCCAGCCGTTCCAGCCTATCGAACCAACCGGTGATGAATGCCAACCCATGGCCGTCCGAGAAGGCAAACCCCACTCCAGCATCTGCCACTGCCTGCGCAGTTGACACCAGGTAAATCAACGGCTCCTGTCCTTCGTCATAGCCAGCGACCCGCCCGGTCTTAAGCTTGAACATCATTGGCGAGAGATAGCCGAAGTAGAAAGGCACGTAGTCGTGAATGGTGCCACCCGGTCCGACGGTAATAGTTACGGCGGCGCGAGCGCCTTGTACTTCTGGATCGTGACAGAAGCGGTATGGTAACCCGTCGGATAGTACGTGATTGGGTGCATGCAGCGCGTCGCGACGCATCAACGTGTCGAGATTTTCCACATGGATGAAACGGAATATTGGAGTCGGATTTGGTGGTGGCATCGCCCTTTTTAGATCGTCAGCGATTCCCGAAAAAAGAATAGAAACATCAACTGCTCAGAGCCTGTCCTGAGCCTTTCGGCTGCGCTCAGGATAGACTCCGCCGAAGGATAGTCGCCGTAAGACAACCCGTCGTCCCGCAGGATGTTGCAGTAGTTCCAGAGCTTCTGGATCAAGAGTGACGCTGGCGACATAAATCAGTACGGTCCTGGAGTCGCGTCGGGCTCGTCTAGCGCAGCGGTCGATTGTAGCTGGGTCTCAGGAATTTGCGTTACGGCTTCTAGGGCATTGCGAATCGGGTCACAGCCGGCGCGACAATGTTCGGAAACGATCCTCCGAAGTTCTGGTGCCGACCGGCCGAGTATTCGAAAAACATAGAGCGCCAATAGATTCAACTCAAACGCGGGCGCCGCCAGATAACGAAAAAGAAGATCTTCGATGCGCCTCCGCTCATCTGCAGAAAAGTGGTCGACGAATCGGAACAGTCGGCCACGCCGCGTTTGCCGTCGCTTAACTATATGATGCAACAGTCGATAACGGCTGTAGGAGTTAACGGAGTCATCGACAAGCAAAGCAAGAATTATATCCCGTGCCCGCTGTTGGATCGCGGTAGGCACTCCGCGATATGTAGCAGTCTGGGCAAGAAGCCAAACGGCGTGTTTCGTCGGGTTTCGCCAGCGTACTACGCACTCGCGAAGTCGTTCAACGTGCCAATTCTGGCGATCTGCCAGTGCGACTAAGGGCTGCCCATTTTCAGCGTGGGCGCCGAGAAACTTACAAAAATCCCTCGCGTCGCTTCCTTTTTTTAAAGCTTGGTCCTCAGTGAACGTCCGAGAGAATTCCTCAAAGGGTCTATCAATTCGCCTCTGGATTGCGGACCCTGCTTGTTCGTCCTTTTCGAATCCGTAGCCCTCTCCGTAGTACAGACGGGACATCAACTCGCCCATCGACCTTACGTCCTCTGCGATTTCGGTCTTTGACGAATTCAGGTTAAGACCCTTTCGAAGAAGCTGTTCCTGTAGGATGCGGAGATGGTAGAGGACCTGCTGTCTCGAACTGCCAAAAAGACGGATGTCATCCACGTAACGGCCATACACAGCTTCCGCCCGAACCATCGCATCATCGACGTCCCTCAGATAGAGATTGGCGAGATATCCCTCGACCCCGTCCCCAATCGGTAAGCCCTGATGTATAGTTGCTGGTCCCTCGATTTGCCCTGTGCTCGGTGAGTAGTAAATGACTGGAATCCTAAGGAGACGACGAAACAGATTAATCAATTCGCAGTCCGCCGGAAGCATTAGATGGCGGCAAACGGTATCAATAAGATAGTCGTGCGAGATCGAATCATAAAATGACGAGATGTCAGTTCGCAAAAGAATTGTGTTATCTCCACAACGTTCGGCTTGCCATTGACAGAACCGACCCCAACCACCACTCGCAAAATCTTCGGTGAACCTCCTTTCCGCGTCATCACCAGTCGCGCGGCGATTAGCAAAGCACTGCGGATGTATTTCCGTTTCGATCTGCTCGGAGAAAATTAAGGTTATCGCATAGCGAACGGTAAGATCCTTAATCGGCACATAAATGAACCTGCGGTCGCATAACTCGTTTTTCGGCGGGAAGTATGCGAATGCGGGTCGTGGCTCGAATTGGCCAGGGTTCCTAAGCTCTTCAACCAACTCGTCAATTAAAGTGTCCCGGTTGGCAATGGCGTGTTCGATTTCGAAGGGATCAAAGAAGAAATCGCCGTTAAGCCGATCAAAGATGGCATAAATGAGGGCCGCTGAAAGTACATCGCGGCTCCTGAGTCGGTTGATTGCTCTGACATGGTCCATGATCGAGCTAACCTACAGTTTACCACAAAACGCCCGCTGCAAAACCGCTTGGCGGAGACGCGTGGCGCGCTGGAAGTTGGCCGACACTACCGTTTCCAGTTCCTCAACCACGCTCAACCGCCGCTCCACTTCCGCCACGATCCGCTGCTGCTCAGCGAGGGGAGGGAGTGGAATTTCCAGACGGTTAGTGAAGTGAGTCTCGGTGCCGGTCGATTCGTAGCTGAATGGTAGCGGTGAGCGCCAGGCCGGGAGACCGAAGGGCACCCCTTTGACGTACTTCTCGGACTGTTCCTCGACGCCGATCAGCGAGTGGCCTACGGGCTTGGCCTCGATGGTGCCGATCGCTTTTCCATCCACGAAGAGAGTGTAGTCCGGTTCTCCGGTCTTGAAGGATAGCTCGCGCACTGCTACACCTCGCGCGGCTTGGAGGTTCACGGAAGACTTGTCCTGCACCTGCCAGCCGCAGTGCTCCAAAAGCGCGTCGATGTTTTCTCTGGCTTGGTTTTCCGGTGACGGCATAACACGCGATCCTTAATAACGCTGCCGCTGAAGTGATTGGCCCCCAGGGTCATTCATTCGACGCCACCAATCAGGCCTTCTATGACCCTAAATATCCAGCGATCTTATGCGATACAACCCTGGCCTGACAAGCCCTCTTTTTTACAAAAGTTGCCAACGGATTGCCACAAGGAAAGGGCGGTTGCTTTTTCTCCCTCATGAGTCTAGACTTTTACCGTGACCGGGAACAAGCGACCCTTCTTCACGCGCTATAGCACCAGCCTTTGGATCCGCTTTTTGCGTTTCAATCTCATTTCTAACAAGAAATTGCAGGATGCCCTGGAAAAGCTGGATCTCACCCCGCCCCAGTTCTATGTCCTGGCCACCATCGGTTACGCCGGCGGGCTCCCTTTCGGCGAGATCGGCGAAAAGATGATGGTCACGGTCAGCAACCTCACCGGCATTGTGGACCGGCTGGAGGAAAAAGGATTGGTCGCCCGTGAAAGAGATGTTCATGACCGGCGGGTAATCCGCGTCCGGCTGACCGAAAAGGGTTCCAAGTTGTATAAGAATACTATCCCCCTTTTTGAAAAAAGCATTTCGCAATTTTTCTCGCCGCTGGACAAATCACAACAGAAAGAGCTTTCCTCCCTTTTGCGCAAATTGATCCGGGTCTCCTGGGCGCACTGAAGTGTTCGTGTCCGTCAGGAGCACGAGTCACGGTATTAGCGTTGACAAGCGATATTTAACAAATATAAAGTTTATATGTTAACGGTATAACCATGGAAGAAGAAAAGAAAAAGCAGAGGCCCATGGGGCTGGAGCGCGTAAAGAAATGGCTATATGCCAAAGGGCTGGAAGAACGTAGCGCCGGTTGCGTTCTTTGCGGCTCTTGCTACGGTCACGGACCGGTCAATCCGATGGAGGACCATCCCGGCTTTAAAACCAAATGCCCCCCCTACGAGTTCTATCGCTTCCAGCGCTTCACCCCCAAATCGCGCTGGCTGATGTCGCAGCGCGTCTTTCACGGCCTCGACTCCATCACCCCCGAACTCAAAGAGGTCATCTACACCTGCACGACCTGTCTTATGTGTCAGGAGATCTGCGGCGTGCGTAATGACGGCTACGGCCCCTGGGACATCAGTGTGGCCATGCGCGAGGAGATAACCGAGAAAGAAGGGCCGCTCGCGGCCCATCGCCCGCTCCTGGAAGGGCTGCAACTCCACAACAACCCCTGGTCTCTCCCCAAGGAGGAGCGCGGGCAGTGGGCCAAGGGGTTGGGATTAAAAAAATTAGGGGTGAAAAAAAGTTCCACCCTTCTCTTCGCCGGCTGCTCGGCGGACCGGCCCAGCGGAAGGCCGGGAGCCATTGCGCTCGCCAAGCTCATGCAACAGGCGGAAGAGGATTTTGCCATTTTGGCAGAGGAAGAGAGCTGCTGCGGCCTCTATGCGAATGATCTTGGCTTTCGCAAAGAATATCACCGCCTGCAGGAGGAGAACCTTCAGGTGGTGCAACAAGCCGGGATCAAAAGGATCGTGATTGCCTGCGGGAGCTGCCGCCGAATTTGGCAGGACTACCCCAAGGAGGAGATGCGGGGGATCGAAGTGCTTCATGGCGTCGAGTATGTAGACAGGCTCGTGCGGGAAGGGAAGCTAAAATTCAGCAAGACCATGAAAACAAAGGTCACCTATCATGATCCCTGCCATCTCGGCAGGGGCTGCGGCGTCTATGAGGCGCCGAGAAATATCCTGCGCTCCATTCCCGGCGTTGAGCTGGTGGAGATGGCGCGCAACCAACGCTGGTCCTGGTGCTGTGGCGGCGGAGGCGGGGTGCCCGAGGCCTTTCCCGATCTCGCTCAATGGAACGCCGAGGACCGCCTGCGCGAGGCAGAGCAAACCGGAGCGGACCTGCTGCTTACTACCAGCGCGCTCTGTCTCCGGAGCTTTGCCGGATGCCAGAACTCCCGCCTGCAAAGCCAAGAGCTACTGGAATTCATCTACCAGGCCGTTTAACGGATGCTAAAAGAAGCCCACTTCACGCCGGCGAAAATGCTTTCCCTTCTGGGTCTCAAGGCCGGATCTCTGGCGCCCTTCGCCCTGATCCCCGGGCCCAAAGAGCGCAGCCAGAAGATCCTTGCGGCCCTAGACGCCCCGATGAAGAATTTCTCCTTCATGGATTATGAGATGCACACCGGGACGCACAACGGGAAAAAGGTCACGGTGGGCAACGGCGGACGCTATGCGCCCGATACGGCGATCACGACGGAGATTTTGTGCGCCGGCGGGGTCGACTCTCTCATCCGAATCGGCAGCTGCGGCTCCCTGCAAGAAGACGTAAAGATCGGCGATCTTGTGATCGTAACAGGAGCGCGGCGCGGCGAGGGGACGACGAGTTATTACGTGCCAAGAAACTTCTCCACGCTTTCTCACCCCGAGATCATCCGCGCCCTGGAGGAAGCGGCAAAAAGTCTGAAGGTCCGGTATCACCTCGGCTGGGTCTACACCACGGACGCCCTGTTTCAGGAAACGCCGGAGCTCATCGCGGAGCTCGAACAGCAGCGGGTTTCAGGGATCGACATGGTCACGTCGACCTTTCTCACCATCGCCCAGGTACGCCATAAGAAGGCCGGAGCGATTCTGGCCGTATCGGACGAATGTCTGAGA
>Ga0209343_10011324_pt1 | contig 10040 bp, 6 predicted proteins | sample RifCSPlowO2_02_FD_184026 | JGI IMG/M metagenome (GOLD analysis project Ga0209343, IMG submission 184026) | Groundwater microbial communities from Rifle, Colorado - Rifle CSP2_plank lowO2_0.2 (SPAdes) (version 2) | ecosystem: Environmental > Aquatic > Deep subsurface > Groundwater | place: Rifle...
AGAGCGCCACCTTCCGCACGCTGGACGTGGTCGGCCTCGACGTGTTCGCGCATGTGGTCAACACCATGCGCGAGAACCTCACCGACGACCCGTGGCACAAGCATTTCGAGCTGCCCGGCTGGTTCGCCTATCTGGTGGAGCAGGGTTCGCTGGGGCAGAAAACCAGGCGCGGCATCTACCAGAAGATCGGCAAGGAGATACATGTCCTCGACCTGCATACCAAAAAATATCGCCTATCCGATGCCGAGATCGACGATGGCGTGAAAGGTATTTTGCGCGAGCGCGACTGGGCGAAGAAGCTCGCCGGGCTGCGCAACAACCCGCATCCGCAGGCGCAGTTTCTGTGGGCGACGTTTCGCGACGTGCTCCACTACTGCGCATTGCAACTGGAGCAAATCGCCGACAACGCGCGCGACCTCGACCTCGCCGTGCGCTGGGGGTTCGGATGGGATAGCGGCCCGTTCGAAATCTGGCAGGCGGCAGGCTGGCAGCAAGTGGCGGGCTGGATAGCTGCGGACATCGCCGCAGGCAAGGCCATGTCCAATGTTCCGCTGCCCGCTTGGGCGACTGAGCCGAACCGCACCGGCGTGCATACCCCGCAAGGCTCCTTCGCACCATCAACAACGGGTTCCCCTCTCCCTTCAGTGGGAGAGGGGCTAGGGGAGAGGGGTGGTTCAGGTAGCTATCAACCCCGCTCACAACTCCCCGTCTACCGCCGCCAACTTTTCCCCGATCGCCTGCTCGGCGAACCCGTGCAATACGGCGAGACCATCTTCGAGACGGATGATATTCGCCTGTGGCACACCGGCGACGACATCGCCATTCTGAGCTTCAAGACCAAGATGCACATCATCAGCAACGAGGTGCTGGATGGCATCCTGCGCGCAATCTCCGAGGCCGAGGCGCATTTTCGCGCGCTGATCCTGTGGCAAACCGAAGTGCCGTTCTCCGCAGGTGCGCATTTGTTGCAACTGATGCAGGGCGTGCAGGAAAGCAGCGAAGCGCCGCCTGCCGGATTGCTCGACAAATTCAAGGGTGCGGCGCAGCGGGTGAAATACACCCTCGCGGGAGGCGGGGGGCTGGGCGAAGCGCTCAACGCCGCAACGGGCAACGTGCCGCGCGTCGAAGAAGTGGTCGCCAAATTTCAGCAAGTGTCGCAGCGCCTGCGCTACGCGCAAGTGCCCACCATCGCGGCTGTGTATGGCTTGGCGCTCGGCGGTGGCTGCGAATTCTCGATCCACTGCACGCGCATCGTCGCGTCGCTGGAAACCTACATCGGCCTGGTCGAAGTCGGCGTCGGCGTATTGCCCGCCGGCGGCGGCTGCAAGGAAATGGCGCTGCGCGCGGCGAACGAGGCCAGAGGCGGCGACATCTTCCCGCACCTGCGCCGCTACTTCCAGCAGATCGCGATGGGCGAAGTTGCCAAGAGCGCCGAGCTCGCGCGCGACATGGGCTACCTGCGCGCATCCGATCGCATCGTGCTGAACCAGTATGAACTGCTGCATGTCGCCAAGCAGGAAGCGCTGGCACTCACCGCCACCGAATACCGCCCGTCTTTAGCACCGCGCCAGATCCACGTGGCCGGACGCCCCGGCATCGCCACCCTCAAGGCCGCGATGATCAATCTGCTCGAAGGCGGCTTCATCTCCGAACACGACTACAACATCGGCTGCCGCATCGCCGAAACGATGTGTGGCGGCGACGTGGAAGCGGGCAGCATGGTGGACGAGCAATGGCTGCTCGATCTGGAGCGACACCACTTCATGCAATTGCTGGTGACGCAAAAAACCCGTGATCGCGTAGAGTACATGTTGAAGAATGGGAAGCCGTTGAGGAATTAGGCTGGTCAACCCGGCGAGCCAAACTCACAAAGTAAAGTCTCAAGGTCGAAATATTTATTTCAGTGTGGCGATTTGTTTTCTTGCGGGTTTTATTACGTTGTATCGCTTGTTTCAGGCAGGTATCCTAACTTCTCTCGCTTCAGCGAGAGAAGTGGGGGGAAGGGGAGGGGGTGAAACTAGGGAAATGCCGAATCAGATGTACTGGACATCCACCACTTCGTATTCCCGTACTCCGCCTGGAGTCTGCACTTCGGCGACGTCGCCGCTGAACTTGCCGATGAGCGCGCGCGCAATCGGCGAGCTGATGGAAATCTTGCGCTGCCTGATATTGGCCTCATCATCGCCGACGATTTGATAGGTGACGACGTCGCCGTTGTTGACATCTTCCAGTATCACGGTCGAACCAAACACGCAGCGCCCGTCTGCATTAATGGTTTTTGGATCGATAACCTGTGCGCTGCCCAGCTTGCCTTCGAGTTCGACGATGCGCCCTTCGACAAAAGATTGGCGTTCCTTGGCGGCATCGTATTCGGCATTTTCAGACAAGTCACCCTGCGCGCGTGCTTCCGAGATGGCATTAATCACGGCCGGGCGTTCTACCGTCTTCAGTTGATGCAACTCCTGACGCAACAATTCAGCGCCGACGACAGTCAATGGGATTTTACTCATGCCGAAACTTCCTTAGTCGTTAGTTATTCGAACGTAGGTCGGGCTTTGCCCGACACGGTAGGCAGACGGGTGCCCGGCCAAATGTTTTACGGAGCCTACCCTACATCACTAGCCGTTTATGCAGCGCCTGCAGGTCGTACACTTGCAACTCGGCCAAATGCTGCATCCCGACACAGGCGGCGCGTGCCCCGGCCAGCGTGGTGTAGTAAGTAACGCGCCCCTGCAATGCGGCATGGCGGATGGAATAGGAATCGCGCATCACGCTCGGTTTGCTGTCTACTGTGTTGATGATCAGGCTGACCTCGCCATTCTTGATCATGTCCACGATATGCGGGCGGCCTTCCGCTACCTTGTTTACTACGGCCACCGCGACGCCCGCCGCGCCGATCACGGTTGCCGTGCCGCGTGTCGCCAGAATGGTAAAGCCAAGCTGCACCAGCGAGCGAGCCACTTCCACCACGCCAGGCTTGTCCGCTTCGCGCACACTGATAAACACGTTGCCCTCTTTCGGCAACTTCACGCTGGCGGCCAGTTGCGATTTCACAAACGCCTCGGCGAAGGTTTCGCCGACGCCCATCACCTCGCCGGTGGATTTCATTTCCGGCCCGAGAATCGTATCCACGCCGGGGAATTTGATGAACGGGAACACCGCTTCCTTGACCGAGTAGTACGGCGGGATCACTTCTTTGGTAATACCTTGCTGCGCCAGGCTTTGTCCGGCCATGCAGCGCGCCGCGATTTTTGCCAGCGGCACACCGGTCGCCTTGGACACGAACGGCACGGTGCGCGAGGCGCGCGGATTCACTTCCAGCACATACACGATGCCGCGCCCCATCTTGTCATTTTGAATCGCGAATTGCACGTTCATCAGGCCGACCACGTTGAGCGCTTGCGCCATCGCTATCGTTTGGCGGCGCAATTCGTTCTGCAACTCCTCAGACAGGCTGAATGGCGGCAACGAACAGGCCGAGTCGCCGGAATGCACCCCGGCTTGCTCGACGTGTTCCATGATGCCGCCGATGATCACTTGCTTGCCATCGGATACGGCATCCACATCCACTTCGATCGCGTCGTTGAGGAAGCGATCCAGCAGGATCGGCATGCGCTCGGGATAAGTCTTGGACATTTCCTCTGCGGCGCGCATGTAGCGCTCCAGATCGGGTTGCGCGTGGATGATTTCCATCGCCCGTCCGCCGAGCACATTGGAAGGGCGAACTACCAGCGGGTAGCCTATTTCCGAGGCTCCGGTGAGCCCGTCTGCCACGCTGCGTGCGGTGCGGTTGGGGGGCTGTTTCAAATCCAGTTTATGCAGCATTTGCTGAAAGCGCGCACGGTCTTCCGCGCAGTCGATCATGTCCGGCGTGGTGCCGATGATCGGCACGCCGTTCTTCTCCAAGCCATGCGCCAGCTTGAGCGGAGTCTGCCCGCCGTACTGCACGATCACGCCGATGGGTTTTTCCACCGCGACAATTTCCAGCACATCTTCCAGCGTCAGCGGCTCGAAATACAGCCGATCCGAAGTATCGTAATCGGTGGACACGGTTTCCGGATTGCAGTTGACCATGATGGTCTCATAGCCATCCTCGCGCATTGCCAGCGCGGCATGCACGCAGCAATAGTCGAACTCGATGCCCTGCCCGATGCGGTTCGGCCCGCCGCCCAGCACCATGATCTTCTTCTTGTCTGAAGGTTGCGATTCGCACTCTTCCTCGTAGGTGGAATACATGTAGGCGGTATTGGTGGCGAACTCTGCGGCGCAGGTATCCACGCGCTTGAACACCGGGCGCACGCCGAGCGCGTGGCGGTAGGCGCGCAACGCGGCCTCATCGGTGTCCAGCAAATCCGCGAGGCGCGCATCCGAAAAACCGTTGCGCTTCAGCGTGCGCAACTCGTTTGCGTCCAGGCTTTCCAGATTGCGGTCGGCGAGGATTTTTTCCTGGCGGATCAGGTCTTCGATTTGCACCAGGAACCACGGATCGATCTTGCTCAGCGCGAATACTTCGGCCACGCTCATGCCGAAGCCGAACGCATCGGATACCGCCCAGATGCGTTGCGGCCCCGGGCTGCCGAGTTCGGCGCAGATCGCTTCACGGTCGTTGTATTTTTCATCCAGCCCGTTCACCCCGACTTCCAGCCCGCGCAAGGCTTTCTGGAACGATTCCTGAAAGGTGCGGCCGATCGCCATCACTTCGCCCACCGATTTCATCTGCGTGGTCAGGCGGTCGTTGGCTTGCGGAAATTTCTCGAAGGCGAAGCGCGGTATCTTGGTGACCACATAGTCGATGGTCGGTTCGAACGAGGCCGGGGTTGCACCGCCGGTAATGTCGTTCTTCAGTTCATCCAGCGTGTAGCCCACCGCCAGCTTGGCCGCCACTTTCGCAATCGGGAAGCCGGTGGCCTTGGAGGCCAGCGCGGAGGAGCGCGATACGCGCGGGTTCATCTCGATCACCACCATGCGCCCGTCGTCCGGGTTGATGGCGAACTGCACGTTGGAGCCGCCGGTATCCACGCCGATTTCGCGCAGCACTGCGATGCTCGCGTCGCGCATGATCTGGTATTCCTTGTCGGTCAGCGTCTGCGCCGGGGCGACGGTGATCGAGTCGCCGGTATGCACTCCCATTGGGTCGAGGTTTTCGATGGAGCAGATGATGATGCAGTTGTCGGCGTGGTCGCGCACCACTTCCATCTCGAACTCTTTCCAGCCGAGCAGCGATTCCTCGATCAGCAGCTCGCGCGTTGGCGAGGCTTCCAGCCCGCGTTCGCAAATAGCCATAAATTCCTCGCGGTTGTAGGCGATCCCGCCGCCGCTGCCGCCCATGGTGAAGGAGGGGCGGATAACAGTCGGGAAGCCCATTACCTGCTGCACCTGCAACGCCTCTTCCATGCTGTGTGCAATCGCCGAGCGCGCCGAAGCCAGTCCGATGCGCGTCATCGCCTGCTTGAATTTTTCGCGGTCTTCCGCCATGTCGATGGCCTCGCGCGATGCGCCGATCATTTCGACGTGGTATTTTTCCAACACACCATGTTTTGCGAGATCGAGCGCGCAATTCAGCGCGGTCTGCCCGCCCATGGTGGGCAGAATCGCATCCGGCTTCTCCCTGGCAATGATCTTCTCTACCATCTTCCAGGTGATCGGCTCGATATAGGTCGCATCCGCCATCTCCGGGTCGGTCATGATGGTGGCCGGATTCGAATTCACCAGGATGACGCGATAGCCTTCTTCCTTGAGCGCCTTGCAGGCCTGCGCGCCGGAATAATCGAACTCGCACGCCTGCCCGATGACGATGGGGCCGGCGCCGATGATCAGGATGCTTTTTATGTCTGTGCGTTTTGGCATTTGTTTTTAGGGGCTAGAGGCTAGGGTATAGGGGCTGAAAGGCTTTCCTGATCCCCTGCATCTAACCTCTAGCCCCTGCTTTTTTCATCAAATCAATAAATTTATCGAACAAGTAATCCACATCATGCGGCCCCGGACTCGCCTCGGGATGCCCCTGGAAACAGAACGCGGGTTTATCGGTCAGTTCAAAGCCTTGGAGCGTGCCGTCGAACAGCGACACGTGCGTGGCGCGCGCATTCGCAGGCAGCGTTGCCGCATCCACCGCGAAGCCGTGGTTCTGGCTGGTGATCATTACACGCCTGGTCTGCATATCCTGTACCGGATGGTTCGCGCCGCGATGGCCGAATTTCATCTTCACTGTCTTTGCGCCCAGCGCCAGCCCCATCAACTGGTGCCCGAGGCAGATGCCGAACAGCGGCACTTCAGCCTCGATGAATTTCTTCGTCGCCGCAATCGCGTAATCGCATGGCTCGGGGTCGCCGGGGCCGTTGGACAGGAACACGCCATCCGGTTTCATCGCCAGCACTTCGGCAGCCGGAGTCTTTGCGGGTACCACGGTGATGCGGCAGCCGCGCTCGGCGAGCTTGCGCAGGATGTTGCGCTTCACGCCGAAATCGTAGGCGACTACATGGTAATTGGAGTGCGTCAGTTCTGGGTAGCCCACGCCCAGTTCCCATTCGCGCTGCGTCCACGAGTAGGATTCGGCGCAGGAAACCTCTTTGGCCAGATCCATCCCGGCCAACCCGGCAAAGCTGCGTGCCGCCGCGAGCGCCGCCGCCTCGCCCGTGCCAGTGGCGATGCAGCCGTTCTGCGCGCCCTTGGAGCGCAAAATGCGCGTCAGCTTGCGCGTATCGATCCCGGCAATTGCCACCACGTTGTTGGTTTTCAGGTAATCGGGCAAGGATTGCGTACTGCGGAAGTTGCTCACCGCCAGCGACAGATCGCGGATCACCAGCCCGCTGGCGAATACCTGGCGCGATTCCACGTCTTCGGTGTTCACACCGACGTTGCCGATATGCGGATAGGTCAGCGCGACGATCTGTTTGCAGTAGGAGGGGTCGGTGAGGATTTCCTGATAGCCGGTCATCGAGGTATTGAACACCACCTCGCCGGTGCTGCTGCCGGAAGCGCCGATGGCTGTTCCGCGAAACACTGTCCCATCGGATAAAACTAGAATGGCAGGACTTGTTTGCGACACCGGATGCTCCCTCGAAACTGGACATAAAGAAGCGGGATAAGCACTCGGCTCGTCCCGCTTTTAATTGGCGCTCATTATAGCGGATTAGCATGGCGGCATCAAATGCCGCAGCTTATTTCAGGGATTCGCTTGGCCGGGTGCAGGCCGCGCCGACATGCTCATCGAGGAAATCTTCCAATGCCTTGACCCAGGCTTCGCGCATGAAAATGAAGCCGTCGTTATGTCCGCCGGCCAGTTCGAGGAATCGCTTGGGCGGGTTGGCCGCGGCAAAGAGCACGCGCCCGTGCTCGAAGGGAACGATTTCATCATCCGGGCTGTGGGCGATCAGCACCGGCGTGGCGACAGCGCGCAGGCTTTTCACGGTATCGTAGCGGATACGCGCCAGCCATTGCACCGGCAGGTAGGGATAGAAGTGCCGCGCCAAGTCGGGCACGGAAGTGAAGCCGGAGGCGATCACCAGTGCGACCGGTTTTTCCCTGGCGGCTAACCACGCGCCGATGGCGCCGCCCAGCGATTCGCCGAACAGCACGATGCGGCAGGAGGGAATATGCCGCTGTTCGGTCAGGTAGCGCCAGGCAGCTTCGGCATCGCGGTAGGTTCCCTGTTCGGAAGGTGTGCCGCCGCTGTTGCCGTAGCCTCGGTAATCGAAGATCAGCGTGTTGTAACCCAGGCGATGGAACATCTGCATCGAATCGATGCGGTGGGAAATGTTACCGGCGTTTCCGTGCAGGAACAGCACCGTGCCGCGCGGTTGTGCGGCCGGAATATACCAGCCATGCAAACTGATGCCGTCTTCGGTGGTCAGCCGGACATCTTCATATGGCAAACCGGCCTGGCCGGGAGTGGCGATGATCTCGCGTCCGGTTTCCGGATAGAACACCAGGCGCGCCTGGAAGAAATACAGCAGCAGCGCGAGCCCGATATAGGCCGCGGCCAGAATGCCCAGGATGCGCCAGATCATGCGCACCCTGCCTCAGAAGCTGTCTTAAAAACTGCTGCGGAGGGCGTCTGCGGCGTTGCGCGGTACTCGCAATCCTCATGTACATCTGTGTACATTCCGGTTTCTCCGTTCCGTGCGCCTTGCATTCATCCCTCCTCGCGAGTTTTTAAGATAGCTTCTCAGAATTTCTGCGCGCTGCCGGATCCTGGCGGTAAAAAGCGGCCAATTGCCGGTACACGTCCGGGTATTCCCGTTGCAGCGCATGGGGTGTTTCGAAAAATGCCTCGCTGGCTACGGCGAAAAATTCGGCCGGGCTTTCGGCTCCGTAGGGGTCGAGCGCCGTTTCCATGCCATTTTCCGCCTTGGCGCAGAAGTCGGCGAAAGCCGCAGTGAAGATTTGCGCCCACTGTTCGGCGGGCATCTCCCGGTGCAACGGCGGGAAGCCGTTCATCGCGCCATTCAGCATGTCCAGTTTGTGTGCGAATTCGTGAATCACCACGTTGGTGCCATCGTGCCCGCCGCAATGTACGGCATCGGCGCCGGACAGCACCACCGGACCGCGCTCCCAGGATTCTCCCATCGTTGCGTCGCGGACGACATGCACCACGCCGTCTTCGTCCATGAATTCGTGCTCCGGAACAAATTCGCCGGGATAGACGATCACCGATACCCAGCCCGCATAATAATCCAGGCCGAGATTGAGAATCGGCAGGCAAGCCTGTGCGGCGATCTTGATCAGCGTGTCGTCGTCCAGGGTAAATCCGCCGGCCGCGATCATCTGTTTTTCATTCAGGAATAAGGTGGCCAGTTCGCGCAGGCGTTCCAGCTCGCCTTCCGACAGCCCGTGTAACACGGATAGCCCGGAAACTGCACTGTGCCACGCATCCTCCGGCAGTATCGCGCGCCGCAAGATATGCCGCCTGCGCCAACCTTTTATGTCCATCATATTCTTTCTCAAATAGCGTGGTAAATGGCCTATTTCAGTATACTAGCGTCCGGGTAACTGAAGGATCGGCATATTTTCAAGGGAAGATGAAAAGTATGGGAACTACGAGATTCAGGCGTGGCGGACGTGTTTTACACAAGTCGCAAGGATACCGGATCGACCGTCCGGTGCTGCTAATCGAAGATCAGCGCGCCTTGGCGCGGATGGCTGAAGCCATGCTGCGCGATGAATGGGGATGCGAAGTGATGATCGCGGCAACTCTGGATGAAGCGAGGCAATTGCTCGAAGATCATGGAAAGGAATTCATTGCCGCTGTATGCGATTTGAATCTGCCCGATGCGCCTTATGGGGAGGTGATCGATCTGGTCAATAAATATGGCGTTCCCGCCATTGCCCTGACCGGAGCTTTTGGCGAAGAACTGCGCAATATGGTGATCAAGAAGGGAGTCGTCGATTATGTGCTCAAGGAAGGAATCAATTCATACGACTATGTGATTAACCTGGTCGGGCGGATACACAAAAATAAAGATATCAAGGTGCTGGTCGCGGATGATTCGTTAAGCGCACGCGCCGTGCTCAAACACATGCTGAGCGTACAGGGCTTGAATGTGCTCATCGCAAAGGACGGATACGAAGCAGTCGAAATACTGGAACAGCATCCGGACATCAAGCTGGTTCTGGTGGATTACAACATGCCCAAAATGAACGGGTTTAAATTTGTTCTGGAAGCGCGCAAAAGGATGGGCAAGGATCAATTGTCCATTATCGGCATATCGGGCGAGAACGGCGGGAATATTTCCGCGCAATTCCTGAAGAATGGCGCAAATGATTTTATCGCCAAGCCTTATTCATATGAAGAATTGATTTGCCGCGTGACCCAGAACCTGGAAATGCTGGAAATGGTGGAATCCATCCAGAATATCGCCAACCGCGACTATCTGACCGGCCTTTATAACCGGCGCTTCTTTTTTGACGAAGGCTACAACATCTACGAACATGCCATGAATAGCGGCTCCAACCTGTTTATCGCCATGATCGACGTGGATCATTTCAAGAAGGTGAACGACGATTACGGCCACGATTGCGGCGATATGGTGTTAAAACACCTT
>Ga0209343_10011326_pt1 | contig 10040 bp, 9 predicted proteins | sample RifCSPlowO2_02_FD_184026 | JGI IMG/M metagenome (GOLD analysis project Ga0209343, IMG submission 184026) | Groundwater microbial communities from Rifle, Colorado - Rifle CSP2_plank lowO2_0.2 (SPAdes) (version 2) | ecosystem: Environmental > Aquatic > Deep subsurface > Groundwater | place: Rifle...
ACACCGAGGAACTCAAGGAGGAGATGGGCCCGTTCAAGACCTTCCGTCTCGGCGGCGATGTGACCCAGGTGTTCGATCCGAAGAAGCCGGACGGCGACAGCTGATGCTTGCGTAACAGCCATGGTGGGCTGAAGCGGATCGCCGTCCGAGCCCCCCTGAATACCGGCGTCTACGAACGATGAAACACCCTCCCGCTCGCGGGGGGAAAGGGGGGCTTGCGAGCCCCGGAAGAGTTGCTACTCAACGGAGATCTACGGATGGTCTTTTCATCCAACGTATTCCTGTTCCTGTTCCTGCCGATCTTTCTCGGCCTGTATTACTTGAGCAGTAATCGCTATCGCAACCTGCTGATCCTGATCGGCAGCTACGCCTTCTACGCCTGGTGGCGGGTGGATTTCCTCCTGCTGTTCGTCGCGGTCACCCTGTGGAACTACGGTTTCGGCCTGCGCATCTATCGCGCCGGCGTACGCAGCAAGGCGGCGCAACGCTGGGTGATCTGGGGCGTGGCCGGCAACCTGGCGACCCTGGGTTACTTCAAGTACGCCAACTTCGGCGTGGCGAACATCAACAAGGTGCTGGAAGGCGCCGGCTTCGAGCCGTTCCTGCTGACCCATGTGATCCTGCCGATCGGCATCTCCTTCTATATCTTCCAGTCGCTCAGCTACCTGATCGACGTGTACCGCGGCGACACCGAGCCCACGGAAAACCTGATCAACTTCGCCGCCTTCATCGCCCTGTTCCCGCAACTGATTGCCGGGCCGGTGCTGCGCTACAAGGATCTCGCCGACCAGTTCACCGACCGCACCCACAGCCTCGACAAGTTCTCCGAGGGAGCCACCCGCTTCATGCAGGGCTTCGTCAAGAAGGTGTTCATCGCCGATAGCCTGGCCCCGCTGGTCGACCACATCTTCGCCCTGCAAGACCCCAGCACCGGCGACGCCTGGCTGGGCATGATCGCCTACACCGCGCAGCTGTATTTCGACTTCTCCGGCTACAGCGACATGGCCATCGGCCTGGGCCTGATGATGGGTTTCCGCTTTATGGAAAACTTCAACCAGCCCTATATCAGCCAGTCGATCACCGAGTTCTGGCGGCGCTGGCACATCAGCCTGTCGACCTGGCTGCGCGACTACCTGTACGTGCCGCTGGGCGGCAACCGCAAGGGCACCTTCAACACCTACCGCAACCTGTTTCTGACCATGCTGCTCGGTGGCCTGTGGCACGGTGCCAACTGGACCTTCCTGATCTGGGGCGCCTGGCACGGCATGTGGCTGGCCATCGAACGCCTGTTCGGGGTGAACGCCGCGCCCAAGGTGATCAATCCGCTGAAGTGGCTGTTCACCTTCCTGCTGGTGATGCTCGGCTGGGTGATCTTCCGCGCCGAGAACCTGGACATCGCCTGGCGCATGTACAGCGCCATGTTCAGCCCGGCGATCTTCAGCAGCCAGGGCTGGCAGCTCAGCGAACTGAACAGCGCCAGCGTCAGCGACCTGCAGGTTGCCACCCTGGTACTGGCCTATGCGGTCATGGCCTTTTGCGGCTTGCGCCAGTTCTACCGCCACAAGGCACTGGATGCCCGCGCCGATGGGCCGGCCACCGATCTGTCGCGCATGGTCAAGGCCGTGCCTGGCGATGAGCAGGGGCTGACCGTCGGCAGCGGCGGCGTGCTGGTGCAACAAGCCACCTGGAGCGCCGCCATGCCGCGCTACCTGGTACGTGCCGCGTTGCTGCTGCTGTTCTGCGCCTCGCTGTTGAAGCTCTCGGCGCAGAGCTACTCCCCCTTTCTTTATTTCCAATTCTGAATGAGGCCGAGCATGACGCGTCCATTACGCAAACTCTACGTCGCCCTGTTCCTCGGCGTGCTGACCCTGCTGCTGCTCTGGTCCATGCGCGGGGTCCTGAGTTACCAGGCCCCCAACCAGTTCAGTGTGCTCGACGGCAACCTGGCGAAGACCTTCGAGAGCCATTACGACAAGCAATTCCCGATCAAGGAGATCGGCACCAACGTCTGGGCCGCGCTGGATTATGTGCTGTTCAACGAAGGCCGCCCCGGTGTGGTGATCGGCAAGCACGACTGGTTGTACTCGGATGAAGAGTTCAACCCGGTGGCCGATGGTCAACAGCACCAGCGCGACAACCTGGCGCTGATCCAGGGCGTACGCGAGCAACTGGCGCAACGCAATGTGCTGTTGCTGCTGGCGATAGTGCCGTCGAAATCACGCCTGTACCCGGAGCACGTCGGCGACAACCGCATCAGCAGCCAGCGCGAGGATCTCTATCAGCGCTTCCACCGCGAGGTGCGCAGCGCCGACATCGCCGCGCCAGACTTGCTCGCCACCCTGCAGGCCGAGAAGACCAGCGGTCAGCTGTTCCTGCGCACCGACACCCACTGGACACCACTGGGCGCGGACCTGGTCGCGCGCCAACTGAGTGAAACCGTAAACCGCTCGCTCGCCCTGAACGGCGAACCCCAAGCGTTCGTCACCGAGGCGACCAAACAGAAGCCACTGCTGGGTGACCTGACCAGCTTCCTGCCACTGGCGCCGCTGTTCGAGCAGCTGATGCCCGAACCCGACCAGTTGCAGCAGTACCAAACCAATGCGGCAGACGCGGCCGGCGGCAGCGATGCGCTGTTCGCCGACAGCGACATCCCGGTGGCACTGGTCGGCACCAGCTACAGCGCCAACCCCAACTGGAATTTTGCCGGTGCCCTGCGCCAACACCTGCAACGCGACCTGAGCAACCACGCCGAAAACGGCCAGGGGCCGATCGTGCCGATGCTCAAGTACCTGCAGAGCGACGAATTGAAGAACGCCACACCGCAGTTGGTGATCTGGGAATTCCCCGAACGCTACCTGCCGATGGCCAACGACCTCAGCAACTTCGATCCGGCCTGGATCGCCGAACTTAAAAGCAGCAGCAAGCAACGCCTGGCCAGCAGCACCAGCCATTGAATCGGCCCAGCGCTGGAAAGGCTTCACCCGAACATGATCAACAGATCATTTTGTTAAACCACATGGAGACTTACCCATGAACAGACAAACCAAATGCAGCTGGACGTCCTACGCCTGTGCCATCGCCCTGAGCCTCGGCGCCCTGCACGCCCACGCCGGTGAAGGTGGCCTCTACGCCCCAACCGCGCCCAAGGGATCGACCTTCGTCCGCGCCTATAACGCCGGCAACAGCGAACTGAGCGTCAGCGTCGGCAACACCGACCTGCGCGACATCGCTCCGCTGGGCTCCAGCGACTTCAGCTTCCTCCCGGCCGGCAGCTACAGCGCCAAGGTCGGCAGCAGCAGCCTGCCGGTGAAACTCGACGCCGACCGCTACTACACCCTGGTCAACCAGCCGGGCGCGGAACCCAAGCTGGTGGAAGAAGCCGCCTTCGAGAACAAGCAGAAAGCCCTGCTGCGGGTGCAGAACCTGTCTGACAGCACGCTCAGCCTGAAGACCGCCGACGGCAAGGCCGCGGTGGTCGACAAGGTCGCCCCGGATGGCAACGGCGATCGCGAAGTCAACCCGGTCAAGGTCAGCCTGGCGCTGTTCGACGGCGAGAAGAAGATCAGCGACCTCAAGCCCGTCACCCTGGCCCGTGGCGAAGTGGTCAGCCTGTACATCACCGGTAGCGGCAGCCAGCTCTCCCCGGTGTGGGTCAAGCGCCCAGCCAAGACCGACTAAACACCCGGACAACAGCCAAGATCGGCAATAGACCGACATGCAAACAGCGCCTTCATGAGGAGGCGTTTTGGAGTGATGCCCCCAGTGCTGTTCGTTCAGCCTGGGTAACCGGGCACCCCCCGCCAGCGGGCGGGACACGTCCAACCAAATGCATAAACGCTTTAGGAGTACAAACATGATTCCAGTAATTCTTTCCGGTGGCAGCGGCTCGCGTCTTTGGCCCCTCTCGCGCAAGCAGTTCCCCAAGCAGTTCCTCGCCCTCACCGGCGAAGACACCCTGTTCCAGCAAACCATCAAGCGCCTGGCCTTCGACGGCATGCAGGCACCCGTCCTGGTATGCAACAAGGAACACCGCTTTATCGTCCAGGAACAACTGCACACCCAGCAGTTGGCCACCCAGGCGATCCTGCTCGAACCCTTCGGCCGCAACACCGCGCCAGCGGTGGCCATCGCCGCCATGAAGCTGCTCGCCGAAGGCCGTGACGAACTGCTGCTGATCCTCCCCGCCGACCATGTGCTCGAGAACCAGCAAGCCTTCGAGAACGCCCTGGCGCTGGCCAGCAAGGCCGCCGAAAAAGGCGAGATGGTGCTGTTCGGCATCCCCGCCATCCGCCCCGAAACCGGCTATGGCTACATCAAGTCGGTAGCCGACGCGGCGTTGCCTGAAGGCGTGATTCGCGTGCAGTCTTTCGTCGAGAAACCCGATGAAGCCCGCGCCCGTGAATTCGTCGCCTCGGGTGACTACTTCTGGAACAGCGGCATGTTCCTGTTCCGCGCCAGCCGCTACCTGGAGGAGCTGAAGAAACACGACGCCGACATCTACGACACCTGCCTGCTGGCGCTGGAACGCAGCGAGGTCGAGGGTGACGTCATCAATATCGACGCTGCCACCTTCGAGTGCTGCCCGGACAACTCGATCGACTACTCGGTAATGGAAAAGACCACCCGCGCCTGCGTGGTACCGCTCGATGCCGGCTGGAACGACGTCGGCAGCTGGTCGTCGATCTGGGACGTGCACGACAAGGACAACAACGGCAACGTCACCAAGGGCGATGTCATGGTGCACAACAGCCGCAATTGCCTGGTGCACGGCAACGGCAAGCTGGTCTCGGTGATCGGCCTGGACGACATCGTGGTGGTGGAAACCAAGGACGCCATGATGATCGCCCACCGCGACCACGTGCAGGACGTCAAGACCGTGGTCAACCAACTCAATGAGCAAGGCCGCAGCGAAACCCAGAACCATTGCGAGGTCTACCGGCCGTGGGGCTCCTACGACTCGGTGGACATGGGCGGGCGCTTCCAGGTCAAGCATATCTCGGTCAAACCGGGCGCCACCCTGTCCTTGCAGATGCACCACCACCGTGCCGAACACTGGATCGTGGTCTCCGGCACCGCCGAGGTGACCTGTGGCGAAAATGTGTTCCTGCTCACCGAAAACCAGTCCACCTACATTCCGATGACCGCGGTGCACCGCCTGAGCAATCCCGGCAAGATCCCCCTGGAAATCATCGAGGTGCAATCGGGCAGCTACCTCGGCGAAGACGACATCGAACGTCTGGAAGACGTCTACGGCCGCAGTGAAGCAACCCCGCTGAGCATCGCCGCCCGCTGAGTCGCCTTTTAACCCGCAGCAAACAAACGCCGGCCCTTGCCACAGCAAGGGCCGGCGTTGCTGTTTCCGGCCTGTGCCAGCACGGCGCATGTCGCCCCAGCCTTGTGTAGGATAAGGTCCTGTGTTGTCCACCAAGGCCCACCCCCTATGCTATTCGGCGCGATACTGGTTCTGAGCTGGCTGATCCTGCTGATCCGCTACCCGAGCAAAGCCCTGCCTATCTCCCTCGCCGCGCTGATCGGCCTGGGCCTGGTGGCCAGCTGGGTGCTCTGGCAGGAAAGCCGCGAGACTCGCCACCTGGCGCATCTGCAATTACGCCTGGCCTACGACCCGCAAAACTGCCCGGCCAATCGCCCGCTGGCCCTGACCCTGCAGAACGGCAGCAGCGCCGCGCTGCTCGAACTGCGCTGGCAGATCGCCGCCTACCGCCCCGGCGACAGCGTCAACCTCGCCGAACGCCTCTACGAATCGCCCCGCTACAGCGGCCCCGGCGAACTGCTGCCCGGCGCCACCTGGCAGGATTGCCTGCCCCTGCCGACCCTGCGCAGCGGCTATCGCGCCAGCACCCTGGAATTCCGCGCCGAACGCCTGCAAGGCAGTTTCAGTCGCTGATTCACCCTCTCACCCCCACAAGGATGCCCGCATGACCCAGCCCACCGTCCTGATCACCGGATGCTCCAGCGGCATCGGCCGCGCCCTGGCCGACGCCTTCCAACAGGCCGGCTATCGGGTGTGGGCCACCGCCCGCAAGGAGGCCGACCTCGCCACCCTCGGCGCGGCCGGGTTTACCGCGGTGCAACTGGACGTCAACGACGGCCTGGGCCTGGGCCAACTGGCCGAACGCATGCAGGCGGAGATCGGCGGCCTGGACGTGCTGATCAACAACGCCGGTTACGGCGCCATGGGGCCGCTGCTCGATGGCGGCGTCGAGGCCATGCGCCGGCAGTTCGAGACCAATGTGTTCGCCATCGTCGGCGTGACCCGGGCGTTTTTTCCCCTGCTGCGGCGCAACAAGGGCCTGGTGGTGAATATCGGCAGCGTCTCCGGGGTTCTGGTCACCCCCTTCGCCGGCGCCTACTGCGCCTCGAAAGCCGCGGTACATGCCCTCTCCGATGCCCTGCGCCTGGAACTGGCGCCCTTCGCCATCGAGGTGATGGAGGTGCAGCCCGGCGCCATTGCCTCCAGCTTCGGCGCCAATGCCAGCCAGCAGGCCGAGCAGTTGCTCGATGAGGCCTCGCCCTGGTGGCCGATCCGCGAGGGGATTCGCGCCCGTGCCCGCGCCTCCCAGGACAACCCCACACCCGCCAGCCACCTCGCCCGCGACCTGCTCGCCGCCGTGCAACGCGGCAAGCGCCCGCGCCTGCTGCGCCTGGGCAATGGCAGCAGTGCCCTGCCGCTGATGGCGGCGCTGTTGCCGAAAAGCCTGCTCGAGGCTGTACTGAAAAAACGCTTCGTGCTGAACCGGAGCCTCTGAATGCAGCCCTCGACCGATCTGACGCCAAGCCCTGTCGCCGTGCCCGTGGCCCGCCTGGCCCTGGCGGGCGTGGCGGCGGTGATCGTGCTCAATCTGCTGCTGCGCACCTTCGTCAGACTCGGCGGCCTGCTGACCACCCTGCTGATCGCCGCCACAGTCGCCGCAGCCATGGCCCTCTGGTTTGCCGCTCGCCAGCGCCGCGCGCCACTGCCCAGCGAACGGCGACACCTGGTCTGGCTCTATGGCGGCGTCCTGGGGCTGCTCTATCTCGGCCTGCTGGCCATGATGGCGCTCAAGGACGAGCCCAGCCCGATGGGCATCCTGCTCCTCGCCCTGCATTACCTGTGCTACCCGCTGTTCGCCCAGTTGTTGTTCTCCGCGCGGATGTTCCCCAGGCAGCGTTAGCTAAGCGGTCAAGGTCACTTCGGCACTGCAGCCCCACGCGCGCAACAGCTTCTATGCTGACTAGAGTGCCTTCCCCATCAGCCGCTCAATAGGCCATCGCGTATGCGCATCGCACTGCTGGCCCTGAGCCTGACGCTGTTCGGCTGCGCCACCGCACCGGCCCCGCCTGCGCCCGGGGGCGAGTGGCGGAGCGTCCATGTGGTCAATCACGGCCTGCATACCGGGCTGGTGATCGCCCGCGCCGACCTGCTCGAAGTCCTGCCCGGATTGGCCGAGGCGTTCGACGACGGCGACTTCATCGAACTCGGCTGGGGCGACGAGGAGTTCTACCGCGCCGCGCAACCCACCTTGGGCCAGACGCTGCAGGCGTTGTTCTGGCCGACCGCCAGCGCGTTGCATGTGATCAAGATCGCCGGAGACCCTCGGCGGCAGTTCGCCGGCCGCGAACTCATCGAGGTACGCCTGGCCGAGCATGGCTACCGGCAACTGCTCGGCTTCGTCGCCGCGCGCTTCGCCCGCTCGGCGCAGGGCGCCTTGCTGGTACTCGGCCCGGGCCAGTATGCCGAGAGCCGCTTCTACCGGGCCGAGGGCAGTTACACCCTGCTCTATACCTGCAATACCTGGGTCGCCGAGGCGCTGGTCCGCGCGGGTTGCCCGCTGACCAGCGCCTCGACGGTGACCGCAGGCCAGGTCATGGCCCGCCTGCGTCGGGCGACGACGGCCGGCGCGGCCTGCCTGGCGGTGCCCTGAGGCACCCAGGGCCGGCGGTCATATCCGGTTGTTTTAAGCCTGTTCCAAATGGGCATAACCGCGCACGCCCCCTCGACTATCGTCATGGGTATCAGCCTATCGCGTAGCGTCATGGTGCCTGGCGCTCACGGCCAGCACAGTGCCAGGGTCTTCGCTTTACTTGTGCAAGCAGCCGCTGCGCGGTTGTCGACCCAGCGTTGCTCGAGCCGAGCGAAAGGAGAGCATGATGAACCCAGTCAAAAGCGTCGTTATTCCACTGGCATTGCTGAGCGGTTCGCTCATGGCATCTGCCGTCTGGGCCGCGGAGGCGGCGCTGATTACCGCCACGCCCGCCGAACTCGAATGGGTCGCCGCACCGTCGGTGGGACCCGGCGCGATGATCGCCGTGATCGAGGGCGATCTGAAAACTGCCGAGCCCTTTACCTTCCGCTTGAAGGTGCCGGCCAACTCGAACATCGGCGTGCATACCCATCCGGTGACCGAACGGGTAACCGTCATCTCGGGCACCTTCTATTTCGCCAGCGGCGACAAGTTCGACGCCGCTCAGGCCAAGACCTACCAGCCAGGCGACACCCTGATCATCCCCGCGGGGATGCCGATGTTCGCCGCCACCAAGGACCAGGAGGCCGTGCTGCAGTTGCATGGGACTGGCCCCTGGGGCATTACCTACTCCGACCCGGCGGACGACCCGAGAAACCAGTAGCACCCTGGTGCGCCAGGCTGTTGCCGCGCGATCGCCTCCGTGTGGCAACAGCGGCGGAGAAAGCACCGCCCGGCGCAGTGAACCCCCGGCCCGGGGGGCGGTCAAATTGGCGACAGACCCAAGCCCGCCATGGCACTTGGGCAATTCTTGGCGCACGGCCAGGCGTGATCCGCTACCGCCTCGAGCGCAGCGCATATGCGCATGCCAGGCGGTGCCGCGCCCCGCAAGCGGCCATTGGTTTTATACTCAATGCAGGTCGTGCATGAGTCGGAGGCGAACCATGTCAGTGCCTACCCGCCAAGAGCATCAATGCCTGAACCGCGCACTGCGCACCCTGAGTGGCTGCAACCGGGCACTGCTGCGCGCCGAAGACGAGGCCACCCTGCTCCAGGAAATCTGCCGGGTCATAGTCGAGCAGGCCGGTTACCGCCTGGCTTGGGTCGGCCGCGCCGAACAGGACGCGGCGAAGACGGTCACCCCGATGGCCCACGCCGGGGTCGAGCAGGCCTACGTCGACTCGTTGAACATCTCCTGGGCCGACAACGAGCGCGGCCACGGCCCCTCCGGCACGGCGATCCGCACCGGCCAACCGAGCCTGGCGCGCAACCTGCTGACCGACCCGAACACTGCGCCCTGGCGCGAAGGGGCGATTGCCCACGGCATCGCCTCGGTGCTGTCGCTGCCGCTACGGGTCGAGGGCGCGATCTTCGGCGCCATTGGCATCGGCGCGCCGGAGCCCGACGCCTTCGGCGCGCAGGAGCTGGAGCTGCTGAGCGAGGCAGCCGAGGACCTGGCGTTCGGCCTCGAGGCCCTGCGCAGCAAGGCCCGTCGCGCCCAGGCCGAGCAGGAGATCCAGCGCCTCAACCGCGCCCTGTCGACGCGGGTGGCGGTCAACCATGCACTGATCCACGCCATCGACGAGCCCTCGTTGCTCAAGGAAGTCTGCCGGGTACTGGTGGCCGAATGCGGCTATCGCCTGGCCTGGGTCGCCTATCTCCAGGAGGATCCCGCCGAACCGGAACGCCAGGTCGCCTACGCCGGCGACGATCACGGTTACCTTGCGCGTGTCGAGGCCTGGGCCGGCAGTGCCGAGGGCAAGGCCTACATCCAGCAATTCGATGCCGAGCTCACGGCCGGCCGGCCACTGGTCATCCGCAACCTCCTCGATGAACCGGTAGAAGCGCTAAAAGACGTAGCCATCGAGCACAACATTGCCGCGGTCATCGTGCTGCCGCTGCGGGTCGACGAGGTGCTGATCGGCAAGCTGGTGATCACGGCTGCGGAGAGCGACGCCTTCGACGAGCAGGAAGTCGACCTGTTGTTCGCCACCGCCAACGACCTCGGTTTCGGCATCGCCACCCTGCGCACCCGGGCCCGGGCGCTGCAGGCCGAAGCGACCATCAGGTGCATGGCTT
>Ga0209343_10011327_pt1 | contig 10039 bp, 10 predicted proteins | sample RifCSPlowO2_02_FD_184026 | JGI IMG/M metagenome (GOLD analysis project Ga0209343, IMG submission 184026) | Groundwater microbial communities from Rifle, Colorado - Rifle CSP2_plank lowO2_0.2 (SPAdes) (version 2) | ecosystem: Environmental > Aquatic > Deep subsurface > Groundwater | place...
GCCCGGTAGGTGTTCGGCATGCGGGTGACGAATTCCCTGCTCGCCGCAAAGGCGCAGCATGGATGTCCGTCCCAGATGTCCTTCGACAGGGTATGGATGAAGCCGACACCGTCATAGACGGCACGCTGATTGACCGGGTCGGGCGCGAGGAAACCGTCGATATTGTCGGCGCGCAGGTTGGCCACCATTTCGGGCGGCGGCACGGCGCGGATCTGGATATCGGTGTCCGGGTCGATGCCATGCTCCGCGACGTAGTAGCGCAGCAAGTAGTTGTGCATAGAGTAATCGAAAGGCACGGCGAACTTCAGCCCTTTCCATGTTTTCGGGTCGCGCCGGTCCTTGTGCTTCATGGCGAGCGTGATCGCCTGGCCGTTGATGTTCTCGACCGCCGGCATGGTGTAGGGCTGCGGCGAGGCGCCCGCGCCGAGCGTAATGGCGATCGGCATGGGCGAGAGCATGTGCGCTGCGTCGTATTCCTTGTTGAGCGTCTTGTCGCGGATAACCGCCCATCCGGCCGTTTTCACCACCTCGACGTCCAGGCCGTGCCTGGAATAGAACCCCATCGGGTGCGCCATGATGATCGGCGTGGCGCAGGTGATCGGTATGAACCCCACCTTGAGCCTGGTCTTTTCGAGTTTTCCCGTGCCCTGTGCGAAGGCCTCCTTCGCCGCGCCGAGAGGAAACAGGGCGGAAACCGCGGCAAGCGCCGTGGCCGAGCCGACCGACTTGAGAAAATTCCGGCGCAGCTCGTCCCGGGGGAAGAGCGCACGCATCACGGCCTGCTCCACGACATTGCCGGCGAGCGCCTCGCCTTCGGCATCATGCTGCGCCTGATCGTGGTGCCGGCCGCAACTGCAGCGGGACACAAGCCGTGCCTGTGCATCGAACGGGTTATGGAACAGCGACATGGTTTTTCTCCCCTGTTATGACGTCTGCGCCCACTCTGCATTTAATGTGCCATGGCTGGTATACAGGGAAGTCAGGTGCCCGAAACATGAACGCGAGCACGCTTTTGGTGCGCAATAAACCCAGGGCGGCACCAATAAGGGGACGTACCACGGTTTATCCAACAACCGTGGTACGTCCCCGGTTTTTCGGGGTTCAGCCGGGCGGGATGAAACCGAAAGTGCGCTCGAAGCGCTTGCAGAACGCCGGCCACACTTGCGGATTGAGCAGCCGCGGCGGCCGCTTGCCGTCCAGGACGTCCAGCAGCTGGCGGGCGCAAATGAGTCCAACATTCCTGCGCGCCTCGTGGGTGACGCCCGCGGTGTGCGGGCTCGCCAGAACGTTGTCCAGCTGCAGCAGGGCATGCCCGGGCGCCGGAGGCTCGGGGTCCCATACGTCGAGCCCGGCTCCGGCAAGGCGGCCTGCGCGCAACGCTTCGGCGAGCGCCGTCTCGTCGTGTATTCCGCCGCGGGCCGTCGTGATGAACAGGGCGTGCTTCGGCATGAGGGCATACTGGGGCGCGGCGATCATTCCGCGCGTCTCTTCATTCAGCGCGCAGCTCACTGACACGACGTCCGCCTGGCACAGCAGCGGCTCGAGCGCCGTGTATTTCTCGACGCCGCGCTCGCCCATGCGCTCCGCGCTCACGTACGGGTCGTAGGCGAGCACGCGCATGTCGAAGAGGCCCCTGCACAGCGCCGCGGTGCGCGAGCCCACATGGCCGAAGCCGATGATGCCGAGCGTCTTGCCGCGCATGCTGTGCCCTGTGAAGTCGGCGCGGCGGATGCCGGCCTGTCGGCGCATGGTACGGTCGGTTTCGATGATACGCTTGGCAAGGCACAGCATCATCGCGAGCACGTGTTCGGCGACCGCCTCGGCGTTGCCACCCGCCTGGTTGACAGCGGCCACGCCGGCGCGGGTGCAGGCCGCGAGGTCCACGGTGTCGTACCCGGCGCCATGGGTCGAGACCACCAGCAGCTGCGGCATGCGCGCCAGGAGCGCGTCGTCCAGCTTCAAATGCAAGGGAACCTCGTTGCGGTCCGAGCCGATCAGGTACGCATGCGCCGCGGCCAGTACCGCGGCTGTCTCGCGCTCAGGTGTTGCGCCGTCCAGCCTCTGCAGCAGGACGTCGCTGCGGCCGGACAGTGTTTCCTCGACCACTGCGTGATGGAGGTGCTCGAAATAGAAGACGCGCTTGATGGTCGCGGCCATGGCAGGTAGATTTCACCATGGATTATCTCTGGAGGCACATTCATGCGCACAATTCGGCTGGCTGCGCTCGCCATCCGGCCCGAGTAGCTCATGCGGCAGCGGCTACCAGAACGAACGCGATCCGGCAGGGCTTATCGCTCCTGTTGGCCCAGCCGTGCAGCGTACCGCGCTGGATCATGAGGTCCCCCGCCTTCATGTGGACTTCGGCCGCGTCGTCGAGCAACATGACGACCTCTCCATCCAGCACGATGACATAGTCGAGGGTCCGGGTCTCATGCATGACAGGCTTCGTTCCGGGCGCAAGCTCGATCACCTTGAGCAGGGTCCCCGCAGGCGTGGGCATGCCGGGCGACGGCTCGCTCGTCGCGTCGTGCCCGCTAGCGTCCGCCGGCACGCAATGCGTCCACCAGACGTCGGCGGCGCTGATGTTCCTGTCGATCTTTCCGGGAGCGGAATCGACGCAGCCGTCCGACTTCACGACCGCCTTGCCATGGGCGTCACGCTCGGTGACGATCCTTCGAATGCGAAAGGCCATCTGATCACTCCATTGTTGCGCCAGGTTTGTCTCCACCCTCGAGCGGCCGGCGGGCAGGCCTTGATGTGTATCAAACAATGAAAGACCGGCCGTTGTCGCGTTCGCGAATTGTTGCACTATCTGCGAGGCCGGGCGCGACCGCCACCGGCGCTGTTTTCCACAATTGAACATTCGCAATCGGGAGCGCCCCGCATGGCAAGTCCGTTGCACGGCATCAAAGTCCTGGAGCTCGGCCAGTTCATCGCCGGCCCTTACGCGGGCCTGCAATTGGCGGACCTGGGTGCCCAGGTGATCAAGGTCGAGCGTCCGGGCCTGGGCGACCCGTTTCGCGAATTCGGGATCCCTGGCCAGAATGCCCACGGCTACAGCCACCATTTCTGCGCTTTCAACCGCAACAAACTGAGCCTCACGCTCGACCTCGGCAAGCCGGCCGGACAGGCGGCGTTCCGCAAAGCGGCGCTCAAAGTGGACGTCGTGCTCCAGAATTTCCGGCCCGGCGTCATGAAGCGCCTCGGGATCGACTACGACGTCCTGTCCCGACACAACCCGCGGCTGGTGTACTGCTCCATTGCCGGCTTCGCCGAGGACGGGCCCTACCGGGACCAGCCGGCCTACGACGCGGTCGGCCAGGCGTATTCCGGGTTGATGGGTGTGCTGGTCGAACAGCAGGATCCGCGCGTGCGAGGGCCCACGATCACCGACCAGGTCACGGGCATGCAGGCCTCCAGCGGCGTGCTCGCGGCGCTGTACGAGCGCGAGCGCACCGGCAAAGGCAGCCGTGTCGATATCAGCATGATCGAGGCGTCCGTCTCGTTCATGCCCGACACGTTCACGGCCTACACCCAGTCCGGAGTCGTCATGTCGGCGCAGACGCGCGCGGCTTTCTCCGTCGGCCTGGTGTTCAATTGCGCCGACGACAAGATGGTTGCGATCCAGGTTTCCTCGATGGAGAAATTCTGGCGGGCGCTGGTGGCTGCGATCGAACGTCCCGACATCGGACAGGATCCGCGCTTCGTCGATCGGGCCGGACGCATCAACAATTTCCAGATGCTGATAGACGTGCTGCGACCGGTGTTCGCGGCAAAGCCCCGCAGCCACTGGATGGAGCGGCTGGCGGTGCAGGACGTGCCCAGCGCTCCGGTACATTCAATACCCGAAGTGATCGATGACCCGGAAGTCCGCCATCTCGGCATTTTTCACGAGCTGGAGCATTCGCGTTACGGCAAAATGACCGTGCAGCGCAGGCCGACGCGGATCAACGGCGAACGCGAGTCCGATCCGCTGCCGCCGCCTGCGCTCGGCGAGCACACCGAAGCCGTCTTGAGCGAGCTCGGATTCACGCCCGAGGAAACGGCCGAGCTGCGCAATGCGGGAATCGTTTGAGGCTGCTTTGGAGGGAGGAGTCGCATGCTAGGTACCCTGCGGGACAACTTTGCGAACACCGTTTCCCACTGGTCGCATAGAACGGCGATCCTGTACGGCGAGCGCACTTATACCTACGGCGATCTTGACGCGGCCGTGAACCGGCTCGCCCGCCTGCTCGCCCATCTCGGAGTGAGGAAGGGCGACGGGGTGGGTCTGCTCCTGTATAACTGCACCGAATTCGCCGTCGGCTTTCTCGCCTGCCAGAAGCTGGGCGCCATCGCCTCCTGCCTCAACTACCGCCTCACGGCGGAGGCCATCGGCTATGCGGTGCAGCAGGAGAAGCTGAAGGCGCTCGTCTTCAACGCGGAGTTTTCGGCCTCGGCGAGCCGCATGATGAAGGACGCAGGGTTCTGCCGCTTCGTCTGCGTCGGTTTGCCTGTTCCGGCGGGCGCGATCAGCTTCGACGACAGCGCAGCCTTCGCGGCGACGGAGCCGCCCGCGGCCGACATCCGGGAGGGCGATCTGTGCAACGTCATCCATACCTCCGGCACCACCGGCAGGCCCAAAGGCGCCGCCTTCACCCACGAGACGCAGATCATCACCGCCATCCAGTACTGCCTGGAGATGGGGCTGGATCGCGGCCATGTCGGCATGAGCCTCGCCCCGGTGGTGATCGGTGCGGCCACGAATTTTTTCGTCGCCTACGCGTTCGTCGGCGCCGCACAGGTGATGACGGGCGACTACGAAGCGAAGAAGGCGCTGCGGCTGATCGCCAGGCACCGGGTCACGGAAACATTCGCGGTGCCGACGCAGATGTACCAGCTGGCCGACGCCAGGCGGCAGATGGAGGACATCGACATTTCATCGCTGCGCCTGGTGCGCAGCGGCGGTTCCCCGCTTCCGAGGACGCTGCTCCATCGTGTCCGCGATACCCTGGGCTGCGAAGTGCTCAACACCTATGGAACGACGGAGAGCTGCACCGCGATCACCGGCTGTCACACCGGGATGGTGCCCGAGGAAAAATGGGAAAGCATCGGAAAACCGTCCTACTTCCAGGAAGTGCGGGTAATCCCGTTCAAGGAAGGCGCGGAGACGGCGCCCGATGAGACCATCGCCGTTCCCGGCGAGGGCCAGCTCATCAACCGCGGCGCGCAGTGCGTCAGCGAATACTACTGCACCCCCGGTGAGAAGCTGCGCGCCCGCGGCGGATGGCAGTACGCCCGCGACGTCGTGCGGGTCGACAGCGAAGGCTACATTTTCCCCATCGACCGGATCGACAACGTGGTCATCAGCGGCGGCGAAAACGTCTATCCGCAGGAGATCGAGTTTTTTCTGTCCAAGCATCCGCAGATCGCGGATGTCGCCGTCTGCGGCGTGCCGGACGAGAAGTGGGGCCAAGTGGTGAAGGCGCTGATCGTTCGCCGCTCTCCCGAGTTGAGCGCCGCGGAGGTGGACCGGTATTGCCTGGAAAGCGACGTGCTGCCCCGGCACAAACGCCCGAAGATCATCGAGTTCGTCGAGGCCCTGCCCCGGAACGTGCTGGGAAAGATAGACCGAACCGCCCTGCGCTGAGCGGCTCTGTTTTCAACCGTATAGTCAGCGACCCGGAGGGATGCCCGTACATGGACACGGCGAGCACGGCTTTCGAGATCATCTTCAGGGACGGCGTGCCGCCCACGCAGCACAAGTATCCGGGCCTCGGGTATCGGGTCAGCACGGAAAACGGCATGGTGGTCGAGCGCGACGTGGCCGTGCCGATGCGCGACGGGGTGAAACTGTACGTCGACGTCCACCGCCCGGAGGGCGCAACCAAAGTGCCGGCGCTCATCGCGTGGAGTCCCTACGGCAAGCACCGGCCCTTCCAGTACGAATACTTCTACAAGAACGCCGACGTCCGGAAAGAGTGGATCTCGGGCTATACGAATTTCGAAGGTCCGGACCCGGTCTACTGGGTCGGCCGCGGCTACGCGGTGATACACGTGGACATACGCGGGGTGTGGGGTTCCGAGGGCAACGCGGTGTACTGGTGCCACGACGAAGGCCTCGACGGCCATGATATGGTTGAATGGGCGGCCGCGCAGGAGTGGTGCACCGGCAAGGTCGGCATGACGGGCGTCTCTTATCTCGCGATCGCACAGTGGCAGGTGGCTGCGACGCGACCGCCGCACCTGGCGGCGATCTGTCCCTGGGAGGGCTTGAGCGACATGTACCGCGAGTTCGCCTTCCACGGCGGCATTCCTGAAACCGCTTTCACACCGATATGGCAGAAATCGATCTCCTACTCCATGAACCGGGTGGAAGACATCGCGGCGATGATGAAGGAGCACCCTTTCTTCGACAGCTACTGGGCTACCAAGCTCGCCGACCTTGCGAAGATCGACGTGCCGGCGTTCGTGGTGGCGAGCTGGGCGGACCAGGGCCTGCACCTGCGCGGCACGCTCGAAGCGTTCAACCGAATTTCCTCGAAGCACAAGTGGCTCCTGATCCACGGCCGCAAGAAATGGGAAAACTTTCACCAGCCGGACAGCGTGGAGAAGCAAAGAACGTTCTTCGACCACTTCCTGAAGGGGATGGACACCAACGTGCTGCGCTGGCCTAAGGTCCGGCTGGAGATCCGGGATGCCTACTACGTCGGAAAATCCAGGAACGAAACCGAATGGCCGCTGGCGCGCACGCAATACAAGCCGCTCTTTCTGGACGCGCGCAGCGGCACGCTGAAAACGAGGGCGGTCAAGACCCCGTCCCAAGCGCGTTACGAAGCGCCCGGGGACGAGTCGCGCTGCCCCTCAGCCTACGACGCCCACCGGGTGCACTTCGACCACGTGTTCCCGGAGACGACCGAGCTCACCGGGTACATGAAGCTCAAGTTGTGGGTCGAGGCGATCGGAGCCGACGACATGGATCTGTTCATCGCCATCCAGAAGTTCGATCGGAAGGGAAACTACGTTCCGTTTGCGGCGTTCAGCGCCCTGGAAGACGGCCCGGTGGCGCTGGGCTGGCTGCGGGCCTCGCACCGGGAACTGGACAAGAAGCGCTCAACGCCACATCAGCCATGGCTGCTGCACAAGCGCGCGCTGAAGCTCAAGCCCGGCGTGCCGGTGCCGGTCGAGATCGAGATCTGGCCCTCGGGAACCCGTTTCGCCAAAGGCGAGAAGCTGCGCGTGGTCGTGCAGGGCAGCGACATCTACAGGTATGCGCGCTGGATCGTGCGGGCCGGACACCCCAAAACGATCAACGCGGGCACGCATGTGATCCACACGGGAGGCAAGTACGACTCGCACCTGCTCGTGCCGGTGATCCCGCGCGGCAGATGAAAGCACTCAGGAGGCTGCGCCGACTTTCTGGAACGTCAGGCGAAAGACGCTGCGCTTGCCGGTGAGCGGGTTGACGATTTCCGGCGTCGTGACCGTGAGGCGATCGCCTTCCACTTTCCAGAAGCGCACCTGCTTCGTGCCGGTCCAGGATTCGTTCCAGGTGACATCGAGGTCATACGCCACCTTGTTCCCCTCGACCGTATAAGTGCCGGCGTACGCGATCATGCTGCGGTAAAGCGCCTCGGCTTCCGCGGGGGTAGGCACTTCACCGGCGGGCTTCTTGCGTGCGGAATCCACGCTGAGAAGCAGCAGTCGACCGTCCGGGGAAAAATTCACGTAGCCGTTGGGCGCGGCGCTCAGATTGCTCTTGGAGACGTCCGAGCCCTCCTCCACCATGGTGCCCGTCAACTGCTTCCACGTTCCGATCAGCACGCTTGCGTCGCTGGCCATGCCTTCATCCCCGATCAGTTGTTCCACAGATATTCTAAGGCACGCGATTCCCGGCGCGGGTCCGCGTCGGTTTTCACCGCGTCGTAGAGGGTTCTGACGTTTGAGCGATGCCCGGCTTGACTCGCGCCCGGCGTTATGTACAATTTACCTGTACATTTTGAAAGTCCCTCCATGCCCAAGGTCAACGTCACCGACCTGCGCCAGAAACTGCCCGCCTACCTCGCGGAAGTGCGCCAGGGCGCGGAGATAGAGGTTACCGTCCACGGCAAGGTCATCGCACGCATCGTGCCCGAGCAGGATCTTCGCGCGGCAGCACGCAAATATCTCGCCGAGTTGCGCAAGCGCGGCGCCCGCGTCACGGGCGATATCATCAGCCCGAGCGGCGACGTCTGGGACGCTGAGCGTTGATCGTCGTAGATACCCACGTCCTCATATATGACGCTCTCGAGCCCCGGCGCCTGTCGCGCCGGGCGCGAGAGGCCCTGGCGCAAGGCACGCGGGACGGCGCGCTCTGCTGCAGCGACATCAGTCTGTGGGAGATTGCGATGCTGATCGCCAAGGGCCGCATCGACGCAGGACGGGATGCGGTCTTGTTCATGGAAGCCACGATCCAGTCCCGCTCGGTCCGCGTGCTGCCGATCACGCCCGAGATCGCGTCGCTCGCGCAATCGCCGGAATTCAGGCACGGCGATCCCGCCGATCGCATCATCGCGGCGACCGCGCTCGCGCAGCGCGCCCCGCTCGTCAGTGCCGACCCGCGCCTGCGCAAGCTTCGATCCGTGAAGGTGCTCTGGTAAGCGACCGGCGCACGGGACGCCCGGGGCGGCCGCGACACATCCTCGGTTCCGCGTCTTCGCTGCTTATAATCGCCAGGGCAAAATCCGGAGCAAGGAGCAGGGAATGGATCTGGAGCTGAAGGACCGGCGCGTGCTGGTAACGGGAGGATCGCAGGGCATCGGCTACGCGGTGGCGAAAGGGTTCCTCGCCGAAGGCGCCAGCGTGGTGATCGCCGCGCGCAACGAGGCGCGGCTGCAATCGGCCGTCGAAGAACTATCGCAAACCGGCGCGGGCAGGATAACGGCCAAATCGGTCGACCTGACGCAGCCGGGCGCGGCCGCGGGCCTGGCCGACGAATACAGCGACACCGACATCCTGGTGAACAACGCGGGCGCCGTGCCGACCGGAGACATCTTCGACATCAACGAGGCGCGCTGGCGCGAGGCCTGGGAATTGAAGCTCTACGGCTACGTCAACCTCAGCCGCGCGATGTACGGGCACATGCGCGGCCGCCCTCCGAAGGTCATCCTCAACATCATGGGCATGGGAGCTGAACGCCCTCAATGGCGCTACGTCTGCGGCAACGCCGCCAACGTGGCGCTGAACGGTTTCACCAAATCCCTGGGCGGCCGCAGCATCGACGACGGCATACGCGTGGTCGGAGTCAATCCCGGGGCGGTGGACACGCCGCGCTGGCGCGGCATCCATATGAAACGCGCGGAAAAAATCCTCGGCGACGCTTCACGCTGGCGCGAGGTCCTATACGACGACCAGCCCCTGAAGCGCGCGGCGAAGCCCGAGGAGATCGCCGACGTCGTCCTGTTTCTCGCCTCGGAGCGCGCGAGCTGGGTGTGCGGCGAGGTGGTGAACGTCGACGGTGGCAAGCTGCATCGCGACAACTGGTTCTAGCCCAGTGGCAGGCATCCCGCGCGATTAGGCGGAGATGGGAACGATGCGTTCCCGCGCCAAGTCCGCGGCGTACCCGATCGCCGCTGGAATATGCTCAGGCCGAAGCGAGGGATATTGATCGAGAATACGCTCCGGCGTTTCGCCAGCGGCGAGATTATCGAGTACGACGGAGACAGGTATTCGTGTTCCCCGGAAACAAACGGCACCATGCATGATCTGGGGATCGGTCGTGATGTAAGGTTTCCAGTCCATCGCGAATAGCTCCAAGCATGGCCCGTCAATATAGCACCGCGCGTCGTTCGTGCCTAACCGTTCGCGGTGAGGCTGCTGTACGTTGTCGCTCTCGCCGACCCGCGCTATCTGGCCGAGATCCCTTGAGGGCAACAGACTTCACCCGGCTGACGATTTCCGTGGGTCCGCCAGGTGGAAATCCGTTCAACAGCTTGATGGGCTTGGTCGGGTACTGCGCGGGCGCATGAAACGGAGCGAGGGCAAACAGCGCTGCCGCGGCGAACATGGACATCTTCATGGC
>Ga0209343_10011331_pt1 | contig 10038 bp, 5 predicted proteins | sample RifCSPlowO2_02_FD_184026 | JGI IMG/M metagenome (GOLD analysis project Ga0209343, IMG submission 184026) | Groundwater microbial communities from Rifle, Colorado - Rifle CSP2_plank lowO2_0.2 (SPAdes) (version 2) | ecosystem: Environmental > Aquatic > Deep subsurface > Groundwater | place: Rifle...
ACCCTTGATTTCAACAATGTGATGTCAGATGTCATAGGCCCTGATCGCGGTATTAAACCCGGGGAGATTGATGCCTTGAAAGGCCGTGCAGCAGAGATACACAGAGACCTTCAGGCGCGGAGAAAAATAGATCCCTGCTTAAAGCATGCAGGGACAAGCATAGGTTTTTACAATCTTCCTTATGATAAGACGCTGCTTAAAGATGTTATACTTCTTTCAGAAGAATTGGCAGAGAGATTTGACAATCTCGTAGTCCTTGGCATAGGCGGTTCAGCCCTCGGGGCAAAGGCTGTATTCAATGCCCTGTGCCATCCTTACCATAACCTTCTGCTGAGGAATGAAAGACGCGGCCTCAGGGTTTTCTTCTGCGACAATATAGACCCAGACGGGTTCCAGCCCCTTTTAGAAATTCTGAATCTGAAAAAGACCGTATTCAATGTGATAACAAAATCAGGCGAGACAGCAGAGACCATTGCCCAGTTTCTTATTGTAAAAAGACTCCTTGAAAAGAGGATTGGCAGGAGGTACAGAGAGCATATTATTATAACAACCGACCCTGCGAAGGGTGAACTGCGAAAGATAGCAAATGACGAAGGATTCAGGAGCCTCCCTGTCCCTACCGGGGTGGGCGGCAGGTATTCTGTGCTTTCTGCAGTGGGCCTTTTGCCTGCTGCATTGATGGGGATAGATGTAAGGGAGGTTCTTGCAGGCGCCAGAGAAATGGACGAGCTGACAAGCGCAGATGATATATGGAAAAACCCGGCATACATGGCTGCGATAATCAAGTACCTTGCATACGGGAAAGGTAAAAACATCTCTGCACTCATGCCTTATTCAAATGCATTAAAGGATTTTTCTGAATGGTATGTCCAGCTTTGGGCAGAAAGCCTTGGCAAGAGGATAAACCTTAAAGGTGCGGTTATAAACTGCGGGCAGACGCCCGTCAGGGCCATAGGCACAACAGACCAGCATTCCCAGTTACAGCTCTATATGGAAGGGCCATATGACAAGGTCATTACATTTATAGAGGTTAAAAAATTTAATAGCAGGGTGCTTATGCCAAAGATATATGGCGATATGGATGGTATTGGCTATCTGGGAGGACATACGCTCAATGAGTTGTTTCATGCAGAACAGGCTGCAACGCGGACTGCATTAACGAAGAGCAAAAGGATGAACTATACAATTACTATCCCTGAAATAAATCCGTTTACAACAGGCGAGCTTTTCTTCCTTTTTGAGGTGGCGACTGCCTTCGCAGGCGGCCTTTTTGGAATCAACCCCTTTGACCAGCCCGGCGTGGAAGAGGGTAAGCAGCTAACATACGGGATAATGGGAAAGAGGGGTTATGAAAATAAAAAATCTGAGGTTGAAAACCGGCCTCAAGGGAATAAGAGGTACGTTGTATGATAAAATTCAAATGTCAAAATACAAATGTCAAATGATTAAAAAACAATATTCCTTTTTGTTGTTTGAACCTTGAGCTTTGGATTTCCTTTATTTCCTTGGGTTCCTTGGGTGGGTTCCTTGGGGACAACCACCATATTTTGTTGAAATCTGGGACTGCTCTCAGAAGGCATAATTAATCCTCAAAAATGCCCCTTTAAAATCTGTTTTCGAAAGAGTGAAGGTCTTGCTTTTTGATGACATATTAAGCTCTTTATGAAATCCAAGAAACCTTCTAACCCGAATCCTATCCCTTCTTAAACTTGTCCTCATATTGATAGGATAACTAATAGCGCACAGGTCGCCGGCTGCTTGCTTTAGAAGGCTGCTGAAAAGTCCAGAGCAGCCTTGATTACACAGATTCATAAATCAGAGGTTGATGGGTTTTTCAGCAATCTCTTAGTTTGTTCTCGCTCTAATTTAACCCTTTCTCTGCTCCACGCTCCACCAAATTTTCCCTTGACAATGTCCGCCAATGGCGTATAATCTGAACATGGTTATCATCGAAACCCCGACTTTTACCCGGATGATAACCGATTTATTAAGCGATGAAGATTACCGTATTCTACAGCACACATTAGCGGCAAACCCGGAGGCCGGAGATATAGTCCCAGGAGGAGGCGGGATCCGCAAAATCCGTTTTGCATTACCAGGCAAAGGAAAAAGAGGCGGGATAAGAATCATATACTACTGGCAGAAATCGAAAGGCAGCATCTATATGCTGATAGTTTATATAAAGAGCAAAAAAAGCAACTTGACGACAGAAGAAACCGCAATATTAAAGCGGTTGGTAAAGGAGATAGAACATGGATAAAGAACTATTTACGGAACTTACCAAAAGCCTTAAGGAGGCGGCGGCGATCTCTCGTAAGGAGTCAAAGCCTTCCAGAATATTTCACATAGAGGTTCCGGACGTAAAGAAAGTAAGACAAAAAACAGGACTCTCTCAGACCATGTTTGCCCAACTGATAGGAGTAAAACTAAAAACTTTGCAAAACTGGGAGCAGCATCGAAGACACCCAAGAGGCGCAGCAGCAGCCCTGCTTACAATTGTATCACGTGAACCAAAGGCAGCGCTCAAAGCATTATACGGATAAAAAGGATACCCCCTCAAAACCTATATGACGAAAAGGTGAGAGAACTATTTTTCTTTTCCTTATCCTTCTATACCCCAGCCAGATGTATCATTCTATTTACACCCGCCTCTCTTTTTGTTATTATCCTCTCCTATGGAAAAGCTTGTTTTAAATCCCCAATCAGATATTTCAACTCCTGACTCCGAACTCCCAACTCCTAACTCTCTCACCCCTGCAATGAGGCAATATCTGGAGATTAAGGAAACCTGCAAGGATGCTGTCCTTTTTTTCAGGATGGGCGATTTCTATGAGATGTTTTTTGAAGATGCCAAGTTTGCGGCAAAGACCCTGAATATTACCCTTACAACCAGAGACAGGAACAAGGAAAATGCCATACCTATGTGCGGTGTCCCGTATCATGCGGCAAATAATTATATTGCAAAGCTTGTCAAGGAAGGACATAAGGTCGCTGTGTGCGAGCAGGTGGAGGATCCTAAAGAGGCAAAGGGTATTGTGCGAAGGGAGGTAACAAGGATTATTACGCCTGGTGTTGTGCTGGACGAGGAACTCTTAGATGCAAAGAGCAATAACTTTATAGCATCTGTTACATGGAGTAATAACGCAGGCGGTCTGTCCTATATGGATGTGACCACAGGAGAGTTTAAGGTAACAGAATTTTCTGACGAAGGCAGCCTGCTGGAGGAAATCAAACGTATAGAGCCAAAGGAGTTGCTTATCCCGGAGGAATTGTCCCGCAGTAAAGGGTTTACAGAGCTTACCAAGGCGATGGATGGCATTAGGGTAACGTCTCAAAGCAGCCATAATCTCAGATATGATGATGCTGTGCAGGGTATTACAGGGCATTTTCAGGTTCATTCGCTGGACGGGTTCGGGTGCTCCGGGCTTGGTGAAGGGATAAGGGCTGCGTGGAGTGTCCTTAGGTATGTGAAGGAAACCCAAAGGGGCATCCTCCCACACATAAAGAAGGTAACCCCCTATTACCCGCACCACTTCGTGGTTATAGATTCTATGACAAAGAAGAATCTTGAACTTGTTGAAAATATAAGACATGGCGCAAAAAAGGGGACGCTCCTCGGCCTGATTGATAAGACAAAGACTGCCATGGGCGGCAGGAAACTCAGGGTATGGCTGGACTATCCCCTGAAGGATGTGTCTGAGATAAACAGGAGGCTTGATGCTGTCCAGGAACTCTTGGGGGAAAAGCTCGTCAGGGAAGAGATTCAGGCCTGCATGGTAAAGGTTTATGATATAGAAAGGCTTGCGGTGAGAACGGCCCTCAATACCGCAAACCCCAGGGATACGGTTTCGCTAAAGGATTCCCTTAAGACCATACCTAAGATAAAGGGCCTTCTTAAATCCTTTAATTCAGCCATCCTAAAAGGTATATACCTTGGTCTGGATGAAGTGAAAGAGGTCTCTGAACTTATAGAGGCCGCTATTGTTGATTTGCCTCCGGTTGCTGTAAGGGAAGGCGGTTATATAAGAGAAGGATTCAACAGAGAGCTGGATGAGTTGAGGGCGATAATAAGGGACGGCAGGGACTGGATTGTTAGGTTTGAAGCCCATGAAAGAAAGAAGACCGGGATAAATTCATTAAAGGTGAGGTTTAACAAGGTATTTGGCTATTACATAGAAATTACCAGGGCCAATCTTACACAGGTCCCGTCTGATTATTCCAGGAAACAGACCCTCGTGAACGCTGAAAGGTTCATAACGTCCGAGTTAAAGGACTACGAGGTAAAGGTGCTCGGCGCTGAGGAAAAGGTAATAAAGCTGGAGCAAATGCTTTTTAACGGCATAATGGAAAAGGTCGCTGTTCATTGCGGAAGGATACAGGAGAGTGCAAACCTTCTATCAGGGGTGGATGTCATTGCTGCCTTTGCCCAACTTGCTGAGGAGATGGATTACGCAAGGCCCCGGGTAAATGACGGCGATGTTACAAATATTGTTGAAGGCAGGCATCCTGTGATAGAGGCAGATATGGAGGAGAAGTTTGTTTCCAACGATACCCTTCTGGACAGGACAGATAACCAGATAATAATACTTACCGGGCCCAATATGGCAGGCAAGTCCACATATATAAGGCAGGTTGCCCTTATTGTTATCATGGCGCAGATAGGCAGCTTCGTCCCTGCCAGGGAGGCAGCCATCGGGGTTGTTGACAGGGTTTTTACAAGGATAGGGGCGTCTGATGATATAACGAGAGGGCTGTCCACGTTCATGGTGGAGATGAGTGAAACCGCAGGCATACTTAACAACGCCACGGAGAAAAGCCTTGTGATACTTGATGAAATAGGCAGGGGCACATCCACATACGACGGCCTGAGTATAGCCTGGGCTGTTGCTGAATATATCCACGACCATCCCAAAGTCAGGGCAAAGACCCTTTTTGCCACTCACTATCATGAACTGACAGAGCTTTCCTTAACAAAGGAAAGGGTCAAGAACTGCAGCATGGCTGTTAGGGAATGGAACGACAAGATTATTTTCCTGCGTAAGGTGGTTCCGGGGGGAAGCAGCAGGAGTTACGGCATTCAGGTGGCAAGGCTTGCCGGCATGCCCAACCCTGTTATAGAAAGGGCAAAGGAGATACTGCTTAATCTTGAAAGGGGCGAACTGAATGAGGCAGGTATGCCGCGGCTGGCGTCTTCAAAAAATGCCCAGCAAACAATAAATCAGATGAACCTCTTAGGCGAAAGAGACACCTTAAAAGAGGATCTGCGGCAGATGGATGTGAATAAGATGACTCCGGTGGAGGCATTGGTTAAGCTGAGCCAGCTGAAGGAGATGGTTGAGGAGTGAGAAAAGATAGTAGGCAGTATGCAGTAGGCAGAAAAGGGATGGAAATGGAGAAGGGGAGAATCGGGGAAGGGGTGAAAAATCTTTCTCCGATTCACCGTTTCTCCGATTCACCGTTGCGTTTCGTCATCTTACCGCTTGTTGTTTTCTTGTTTGCATCTTCCACATATGTGGTAAAAACCAGCCACGCCAAAACTGCTTCCAAAAGCAACTCTGTTAAAGTTACTGATATAAGATACTGGTCCAATCCAGCATATACGAGGGTGGTAATAAACCTGAGCAGCGATGCTGTCTTCAAACACCGCCTCCTTAAAGAAGACCCCGGGTTGAAGAAACCCCGGCGGCTTTATGTAGACATAAGCAGGGCTGCTATCAGCCCCTCTCTTAAACAACCTATCCCGATAAATGACGGTTTACTGAGAATGGCGAGGGCAGGCCAATACACCAGGGATACTGTGCGGGTTGTCCTTGATATAGAGTCCATAGAGGACTATAAGATATTCGCGATGGCAGAGCCGTTCAGGATAGTGATAGATGTGATGGGGAAACGAGGAGTCAGAAGTCAGGAGTCAGAAGTCAGGAGAGAGCCAACACCCGATAAACCCACCCTTGCCCAGCAGCTTGGCCTTAAGATAAAACGCATAGTGATTGACGCCGGCCACGGGGGCAAAGACCCCGGCGCCATTGGTAAAAGGGGATTGCAGGAAAAGGATGTTGTGTTAAAGATAGCAAAGGGTTTAAAAGAAACCCTTGTTAGCGAACTTGGGGCAGAGGTGATCATGATAAGGGAAGATGATAGATTCATCCCGCTCGAGGAAAGGACAGCCATCGCCAATACAAAGGAGGCTGATATATTCATATCCGTTCATGCCAATGCAAGCTTTAACAGGCGGGCCAGCGGTGTTGAGACATACTATTTAAACCTTACCAATGACGAGGCAGCCATAAGGGTGGCTGCGCGGGAAAATGCTGTTTCAACAAAGAAGATGAGCGACCTGCAATACATACTCAATGACCTTATGAAGACGGCAAAGACAAATGAATCCAGCAGGCTCGCTGCAAAGGTTCAGGGCTCGCTGGTCTCATCCCTTAAGGCAAAATACAGCGATGTGAAAGGTAATGGTGTCAAGGGGGCGCCGTTCTATGTGCTTGTTGGAACGCATATGCCGAGCATACTGGTTGAGGTATCCTTTATAAGCAACCCGAAGGAGGAGGCAAGACTTGCGGATAAAGAGTATATAAAAGAGGTTGTTAACGGTATAACCATCGGTATTAAGGGATATGCAAAGGAGATGGAGGGGGTTGGTGAGTAAAAGCAGTGACCAGAAGTCAATTTCGGATTTCGGATTTCGGATTTCTGATTTAAAATCTCAAATCTCAAATCTCAAATCTCAAATCCCATTTCCGCCTCCTTTGGATTTGACAGGCGGGGATATCCTATCAAGGGTGAAGGACTACCTCCAGAATGGGGTAGATGCCCTGAAAAAAAGACACAGGGGCGGGGTATCCGGCCGCGAGGTTGTAAAGGGCTATACCCTCCTGGTGGACTGCTTTATAAAGGCGCTTTTTGAAAAGATGGAGGGGGAAATTAAGGGGCAAGGGTCAGGGGGCAAGGGTCAGGAGTCTGCTGTTGTTGCCATGGGCGGGTACGGAAGGAGCGAACTCAACATACGCTCCGACATTGATCTGATGCTCCTTTATGCAGGCAGACTTAATCCTTACATAGAAAGACTTACAGAGAAGATATTATACATCCTGTGGGACACAGGCCTTGATGTGGGATTCAGCACAAGGTCTATAAAGGAGAGCATTGCCCTTGCAAAGGATGACCTGAAGACCAAGACAGCCATGCTGGATGCCAGATTTATTGCCGGAGCAAAGGCTGTCTTTGACGAGATTATGGAAAGGTCCAGGAAAGAGGTTTTCAGGGAAAAGGATGTGGAAGTGTTTATAAAGGAAAAACTTGAGGAGACCCGTGCAAGGCATACAAAGTATGGCGGTTCCGTATATATACTTGAGCCCAATGTAAAGGAAGGGGAAGGGGGCTTAAGGGACATTCATACAGCCATATGGCTCGCAAAGGCAAAGCATGGTATTGAAGGGATAGATATGTTAGCTGAAAGAGGTTTTCTGTTCCATCATGCAGCAGATAGGCTTAAAGCATCCATAGATTTCCTCTGGAAGGTAAGAAACGAGCTCCATTTTGAGAGCAAGAAAAAGACAGACCAGCTTACCTTTGACCATCAGGAAAGGATGGCAAAACTATTCGGCTTCGAGAATACTAAAGAATCCATTGCAGTAGAAAAGTTTATGCAGGAGTATTACCGCCACGCATCGAACATCAGCTATTTTTCTTCCCTGATAGTTAGGAGATGCATCCACGGTCCGGCGCTGTCATCACCGTCATACTGTGCCGCAGAGAAGGATATTGACAGGGATTTTAAGATATGCGACGGCGCATTGACGCTGGCAAACGGGAAGGTATTTGAAGAATCCTCTGTTGCAATGATGAGGGCATTTGAATATTGCAGCAGGTTCAATGTGGCTATGGATAATTTTACAAGGGAGCGGATTATAAAAAACCGTTCCAGGATTGATGATAGTTTCGCAACCTCAAAGGATGCCGCCGCATCGTTCCTGAATATTCTGGGAAGCGCAAGGGCATTTGAGTCCCTGCAGGAGATGCACAGGCTGCGATTTCTGGAAAGGTGTATACCCGAATTTGGCGACATAACATGCAGGGTCCAGCACGACATGTACCATGTATATACAGTGGATATCCATTCTTTGTTTGCTGTGAGGGAACTGGAAAAACTCCGCAGCGCAGAGTACAAGAGGGAATTTTTTCTGCTTACAACAATTTTTGAGGAGGTAAGGAGGCCTGAATTCCTTGTGCTGGGCGTGCTGCTCCACGACATTGGGAAGTCCTTTGGCAAGGGGCATGCAGAAAAGGGCGCTGAACTTGTTCCGCGGATATGCGGAAGGCTGGGGCTTACAGAAGAGGATACAGCAACCGTGAAGTTTCTTGTCAAAAACCACCTTATCCTTGCAGATATTGCCCAGTACAGGGACCTCCACGACGAAAAACTCGTCATAGAGTTTGCAAAGGCAGTTGGTGATATGGAAAGGCTTAATCTCCTATATCTCCTCACCTTTGCTGATGTAAGGGCTGTTGGTCCAGAGGTATGGACCCAGTGGAAAGGGGCTCTTTTTCAGGAGCTTTATTTTAAGGCGCTGACGGTTCTGGAAAGGGGCACATTTGAGATAGAGGAGGCAAGGGAAAAGCTTCCGAAGATTATGAGGGATGTTGCAAAAATAGTGGAGGGAGAAGTCCAGACTGGAATAGTGGAGGATTATTTTCAACTTCTTCCCCATCGGTACTTCTTTTCAAATGCTATGGAGGTAATTGCCGAGCATTTGAAGATCGTCCAGCAGCTTAAGGATAAGCCGTATATAATGCGGGTAAAGCAGAGTATGGAAAGGCATTATACGGAAGTTATTGTATGCACCCTTGACACGCACGGCCTTTTTTCAAAGATTACCGGCGTTATGGCAGCCAACAGCATAAATATCCTCGGCGCGCAGATAAATACCCTCAAAAACGGTATCGCACTGGATATCCTGCAGGTAAACAGCAGTATGGGCGACATAATCACAGATGAGCGGAAGTGGGCGAATGTAGAAAAGGACCTTGCGGATGTGCTGGCAGGGAAGGTCCCTGTGGAGAGGCTTGTGGCGCGCCGCGGCCCGTCCATACTTGACAAAAAGGCTAAGCCCAGGGTGCACACGCGGGTGGATGTGGATAATGAAGTATCGGATGCCTTTACAGTTATTGACATCCACACGCAGGACAGGATAGGCCTTTTATATACTATAACCAGCACCCTTTCAAGGCTTGGACTTTACATCCATATTGCAAAGATAGCCACAAAAGGGGATGAGGCAGCAGACATATTCTATGTAAAGGACATATTTGGCCAAAAGATATATTTCAATGAAAGGCTTAAGGAGATAAGGTCTGCCATATTCCAAGCACTGGGTGAGAAACAACCCAAGGAAGAAGAGTAAAAGATTGACACTAATTCCACATGCCGAACTTTATCTTCTGCATACATAACCACCAGCCTGTGGGTAATTTTGACCATGTGATAGAGGAGAGCTATCAGAAGGCATATCTTCCGTTCCTTAATGCGGTTTCAAAATATCCATCCATAAAACTCTCATTCCATATTACCGGCTATCTCCTGGACTGGCTTCTGGAGAACCACCGGGAATATATTGAGATGCTCCATAAAATGGTAAAAAAGGGGCAGGTGGAGATGATGGGCGGCGGTTATTATGAGCCCATCCTTGCTGTCATACCGCCTGAGGATAGGTTTGGCCAGATAAGGATGATGTCAGAAAGGATGGAGGAGATTTTCGGCAAGAGGCCCAGAGGAATGTGGCTTGCTGAACGTATATGGGAGCCACATCTGCCTGTTTATCTGAGAGAGGCAGGTATGGAATATGTGGTGGTGGACGACTACCACTTTGTAAAGGCAGGGCTCAGGAAAGAGGAATTGACAGGCTATTATATAACAGAGGATATAGGGCATAGTTTAAAGGTGTTTCCGGGCAGTGAAAGGCTCAGATACATAGTTCCCTTTGAATTAGTTGATAAGTTCATGGAGAACTTAAGATGGGTTGAGACCCTGGG
>Ga0209343_10011333_pt1 | contig 10037 bp, 3 predicted proteins | sample RifCSPlowO2_02_FD_184026 | JGI IMG/M metagenome (GOLD analysis project Ga0209343, IMG submission 184026) | Groundwater microbial communities from Rifle, Colorado - Rifle CSP2_plank lowO2_0.2 (SPAdes) (version 2) | ecosystem: Environmental > Aquatic > Deep subsurface > Groundwater | place: Rifle...
CGGGCACCTGCGCATCAGCCTCGACACCGAGCAATTCCAGCAGCCGATGACCATCAGCCTGCAAAGCATGGGCCTGCTCAGCCTGATTCTGCTGGCCTTGACCATGTCGCTGTCGCTGCGCCTGGGCCGGCATATTTCCACCCCGCTGCTGCAATTACGCGTGTGGCTGCGCGACCCCGATGACCCCGCTCCCGGCGCTGGCCGTCAGGACGAAATCGGTGATCTGGCGCGTCAGCTGCAAGCGCGCCTGGTGCCGATCAAGATCGAAACCCAGTCCACGCCGGCCTATCGCGACCGCGACGACGAGGAAGACGAACACGAAATCAGCTTCGACGACCACGAAGATGAGCACGAAGAGTTTGCCGTACGCGACCTGCACGACCCGCAATTCGACAGCCGCGAGCAGGATCGCGACGACTTCAGTGCCGCGCCGCTGGATGACGAAGAAGACGACCCGTTTGCCGACCTGCGCGACCACAGTAGCGCCGCCGCCCCCTTGCCGCCGCTAGCCAAGACGCCGCGCCCAAGCGCCGTATTGGCCATGCAACTGGGTGCCCAGGAGCAATTGCGCCGCCTGCCGCGCTCACGTCTGATGGACCTGCTGCAACGCTACCGTGACTGCCTGGACCAGGCCGCCAGCCTGTATCAGGGCCAGCTGCACACCCTCAGCGACGGCAGCAGCCTGATGCTGTTTCACCAGCGCGACAGCGGTGATGATTACCTGACCCATGCGATCTGCTGCGGTGAGCTGATGCGCGCCCTCGGCCACGCCCTGCAAATCCAGGTAGCCGACAGCGGCATCACCCTGCAACTGCAGTTCGGCCTGACCCTCGGCAACGGCCTGGAAGACCTCAGCCAGGGCGAGCTGTTGCTCAGCGACAGCGCCCAGGATGCCCTGGCCCTGTCCCAGCACAGCCGCAACCTGCTGCTGGTGGCGCGGGAAATTGGTGACGATGCACTGCTGCGCCAGCGCGTTCGGATCCGCTCCATCGCCAGCCCGGAAGGGGCCAGCTGCGTGGAGCGGCTGCTTGATCCTTACCCGGCCCTGCTGGAGCGCCAGCTGGCGCGCATGCACGACGCCAGCTCCCACGCCTGAGCCGTCCTTAGAAGCGAAACACTTCCACCGCCCCCTGGGCCGGCGCCACGGGCGGTGCCGGTGGCAACGGGGTGGTTTTACGCGCTGGAGCCACGCGTTTGTTGGCCGGATTGGCTGCCGCGGGCACCTTCAAGGCCGTCACCGCCGCCGTCGCCAATTGCTCGGCCAACTGCTGCAATAACCGACTTTGCGCCTGCACCTGACTGGCCAGGCTACCCTGGTGCGCCTGCTCCAGCTGCAACAAACGACTGCCCTGCAACTGCCCAGCCTTGTCCAGCAGGCGCCACTGCGCGTGTAACACCGCCGGCATCTGCGGCCCGGAATCCAGACGACTGATGCTGACCTGTACCTGCAAGTCAGCGTTCACCCCAGGCCCAGCCGGGGCCAGGAGGATATTCGGCGTTTTCAGACGCCCAGCCAGCTGGCGCAACAACAACTGCTCGACATCCGCATTCAGGCTGCCGGCCCATTGCGCCTCACTGGCCACACTGAGGCTGCCATCGGCCTGACGCTGCAACAGCTCGCCGCGCTGCAGGTAGTCGGCCAGGGTCAGCGGCCCCAGCAGCACCAGCGCGCCGTCAGTGGCCGTCGGCACCTGTGGCTGACCGCCATCCAGCTGATACAGCGCCACCGGCGGGTGCACACTGCAACCAGCCATGGCCAGCACCAGGGTCATCAACAGCAAAGTCCAGCTACGCAACATCATCGGCCTCACACGCCCCAAAACAGCGGCCTATCATCCGTCAATCCGTGACCTGGCTCCAGCCCTGAACTTTTTCCACACGTGACAGTTACACTCGCTGCGTCGCCCGGCGGCCGAGTGCTGCAGCGCCAGCAACGGGTGATACCCACAACCTGAACAGGGAGGTCAGCCGCATGCAGTGGCTCGCACAGGACGTCGAACAGCTAATTAACCTCAGCCAGGCCCCGGACAATCCTTATTGCCCCGATGTGCTAGTGGTTGGCTCCGGCTATGGCGGGGCAGTCGCAGCCCTGCGTTTTGCCGAACATGGCCAGAGAGTGGCCTTGCTGGAGCGCGGCAACGAATACCTGGCCGGCGAGTTTCCCAGCGACCTCAGCCAGACCGGCGGTTTTATCCGCGCCGAGCTGCACGCCAACCAAGGCGCCAATGCCGTCGGCAATGAAGACGCCCTGTTCGATTTCCGCCTCGGCCAGCGCGCCTCGGCCCTGGTCGGCAACGGCCTGGGCGGCGGCAGTCTGATCAACGCTGCCGTGGCCCTACGCCCTGACCCACGGGTATTCGCCCATAGCCCCTGGCCCGAGGCCATCCGCCAGGCCGATCTGGACGAAGACTTCCAGCGCGCCGGCGCCGGCCTGCAGGTGCAGGCACCGGCTACCCAGGCCGCCAGCAGCACGTGCGTGCCGCAACGCACTGCCAAGTACCAGCGCCTGCAGCAAATCGGCCGCGCCGCCGCCAGCGCCAGTGCCAACCCGCTATTAAGTGTCAGCTGCGAAGACGTGCCGCTGGCCATCGAGTTCAGCGACCAGCCATCCCAGGCCCAAGGCCCGCGCGCCGCCTGCGTAGGCTGCGGCAACTGCGTATCCGGCTGTAACCACCAGGCCAAGCTGAGCCTGGACAAGACCTACCTGCCGCGCGCCTGCCAGGCCGGCGCACGGCTGTTCACCCGCGTCAGCGTGCTGTCCGTCGAGCACGTGCCCAGCGACGTCCACCACCCCTGGCGTGTGCATTGCGTGCGCACCAGCGAGCGCGCGCAGTGGGGCGCCCTGCAGCGCAACGGGGCCGCCGAGATCGAGCACTACGGCTTCAGCATCCGCACCGCGCGGGTGATCCTCAGCGCCGGCACCTTCGGCTCCAGCGAAATCCTCCTGCGCTCCCAACGCCAGGGCCTGGATGTGGCCAGCGCCTGGCTTGGCCAGGGGATTTCCGCCAACGGCGACGACCTCTGCGCCGCCTACGCCCTGCCCGACGTGGCCGACGGCATCGGCCGCAGCAACGTAGCGGGCGCCGCCAACAGCAGCGGGCCGACTATCAGCGCGGTGATCCGCTTCCACGATCATGCCGACCACCGCCGCAGCACCATCATCGAAGACGGCGGCATTCCGGGCCTGCTCGCACCATTGGCCAACGAACTGCTCAGCACCCTTGGCGTGCTGCCGCAACTCAACCGCTTCGGTCTGCGCAGCCGCCCAGGCCACGACCCGCTGGCAGTCGACCCGCAGCTGATCCAGCGCAGCCTGGCCCTGCTCGGCATGGGCCACGACTCGGCTGCCGGCCAGGCCACCCTCAACGACCCCGGCGCACGCCTGAACTGGAGCTGGCCGGCCCAGGCCGCCGACCCGGCGCCGCAGTTGCATCGCCAGCGCATGGCCTGCATCCAGCAGCTCGGCGGCGAGTTTCTGCCCAACCCGGCCTCCGGCGTCCTGCCCGACGACATCGCCCAGGTGCTCAGCGGCCCCGCGCCAGAAGCCGGCTGGGTCACCGTGCACCCGCTGGGTGGCTGCCGGATGGCCGATGGGGTGCAGGACGGCGTGGTCAATGAGCGCGGCCAGGTGTTTCGTCAGGACGGCAACGTGCACGCCAGCCTGCAGGTGCTGGACGGCTCGATCATCCCCAGTTCCCTAGGGGTCAACCCGCTGCTGACCATCACCGCCCTGGCCGAACGCGCCTGCCGCCTGACCCTGGCCGAATTGCCCGCAAGCCGCCCCAGCGTAGTCAGCCTGCCGGCCTACCCGCAGGTGCCGCCGCCGTTCGAACGCGCCCAGCCGGTCAGTAGCGGCGCCGTCCTCGCCGAGGTGCTGCGCGGCCCACTGACCTGGCAGGAGCACCCCGGCAGCGCCGCCCAGCAACGGGACGGTGCGCTGTTTCTGCAGATGGACGTACCAGACTGGCAACGCCTGTGGGCTAGCCCCGAGCACCGGGTGGCGGCCATTGCCTTCAGCGCCGACCAACAGTTGACCGCTTCGCGACTGGTCATCGACCGTCCCGACCAGGCCGCGCTGATCCTGGAGGTGCGCAGTGGCCACGTCGAGCTGTTCCGCGCCCTGGCCGACAGCCCCACGGCGCGCCTCAGCCGCTTTGCCCGCGCCGGTCTGACCTACCTGATCAACCGCTGGCTGCCCGACCGCCGCCGGGCCAAGCCGGCCAATGCGCCGGGCCTGTGGCACAACCTGTTGAGCGGGGCACGCCTGCTCTGGCACGCCAGCGCGGCGCGCAGCTTCGACTATCAATTGCAGCTCTGTGACGGCCAGCAGGACTACCAGCTGCGCGGCAGCAAACTGATCCAGCCAGCCGCCGAGTGGGTCGAACTGGGCCGCTGGCTGCTGGGTAAATGGCGCCACGGCGGCTGGCCGGTGCTGCCGCGCCGCAGCGTGTGGGCGCAACTGACCGAGCTGGACATTCAGCTGTACCGCCAGGGTGAACCCCAGCCCTTGGCCAGCGGCCGCCTGGCCATGGACATCCCCGAGATGGTGCGGCGCATCGCCCCGCAACTGCGGGACGGCACCGACACCTTCAACGCCCTGGCGGCCATGGCCAGCTACCCGCTGCTGATCGCCCGCTACCTGATCAGCAGCCGGATGCTCGACTTCCGCCTGCCGGACTACCGTAACGACCTGCCCGCCACAGACCCAGCCCTGGCCGCCGACACCGGCGTGTTCGAGTTGCAGCAGAATTTTTATCCGTCCCTGCCGCTGGCCGACGGCCGGCAGATCGCCCCGCAACCACCGGTGTGCTTACAGGTGCCACTGCATGCCGAGCAGCCGGCCGGCGAGCAGATCCGCGTCGGCCTGGTGCGCTATGCCCAGACCCAGGTCGAGTCCCAGGTGATCGATGGCCAACGCCGCTACAAGTCGATCATGCTGCTCAACGGCTTTGCCCAGAACACCCTGCCCTTTGTCGCAGAAGAGCTCGGCCCGCGCAGCCTGGCGGCCATGCTCTACGCCCAGGGCTGGGACGTGTGGCTGCTGGAATATCGGGTAAGCCCATGGCTGCGCGCCTCGGCGCAGTTCTCCAGCATGGACGATATCGCCGCCGGGGAAATCCCTGCCGCCATCGAGCATATCCTCGGCCAGTTGCAGACCGAACAGGGTGAACAACCGGCCCTGCCAGGCAGTCTGTTCTGCTTCAGCCACTGCGTCGGCTCGGCCTCCTTGGGCATGTCCCTGCTCGGCGGCCATCTGACCCATGCCAATGGCCGCGCCAAGCTGGACGGCGTGCTGTTCTCGCAGTTCCAGCCGTTCGTAATCGGCTCCAGCACCGCGCAAATGCGCCTGCAAGTGGCCGCGCTGCTGGTCAACGGCCTGAACCGCGAGCTGCTGGAGTTCTCCGCCGGCACGGTGCAGGCCGATGCCCTGCATGCGCTGATGGACCGCCTGTTCGCCAGCTTCGACTACAGCGCCGCCGAGCGCTGCCCCGGCGAGCAGGATCTGCGCCATGAGCACCCCGACAGCACCTCGTGCAAACGCATGGCCGGCGCCCTCAGCCGCCTGTTCCGCCACGACCAGTTGCTGCCAGTGACCCACGCCAAGCTCGACCAGTACTTCGGCCGCACCAACCTCGGCGTGTTTATGCACGGGGCCAAGTGCGTGGAGTACGAGCGCCTGGTGAATGCCAACGGGCAGAACGTCTACACCAGCGAAGACAACCTGCGCCGCTACCTGCCGATGCCGCTGATGCTCCTGCACGGCGCCGACAACGTGCTGTTTGACGCCGAATCCTGCAGCGAAAGCTGGCGCCAGCTGAGTCGCGGCTTCAGCCAGGAGCGCCTGGATCAGGGCCACGACCACCAGTTGATCGCCGCCGAACACGCGCACTTCGACTGCACCATTGGCAAGCGCGCGCCGGAAGTGATCTTTAGCGAGGTGGTCGGCTTCTTCAACACCGCCTACGTCAGCCGCACCAGCAGCCAGGCCACACCCAACCGGCTACGCGCCCGCTTGCCGCGCACCGGGCCGATTGTCGGCTGGCGTCGCCAGGTCGGCGACCACACCCTGCTGCGCGTGTGGATCGAGGTCGACAACACCCAGAGCGGCGAAGCCGTGGCCGCCATGACCCTGGTCTGTGCCGGCCCGCAGCGCCGCGTGCAGGCCTGGCCATTGCGCCAGCAAGCGCTGGATGCTGCCTTGGGCAGCAAGGCCGCGCCCGCCGCCGATGCCGGCATCAGCTATGCGCTGGCCGATATCGAGGTGCCCAATGCCTGGCTCGGCAGTCTGAGCATCGCCATGGTCAGCCTGCACCGCTACGCCGCCAACAGCGCCGCAGATGAACGCTGCGCGCATAACTGGCCCAGCGACTGGGGCCAGCCGCTGAGCGTCCGCGAGGCCCTGGCCAGTGGCGGTCGCACCCCGGCGCGCAGCGCTACGCCGGCCAGTGCCTGCCCGCTGCCAAGCGCCAGTGCACGTGCCGAAGCCGCCTCCGCGCAGATCAACGCACTGCCCACCGCGCCCATCGATAAGCGCATCGAACCCCTGCCCCTGGCGCTCAACCTGGCGGACGCCCAGGCCCTGCTGCATCCGCTAGCAATCACCCTGCAACAGGGGCGCCAACTGGCCAGTAGCGCCCAGCCCGCCACCCTGTCGCGGCAACGGCGCAGCCTGCGCTGGATGCGCGAATGCGTGGTGCGCCTGCGCGCCGAGCAATGGCAGCCGGGGCCGAGCTTCAGCTTTCTCGCTGCCAGTTGCCGGCACCCAGGGCTGACCGAACTGGAAGCCCAGCGCAGCGACGCCAGCTTGGCCGCCTTGGCCCTGCGCCAGCGCCACCAACCGGCCGCCCTGATGCTGATGCTCGGCGACCAAATCTACGCCGACGCCCGCGCCGGCCTGCTCGACAGCAGCTCCTCACTGGAGCGCCTGCTGCCGCGCTACCGCGAGGCCTTCGGCTCGCCGGCCTTCGCCGCCCTGGCGCGGAGCACGCCGCTGCACATGCTGATGGACGACCACGAACTGGTCGACAACTGGAGCCGTGACCTGCTGCTGCGCGGCCCCGCCGAGCGCGAGCTGACCACCAATGCCCTGGCCGCCTATCAGGTGTTCCAGCGCGCCCACGGCCCCAACGCCCTGGCTGCTGACGGCCACGACGCTTGCTTCAGCCTTGGCGCCGCCGGTTTCTACTCCCTCAATACGCGTATCCAGCGCAAGCGTGCACCGCAAAGACGCCTGCTCACGGACAGTCAGTGGCAACAACTGGAGGACTGGTTGCTGGCCGAACAGACCCGCGGCCGCCAGCCCAAGTTCATTCTCAGTGGCTCGGTGCTGGCGCCGGGCCTGCGCGAGTACGCGGGCCAGCCGGCCCCGCGCGAAGCCGACAGCTGGCAACTGAGCGCGGACGAGCGCGCGCGCCTGCTGCGCTTTATCCGCGATCGCGGGATCAGCAACGTGGTGTTTGTCTCGGGCGACTATCACTGCTGCGCCGCCGCCACCATCCGCTTCCCCGGCAGCGACGTGCAGGCCTACGCCCTGGTGGCGCCGCCGCTGCACGCACCGCTGCGCTTCGCCAACGTCGCGACCAGCAGTGTATTGACCGATGAAGTGATCGACCTCGGCAGCGGTACTGCCGAGATCGCGGCCCAAGCCTGGGAAGGCGATGGCTGGCTGGAGTGCCAGCTGCAACCCGAAGACGACGGCTATCGGCTACGCGCCCTGTTCCGCTGCCTGCCGCTGGACAGCCAGCAGGTGCAGGAGCATCACTGCGACTGGCGGCTGCGCTAGGCGCTGGCAGACGGATGCTGGCGCACGAAGGCGCTCAGCTGCGCCTCGGGCAGTGGCTTGGCGTACAGGTAGCCCTGGGCTTCCAGGCAGCCCAGTTGTAGCAAGGCCTCGGCGCTGGCTTGGTCCTCCACGCCTTCGGCAATGGTGCTCAGGCCGAGGGAGTGGGCCATCTGCACAATGGCGGTGACGATGGCACGACTGTCGGTACTGCTGGTCAGGTCGCGGACGAAGGACTGGTCGATCTTCAGCTTGTCCACCGCCAGGTTGCGCAGGTAGGCGAGGCTGGAGTAGCCGGTGCCGAAGTCGTCAATCGACAGCTTCACGCCCATCGCCTTTAGGCGCTTGAGGGTGGCCTGGGCCTGCTCGGGGTTGTCGATCAGGCTTGATTCGGTGATCTCCAGCTCCAGCATGGCCGCCGGCAAACCGCTGCTGGCCAGGGCCTGGAGCACCTGCTGTTCGATATTGCCGTACTGCAGCTGGATCGCCGAGACGTTGACCGCCACCTGCGGCACCCGCACCCCGGCCCGTTGCCAGGCCATCGCTTGCTGGCACGCCTGCTGAATCACCCACTCGCCGATCGGCACAATCAGCCGGCTTTCTTCCGCCGCTGGAATAAAACGCAGCGGCGGCACCAGGCCCCATTGCGGGTGTTGCCAGCGAATCAGGGCCTCGACGCCGATCAGGGCGCCGCTGTGCAGGTCCACTTGCGGCTGGTAATGCAGCAGCAGTTGCCCGGCGGCCACGGCCTGGCGCAGGTCGTTAAGCAGGTTAAGGCGCTCCAGGGCCTCCTCGTTCATGCTGCTGTCAAAGTAGCGCCAGGTCTGCCGGCCGTCCTGCTTGGCCTTGTACATGGCGGTTTCGGCATTGCGCAGCAGGGTCTCGAAGGCACTGCCATCGCCAGGCGCCACCGCCAGGCCAAGGGACAACGAGGTACTGATGCTGCGCCCCAGTACGGCCAGCGGCTGGCGCAGATGACGCATGATCTTGTCGGCAATCGCCGCCGCATCTTCGGGGCTGTCCAGGTCCGGCAGGAGGATGACGAACTCGTCGCCACCCGGCCGGCACAGGGTGTCGCTGTCGCGGATCAGGCCGCGCAGGACCTCCGCCAGCGCCCGCAACAGGGCATCGCCATAGGAATGGCCGAGGGAATCGTTGAAGGTCTTGAAGCCGTCGACGTCCATGTACAACAGGGCCACATGCTGCTGGCTGCGCACGCAGGCGGTCAGTGCCTGGTCGGTACGGTCACGCAGCAGATCGAGGTTGGGCAGGCCGGTGAGGTTGTCGTAAAACGCCAACACTTCGATTTTCTGTTCCGCCGCCTCCCGCCCACGGATCTCCCTAGCCAGCCGCCAGTAGGGTTCACGCACGCTGGAAATAAACACCACGCGGTACAGCAGCAGGTAGGCCAGCGCTTTGTACAGATGGCCAAGCAGGCTGTAGATATCGTGCACATTGCTGTACGCGGTAAAGCACAGCTCGGACAGGATCGATACCGCCACAGCCAGGAACAGGCCATGGGCGTCATAGTTCGTGGCATGCGCGCGGTCCCGCCAGAACCGCCAGGCGGCGACGCACAGCAAGGCAATCACCAACCACTCGATCTGGATCTTCAGCGGCGTCAGGCCCTGCCCTTCGATAAAGGTCGGCGCAAATGCGTTGGGATGCAGCAGCTGCAGATAAAACATCGTCGCGACCAACGCCAGCGCCGCCGTCAGCCAGTACCAGCGCAACCCCGGATTTTCCAAGGGTTGCCACGCGCGCAACGACACTCCCAGCAGGCACAAGGCGGCCGTCAGCCGCGCCGCCAGCCAGAAGTCGATGGCTTTTTCCGCGCTGGCCGGAGTGATGAAATCCGGCATGCCGCGGTAGGACAGCAGGTGGCCGATATCGAGCAAGCCTACGGCGAGAAAACCACAGGCCAGCAACACCAGATTGCCGGCGCTGTCGCGGCGGTAGCTGTGCCAGGTCACGCTGAACAACAGCAGCGCCACGACCATGGCAAACAATTCGGTGATGCTGTGCAGCCAGGTGGGGAACAAGCTGCTGCTCTGCTTCAGCTGCACCGACTCGGGCAGCCCCCAAATCGCCAGCAGCAGCGCGCCCAGCGCCAGCAGCAGGGGCAAGAAGAGCTTGTCCCAGCGACCGGTACGACGGTACAGGGGAGCGGTGCTGCTGTGGTGATCGTCCATGACGCCTCAACCCTTGAGCGAAGAAAAGCGCGCCCGGCACCAGCGCCGGGCCCTGCAATTAGCAG
>Ga0209343_10011340_pt1 | contig 10034 bp, 10 predicted proteins | sample RifCSPlowO2_02_FD_184026 | JGI IMG/M metagenome (GOLD analysis project Ga0209343, IMG submission 184026) | Groundwater microbial communities from Rifle, Colorado - Rifle CSP2_plank lowO2_0.2 (SPAdes) (version 2) | ecosystem: Environmental > Aquatic > Deep subsurface > Groundwater | place...
GAAGGGAAACGGTTATGAGCAGTGGCTCCGCTGGTTTAGACAGAAAAAGTGCCTTCGTTAAGTGGTGAACTGCGGTGCAAGAGTTTTCCACGGCGGCGCGCATGCGGTGCCTTGCACGCACGCGGCTGCGCGCCTCGGTGGGAAACTCGACTCGGGTTGGCACGCTGGCGGAGGTCTTGGACGAGGGCAAGTCGGGTTGAAGCGAAATCGCAGAAACTGGGCCCGCAGCGCCGGCGTCACCGGTATCGGGAGAAATCGGCTTGCCAGGATGCGCCAGGATCGCGTGCGAGGGCGCGGTTGATATCTCACCCTTACCCGTTTTGCCCCGGAATCGGGCCACGCCAGTCGTGCGCTCGATCCAGCGCACAGCACACGACGCGGTGCCAAACTCGTATTTCATCCTACGCCGCCTGCTTTAAGGGTTGGGATGCGAAATACATCTCGTCCGGTGTCCGGTAGTCGAGGCTCTGATGCGGCCGGCGCGCGTTGTAGAAATTAAAGTAATCGGTGAGCGCGATTCTCACCTCCCGCGGCGTCTCGTAGGCATGGAGGTAGATGCACTCGTACTTCACGCTCCTCCAGAGCCGCTCGACGAACACATTATCGACCCAGCGGCCCTTGCCGTCCATGCTGATGCGAATCTTCTTGTTGGCGAGAGGCGCGGTGAAATCTTCGTCGGTGAACTGTGCTCCTTGGTCGGTGTTGAAGATCTCGGGAGCGCCGTAGCGCGCCAGCGCCTCCTGCAGGGCCTCCACGCAGAACTCCGTGGCCAGAGCATTGGATACCCGAAAGCTCAGCACCTTGCGGCTGTAGAGGTCCAGGATCGCCACCAGGTAGGCGAACCCCTGGGCCATCGGCAGGTAGGTGATGTCCGCGGCCCACACCTGATTGGGCCGCTCGATGGCGAGGTTCCCAAGCAGGTAGGGATAGACCTTGTGGCCCTTGCCTGGGAGGCTGGTGCGTTTCTTCCGGTAGATCGCCTCGATGCCCATCAAGCGCATGAGGCTACCCACATGGCGGCGTCCCACCTCAACACCCTCGCGTTTAAGCATGCGGGCAAGCTTGCGCGCCCCGAGGAAGGGATGCGCGAGGTGCAGCTCGTCGATGCGGCGCATCAGCGCCAGATCCGCAGACGACACCGGCTGGGGCCGGTAGTACAGGCTCGATCGACAAAGCCCCAGCAGTTCGCACTGGCGGATGATCGTCACCTCGCCCTCCCGCTCGATCAGCGTTTGGCGCTCGGCAGGCCGAAGCGGCCGAGCGCTCCTGACAAAAAATCACGCTCCATGGTGAGCTCCCCCACCTTGGCGCGCAGATCACGGATGTGGCGCTCGGCATCCTCCAACGCCGGGCTGCCGTTCTCGAACACTTCGCTCAAGTGCTCAAGGGCCAGCTTGCGCCAAGCGGCGATCTGGGTGGCGTGTACGCCGTGGCGCGAGGCCAGCTCGGCCAGCGTCGCCTCCCCGCGTAATGCTTCCAGCGCAATCCGGGCCTTGAACTTCGGTGAGTGGTTCCTGCGCGAACGTTTCATGGTTTCTACTCCTCTTCATTGGCATTATCGCCGTTACGATGGAGCAGTTCATCCACTTAACGAAGCCCAAAATTCTGTCCAAAAAAGCGAGGCCACCTCTTTTGGCATTTAACCACCCGTTCGAGATCGACGCTTGTCAGCGGCACCGCGTGCCGGGGTGCGCGGCCCAACGGGAACGTTATGTCTTTCCATAGTGAGTCTCAACCGTGACCGAACAGCAAGCAGTCACCGTACCTAGCCCCGTAGAGTTTTTTCTCAATGTCCCTCTCTACGAGATCTTCCCCTACGACGGGGACTCTGCGCCGCTGGTTTGGAACGTCGAATACTTCGAAGGAACTCTCGACTCCTACTGTCATGAGTGTGGCGCACATAGCATCTTCGACAGGACGCCGAAGGATAAGCACTACGATTTAAAGAAGTCCACTTACGACCATGTCTTTGCGGTGGAGTTGACGTGTACGCGCAACCGCAAACACACATTGTTCTTTCTATTCAAGGCATGGAAGAAAACAGTGCAGAAGGTTGGCCAATACCCATCAATCGCTGACCTTAACCTATTTGACGTCAAAACATATTCCGCAGTCCTACCGAAAGAGCAGTTCCGAGAATTCACTCGTGCAATTGGTTTGTCCGCTCATGGCATCGGCGTTGGCTCATTCGTTTACCTGAGACGAATTTTTGAGTCCCTAATCGCGGAAGCATATGCCTTGGAGCGTGCGGCAGAAAACTGGGATGAGGCTCAATATCAACAGAGCCGAATGTCGGAAAAGATTGAAATACTGAAAGCGCGTTTGCCAGATTTTCTCGTTCACAATCGAGGTTTGTACGGAATCCTCAGCAAAGGCATCCACGAACTCACAGAGAATGAGTGTTTGAAGGCTTTCCCCATCGTCAAAGTCGGTATCGAAATCATTCTAGACGCCAAACTGGAACAGCTTCAAAGAACCAGGAAGCAACGTGAGGCAGAAAAAGCAATTCAAGCACTCGCCTCATCTGTTTCAAATAATGGAAGTCAGACATAACACGGCAGTCACCCGGGCGCTGCGCGATAGAAGCGCGCAGCGCCGGTTACTTCCACGTGTGTGCCGGGCATGGCACGGAACTAACGGGGAGCAAGTCCTCGAACCAGGTAAAGGAGGAGCCGAAGGTTAGGAGAAGGGCAAGCCGCGCACTTCAGTCAACCATTTCGCGCACCTGCGGTTGGGCGCGGACGTTCGATCAAGAGATGAAAGAGATCAATCCATCGGCGGCGTTCTTCGTCAAACTGGGCTCCGGTGGTCACTGGGAAGCCGACTGCCTACAAAAGGATCACACTCTTCGGCTCGGCTTCGACGAGACCGATCACGCCGCCTGCATGAGAGGCGACTGGCAGAAAATCAGAAATGATCTTCTGGGAGAGGGCCGCGCGAAGGGAAAGGCGACGGAAATAGCGAACGAGATTCGGTACTTCTACGAGGCAGACGAAAACACCCTGTGGGTGACATTCTTCGGCAATCGGATGTGGTGGGCGTTTGCGAGAAGAGAGGTCACTCGACTTCCCGACGGCAGCAAGACAAGGAGTGTCATCGCCAAATGGCGGAGTACTGACCTTCAAGGAAACAGCCTTTCGCTGGAGAAGATCAGCGGACGATTTCTTCAGGTTCGTCGATTCCAAGGGACCATATGCTCCGTCGATCTCGAATACGCCAAGAACAAGATCAACGGCAAGAAGCCTGCAGTGGTGGGGGAGGCGGAGGCCGCGATGCGCGACCTTGAAACCCGGCTTGTTCCTCTGATTCGAGCCTTGTCGTGGAAGGACTTCGAGCTTCTTGTTGACCTTATCTTCTCGAACGCTGGTTGGCAAAGAATCAGCGTTCTGGGCAAGACTGAGAAGACACTCGACATCGACCTTCGAGCACCGGTCACGGGCGAACGGGTCATGGTTCAGGTCAAGTCCGCATCCGACAAGCAAGAGTACTCCCGCTATCATGAAGAGTTCTTGCAAGCAAAGGACTTCTCTCGACTGTTCTACGTCGTCCATTCGCCATCCCCCGACCTGGCTGACGTTCCCGCGCTTCCGAACTCGACAATCATCTACGCACCTTCGCTGGCGCAAATGGTTGTCAACGCGGGGCTGTCAAGGTGGCTGATAGAGAAGAACACATGATCATCGAACAAACGCATGGAGCACTACGGCGTGCCCGCGGCGGGCACGCCGAGGCTCATGCGTGACGTGAGGCCTCAAGGAACAATCACGCGACAATGGGCTCCACGTTAGGCGTCACGCACATGAGTGAGAAGCAAGCGATCGAGCGGGGAACCGCTGAGGGCTTCCTCGTTCTCTACAACCAGCTCCTTGGCACAGACTTCAGGATCGTGGAGATGGGAGACGCGCCCGATGCTCGCTGCGCGGACTCACACGGGAACGCGCTGAATCTCGAAATCACTACGACGGAAGATCGTCCGGGGGACATCAAAGCTCTTCTGGGTCGGTCCAATAGTCGGAGCGTAGAGGCCCTTCGGGCTCACGTTGATCGCGTCGCGCGAGGCGAGGAACGTCCTCAGTTCAGCAGCCTTTCTGACGAGGTGAGCGACCACCTTGTCAAGAGGCTCAAAAGCAAGATGAAGAACGACTACGGATCGAACGCAGCCCTTGTCGTTCGAGATTCATCGGGTGTCGACTGGGACTGGGACGAGGTAAATCCAGCCATCCGTAGCCGAGTCGATTTAACGAAAAACCCGTTCGGTCGAGGAATCTGGTTGCTGTCCCGCGTCAAGGACCGCTTGTTTCAGATCGCATGAACCGGTGGTCAGCCCCGTGATGACCCCCAAATTCGAGAGGGACGCATCGCCAGCAACGCTCCGCTTGCCGGCTCACGCTCCTCAATTGGAGCGTTGAGGCTGTAGAAAAACCCTCACCGAGAATTTTTGGAAAACTTCGACAAAACGAGACCGCTCAGAACACCCTGTACCGAACGATCGCATGACTCGGAGGGCCACCCTTAGAACAAAACGCTCAGCCGTGCTGTTCTTCCGGTACTGCGGAGTCGAGCTGCTCACCCTCCATCTCGAACCACGACAATTTGCTGCGCAGGCTGACGACACTGCCGACGATGATCAGCGTTGGCGGCGCGAATTGCGCGGCAGCGGCAAGCGCGGGCAGCGTTTTCAGCGTGCCTGTCAGCACGCGCTGGTTATCAGTCGTACCCTGCTGCACAATCGCGGCCGGCGTCGTCGCGGTGAGTCCGTGTGCGATGAGCTGCTCGCAAAGTACCGGCAAGCCGAGCAGTCCCATGTAAATCACCACCGTCTGGCTCGGCCGCGCCAGCGCATTCCAATCCAGATTCATGCTGCCATCCTTCAAATGGCCGGTGACAAATACACAGGATTGCGCATGATCCCGGTGCGTCAACGGGATGCCCGCGTATGCAGCAACACCCGAAGCCGCCGTAATCCCCGGCACGACCTCGAACGGAATGCCCTGCCCCGACAGTGTTTCGATTTCCTCGCCGCCGCGACCGAAGATGAACGGGTCCCCGCCTTTCAGCCGCACCACCCGCTTGCACTGCCGCGCGAGCTGCACGAGCAAATCGCTGATCGCCTGCTGCGGCATGGTGTGCCGCCCGCAGCGCTTGCCGACGTAGATGCGTTCGGCATCCGCACGGGCCAGTTCCACAATCGCGGGTGCGACGAGGTTGTCATAGACGACGACGTCGGCCTGTTCCAGCAGCCGTGCTGCGCGCAACGTAAGCAGTTCGGGATTCCCCGGACCGGCCCCGACCAGATATACCGCTCCGCGCTGCGCCGGCGCATGCTGTGGAACACGCTTCAGGAAACCTGCTCGTGAGTTCATTATTGACGCATCTCGCACAACACGGTTGGCCGGTATCGACTCATTGCTGCCGCCTGGGAATGTAGCGCACGACGGGTGCTCATCGCTGGCCGGCGAAAATCCCGGCGGGGAAAATGGTTTTCTCCGACCTTGCAAGCGCCGCAGCGTAAGGATCGACCGCCGTCTCGAGCTCCTCGCACCACGACGGGTGGCTGTAGCTCATGTCCCTCAGAAACCACAACCCGCGCGCCGACTGGCACGCTGCCGCCAGCATGTGGATTTGCTCGCCGGCTTCGGGCCCGACGATGCAGCCGCCGAGCAGCTGTCCCGTTTCGGCATCGTGCACGACTTCGATATAGCCCTCGTAATCATGATGGGCGCGCGCCTTTCCCGAGCCACCGAGACTCGACAGCGCCACTTCGGGCTCGAATCCTGCGGCTTCGGCGAGATCTTCGGTGAGCCCGACTGCGGCGATTTCCAGCGCTGAATCGATGACCACCGGCACCTTGTGATAATTCGCGCGCATCCGGTTGCCGTTGATCGCGTTGGCTGCGGCGACCTTGGCGTCGTGCAATGCGGCGTTCGCGGTCATCGGACCCGGCTTCACGTCCCCGACCGCGTAAATGCCCGCCGCACTGGTTTCCAGGTATTCGGATACCTGCACGAATCCCTCTTCGTCCACCGCGACGCCGGCTTCGCGCAAGCCAAGCCCGTCAACACGCGGCTGCCTGCCGACCGCGACCAGGACTTTGGCGAACTTGCCGGTGTAGCCATCGCTGAGATTCACGCCGATCCCGTCGCATGCCGCCGTCCAGCTCGACACCGATGCGTTGAGGCGCACTTCGATGCCGATGCGGGCAAACTTGCGCTCCAGCATGGCGCTCGCCCGCTCCGGAATGCGCGGCCGATCGAGTAACCGGTCGCGCTGTTCCACGATGCACACACGCGAGCCGAACTGGTGCAGCAGGAATCCAAGCTCGACGCCGATTGCGCCGCCGCCGATGCACAGCACCAACTCCGGCAGCTCCGTCAGGCTCAACATGAAATCGCTCGAGTTCAGGATGCGCTCGCCGTCGGTCGGGCAGGTTTCGAGCTGCCGCGGCGTGGAACCGGTGGCAAGAATGATGCGCCCGGCCTGGATGATGTGCGGCGCCTCGGTGTGCGCCGCGCCGTGCGTGGTCGAACGCAGCGCCACGCGCTGCCCGCCGAGCAACTGTGCCTCGGCTCTAAACACCCGTACCCCGAGGCGTTTCAGCCACATCGAAAAATTGTCGCGAATGCCAGAAACGACCGCGTTCTTGTGCGCCGCCGCGGCACGAAAATCCCCGCGCACCCGGCCGACCAGCCCGCGATCCTGCAGGTTGTTCACGTCCTCGATCAGCGTCGCCAGATGCAGCAGCGTCTTCTTCGGAATGCAGCCCTGGTTCAGGCAGGTGCCGCCGGGCTGGGCTCTTTCCACCAGAGCGACCTTGGCGCCGAGATGCGCCGCGGTCAGCGCGGCCTTGTAGCCGCCCGGCCCGCTGCCGATGACGATCAGATCGAAGTTCATTGCGCTTGAGCGCTGCTCAGCAAACCGGTTCCGGCTCGCGCTTCACGGCGGCCGCGGCGGACTGCCGGGCGCCGGCTTTGATGCGCCGCGCGAACGCAACGAAGCGCTGCGCCCAGTTGTGCGCGCCGACGCTGCGCAGATGGGCGTAACAGGCAAACACGTTGTGGCACGTGATGCCGTCGCGCCGGCCGTCGATACCGAACCCGCGCAGCACTTCGTAGCCGAAGCTCACGCCGGCGCCGATGTTCTCAAGCGTTGAATAGTGGAATTCGTGGGCGGCAACTTCGCCGCCGTTACCTGCCGCGCCAAGTTGCGGCCAGGGATGGCGGTCCGTCTCGCGCAGGCGCACGTAGCCGCGGCCCGCCGGCTTGTCGTGCATCACCACGTCCGCGGGGATCACTCCCGTCATTTGCCGCGTGACGCCGTTCCAACTGATGCTGCGCGCGAGATACATGAGCCCGCCGCATTCGGCGTAGACCGGCAGCCCGCCCAGCGCCGCGCGCCGGATGTCCGCCCGCAGCGCGGCATTCGCCTCCAGTTCCTGCATCAGGCGTTCGGGGAATCCGCCGCCGATGAACAGCGCGTCGAGCGCCGGCAGCCGCGAATCGCGCAGCGTATCGACCGGCACCAGTTGCGCACCTGCTTGCCTGAGCGCTTCCAGGTCATCGGCGTAATAAAAACCGAACGCGCGGTCGCGCGCCCAGCCGATGCGCAGGTCGGCGGCCGGCGCGGATGCCGCGGCGGCGACCGCCGCAGCACTTCCACGCCTGCGCATCGGTGGCAGCCATCCCGCGATTTCAAGCACGCGGTCGAGATCCACCTGCCTCGCCACCGCAGCGCCGATCTCGCCGATTTTCGCGGAGGCTTCGGCGCTCTCGTTGCTCGGCATCAGGCCGAGATGGCGTTCGACGATTTCGATGCGGGCATCGTGATGCACCGCGCCGACCACCGGCACGTCGGTGTAGTGCTCGATCACCGCGCGCAGCTTGGCCTCGTGCCGCGCGCCGCCGAGATTGTTGAGAACCACGCCGGCAATGTTGATGTCGCGGTCGAAAGCCTGAAAGCCGAGGATCAGCGGCGCGATGCCGCGCGTCATGCCGCGCGCGTCGATCACCAGCACCACCGGCGCGCGCAGCAGCGCAGCCAGCGCCGCATTGCTGTTGCTGCCGTCGAGGTCGAGGCCATCGTAGAGCCCCTTGTTGCCCTCGATCAGCGCGAGATCTGCGTCGGCCGCGTGGCGCTCGAAATAGGCGGTGATTTCGGCGCGCTCCATCAGGTAGAAATCCAGATTGCGGCAGGTCCTGCCGGCGGCGGCCGACAACCACATCGGATCGATGTAATCCGGCCCTTTCTTGAATGGCTGCAGCGCGATACCGCGGTCGCGCAGCGCTTGGCACAAGCCGATGCTGATCGTGGTCTTGCCCGAGGACTTGTGGGCCGCCGAAATCAGCAACCGGGGATGATGGCGATTCATATTGATGATCCGCTTCAGCCGGCGTTTCTTACGCCGCTTTCGCCTCCAGCGTATCGACCAGCCGCGAGTCCAGGCTCTCCGGCAGGAATCGCAGCAGCTTGACCGCCAGCAACACGATGATCGCGGCCACCGCAACACCACCCAACGCCAGCATGATCTCGGGCGCGCTCGGCGCATACGGGTGCACCACGCCGTCGAAAAAGCTGCTCGATACCTGCATACCCGGGAACAATTGCAGCGGATACGCCTGCCCGCCGATGATCGTCACATACATCTGCGCCAATGCGCCCAGCACGACCAGCAGCGCCGCTGCGGCTATCCAGGCGCGCGATTTGTTGAGCGCCGGATGGACGAGAATCGCGAGCGGGGCAAGGCTGCCGAGCGCGACCTGCCCGACCCAGAACAGGACCGGGTACACGCCGCCTGCCAACAGGATGAATCGTTCGAAATCCTGCTGCTTCGCGACGTAGAGGTTGGTGAGATGGTGCACCGCCACAAAATACAGCGTGGCGGCGACAAACACGATCAGCAGCCGGTTCAGGCGGGCGAGCACCGCATCGCAGAGCGGCCGCCCGCTCCAGCGGTACGCCGCGATCAGCACCAGGATATAGACCGCCAGCCCATAGGAGAAGGACATGACGATGAACATCGGCGCGAGCAGCGCCGAGTCATACGCCTGGCGCGCCACCAGGAAGCCGAAAATCGAACCGGTGCCGGTGGTCAGCAGCAAGCGCCAGATGAACGCCACCAGTCCCGCCGGCCCGCTGTAGCCGTTCATGCGCCGCTCCATCAGGGTCCACAAATAGACGGCGACGATCGCGAAAAAGCCGGTGTAGAGGAACACGTTGAGCGCGAATATCGACTTGAAATTGTAGTAAGTCATGGCGACGATCAGGCGGTCGGCGCGGCCCAAATCGAGCATCAGCACCATCAGCCCGCCCGCCAGCATGGCGATCGCGAGCAAGCCCGAGAGCGGCGCGAGCGGCTTGTAGAACTTCCTGCCGAACACCGAGGCGATCGAAGCCACGTTGAGAACGCCGGAGGCAGCGACGATCAGGAACACCGCGAATACGTGCGGGATGCCCCAGACGATCTGGTTGGTCATGCCGGTGACGACATGCCCGTAATGCTCCATGTAATACGCAGCCGCAAGCCCCGCCAGCGTCACCGCGCCGAGCGCGCCAAGCAGCGCGTAGTAACCGGTGCTTTGGCCTTCGATCTCGCGGTAGGTAATAATCATGACCTAACAGCCCATTCAAAATGACTCGTCGCATCGACGCAAGCAACGTAGGATGGGTTGAGCGTAGCGCTACCCATCATGAATTCGTCGCGATAGGTAGCGGCCTTGACGGCCGCAACCCATCCTACGATAGGCGCACGTAACGCGATGGACGGCACGCTCACTCCTTCATCCTTCATTCTTCACTCTGCACTCTGCGCTCTGCACTCTTTACTTCATATCCCTTGGTAGCGCACTGCTGTATTCAACGTCAGGTCGGCGCGCACCTGGGTCGTCGTGTAAGTTGCAATGCGTTTCGAAATTTCGCTCTGCGGGTCGTTGAGGTCGCCGAAAATCATCGCGTTGCGCCCGGCCGCGGCACACGCCTCGACGCACGCGGGCGTCCGGTCGCGGTCGATGCGGTGCACGCACAACGTGCACGACTCGACG
>Ga0209343_10011344_pt1 | contig 10032 bp, 12 predicted proteins | sample RifCSPlowO2_02_FD_184026 | JGI IMG/M metagenome (GOLD analysis project Ga0209343, IMG submission 184026) | Groundwater microbial communities from Rifle, Colorado - Rifle CSP2_plank lowO2_0.2 (SPAdes) (version 2) | ecosystem: Environmental > Aquatic > Deep subsurface > Groundwater | place...
CGTCAAGAATATGCTCCCCGCCTTTGAGTTCCAACTTATCCAACACTTCACGATGCAACCTTTGATACGGCTCAAGGAGATTGAGAGTATCGTAAAGCTTGGCGTAAATATCCCAAAAAAATGAGGCGTTTTTCATGAATTTTATCGTTTTTTTAGCTATAACTTTGCGCTTTGAACTTTATACTTTTAACTTTTTTATTATACCACACCCCCGCCTATTGACAAAATTTGGGTTTTTGATAAGATGGACTCAATAATGTTCTTTGAAATATTCTACACAAACCAACAATAAAGGAGGGATGCGACATGAACCGACACAATCAAGAAGATGACTACGACCATCAAATTAAGGAGTTTAAGAAGCGGCTTGGAATTCACAACTATGCAACGATCTTCGGAAGAGATTAAAACACGGTGTGCTTGCGTCATCGAAAACAAGAGTATTGTTGCTCTTGTAGGGGCAAGCGGTAGTCCGTCGGCTGCCCATGAGATGGTTTTTGCGGAAAGCAAAGAAATTCAAAGGATAAAGCGGGCAGATGGCTTGCGGTGTTGCGCCGAGATTATCCTGCCGAGTATCGCAAGCTCGTTCCAACCCAAACCAGCCACGTCAGTAATGACAAGGCACAGACAGAAAAGGAGAAAAGTCATGCAACAAAAGAAACGAATCTTAACAGGCGACAGGCCAACAGGCCAGCTACATATAGGGCACTATGTCGGAACGCTGAAGAACCGTATTCGTCTTCAAGACGAATACGAATGTTTCTTCATCATCGCCGATCTTCAGGTGCTCACCGATCATCTCGATGACCATGCCTCTATCGAAAGCAATGTCTACAAGGTTATGTGCGACTACCTTGGCGTGGGTCTCAGGCCGGAAAATACTTTCTTTGTTCAGTCGCAAGTGCCTGAACTCGCAGAGCTAACTATGTACTTCTCGTTCCTGGTTACGCTCGCGCGTCTTCACCGCAACCCAACCGTCAAGGATGAAGCGAAAACCTATGAGGTTACGAACATGAGTTACGGATTCCTGGGTTACCCTATTTCTCAGGCCGCCGACATTTTGGCTTTCAAGGCTGATTTGATTCCTGTCGGACAGGATCAGCTGCCCCATATCGAACAGACGCGTGAGATTGTACGTTCATTCAACCGGGTATTCGGCAGAGAGGTGTTTACTCTCCCTCACCCTTTGATTGGTGAAGTGCCGATTCTCGTCGGTACTGACGGAAACAATAAGATGAGCAAGAGCCTCGATAACTTCGTCGCTTTTGCTCACTCTCCCCAAGAAATTGAACGTCGCATTCTCAATATGGTTTCCGATCGCAAGCGAGCTTACCGTAAAGATCCGGGTCATCCTGATGAGTGCTTCGCGTTCAAATACTGGTCGATATTTTCGCCCAATGACACACCTGTGGTTCGTCAAGAGTGCGAATCTGCTACCAGAGGTTGCAGGGATTGTAAGGCTCAGCTTGCCAGTAAGCTGAATGAGCACCTTGCAGAAGTTCGGGAACGAAGGCAACGGTACGTATCACAACCGGATCTCGTGTGGGATATTCTCGCTACCGGCATCAGACGTGCTCGTACGGTTGCGGCAGAAACGCTGGTAGAGGTACGGGAAGCGATGAAAATCGCCTTTCCGAAACTTCCAATTAAAGGAGGTAAATGATGCAAATCATCGATTTCTTGAAATTGGATTCTCAGCGTCTGAACACAACCATGACTGAATTGGGAATGGCAGATTTTAATAATCTGCCATTCCCAGCCATTTTAGAACGTCTGGAAATGCAGTCAGACAGAAAAACAGAGGATGACTTTCCATCCCAACTACTCTCCAAAAAGATAGACTTGTTAGCGGACATCCAACAGCTTCGGCAAGCCAAGAAGGTTGTTGACGCATTCGGTCCGACAAAAATTCCCATAGGAACTTCAGTCTGCTTCTCAACGCTTATTGGAACAAGGCCGAAAGCGTACCTTAAGCAGTATATAGAGGTAGCAAAGATTCTTTGCCGACCCTCGAATGGCTTAAGGTTCGTCGTATGGCTCGAAGACACCCTAACAACTCTGAAGTACGGCTGGGATGCTTCAGTGAAGCAACGGGCACTCGATGCATATGCTTCGTTCTTCAAAGTCGAGTTTCCGGAATGTGAGATAATTATAAGCAGTAAAACGGCTCCGGATGGAGTCCCTCAAAGCTTTGCCGAAAAGCTTGGGAATATCACCACTGAAGAGTTTATTTCCGTATTGCCATTTCATATGAGAAACACGATGTTCATTAAAACATTGGATATCGTGCACTTCGTGTGGAATTGCTACCTTGTACACCACTTCCCCGGCATCTACCTGGCAGGAGTAAACAGTAAACGGCACTTTCAGCTCTTTCGCAAAGTTTCAGATCGACAAATAACGGCTGTACTTTTGCCGTTAGGATCTGAAAACCCTGCAAACCCCTAAAGACAGCCTCTTAAGATGAAAAATCTTGAGGGGCTTTTTCTTTTTTTTAGATACTTTAAATCCAGCTTAAATCTTTTTGAAAGTAATTACTTTGAATTACAAAATTCAATAATCCCCAATAATCTGATATACTTTTGGATAGGCTTCGGCCATTACATGAAGTGCAATGTTACCGTTGATAATTGAAAACGGAGCAACTGAAGCAACAGGATCACTCATTATTTCTTCTTTTTTAATATCTAAACTTGCCCATCTTAATTATTATATGCCGTGTCAACACAATCGATTATTATTACTATTCGCTTTTTCAAAAAAATTACCTAAATTAACTTATTAATTTGGTTTATGTTAAAAAGTTTATCCAAATCATGTTCAACATTATCTACTATGACAATCTTTGATTGGGGGCATTTTTCTTTTTGAAAAAACAGAGAACTGGCATAGTTAATTTTTTCGTCTATTTTTCCGTGGAAAATAAAAACATTGGGATAATTATTACCCATTTTAATAAAAGATTTTGAATCTTGGCCGGAAAAATATTTATTCCAACTCCGTTTTTCTATTCCTCTAAATGCGAACTTATAACCTCGTTTAAGAAATTCTAAATAAAATAAGTTAAAGCCGTAGAAATTATCTATGGTGTTTTTATCTCTTAGATATTCCAGAACATCTTTTTTGTGTAAAAAAAGCAATGGGGCAAATAAAATAACACTTTTTACATCGTTCTTTAATATTTTAGCGGAAATAAGTGGATTACCGGCAAAGCTATACCCCATTGCGTACAAATTTTCGTAACTCCAATTTATTTGTTTATTATCAAAAGTTTTTATTCCTTTTTTGTTTTTTATAAACTCAATTGTTAATTCTATTGTCTTTTTGCAGTTTTCATAAGTAAAACCACCGCCGCTCAGCCAGCTCCCAAGATAATAAACACTAAAAAAGGCAACATCTTTGTTAACTTTATTAACGAAAAAATCCTCATCAATTATTTGAGGCAACCCAGGAAAGTAAGCAAAAATATTTTTGCTGTCTATCTTACCGTTCACAATACTGTCTTTAGAATAATAAAAACGCAGAGCTATTTTTTTGTAAATAAAAAGTTGTAATTCCATATTTTTTAGGTTAATAATGTTTTGCTTTTATTGCATCGACAATATTTTTTTTATTTGTATCAGAAAAGTAATTTAAATTTATCGCTTCAAGTTGTGGCTCCCTTTTTATAAGCCTGTGAAGGCGAGAGTCTCTATTAACAATCAAATTTGGCCGTTGAACAAACAAAACAATTATATCTTTCGCGTACAGTTGCGCGCATCTTTTATATTCGACTTAATTCCTGTCATACGCCATATCCTCCATTCTAATTAAAGAATTGTATTTTATAATCCTTTCTCTTGCGGGAGCACCAGCTTTAATGTAATCACTTCCAAGGCCGACTGCTAAATGCGCGATAATATCACTGTCTGTTTCGCCGCTTCGTTGAGAAATTATAGTTTTGACTCCATGGTCAACGCAGAAATTATACGCTTTTTCCAGTCCCGTAACACTCCCTGCCTGATTGACTTTTAATGTGCATGCATTAAAACAATCATTATATTTCTCTAAAAACGACACATTAGTTATCGTTAAATCGTCTGCAACAATAAGAATCTTATTTTTTAAAAGGAGGTTGAGTTTTTGCCAACCATTGATGTCATTTTCGTGAAATGGATCTTCTAAATATTTAATCTCCGGAAACTTTATGATCACATTCTGATAGTATTTCACTAGCGATTCGGTTGTAAATCTGTTCCCATTGATAAAATATTCAAAATTATTTTTTCCGCTTTCAATTAATCGCCCAAAATTATTAGCCGCAATGTCAATTGCAATGCTGCAATTTCCATCATTCCGAGCTTTGATAGATTGTCTAATTAATTCGAGAGCAAGCTCAATATCGGAAATATTAGGTGAAAATCCTCCTTCTCTTCCAACAAGAATACATTTATTGCCAAATTTATTCTCAATCAGATCTCTTAAATCCAAATATACTTCTGATGCTATTCTAATGCAATCTTTAATGCTAGATTCATTCGGAATAATCATAAACTCGCAAAAATCTAAACCATTCCCCGCGTGCTTACCCCCATTCAATATGTTAAATATAGGTTTCGGAAAACTGATTTTTCGGCCATATGTTTTTGCGATAAATTTATATAAATCAGGATGTTTAAAATTATTCCTAAGCGCCAAGTACTTCAGAAACACCATTGATAAAGCGGTTCCGGTCTGTGATTTAAATCTAGATGCAATATTGTTATCAAACAAATTCTGACTCAATTCAAAGACATTGGGATTTTCTAGCGACGCATAGTCTCCCATATCCTCAGATACTAATGCATTAATCTCATTCATGCCTATCGTAATTCCACGAGGAACACTTTCGTATACCTCCATGCCGCTAAAATTAATAACAGCCTCTTTGGTATATTCTCCAGTTGAAAGTAATATGTCTCTAAAATAGAACCTTGGTTTATTATTTGATTTCATTGTTTTGAGAAAATAGGTTCCATGTAATAATATCGCCTATCTTGATTCCCATTTCTTTGTAACCGTCTTTGAATCTTACAGTTCCGAGCTCCGGCATTCCATATAATGAGCTACCTGAATAAAGAACCCACTCTTTATCGTCACGACCCATCATTCTTTTTGAATATACTGCATTAAATTTATATTCACCGTTAATATTTATTTTCAAAATATCATTTTCTTTACAAGCAGGCATTATTCCCTTAATTTTTATAAGCCCAAAATTATCAATATGCACCACTGTTCCGTCCGAAATATGTAATATAGCTAATTGACTTAATGAAAATATTTTTCCAAAATCTTCAAACGGAATACCAGCAACAAGCTTCGCAATACTCGGAGCATGAACATATTTACCACCGAAAGAAATAAAACCAGGATCGTGTATCTCGTATAATTCATCTATGCCAAATTCATCTAAAAACCAACTAAGAGCTCCTGTATTAGCTCCAAAAAATAAATGCCCATTTTTTGTTCTACCATATATTCGCGCCGATCTATGTTTTTGCGGATTAATAACTAATGATATAATAATGTCTCGCGAGCATTGCTCTGCAATCAATCTTGTTATAAATGCAGCATTGATAATGGAAAACTCATCAACACCAATAAGTTCTACTTCTATGTCGTAAACTCCTAATCTCCAACATTCTCGATAAATAATCAATTTCATTTCGTTAAATGCTACGTCTTTACAATCTGTAATTAAGACAACTAGTTTTTTTCTCATAAATTACGACATTAGAATGATATGCACAAATTTTAATGCAATGCCATTTAATTCATCTTTGATAAAATTAAATATAACATAATTTATCGCTAAATGACAAATTCTTTTTTTATTTTATTAATTCGCGATAAGTAATCTTGCATAATCATCCCTTTACAATATTGATGTATTTTTATCAAAAATGACCACTTTTAGCCACTTAAAATTCTTTTTTCTCCGTTCTTTAAAAAATCTTCCAAAGAATATTGCTCTCCTTGCTTATCTTTAACTTTTTTAATACGCATACAAAAAAATTATTTCAAAATTCCCGGTTCCGCAACCGGCGTCAAGGATATGCTCCCCGCCTTTGAGTTCTAAACTTTGCAACACTTCCCGATGAAGCCTTTGATACGGCTCAAGGAGATTAAGAGTATCGTAAAGCTTGGCGTAAATATCCCAGAAAAGTGAAGCGTTTATCATAAATTTTATCGTTTTTTTAGCTATAACTTTGCGCTTTGAACTTTATACTTTTAACTTTTTTATTATACCACACGCCCGCCCATTGACAAAATTAGTGGGTTTTGTATGATAAGAGCGTAAACAGTTCTTTGAAAACAATAAACAGAAACCCTACTTCGCGTAAAGTTTCGTAGGGCGAAAGGAGGTGATGAAACAGCCAATGGAGAGGCGTAGTACGCAAAATAACCAAGAAAGGAGGTGAAGAGAAATGACTGTTATAGTTCCAAAACAAACTGATTTTCATGCTATCAAAAAAATGATTACAGATGGTATGCAGATGCGATGCAGCGGCGCATGCGCATGTAGTTGTACAGCCTGTAGTTCTTGTCGTTGTACTCCATGTAGAAAATCGCATGAAACCAGCATTACCTCAAGACAATAATCCGCGAGGATAGCCGAGGGCAGGAAATTTTTTCTGCCCTCAATTTATAACTTTTGTTATTAAGGAATGAGGGGGATAAGTGATGAACTTCAAAGTTTCGGAATTTTGTCATTTTGTTGATGGCAAAAATAATCTTGTTGCGCTTTACAATGCGTTGACTTTAGGAATTGTGATACTTGATAAAGAAACGACAAAAATATTACAAGAAGCGAAAGGAGGAATTATTTCAGTAAAAATAATTGATTTGCTTAATTCTAACGGTGAAAATGATTTATTGAGCCAATTGATTAAGAATAAGCTTATTTTCCCCTTGGAACAGAATGCCGACTTGCAAGACTATGCCGTTATCCAGACGGGTCTCAACTGTAAGAAAATAGGAATCCTCTATCTTCTTATGACAGACGCGTGCAACCTAAGCTGCGGTTATTGCTTTGTGGAGAATTTAATGCCGTCCGACTACACTTTTTCAAAAATGACGGCAGAAATTGCGCGATCCGGTATTGATCTTTTCGCGAAAGCGCTGGAGAAAAGTAGCGGCATCGAAGAACCGCAAATTATTTTTTATGGCGGCGAACCTTTGGCAAACTTTACTGTTGTACAAGAGGCGCTTGAGTATATAGCAAGAGCTAAGGCTGACGGCAGAATTCCAGGCAATACATCCATCACAATAAATACAAACGGCACTCTAATCAATGACAATATTGCGGCGGCATTAAAAAGAATTGATAACCTCAACCTCGCTATTTCTTTGGATGGACCGCGAGAAATTCATAATATATGCCGACCATACCATAATGGCACTGGTAGTTATGACGATGTAATGAGAGGATACCAATGTTTACGAAACAATGGGATCGAGGCCGGTTTCTGTTGCACTATTAACAGGCACAATGTTGAACAGCTTCATCAGATTGCAAGTTGGTTTATGGATGAGCTTGGCGCAAAATCACTTGGTTTCAATATTCTTATTGAGAATTACAAGGTGAATGGGATGCGCGGAGATGTCAAATACTACGCCGAATTAACCGCTCAAAAAATCATAGATTGTTTCCGTCTTTTCCGCGAAAAAGGCATATACGAAGATCGGATTATGCGCAAGGTTAATGCCTTTGTCGATGGTCATATTTACTACCATGATTGTGGTGGATGCGGACAACAAATCGTCATGTCGCCAAATGGAATGGTTGGCGTTTGTCAAGGATATTTGGGTACTAAAAAATATTTTGTAAAACCCGATCATCAATTCAATCCATTAGAGCATCCTATATGGGAAGAATGGCAATTCCGCTCGCCCCTTTTTATGGCCCAATGCAAAAATTGTATTGCATTAAGCATATGCGGTGGCGGTTGTCCTTATAGCGCTGACTTGCGAAATGGAAGTATATGGGAATTAGACGACATATTTTGCGTTCACGCAAAGGCGACGGCGGAATTCCTGATTAAGGATCTAATTGAACAAGTAATTCGCGGCCAATGATTTTAAGATGTTATCCCAAGCCAAATATGGTATAATCCATTATGGCTTGGGATTTTTTATATTTTCGCTTATGAAATTGCGGGTTAAATTTAAATTAAATAAAGCTCTAGATAAAAAAATGGCTTTGGAATTCTTAAATTTCAAGGGGGGCGGGATTGATTTCTCCCGAGGAATATTAGGCATTCATCCGAAAATAAAAATTTTAAAAAACCTGACAACTAAAAAGAAAAAGCGAGAGTTAATTAACGCTTATTTTGATAAATTTTATAAAAAGCATAATGATTATCTGCAAAAGCAAATAGTTAGATTTAGTACTGAATGGAGAATGATCGAGAGCGAGTTTATGAATGAGGTTGATAGGACATTTAAGAAATACCCGCTCCCAAATGGAAGATATATCGCTTATTTATCTATTATAAACTGCAATCCCCGCTTTCTTAATAATAAAACATTTCAAATATTTTATTTTCATCCGCAAGGCGTTCGATATGTCACAATGCATGAATTGCTTCATTTCATTTTTTATGATTACGCGATAAAAAAATTCCCAAAAATATTTAAAAAAACAGATACTGAGCGAGGCGCTTTTTGGGACTTGGCGGAAATCTTTAATGTTATTATTTTATCCAGCCCGGAATTTAAAAGAATACATGAACAAAAAAACGCACCATTTTACCCTGAACACGAAAAATACATCACGAGGCTCGCCGCTCTTTGGGAAAAAACACGAGATGTTGACAGGTGGTTATTAAGGAGTTATAAATATTTGATGGCAAAAAAACGCGCCTGAAATAAATACGGCTCAGAAATTATTTTTCATGACATTATAATAACCTGATTATGCTAAAAACGATACGGATACAAGTTAAACTTGACATACGCAAGGATGCGTGGAATTGGTGGGACGCTTGCAATAAAATTTCTTATGGCGTTGATTGGAAAGAAAGAATTGATGGTAATTTAAGAAAAAAAATTCACGGAAAAACAAAACAAGAAGCTATGCGATTTTTATTGCCGTATCTAAGAGATTATTATAAAAGAAACGACAAAGATCTGAAGAGGGCGCTATATGAAGCGAATAAGCTGTTTCGAAAAAAGGCAAATAGCGCTTGCAAATTGATGGAGAAGATAACCCAATACCCTGTTTACCGAAATAATTTTACATGCTTCCTCACCACATTCCCCCGCTGCCCCTATGATTATAAAAAGGGATATATCTGGCTTGCCGCGCCAAGACCGGCAAAAATTTATTTAAATATTTTCCTCCACGAATTGCTCCATTTTCAATATTATGCGTACTATAAAAACAGACCCAGCGTTAAAAAATTATCCATGGGGCAATCCGAATTTCTCAAAGAAGCATTAACTGTTATTTTAAATCATGAGTTTTCGCAATATTTATACCAAAAAGACAAGGGATATAAATTGCATCAAAAATTGAGAAAAGAATTAGAAAATTTTTGGAAGAAAAATAAAGATTTCCCGCGATTAGTTGATTATGGGGCGGCAATATTGACAAGGAAAATATGATATTAGACCGTAAATGACGCTTTTTTTTATTCATGTTATAATAACAACTATGGAGCTTAAATTTATTTACAAGGGGGAAGATTTTGAATATTTGAAAAATGATGTTGCTTCTGCCTACAAGGAGATTGGCGGGTATTTTCAGAATGCGCCAAAAAATATTACTGTTCGCGTGCATAAAACAAAAAAAGATTTTAATAAACAGCTCAGAAGGAATACGCAGGATTGGGAGATCGCCAACGCTTCATACGATAATGAAATTGATATCCTTCACCCCGCCGCATTTGAGAAAGAAAGCTCTCACAGAAAAGAAGAATTTCTGCCGGTGTTAAAACACGAGATAATACATCTGTTCACGGATGAGCTGGCAAAAGAATCAGCCGTCCCGAAATGGCTGAATGAGGA
>Ga0209343_10011346_pt1 | contig 10030 bp, 13 predicted proteins | sample RifCSPlowO2_02_FD_184026 | JGI IMG/M metagenome (GOLD analysis project Ga0209343, IMG submission 184026) | Groundwater microbial communities from Rifle, Colorado - Rifle CSP2_plank lowO2_0.2 (SPAdes) (version 2) | ecosystem: Environmental > Aquatic > Deep subsurface > Groundwater | place...
CAATGTCAATGATTCCTTCAAGGGTGCATTCTTCCGAAGGAATATATTCAATTTTAGATGGAAGGATTATCTTAATCCTTTTATGCTCTTCTATATCAACTTTTTCAAGGGGTTTAAAAACACCGTTTTCATATATTGCCTCTATAACTTTTGGCATGTTTATCACCTCCTTGATTTTAAGGATAATAAAATGCTGGTTTTAAGTCAAGGAGTTTATCTAAGTCGTATGAACAAATCTTAAGTTTATAACCTTAAAAGAAAAAGGTGACAGAACTATTTTTGCAGCAACAAATCATTAACGCATACACTACGCCCTGCCTTTTCAGTCTTACTTCAGCGTAAATAATCCTTGCATTTGTGTAGCTTATAAGTTACAATTCTACTTGCATGGAAACCTATCCGTATACCATTGCTTATTACCTGATTGCAACCAACAGGAAACCATTTAAAGAATGGCTGGACGGATTATAAAAGGAGGATGAGCCATGGCTAAGATAGCCAGTTATCAGGAAGACCTTATTGAGGCGCTAAAAAACCCAAAGGAGGCAGCGGCGTATCTAAATGCAGCCATCGAGGAAGGCGACCGTGAAGTATTCCTTCTGGCATTGCGTAATGTAGCACAGGCGCACGGCGGCATGTCTAAAATTGCGAAAAAGACACATTTAAAGAGGGAAAGTCTCTACAGGATGCTTTCAAAGAAAGGAAATCCTGAGATAAAAAGCATCTTTAATCTGCTTCATGCCATTGGTCTAAAACTAACTGTTGAACCAGAAGACTCAAAACGTCTTAAAGCAGTTTTGAGCTAAGATAAAATTTCAGGTTGAGCAACAGCGCCGCAATGTTAAGCCAATTCGCCCTATTTAACCACTATGCTCCGTTTTGTCATACAAAAGCATAAAGCCACGCATCTGCATTTTGATTTCCGTCTGGAAATGGAAGGCATCCTGAAAAGCTGGGCTGTTCCCAAGGGTGTACCGGAAGAGGCAGGAATTAAAAGGCTTGCTGTGGCTGTGGAGGATCACCAGCTTGATTATATTGACTTTGAGGGGATTATACCGGAAGGGCAATACGGCGCAGGAACCGTGGAGATATGGGATAATGGAAATTACGAACTTGAGTCAAGGGAGAGGAATAAGTTGGTGTTCACCCTTCATGGCAAAAAGGCAAAGGGCCAGTATGCCATGATTCATACTCAAGGAAAAAATTGGCTTATCTTTAAAACACATGTTTCTTGACCTAATTGGCAGCTTTATATAATATAGGTTCAGATAGCGCAGTTTGAGAGGTTTATCGAATGCTAACTTACAAGGTGGTTGAATTAAACACAGTAACTGATGAAGAACTGGAGGCCATTATAAACAAGTGGACAAAAGAAGGGTGGACTCTGGACGGCATTCATTTTGCAATGCGTGAGGCATCAAAAAGGCCGGCAATGGCATTTATTATATTTACAAGGGAAGAAAAAGGATAACTTATTTTCTTTCAGCAGTTGTTTGCTCTTTCAGTTTAAGAAGAATTCTTAAATCCTCTTTATCCTTTTTTCTCTTTGCTGCTTTCTTCATTTTTATTAAATCATCGAGACTTGCAAAAAAGGCGGTTTGTTTTCCAATCTTCCCTTTTACCAGTTTTTTCCACAACCCCTTGAAAGTTGCACCTTTAACAAAGGGATGGATATCTGTTTCAAGGATATATTGCCTGATTAAGACTTTCTTGGTAAGCAAATCTTTTACAGAGATGTCGGATATATCATACCCGCAGGGTTTGCGTGCATTAAGGGTTTTCTCGGCATTTTTATTTGTTTTTTCAATGAAGATGTCAATATCAAGGGTGGCTCTGGAATATCCATGGATGGGAAATGCTGCTGCGCCAATGATAATGAATTTAACAGGTTGTTGAAAAACTCCTATTTTCTGCATAGAGATTATAACTCCATATGTTATAATTCCGAAAACTAAATACTCGGAGGAATAACATATGAGAGGGAATTATGAAGGACAAGCCGCCATGCTTTGTATAATATCTCCAGACCAGCGTGTTCCAAAAGAGCATCCACTCCGAAGGATTAAGGCTATGGCGGATAAAGAGCTTAATAATCTTTCCCCAGTATTTGAAAAGATGTATTCCTTTACAGGAAGGCCATCCATACCACCCGAGAGGATACTCAAGAGCATGCTGCTTATAGCCCTTTATTCTATAAGGAGTGAGAGACAATTTTGCGAGCAGTTGGACTATAACCTTCTTTTCAGATGGTTTCTTGACATGGACATTATAGAGGATAGTTTTGACCACTCTGTATTTACCAAAAACCGTGAACGGCTTATGGAACATGAGGTGCACAGTCTCTTTTTTGATGCAGTTGTGAACCATGCCAGAAACACCGGGCTTATGAGTGATGACCATTTTACTGTTGATGGAACACTCATTGATGCATGGGCAAGTCTTAAGAGTTTTCGTCCAAAGGGTGAAGACCCTTCTCTTTGTCCTACAGATGGCGATAAGAGTAATCCTACAATAGATTTTAGCGGTGAGAAGAGAAAAAATGAGACGCATTCTTCCACTACCGACCCTGAGAGCAGACTTATGAGGAAGAGTTTTGGGGATAAGGCAAAACTCTCTTATGGCGCTCAAGCCCTTATGGAAAACAGAAATGGACTTCTGGTAGATATAATGGTTACCCGCGCCAACAGGAGTTCTGAATGGGATGCTTGTGAAGACATGCTTACCTGCCTGTGCTACAGCAGACAGGCAAGACAGAAAAGAAAAGGTATCAAACCTAAAACTCTTGGTGGTGATAAAGGGTATGATACCAGAGGTTTTGTTAGTATGCTTAAGAAGAGAGAGATTACCCCGCATGTATCGCAAAATAGTAAAAGGAAGGGCGGCTCTGCCATTGATAATAGAACCACCCGTCATCTTGGATACACCATAAGCCAGCGTATAAGAAAAAGGGTTGAGGAGATATTTGGATGGATGAAGACAATAGGTGGATTCAGAAAGACCCGATTCAGAGGTAGATGCAGGACACAACTTCAGGCTTGGTTTGTAGGGACTGCCTATAATCTCCTTCGGATGGCTAAACTTATACCACAAGAGGCAGCGGTATGAAAAAGGATGGGAAGGGATAGTGAAAATAACCACAAAGAATCCTTCATCAGGGATTAGCAGGCTGTTGAAAAAGGCATCAACAGCCTTGATTACACAGATTAGGAAAAACGATTACACAGATATTTCAATGGGTTTTAATCTGTGAAATCTAATCTTTTATCCGTGTAATCGGAGTTTGTTGAGTTTTTCAACAAACTGTTAGAATACAAAAAATGTCTCTTGTCCACCCTGTTTTAAATGAAAAAGTTTTGTGTTTCATAGTAAATGTTGTGCTTTTAGTGGGTTTTTCAACAACCTGTTAACCTTATTTTCGTTTAATGATTTTAAAAGGCTTTCCGTGTCCATTTTCTATCAGCATTCTGACAATTTCTTGAGACCGTTGAAACATCATTTTAAAACGTTCTTCAACGGATAGGGATAGCTGGCAATCTATCTCAAATTCAAGTTCCTTCTCTTCGTCATCTTTATCGCATTTTAAAATCGGTGACATGGCAAAATTATAGCATCATTTCTTATATCTTTCCAATCTTATCTCTCCATTTTCATAAACCAGATAGCTGAATTCATTTATCCAATCACCCGGGTTGGCATAGAGGCCTTTTTTATCATCTGTTGTCTCTTCTAATATTTCTGGAATATGAGAATGGGCAAGCATAACAATATCAACTCCATTTTCAATTTTTTTCTTTGCAAATTCCCTCTGAAGATTATCAACCATAATACCTCTGCTATAGTTGCTACGGCTTGTTTTTGCCAGCCGCATTGCAACCCTCCAGACAAAGGAAGGCGGGGTGATTCTAATGAGCATGCGAAGAAAAGAGCTTCTTAAAAAACTTCGCCACACTTTATGACCGATGCGATGCTCAACAATATCGCCATGCGCCAAAAAGAATCTTTTTCCATCTAAATTTATATCTGCTGAATCAGGATATACCTCACCGCCTAATATTTCTTTAAAAAACGGCGCTACGAAAAAATCGTGATTGCCTTCGATATAAATTACTTCTGTGCCAGACTTCTTAAGTTTTTTAAATTGATTTAATATGGGCGAGTAATGATGTTCCAGTATTTGATTATATCCTGTCCAGAACTCAAAAAGGTCACCAAGAATAAAGAGCTTATCAATATCTTTCAGGGTTTCCAGAAAGGAGCAGAGGGTTTTTTGATTTGGGTCGTCCAGACCTCTCAGATGTGCATCTGCGATGAATATAGCTTTCATATCTTAGGATGTGGGAGGTGGGTTGTGGTGAAGGTTTTCCCTACTTCCTACTTTCTACTGCCCACCTCCATCTTTAATGCCTTCAATGCTGCCTTTCTCATCACATTCATTGGCGCATCCATTCCTGTCCAGAGTTTAAAACTTCTGGCTCCCTGGTGGACGAGCATACCCAATCCACCATGCGTAGTTAATCCGAATTTTTTTGCCTTTTTAAGTAAAAGGGTTTCTAAAGGATTGTAGATAATATCAGATACTATCGCTATCTTTGGTAGTGTCTCTAAAGGGATTTTCAGGGTTTTGCCCTGTTTCATTCCAACAGATGTTGTATTTATAAGCAAATCGACGCTATTAAAAGACATTTTGAGCATATTATCATCAAGGTTAATGGCTTCAAATCTTGTGTCACGGAATTTTCCTTTAAATGCTTTGATGAGCGAAACAGCCCGTGAAAGCGTCCTATTTGCAACGGTGATTGACTTTGGTTTTTGTGTGGCCAGCGCTGCCAGAATTCCTCTTGCAGCCCCGCCGGCCCCTATAATTATAATCCTCTTACTTTTAGGATTAAAACCTAATTCCTCTTTCAATGAGGCCATATAACCACTGCCATCAGTGTTGTATCCTACGAGTTTACGGTCTTTATTGACTATTGTGTTTACAGCGCCAACAAGCCTTGCCTCTTCTGAAATATCATCAAGAAATCTTATTACAGATTCCTTATGAGGTATTGTGATATTTACACCGATTATGCCGAGGCTTTTTATCCCATTGATTGCCTCTTTTAAGTTAGATGGTTTTACCTCAAAGGGCAAATATACCATATCGAGTCCCAATGCCTTTATAACAGCATTGTGCATTGCCGGTGAAAGTGTATGGCTTATCGGGTATCCAAATATTCCTAATGTTTTTGTTTTACTTGTAATATTCATTTGAATATTCTCTTTATTTTCTCAACATCTTTTCTTATCTGAATTGCTAACTCGCGCGCACTTTTAAAAACCTTTTCACCTCTCAATCTTTCCTCAAACTCCATCTTTATTTTTTTACCATAGATATTTCCCTTGAAACCTATGATATGCACCTCAACAGCGCGTCTTTTAGTATGGAATGTAGGAGCAAATCCTATGTTGGCAGCGCCCTTATATATTTTTTTACCAAGAAATACACGGACTGCATATATACCGTCTTTTGGTATGAGTTCGTTATGAACTAAGATATTTGCTGTTGGGAATCCGAGGTGTTTGCCTATATTTCTTCCTTTAACAACCTTTCCTGATAAAGCATATGGCCTTCCTAAAAAGGCAGCAGCCTCCTTGACCGTTCCTTCTATGAGATACTTCCTTATCTTTGAACTGCTTACAATAGCTCCCCTTTTTTTATAAGCATGGATTACATAAACCCGAAAGCCTAATTCGTTTCCGAGTTCTTTCAGATATTTTATAGTCCCCCCTCTGCCCTTTCCAAATGCGTAATCATGGCCTACCCATATCTCTTTTGCATTTAACTGTTTTACCAATATATCTGCAACAAATTTTCGTGGATGCTGGGATGCAAAGTCCTTTGTAAATCGTGCAAGGATGAGATAATCTATACCCGATTTCTTTAACAGCTCTATTTTTTCTTCCGGTGTTGTAAGGAGCAATGGGCTTTTATGAGGCGCGACTACCTTGAGAGGATGGGGATCAAAGGTGTAAACAATTGAGGGGAGTTTTAATTGCCCGCTTCTTTCTTTAACTGCCCTTAAAACCTGTTGATGTCCTATATGAACGCCGTCAAAATTCCCAAGGGTAATGATGGGAGGTTTAATATTTTTTAGTTTTTTAATATCTCTTATTACCTGCATATATTAACGTATGCGGCTGATTTTTGCATAGCTATAAAGTATAATCAAGAAAAATTAAAAAACGCTCATGCTCGAGTAAAAAATATTTGCCTACGTTGACAACTATCAGAATCCAGCTATACTTTCTCATAAGAAAGGGTGGCTATATTAAAAGAGGAGGTGTTAATATGGCAATGAGTATGCCGAGAATTTCAAAATGCGATGTAACAGAATGCTCGTACAACAGAAAGAATGAATGTCATGCTATGGCTATTACCGTCGGAGGCCTTCATCCCATCTGTGACACATTCTATAAATCCAATAACAAGGGTGGAGTTGCAGATATGATTGCAGGGGTTGGCGCATGCAAGATAGAGACATGTAAGTTTAATAAATCTTTAGAGTGCTCAGCAGCAGGAATAAATATAGGTCATCACAGCGACCATGCTGACTGTATGACATTCTCATCAAGGGTATAAAATATAATCAAAACAATGGTATTTTTAAACAATTCGGTGGCCCACTCTTTCTTTCTTTCCTTCGTAAGTCTTTATCCCATCCCTCCAATGTGATACACTTAAAAAGGTTGCCACGCTAAGCGTGGCGTAATCACGCTTAGCGTGATTGGAGGGATAGAGAGTGCTTTCTCCTAATATTGTTAAAGAATTAACGCATATTGTTGGTAAGGAGAATATTCAAACCAGCAAAGAAGACCTCATCTGTTATTCCTACGATGCAACGAATCAAAAGTTTCTGCCGGATGCAGTATTATTTCCAAAGAATGCCGACGAAATTTCGCTAAGCTTGAAACTGGCTAACAAGGAAGGCTTTCCTGTTGTGCCGCGGGGTGCTGGTTCAGGTTTTTCAGGCGGAAGCCTGCCTGTTGAGGGCGGGGTCGTTGTGTCATTGGAAAGGATGAATAAAATCTTAAAGATTGATACTGATAACTTAACTGCTGTTGTTGAGCCTGGTGTTATCACAGGCGAATTCCAGTGGGCGGTTGAAGACCTCGGTCTTTTTTATCCGCCGGACCCATCCAGCCTCAAGTTTTGCACCATTGGCGGAAATGTGGCTGAGTGCGCTGGGGGACCGAGGGCCATAAAATATGGAGTAACAAGAGATTATGTAATGGGATTGGAGGTTGTTTTGCCGACAGGTGAGATAATAAATACTGGCACACAGACTATAAAAGGTGTTGTTGGGTATGATTTGACAAAACTTATGGTCGGCTCAGAGGGGACACTCGGTATTGTTACAAAGATAATTCTAAAACTCCTCCCTCTGCCGGAGGCGACAAAGACAATGCTTGCAGCATTTCCAAATATGCGGGATGCAGCCAAAACTGTTTCAAAGATAATCTCTTCCAAGATTATTCCTTCAACACTGGAATTCATGGATAAGAACAGCGTAAGCTGTGTTGAGGGCTATTCTAAAACAGGGCTTTCGACAGATATGGAGGCCCTACTTTTAATAGAAGTAGATGGAGACTCAGGGCTTATAGAAAAGCAAGCAGAGACTATCAAAAAGGTATGCCTTGATTATGGCGCAAAAGAGGTAAGAATTGCCAAAGATAAGAGGGAAGCGAAGGAGCTTTGGCAGATACGGCGTGCAATATCTCCATCTTTGGCGAAACTAAAGCCCAATAAAATAAATGAAGATATTGTAGTGCCGAGGAGTAAAATCCCTGATGCAATCATTGGCATTCGGGAGATTTCAAAAAGATACAAGCTCATCAATGCCAACTTCGGTCATGCAGGTGACGGCAACATCCATGTAAACATCATGATTGATAAAGCAGATAAAGATGAGGCTGCGATGGCTGATGAGGCTGTAAGAGAGATTTTTAAACTGGTGCTGGATATTGGAGGGACAATTTCCGGCGAGCATGGTATTGGCATGACGAAGATGCCGTATGTTGGCATGGAGTTGAGCAAAACTACAATAGATGTAATGAAAAAGATAAAGCAAGTCTTAGACCCCAAGGGGATTCTGAATCCAGGGAAAATATTTCCTCAAGTATAAATTGATATGAAAACCTTAGAACAATTTTCTCAAGAGATTAATAAATGCGTCCTTTGCGGGACATGCAGGAGTGTGTGCCCTACCTTTGGCGTGGTGCAGAGAGAACCTGCCAGTGCGCGGGGAAAGGTGGCGCTCTGCAGCGCATTTTTACATAACGAGATAAGCCTCTCAGAAGGTTTTATAAAGCAGATGAATGAGTGCGTGCAGTGCATGGCGTGTCATAAGGCATGTCCCAATGATGTGAATGTCCCCGACATCATTCTTGCCGCAAGGGCAGAGATTGCGAAGGAGAAGGGTCTGCCACTTGCAAAGTCTTTTATCCTGAAAAATATTTTAGATTCAGAGCGGATTATGCCCATTGCTATGAAGTTTATATCAAAGCTTCAAGGGCTTTTATTTAAGGGTGTGCCTGAAGAGAGTGGTCTGCACAGGAGATTCCCTTTGCCTTTAATAGATGAGAGACGAGTCGTGCCGCCTTTGGCAGAAAAATTCTTTTTAGAAGTCAGAAGTCAGGGGCCTGCCTCTGCAGGCTTTAAGCAGGGGTCAGAAGTCAGAAGTAAAAAAAACACATTACAGCCTAGAGTTGGCTTTTTTGCCGGCTGTCTTATCAATTATATGCTACCCAATATCGGTGAGGCGTCCTTGAAAGTTTTGGAAAAGGCAGGCGCATCTGTTATTGCCCCTCTTGACCAGCTATGTTGCGGTATGCCAGCCCTTGGCATGGGTGATGTAGAGACTGCTAAATCCCTTGCTTTAAAAAATTTAGAGGTTTTTGAGCAGTATGAGCTTGATTATATAACCACAGCCTGCTCTACATGCGGTGACGGCCTAAAGAGAAGATTTAAGGAACTGTTGTCTGACGAAGGAGATGACATTCAAAAGCGCGTGGAGATTTTTGCTGGGAAGGTCAGAGATATTACAGAACTGCTGGTAAATGAGCTTGAGTTTAAGGATTTAAATGCTCCAATTTCTGACTCAGGACTCCTGACTCCAAACTCAATTGTTACCTACCACGACCCCTGCCACTTGAGAAGAGGGCAAGGTATTGCAGATGAACCGAGAGAACTTATAGAGATGTCAGGCGCTAAACTGAAGGAGATGGAACATCCGTGCAGATGTTGCGGCTTGGGAGGGAGTTTTAATATCACAAACTACGAGTTCTCAATGGCGATAAACAGGAGTAAGGCAGAGGATATAAAAAATACGGGCGCAGACATTGTTGCAACAGCCTGTCCAGGCTGTATGATTCAGATAAAAGACGGGCTTCACCAGTTGGGCGCTGATACAAAGGTTGTTCATGTGATAGAGTTGCTGGCCTTCCATCTTGCCTCTCCTCTCACGGGAGAGGATTAAGGTGATGGGTGCATCGATATGAAAAAGAAACCCAAAGAGGCGTTTATACCTATTGAAAGAGAAGACACCGTCCGCCATAAAATAATCTCTGTTCTTGCCGGCCAATCCCTCTCCGCAAAAGAGATATCTGCCGAAGTCCGAATATCTGAAAAAGAGGTATATGGACATCTTGAACATATCAAAAAGAGCCTCAATAAAAGCGCTCATCGCCTGATTATTTTGCCTTCTGAATGCAATAAGTGCGGTTTTGTGTTCAAAAAGAGAGATAAGCTAAAAAAGCCCGGCAAATGCCCAATTTGCTACAGCGAGTCAATAGGTGACCCCTTTTTTTCGATTACAAAATAAAATACCCAAAAATAGACATTGATTTTTGGGGAAATATTCGGGCATTGATAACATGTATAAATAGTGCTATAAATTTTTTCAACTGTAACCGTTCAGCCAAGTGAGAATGGGTGTGAGATACGAAGGAGGTTGGAAAAGGTTGAGACCAAAATCCAGATTGTATAAAT
>Ga0209343_10011358_pt1 | contig 10026 bp, 7 predicted proteins | sample RifCSPlowO2_02_FD_184026 | JGI IMG/M metagenome (GOLD analysis project Ga0209343, IMG submission 184026) | Groundwater microbial communities from Rifle, Colorado - Rifle CSP2_plank lowO2_0.2 (SPAdes) (version 2) | ecosystem: Environmental > Aquatic > Deep subsurface > Groundwater | place: Rifle...
CTGCCAGGCCGGCAACCAGCCCGGACCCAACAGGCTGTGCATGCAGAGCCGATGCACGGGGGCGTAGCAGCGACGCCTGCCACTTTCGCCCAGGCTGTAATATCTGCCGCGACCGCTACTCCAACGTCATACAGCCACTGGAGTTCCGTCGTGAAGTCATTGCCCCTTGCTTTTGCCACCCTCCTGCTCTGGGCCACGGCCTCCGCGGTGTGCGCGGCACCTCTAAGCTTTACCAGCGGCGAGCGTGCCGTCGCGGTGCTGGAATTGTACAGCTCGCAGGGCTGCAGCTCATGTCCGCCCGCCGAGCGCTGGCTCTCCGCCTTGCAGGAGCGGCCGGAGCTGTGGAGCAGCTTGATTCCCCTGGCCTTCCACGTCGACTATTGGGACGAGCTGGGTTGGTCCGATCCCTTCGCCGCTGCCGGCCATAGCGCCCGGCAGCGCGCTTACCAGCGCCAGGGAGGCAGCAGTGCGGTGTACACCCCGGGGTTTATGCTCGGCGGCCAGGAATGGCGCGGTTGGTTCTACGGTCAGCGCCTCGCCTTGCCCGATGCGCCGCGGGTCGGACGCTTGAACCTGCAGCTACAGGGCGATGACCTGACCCTGAGTTTCGCTGCCGAGCGGCTTCCGGCTGGACTCAAGGCCCAGGTGGCACGCTTGGGTTTTGGCCTGCGCACGGCCATTGCACGGGGTGAGAACGCGGGGCTTTCCTTGGCACATGATTTCGTCGTGCTCAGCGTGCAGCAGGCCAGTGCCCAAGACCGCAACCACTGGCAGGTAAAACTGCAGCCCGACCCGCGCGGCGAGCGCCAGGCCCTAGTCGCCTGGCTCAGCGTGGCGGATGACCCCACCCCCTATCAGGCTGTCGGCGGCTGGTTACCAGCCGCTGGCGCAGGGCGGCCCTAGGGTCTGTTGCCGTTTCGATGCTCGCGCAGGTTGCAGCCGCGCTTGGCGATAAATACCAACTGCGTACCCAGCCTTGTAGGGCGGGTCATTGACCAGCGCGGTCGATAACGGGGTTATCGGCGTAATTGATCTGTACACCCGGTTTAAATGTGCCGCCTGTTGCATTCGGCGGGTCACGACCCGCCCTACGGGGCTAAACGAATCCGCAATAACTCATCAAAAGCCAGCGTCGACAGCGGTTCCTCGCAATACAAACCCTGCACCTCCATACAGCCGTGCGCTTTTAAAAACGCCGCCTGTTCCACCGTTTCCACCCCTTCGCCGATCACGCGCAACTTCAAGCTATGCGCCATCGCAATAATCGCTTTGACGATGGCCGCGTCGTTGCGGCTGCTGGTGATGCCGTGGATAAACGATTGGTCGATCTTCAAGGCGTGAATCGGGAAGCGCTGCAAACTGGCCAAGTTGGCGTAGCCGCTGCCGAAGTGGTCCACCGCCAGCCGCACCCCGAGCGCCGCCAGCTGCTCCAGCACCGCCACGTTCTGCGGGTTTTGCGTCATGAACAGCGCCTCGCTGATGTCGATGCCCAGTGCCGCGGCCGGCAGCCCGGTTTCCTTGAGGATGCTGCCGATCAGCGCCACGAATTCGCCACGCCGGATCTGCTGCAGCGACAGGTTGACCGCCAGATTCAGATAGGGATAGCCGCTTTGCCGCCACTGCAGCAACTGCTGGCAGGCGGTGCGTAGCACCCACTCGCCAATCGGCACGATCAGCCCGGTGTCCTCGGCCACCTTGATGAATTCGCGCGGTTCGACCAGCCCCAGCTGCGGCTGTTGCCAGCGCAGCAGCGCCTCGGCCGCGACGATCTGGCCGCTCTCCAGGTTCACCTGCGGCTGGTAGTGCAGCGTCAGCTCGCGCCGCGCCAGCGCCTGATACAGCAGATTGGCCACCAGCAAGCGCCGCTGCGCGGTCGCGTTCAGCTGCTCGGTGAAGAACTGGTAATTGTCGCGCCCCATGTGCTTGGCGTGGTACATGGCGCTGTCGGCGGCGCGCATCAGTGTTGCGGTGTCGGCGCCGTCGGCCGGATACAGGCTGATGCCGATGCTGCCGGTCACATGCAGCTGATGCTGGCCCACGCCAAACGGCTCGCGCAGCGCCTGCAGAATCTTGTCGGCAATCGGCATCGCGTTGGCGCTGTCGCCGATGGCAGGCAAGGTGAGCACGAACTCGTCGCCGCCCAGGCGCGCCACGCTGTCGCCTTCGCGCAGGCACTGCTGCAAGCGCTGCGCGGCCTGTTGCAGCAACTGGTCGCCCACCTGATGGCCCAGCGAATCGTTGATGTGCTTGAAGCCGTCCAGATCGAGAAACAGCACCGCCACTTTGCTGCGGTTGCGGTGCGCGTGGCTGAGCGCCTGGCCGATGCGGTCGTGGCACAGCATGCGGTTGGGCAGCCCGGTGAGCACATCGTGTTGCGCCAGGTAATGAATGCGTTGTTCGGCCTGTTTGCGCGCGCTGATGTCGCGCTCGATGGCCGAGGCGCCGACGATGGCGCCGGTCGAATCCAAAACGGGGGAGAGGGTCAGCGCCACCGGCACCCGTGAGCCGTCTTTGCAGATGCGCTCGGTCTCTTGGTGCCGCACATGTTCGCCGCGCCGAATCGCCAGCATCAGGTTGGCCAGTTCCTCGGTGCGCTCGAGCGGTACCAGCAGCGATACCGGGCGGCCGATCATCTCGGCGGCGCTATAACCGTAGATCTGCTCGGCGCCCCGGTTCCACGACAAGATCAGGCCGGTCAAATCCTTACCGATCACCGCGTCGTCGGTGGATTCCACAATGGAGGCCAGCCAGCGCTGCGATTGCTCGGCCTGCTTGCGCGCCGTGATGTCGCGCACGATGCCGATGAATTGATGCGCGCCGTTGCGCCGGTATTCGCCAAACGACACTTCGATGGCCATTTGATGCCCGTCCTTGTGCCGGCCGGGCAGCTCCACCCCGCTCCACGACAGATGTTTTTCACCGGTGGCGACGTACAAGCCCAGCGAAGCGCGGTGCCGCGCGCGCAGCGCCTTCGGCATCAGCATGGTCAGCTCGTGGCCAAGCAGCTCGTCCACCCGGTAGCCGAAGATGGTTTCGGCGGCATGGTTGGCGTAGTTGATGGTGCTGTCCTGGTCGATGGCGATAATGGCGTCGCTGGCGGTTTCCGCCACGATGCGGTAGCGCTCCTCGCTTTCGCGCAGCGTCTGCGCGGTGCGGCGGCGCTCCATCACCACCGCCGCCAGGATCAGGCCGGTGGTGGAGATCACCGCGATAAACGCTTGTAGCAGCAACAGCGACTCGTTGGGCGAAGCGCGCACAAACGGGCCGAAACCGCGCAGCGTGCCGGCCACCGCCAGCGTCGACAGCAGCAGGCTGAGCAGCGCCACCTCGCGCTGGCCAAAGCGCAGCGCCGCCCACGCCACCAACGGCAGCGTGATAAAACCCACTGGATAGTTGCCCGCGCTGAGGCCGGTGAAGCCGCCAAACAGCAGCGCGCTCACCGCCAGCAGCGCCAGCAGCAGCAATGCCGCCTCGGCGGTTTGACGGCGCGCCCAATGCAGGGCGGGCTGTTGCGCCCACAGCACCAGCACCGGGGTCACGATCAGCGCGCCGGTGGCGTCGCCCAGCCACCAGGTCAGCCAAATCGGCCCGAACTTGGCCGCGCTGGCCAGCCCGGTCAGCACCAGCGCGGACACGCCGATGGTGGCGCTGAGCATGGTGGCGGCCAGCGCCGCCAGCAGCGTGAATTTGACCAGGTCGCGGGGCTGGTCGAATGCCTGTCGGCCGCCGGCGTAGCGGTTCACCAGCCACGCGCCGGCCAGCCCCTCTAAGGTATTGCCGCCGGCGATCAGCAGCGAGGCCGGCCACGAGCCGGAGGTGGTGAAATTGACCAGCAACGCGCCCAGCAGAATCAGCGGCCACACCCGGTAGCCCCAGATCAGCAGCGCCGCCAGCGCGATGCCGGTGGGCGCCCACACCGGGCTGGCGCTGAGATGCACGAACGCCATCGACAGCCCCAGCCGACCCGCCGCGTAATACAGCAGCAACAGCAGCGCTGCCGCCGGCCACTTGAGCGCGAGGGGTTTAAGCATAGTGCGCCTCCAGTGCGCCTCCAGTTCGCCTGGCGCCCCGCTCGGCATGCAGGGTTTCGACGATCTAGATTTTCCATAATCGTAGACCGTTTAGCGCGCCATCAAGTGGGTGACGCACAAGATCGTGGGGTCAGGTCTTACATTTGACATTTGTAGCCTTGTAGGGCGGGTCATTGACCCGCGCGGTCGGTGATGGGGTTATCGGCGTAATTGATCTGCCTATCTGGTTTAACTGCGCGGCCGGTTGCATTCGGGGGGGCCACGACCCGCCCTACGGAGCTGCAGGTTCTGGCGGTAATTGAACCCCCCGCTTCAAGCCGCTGCCAGGCAAGCCTCCAGGCTGTGCTCCAGCGCCTCGCGCAGGTTGCAGCCGCGCTTGGCGATAAAGACCAACTGCGTACCCAGGGCATCGCTCTGCTGCGCCGCCGGGCTGAACTGGCTGCGACTGCCAACATGCTGCAGCCAGTGGGGGGCGGCGTTGCCTTGCAGCTGGACCAGGCCTTTAAGGCGAAACACCTCGGCCGGCAGGCGCTGCAACCAGGCGCGCAAGGCGGTCGGCTCGAACGATTGCTGGCTGCGCCAGACCCAGCTCTCGAACAGTTGATCGTGACGGGCGCCGAGCGCCAGCATCTTCAGGCCGGTGGGTTCGGCTCTATCCCCTAGATCCGCCAGCAAGAGCGCATCCGGCACTGCGGCCTGCACCGTATCGATCACCCGCACCCGGGCGCCCAGGCTGTTGCGCAGCGCCGCCAGCTCGCTTGGGCTGACCAGGTCCGATTTGTTCAGCAGCAGCAGATCGGCGCAGGCGACCTGGGCCCGGGACAGGCGGGCGAACTCGCCTTCGAGTGTGCCGTAGGCGCTGGCATCCACCAGGGTGATCACGGCATCCAGGTGCAGCTGGCTGCGCAATTGCGGGTAGCCGAGGGTCTGCACGATGCGCTGCGGGTCGGATACGCCGCTGCATTCGATGACGATGCGTTGCAGACGTGGGCTGAGCTGGGTCAGGCTGACCAACTGCGCCAACAGGTCCTCCTGCACGGTGCAGCAGATGCAGCCGTTCTGCAGGCTGTACACCGCATCGCTGACCTCGGCGATGATCGCCGCATCGATGTTCAGCTCGCCGAAGTCGTTGACTATCACCGCCAGGCGCCCCGCCTCGGCGCTTTGCACCAGGCGGTTGAGCAATGTGGTCTTGCCGGCGCCGAGAAAGCCGGCGACTACCGTGACCGCTATGCTGGCCATCAGACTTTTTCCTCCAATACCGGTGGCTCGCCCTGCCACTGCGCCTGCAGTGCGGTCCCGGTAAAGGTGCCCAGGCGGTCGTACACCGGCCGCCCTTCGACCAAGGTCAGCTGCACCCGGGTGCGGTGGATATAGTTGCGTGCGGGCTGGGCGAACAGGTCGCGGTCGAGCACTATCAGGTCCGCCGACTTGCCCACTTCCAGGCTGCCGGTCTGCTGCTCCAGGCCCATGGCGTAGGCGCCGTTGAGGGTGGCCACCTGCAGCGCCTGCTCCAGGCTGATCGGCTCGCCGAAGCAATTGGGCTCCTGGTTCCAGGGGTTCTGCCGGGTGACCAGGGTTTCCAGGGCCAGCCAGGGGTCGATCGAGGCCACCGGCCAGTCGGTGCCCATCACCGCGATACCGCCCGCGGCCAACACGCCCTTGAAGTCGTAGATGCGTTTCAGGCGTTCCTGGCCATAGCCTGCGCGCGCGCCGCTGGCGAAGGGGGTCGGGTACCAGGCCGCCGGGGAAAACTCGGCGATCACCTCCAGCTCGCGAAAGCGCTTGAGGTTGCCCGGATGCAGCAAGGTGCTGTGGGCGCACTGGTGGCGAATGCCGCTGAAACCGTTGCGCCGGCGCGCCTCGGCGACCGCATCGAGGAACTGGTCCGAGGCGCCGTCGCCGGTGCAGTGGGCGATCACCCGCAGGCCGCGACGGTCCATGTCCACCAGCATGTCGGTGATATGTTCCGGGGTCAGGTTGAGCTTGCCGCGCCAGCTCGACTCCTCCGGCCAGGGCGTCAGCAGGTAGGAGGAGCGCGGCTCCACCGTGCCGTCGAAGTGGAACTTCACCGCGTTGGCGTTCAGCCGCGCGCTGCGGTAGTAGTGGCGTTCGCCGCCGAGCAGTTCCCAGCGCCGACGCACCGGGAAGATATCGTCCTGCCAGCTGATGGCCGCCTCGACGCGCAGGGTCAGTTCGCCGCAATCGTCGAGTTCCTTGAGCGCCTCCAGGCGCCGCTCGCAGACGTGCACATACTTGGTCGCGGTCACCCCGCGGGCGCTCTGGAAATGCACGCCATCGCGGTAGGCGCGGCGCAGCACGCTCACCGGCGTCGGCGGCATGGCCGCATGGATCAGCGCATAGGCGCCGTCGATCAGCAGCCCCGTGGGCTCGCCGCTCAGCTCGTCGCGCTCCAGGTAGCCGTTGCGCGGGTCGGCCGTGTGGCGGTCGATGCCCGCCAGCTCCAGGGCCTTGGAGTTGACCATCATGGTGCCCCACATGCGGTCGAGCAGCGCCACCGGGCGGTCCGGCATCAGGCTGTCGAGCCACTCGCGACCCGGGGTCAAGCCGGCCTCGCGGAAGGTATAGCGCACCCAGTATTGGCCGTAGATCCAGCCAGCGCCGGGGTGGCTGTCGGCGTAGGCGTGGATCGCCTCGGCCAACTGTTGCGGGGTCGGGTCTTCGATGCCGACATCCAGGTCGTCGCTGTAGCGCGGCGCCAGCGCCAGGTCCGGGTGGGTGTGCATATCGTGCAGGCCGGGCATGCAGAACGCGCCGAGCAGATCCTGCTGGCGGGTGTGCGGGCCGATCAGCGCCTGCACCGCGTCCAGGTTGCCGACCGCGATAAAGCGGCCGTCGCGGATGGCCACCGCCTCGGCCCAGGGCTGCGCCGGATCGAGGGTGTAGAAACGGCCGTTATGCAGCACCAGGTCGGCATAGGGCGCCACGCTGGAATGGCTGGAGTGGAAGTTGTCGGATGCGGTCACGCTATAAACCCTCTGATGCAGTCTGGGCCTCGGCAGCCAGGCGCGGCGCTACGGCTCACCCGGACGTTGCCGGGTGACTACAGCGAATTTTTTAAGTGGTGCGCTTAGCGGCCGGCGCGCAGCGACTCGACAAAGCCGGCGATGCGCTGGCAGGCGTCTTTCAGCACCTCGTCGGCCACGGTGAAGGACAGCCGCACGAAGCCCTCGGCGCTGGCGCCGAAGGCCTGGGCGTCGAGCACCGAGACGCCGGTCTGGCGGAACAGCTGCCAGGCGAAGTCGAGGCTCGACAGGCCGGTGCGGCGCACGTCCACCAACATAAACATGCCGGCCTCCGGCGTGCGGCAATCCAGCTCGCGCACCTGGCTCAGGGCGCCGACCACCAGATCGCGGCGGCGCCGGTACAGCTGGCGGGCCTGGGCCACGACCGGCTCATCCAGCTCCAGGGCCTTTAGCGCCGCTTCCTGGATAAAGCCCGGCAGGCCGTAGAGCATGCACAGCAAGAGGTTGTCCAAATGCCCGATCAGGGTCGGCGGCGCGACCACCCAGCCGACGCGCCAGCCGGTCATGGCATGGGATTTCGACAGGCTATTGAGGATCACGGTGCGCTCGGCCATGCCCTCCAGCGTGGCGATGCTCAGGTGCGGACGGTCGAAGGTGATCTGCCCATAGACCTCGTCGGAGATCACCCAGAGGTCGTGGCGCTTAGCGACTTCCGCCACCGCTTCCAGCTCCTCGCGGCTGTAGACGTTGCCGGTGGGGTTGCAGGGCGTGGCCAGGGCGATGCCGCGGGTTTTCTCGGTCAGCGCGGCTTCCAGGGCCGCCCGGGTCAGGCGGAAACCGTTGGCCGCCGGCTGTTCGATGCAGGCGATCTGCGCGCCGGAGGCGTGGATGCAGGCCTCGTAGGTCAGGTACATGGGCTCGGGCACCAGCACCTCGTCGCCCTGGTCGAACAGGCACAGCGAGGTGGCGAACAAACCGTTCTGCGCACCGGCCACCAGCGCCACGTTTTCCGCGCGCAGCGGCAGGCCGAGCAGGGCGCTCTGCTTGGCGGCAATCGCCTCGCGCAGCAGCGGCCGGCCGAGCACATGGGTGTAATGGGTGTCGCCGGCGCGCAGGGCCTCGACTGCGCTCTCGCAGATGGCGCTGTCGGTGGCGAAGTCGGGGTCGCCGACGCTCAGGACTATCACGTCCTCGCCGCGGCCGCGGGCTTCGATGGCCGCGTAATGGATATCCCAGGCGCTGACCGCCTGGCCGCTGATGCGCTGGACAAAAGCTGAGTAATGCATGTCGTTCTCCTCACCGACGAGCTATCGCCGGTGTCTGCTCTCAATAGGTGGCGTGCTTCAAGCCAGTCGCTGGGGTTGCTTGGCGAAGCGGGAAAAACCGTATTCGATTAGAAACGCCAGGCTGATATAGATCAGCGCGACCGCCAGCAGCGGCTCATAGACCCGCAAGGACTGGGCGCGCACCAGGTTGGCGGCGCCGAGCAGATCGGTCACCGCGACGGTTGAGGCCAGCGCCGTGGATTTGAGCAGCATGATGCTTTCGCCCGCCAGGGTCGGTTTCAGAATCTGCAGGGTGCGCGGCAGCCAGACTCGTCGCAGCAGCAGCCAACGGCCCATGCCATAGGCGCGGCCGGCTTCCAGCTCGCCCCGCGGCACCGCGCGCAGACCGCCGCGCAGCACTTCGCCGACATAGGCGCCGACGCTCAGGATCAGCGCCAGGCAGACATACCAGAAGCCTTCGCGCAGGTAGGGCCACAGCGCGCTGCCGCGAATCAGCGGGTAGCTGGCGAACAGGCTGCCGACGCCGTAATAGAGGATATAAATCTGCACCAGCAGCGGGGTGCCGCGAAACAGGCTGGAGTAAGCGCGCATGCTGCCGGCCAGCAGGCAGTTCGACGACACTCGGCCCAGGGCGACCATGATGGCCAGGATAAAGCCGAACAGGCCGGACAGCAGCAACAGCGCCAGGGTAATGCCCACGCCCCGTACCAGTTCGCTGGCGAATTCGGTGATCCAGGAAAAATCCATTGCGTCACCCTCAGTGCTTGGGCATCCAGCGATTGGAATGCCGCTCAATCAGCTGGAAGACCAGGTTGGACAGCAGGGTCATGAGGAAATAGCAGGCCGCCACGGCCAGGTAGAACACCAGGTAATGCTTGGTCGAACCGGCGGCCTGCTTGCCCACCGAGAGCAACTCGCTGTAGCCGACCACGCTGATCAGCGCACTGTCCTTGATCAGCACCAGCCACAGGTTGGACAAGCCGCCCATGGCATAGGGCAGCATGCTCGGCAGGATGATCCGCCGCAGCAGCAGCAGCCGTTCGACGCCGAAGGAACGTGCCGCCTCGATCTGGCCGAAGGGAATGGCCAGGATGGCGCCACGGATGATCTCCGCCGAGTAGGCCCCCTGCACTATGCCGAGCACCAGCACCGCGGCGATAAAGCCATTGACCTGCACGCTGGACTGGCCGGCCTCGGCCAGCAGCGCATTGAGCAGGTCGGTGCCGGCGTAATACAGCAGCAGGATCAACAGCAGCTCAGGCACCGCCCGATACAGGGTGGTGTAGCAGTTGGCCAGGCCAACCATCCAGCGCGAGCCCTTGAGCTTGATCAACGCCACCACCAGACCGATGCCCAGGCCCAGCAGAAAGGCGCCCGCGGAGATCTGCAGGGTGATCACCGCGCCTTGCAGCAGCGCGAGCAGCCAGCCATCGGTAATAAACAGCTGCGAAAATTCCGGCAATGACATATCAACTCCACTACTGCACAGGGTTCGCTAGCAGGCCGTTGAAAAACTACCTGCGTTGCCCCTCTTTAGAAAAGAAAGGGGCGTTAAAACAGGCTCGGCAAGCCGCTTGCGGCTAACGCGCTTCAGCGCGACCCGAAGGGTGAGCGAAGCGAGTTATGCTCATTTACAGCTCGTAAACTCCGCTTCCTCGCCTGTTTTGACCAGCCGGAGGCTGTTACTAACGTAGCGCCTTGTCTCGGCTGCCTCGCCTACAT
>Ga0209343_10011361_pt1 | contig 10023 bp, 6 predicted proteins | sample RifCSPlowO2_02_FD_184026 | JGI IMG/M metagenome (GOLD analysis project Ga0209343, IMG submission 184026) | Groundwater microbial communities from Rifle, Colorado - Rifle CSP2_plank lowO2_0.2 (SPAdes) (version 2) | ecosystem: Environmental > Aquatic > Deep subsurface > Groundwater | place: Rifle...
GCCACCCGGCGGAAGCGTGACCATCGAGATCGCGTGGACCGCGCGCGTGCCGCGGCCCTTCGCCCGCACAGGCGCCATCGGGAACTTCTTCTTCATCGCGCAGTGGTTCCCCAAGCTGGGCGTCTTCGAGGAACAGGGCTGGAACTGCCACCAGTTCCATTCGAGCACCGAGTTTTTCTCCGACTACGGCGTGTACGACGTGCGTCTCACGGTGCCAGGCAACTGGCCTGTCGGCGCAACGGGTGTTGAGCGCGATCGACGCGCCAACGCGGATGGAACCACGACCCACCGGTACTATCAGGAGGACGTGCACGACTTCGCGTGGACGACGAGCCCGGATTACCTCGAGCGGACGGCCCGTTTCGATCATCCGACGCTTCCGCCGGCCGCGCTGCGGCTGCTCCTGCAGCCTGAACACGCCGGGCAGGCAGACCGTCACTTCAACGCGGCCCGCACGGCGCTGAGAGCCTACGGCGAATGGTTCGGTGCGTACCCGTACGGGCACCTCACCATCGTCGATCCGGCGTACCAGAGCGACGCCGACGGCATGGAGTACCCGACGTTGATCACCGCCGGAACCAAGTGGCTCGTCCCGCGCGAGGTGACATACAGCGGTCCGGAGGAAGTCGTCATTCACGAAAGCGGGCACCAGTCATGGTACGGCGTCGTCGGCAACAACGAGTTCGAGGGCGCGTGGCTCGATGAGGGGATCAATACATTTGCAGCCGCGCGCGCGATGGCGCAGGACTACCCGGAGACCTATTACGAACGGTACTTTTTCGGTGGCTTCGTGCCGTGGGCGTTTACCGACGTCCGACTGAGGCGGGAGACGTTCTGGAACCGGCTGCCCGGGTACCGATCGGCGGCGAGGAGCGACGTCCCCTCCGATCCCGCGTATCGCTTCAACCCGGTCTCCGGGCGTAGCATCACCTACAACAAGACGGCGCTCTGGCTGAACACGCTGGAGCGCAGGCTGGGCTGGCCCGTGCTCCAGCGCATTCTCCAGACGTTCTACTCCCGCTGGCAGTTCAAACACCCCGAGCCCGAGGCCTTCTTCGCCGTGGTCGACGAAGTGACCGGAGGCAGCCTCGCCTGGTTTTTCGACCAGGTGTATCGAACCTCCAACGTGTTCGACTACGGCGTTCAGGATCTGACGAGCGCCGCGGAAGACGGGCGATATCGCACGACCGTCGTCGTGCGGCGTTACGGCGAGGCCATCTTTCCGGTGGACGTGCGCGTCACGTTCAAGGACGGCACGCAGGTCACCGAGCGCTGGGACGGCCGGGGCCGCTGGACCAGGTACACATACGTCGGTGAATCTGCGGCCATCTCGGCGCACGTGGATCCCGAGCGGGTGCTGCTGCTCGACGTGAATTACACGAACAACTCGAGGTCGCTCGCGTCGAAGGGTCGATTGGCGGCCACGAAATGGTCGTTGAAGTGGATGGTCTGGCTGCAGGACGCGCTGCTTTCATGGGCCTTTCTCGTGTGAACGCTGGCGTGACGACTTTTGGCGCGGCTCGAGACGGCATCCGACGGGTCAACGCTGCGCCGCTGATCCTCGTCGGCGTGTGGCTGCTGACGCTGCTCGTCAGCCTGCCGCTGACGGCCGCGATGCGCAGCCTGATCGAGGAGCACCTGGGGTCGAGCCTGGAGGCCGACGCGGCAGCCGGCGGGGTCAACTTCGACTGGATGCAGGAGTTCGGCGGGCTCGCAACCGGCATCGGCACGACGTTTTCACCCACCGTCATCGGGTTCGGGGCGGTCCTCGACAATCTGAGCGCGTTCATCGATCGGGAGCAGCGGCCCGTTCTCGTGATCGCCGCCGTGGGCCTGTATCTGGCGCTGTGGACCTTCCTGGCGGGCGGCATCATCGATCGATACGCCAGGAACAGGACCACGCGTCTGGAAGGGTTCCTCTGGGCCTCGAGCGTCTATGCCGTCCGCTTCTTGCGCCTCGGCCTCGTCGCCGCGATTGTTTATGGACTGCTGTTCGGCGCCCTGCACCCCTGGCTGTTCGGCTCGCTTTTCCGCGACCTGACGCGCGATCTGACCGCGGAACGCTCGGCGTTTCTCGTGCGGCTCGCGCTGTACGGGATCTTCGGGAGCGCGCTGGCCGCGTGCAACCTGATATTCGACTACGCGAAAGTACGCGCGGTGGTCGAGGATCGCCGCAGTATGCTCGGCGCCATCCTCGCCGCCGTGCTGTTTCTGCGCCGCAACGGCGCCGCGGCGGCCGGCCTGTACCTGACGGATATCGGGCTGTTCGCCGGGGTGCTGGTCCTCTACGCGTTCGTCGCGCCCGGGGCGGGATCGACCGGTTGGTCGATGTGGCTGGGGTTGGCGATCGGACAGCTGTACGTGCTCGGACGCCTGTGGGTGAAGCTCGTCTTCTGGGCGTCCGAGACGGCCCTGTTCCAGGGCCGCCTCGCCCATGCGGGATATGTCGCGGCGGCGAGACCCGCGTGGCCCGACTCGGCGGCCGCCGAGGCTCTGAGCGCGACGCCGAGACCTTCCTAGTGTTTTCCGAAGTTGTATTTCACGCCGGCGCGCCGACCGTTTTTCCCGCCGTCACCGCACGCACGGCCTCGACGATGTGACGCGCGGAAATCCCGTAGCGGTCGAGCAGCTCTTCGGGTGTACCGCTGCGGGGAATTTCCCGCACCGCGACCCGGTGCACCCTGATCGCGGTATCGCCGACGGCCTCGGCAACGGCATCCCCAATCCCGCCCGCCGCGTAATGATCCTCGACGGTGACGATGCGGCCGCCCGTGGCGGCTCCCGCCGCAATCAGCGCCGCGCGATCGACAGGGGCGACCGAATACAGGTCGATCACGCGGATCGAGACGCCCGCGCCCTTCAGCTCATCGCAGGCCTTCAGCGCCTCGAACACCGTCACCCCGGCGGCGACAACCGTCGCGACGTCTCCGGCGCTTTCGCGCAGAACTTTCAACCCGCCGACCACGAATGTGTCGTCCGCCGAGTAGATGACCGGCGTCTTCGGCCGGCTCGTGCGGATGTACGCCGGGCCGGGGTGGTACGCCGCCAGCGCCACGAGCCGCTCGGCGCTGACGGCGTCGCACGGATACAGCACCGTGATGTTCGGCTGTGCGCGACACATGGCCAGATCCTCGAGCGCCATCTGCGACGGCCCGTCTTCGCCGATCGAGACGCCCGCATGCGAGCCGGCCATCTTGATGCCGACGTTGCTGATCGCCGCCATGCGGATGAAATCCGCCGCACGGCTGAGGAAGCACGCGAAGGTCGACGGGAACGGAATGGCCCCGCGCGCCGCAAGGCCCATGGCCGACCCGATCATGATCTGCTCGGCGATGTAGTTCTGGTGGAACCGATCGGGAAACCGCTTCTCGAACCTCTCGCTGAAGGTCGAGTTCTTCACGTCGGCGTCGAGCGCCACGACCCGCGGATCGGCCTCGCCCAGCTTGGCGAGGGCGGTCCCGTACGCTTCGCGCGTCGCCACCTGCTCGCCCGCCTGGTAGGCGGGCGGCGCGATCGGCTTGACGGCCGCTGCTTCCCGCGGGCGCGACGTCGGCCTGACGATCCGATCCCGCAGGTTCACGCCCGGCGGTGCGGGCACGCACTGCTTCTCGAGCTCGGCGATGGCACGATCGAGCTCGTCGCCCTTCTTGAATGCCCGGCCGTGCCAGCCGTCCCTGCCCTCCGCGAACGAGACGCCTTTCCCTTTGATCGTCCGCGCCACAATCATCGTCGGTCGTCCGGAGGTCGCCCGCGCCTCGGCGTAGGCGTCGAGGATCGCGTTCATGTCGTGGCCGTCGATCACGAGCGCGTGCCACCCGAAGGCGCGCCAGCGGCGGGCGAACTGCTCCACGTCATGCTGCCACTTCGTCGGACGGCTCTGGCCGAGCGCGTTGACATCGGTGATGGCGCACAGACTGTCGAGGCCGTCCGCGACGGCGACGTCGGCGGCCTCCCAGACCGAGCCCTCGGCCGACTCGCCATCGCCGAGCAGGCAATAGGTGCGGTAATCCGACTTGATCCGGCGCGCGTTCAGCGCGATCCCCACGGCGGCGCAGATGCCCTGGCCGAGCGATCCGGTCGCGACGTCCACAAACGGCAGCCGCGGCGTCGGATGCCCTTCCAGATCGGAATCGATCCGGCGCAGTTTCAGCAGCTCGGCCCGATCGAACGCGCCTGCCGCAGCCCACGCGGCGTACAGCACGGGCGCCGCGTGGCCCTTCGAGAGCACGAACCGATCGCTGCCCGGATGCGTCGGATCGGTCGGATCGAAGCGCATTTCGGCGAAAAACAGACCGGCGACCAGATCCGCCGCCGAGCAGCAGCTGGTCGGATGGCCGCTGCCGGCCTCGGACGTCGATCGGATCGAATCGATGCGCAGCCGGGTCGCGATATTTGTCAGGGCGGGAACGAGCGATGCACGATCAAGCGGCATAAGTGTCCGTGAGACTGCAGATGGCTGATTTCGATTGCAGATTGTATTGCAGATTGTCGGCGAATCTGAAATTCAATCTGCAATCAGCCGTCTCCGATCTGCGATCTCATCGTAAGTCCTGGAGCTCACCGAGCGCGAGGCCGTAGAGCGCGGCGTCGGCGCCGTGGGCGCGGCATGTCGAAGCCAGCGCGGCGAGCGCGCGCTTTGCCTCCTCCGCATACGCCGCGTTGTCGGCCGTCACCGCCGCCTGCCGGTAATCGGCGTCCTCGTGGAGTTTCGCCAGACGGCACAGGACCCGGGCAGCGTCCGCGCGAGCGAGAAAACGCTCGAGGTCCGAGCCGCCCGCCTCCGGATCTGTGCGCCGGGCATACTGCATCAGCTCCTCGGCCAGCATGGAGTACGGCAGCCGCCCGGTGATCGCGTACGCGGTCAGGAGCGTGGACGCCGTTGCGACGTGGTCCCCAAGCGTGCCGCGGCCTCCTTCAGGATCGACGAGTGTGTGCGGCAGGCCCTCGCCCGGCCGATAGGCGAGGTGGACCACGCGCTCGAGCTCGTCAACGGCCGCCGGCACGAGTCCGCTGGGGTTGAACAAGTCGGGAAGCGTGCTGGCAGCGCCGAGGCACGCGTCGACCGATCGCACGGCCGGCTCCAACTCACCTCGGGCCGGCCATTCGTTGCGCAACCGGGCGACGAGCCCCGCCGCCGCGGCCGGCAGCCGATCATCGTCGGAGATCGCGGCGGCTTCGACGAAGAGCGAGAGCCACGCCGAACGCTCGATCGATCGGTCCAGCGAGTGGACGCCGTCCAGTGCGGCTGCCAGCGCGGGGCCGAGCGCCTCGCCGATGTCGGCGCGTCCGGTCGCCCCGTAGCGGCGCAACAGCAGGATGAGCGCCGGCGGCGCGATCCGCGCACCGCGCGCCAGCGTGTGCAGCACTTCGCCGATCAGCCAGTCGAGGCTCTGATCCTCCACGCGGGCAATTATAATGACGGGATGCTCTCCATCCGGTACCTCGCGCTGTTGGCGCTCGTGGTGTGGCTTGGCGGGATGGCGATTCTCGGCCTGCTCGTCGCACCACAAACGTTCCGCGTCCTCCAGGCGTCCGATCCCGTCGAGGGCCGCATGCTCGCCGGCGCGCTGTTCGGGGCCTTCCTGCGGCAGTTTCACCTGATCGCCTACGCCTGCGGAGGCATCCTCCTCGTGTGCCTCTTCATCATGAAATTCGTCGGGCCGCCGCCCCACGCGTTCGTCGCCAGGGTCGGGCTCGTCACGCTCATGCTGGCGCTCGCGCTGTATTCGGGCGTCCCGGTCACGCGCGAGCTGGCGCAGGTGCAATCCCAGGTGTCCGGGCCGATCAGTCAGCTGCCGGCGGGCGATCCGCTCCGCGTCCGATTCGATCGGCTGCACCGGACCTCGACGATGCTCATGACGATCAACATGGGCCTCGGCCTGGTGCTGCTCTTCTGGTACGTACGGGAATGACTCGTTAACAGTTGACAGTGAACAGTGGACGGTGCCCAAACAGCTCCCGGCTGTCAGCGATCAGCTGTGAATCGACGCCGCAAACTGAAAGCCGAAGACGATGCGTTCTGCGTGCGATCGCGCCGGCATGAACACGATCGCGGCGGCGGATGCGGAAATGGCCGAGGTGAACACCCGCAGGGGCGACGTGTTATATTCCGATACGCTCAATGCTCGATGACATCGCTCAGGCTGTGCTGGCCCGTGAAGAGGTGGTCAAGTACCTTCGCGGGGGGGACGGCGAACGCCGCGACGCCCGGGAGCGCATTCACGGATATCTTGACGAGCTGCAGACCAAGCAGCGCTATCCGATCTACCGGGCGCTGCAGCACCCGCTCTACCCGATCCTTCGCAAGATCGAGCGCCGGCACGAGAATCTGCACCACGTGGAAGCGGCGACCCTCGCGCATCGGATCATCTACGCGTCCAATCACAAGAGCCACACCGACTATCTGGTCGAGCCGCTGGTGCTCGACGACAACGGCGTCCGCCCGCCGCTCATTGCCGCCGGCATCAACCTGTTCGGCGGACCGCTCGGCCTTCTCCATCGCCACGTCACCGGCGCGATTCCCATCCGCCGCAACACGAAAGACCCCGCGTACCTGGTCACCCTCAAGGCCTACATCGCCGAGATTCTCAAGGCGCACGACCTGTTGTTCTATCCCGAAGGCGGCCGGAGCTACAGCGGCGAGCTCAAGCCAACCAAGATCGGGCTGATTCACGCCGCGCTCACCGCCAACCGGCGCGACCTCGCCATCATCCCGACGGCGATCGCGTACGACCTCGTGCTCGAGGACCACGTCCTCGCTCGCCAGCGGGTCAAGAAGCGCCAGCGGCCCTTCACGCGGGAGCTCGCCGAAATGGTGCGGTATGCGGTCGGCTACCGCTCGCGCGCGTTCGTCACCTTCGGGGCGCCGATTCCCGTGGGCGACGTCGATCCGCAGTCGCGCAGCGACGTCCTGGGCCTGACGCGGCAGATACGCGCCCGCATCGGCGCGCTCTACAAGGTGCTGCCGACGGCCGTGTTCGCCGCCGCGATGCGCCCGTCGATCGCGCGGCGGGATCTCGAGAGCCGCATCGACCAGCTGATCGAGGAGCTCAGCGTGAAGCGCGCGAACCTCGGCGTCACCAGCGGCCGACAGGCCGTCGACGAAGCCGCCGAACCCCTCGAAACGCGCGGCATCGTCGTCCTCGAGCACGGCCGGTTCCGCGTGCGCGATCGCAGCGTCCTCCGGTACTACGCGCGGACCATCGAACACCTCCTCGTGACCCCCGGGCGGACACACTAGATCGACGGGATGCTCGACCACGCGACGAAGGCGTTCTTTCACCTCCTCGCGGCCAGCGGCTTCCTGAAGACACTCGCCTCGCGGTACGGGATGCGGGCGCCCACGAGCTTCGCGCGCCGGTTCATCGCCGGGGAGACCGTGGCCGAGGCCATCGAGGTGGCGCGCACGGTCGAGAGCCGCGGCTTCCTGCACACGCTCGATTTCCTCGGCGAGGGCGTCACCAGCCTGGCTGAGGCTGACGCCGCCACCCGGGAGTACCTGCAGATCATCAACGAGATCGTCCGCGCGGGCATCGGACGGAACCTGTCGCTGAAGCTCACCCAGCTCGGCCTGGACGTCGACCGGGCGACCGCCGTCGACAACCTCCGCAGAATCCTCGACCGCGCGGAGGAATTCTTCGTGCGGATTGACATGGAGAACTCCCGCTACACCGGCGTGACCCTCGACGTCTTCGAGACCATGTGGCAACAGGGCTATCGCCACATGGGGGTCGTGCTCCAGGCGGACCTGTACCGGACCGAGCAGGACGTCCGGCGAATCATGGCACTCGGCGCCCGCATCCGGCTGGTGAAGGGCGCGTACAAGGAACCCAGGTCGGTCGCCCATCAGAAAAAGGCCGACGTGAACGCCGCGTACGCCCGCCTGCTCAAGCTGCTGCTGACCGAGGGCGCATATCCGGCCGTCGCCACGCACGACCCGGAGATGATCGACCTCGCCCGGCGGTTCGCCGCCGAACATCGGATTCCGCCAGATCGCTTCGAATTCCAGATGCTGTACGGCATCCGCCGCGACCTTCAGGCCGCCTTGCTCAAGGAGGGTCACCACGTTCGCGTGTACATCCCCTTCGGCCGCCAGTGGTTTCCGTACTTCATGCGACGCCTTGGCGAACGCCCGGCCAACGTGGCGTTCGTCCTTCGCGGCCTTCGCGGGGACAGCGGCCGGTGGCCCGGGGCTTTCGCGGGTTCGTGAGGGTCCTCGCCGCATACCATGACCAGCGAACGCCCCCCGATCGAGCGCGCGATCGAGATCGCCAGGGCGGTTAGAAGCGCCGGGGGCCGCGCGCTGATTGTCGGCGGCTGGGTGCGCGACCGCCTGCTCGGCGGCGACTCCAAGGACATCGACGTCGAAGTGTTCGGCCTCCCGGCCGATCGTGTGCGAGCGCTGCTTGAAGGGCTCGGCCGCGTGGAAACGGTCGGCGAGAGCTTTCAGGTCTACAAGTCGGGCGACATCGACGTCTCGCTGCCCCGCCGCGAGTCGAAGGCGGGCCGCGGGCACCGGGGATTCGAGGTGACCGGCGACCCGGCCATGACGATTGAGGACGCCGCGCGGCGCCGCGACTTCACGGTGAACGCCATTGCCTGGGATCCGCTCGCCGAGGAGTACCTCGATCCGTTCGACGGACGCGGCGACCTCGCCCGGCGGGTCCTCCGCGTCGTCGACGAAGCCACGTTTCCCGACGACAGTCTGCGTGTCCTGCGCGCCGTGCAGTTCGCCGCGCGGTTCGGTCTCGAGCTCGACGATCGCGCGCGGGCCCTGTGCCGGGCGGTCCCCCTCGGCGACCTGCCCGCCGAGCGCATCTGGGGCGAAATCGAGAAGCTGCTGTTCGCGCCGCGGCCCTCGGTCGGCTTCGCCCTGGCCCTGCAGCTGGGCGTCCTCGAACAGCTGTTTCCTGAACTGCTGGCCCTCGTCGGCTGCCGGCAGGAACCCGAATGGCATCCGGAAGGCGACGTGTGGCTGCACACACTGCAGGTGATCGACCAGGCGCGTGCGCGCGTCGACGATCTCCCGCGGCCGCAGCAGATCGCCGTCATGCTCGGCGCGGTCTGCCACGATTTGGGCAAGCCCGCGACCACGGCGTTTCTCGACGGACGGATCCGGTCGATCGATCACGAGGAGCAGGGCGTGGCGCCGGCAACGTCGTTGCTCGATCGCCTCCGCGTGCAATCCATCGACGGATACGACGTCCGCAGCCAGGTGCTGGGAATGGTGGCGCAGCACCTCAAGCCGGGCATGTGGTTCAAGGTCCGCGAGGAGGTCGGTGACGGCGCGTTTCGGCGGCTGGCGCAGAAGGTCGACCTCGAGCTGCTCGCCCGGATTGCGAAGGCCGACTGCCTGGGCCGTGCGCCAGGTCTCTTCACCTGCGAGGCGATGGACTGGTTTCTCGAACGGGCGCGGGGCCTGGGTGTCGAGCACCGCCCCCCGGCCCCGATCCTCCTGGGGCGCCATGTTCTGACTCTGGGCGTCGGGCCGGGCCCGCGCGTCGGCGAAATCCTGAAAGCGGTCTACGAGCAGCAGCTCGACGGGACCGTGACGACGCTGGAGGACGCGATAGAAGCGGCCAAACGCGCGCTACTGTGACGGGCGCGCGCCCGCCGTCGTGAGCGCTCCATCTGCCGTTCGCACTTCGGCCGCGCCGAGACCGAGTTTCGTCAATTCGGCGCCAATCCGCGCGCGGTCGCCGACCGCGACGACGACCAGCTTGTCGGGAACGAGATATCTCTCCGCGACGGCTTTGACCTGCGCCGCCGTGACAGCCAACAGACGCGCGGGAGACTTCGTGTAGTAATCGAGCCCCAGGTCGTAGATGTACATCGTCGCCGTGCTGGCGGTGACCCGCGCGCTGGTCTCGAACTCGCTCGGCAGCGACCGCACGAGCGAGTCTTTCGCCAGCGCGAGCTCCTCGGCCGTCAGCTCCGACTCGCGAATGCGCCGCACTTCCTTGATGATCTCGGCGACCGCGGGAGCGGTCACGTCGGTCCGGACGCCGGAGGCCACAAAGAACG
>Ga0209343_10011362_pt1 | contig 10022 bp, 9 predicted proteins | sample RifCSPlowO2_02_FD_184026 | JGI IMG/M metagenome (GOLD analysis project Ga0209343, IMG submission 184026) | Groundwater microbial communities from Rifle, Colorado - Rifle CSP2_plank lowO2_0.2 (SPAdes) (version 2) | ecosystem: Environmental > Aquatic > Deep subsurface > Groundwater | place: Rifle...
CCGCAGTGATTGCAGACCTGCAGCAGTTTCACGCGCGCCGCGGTCGCGCGCCGCGGTAGGAGTCAAGGGGCGCCTTGGCGCTTGCCTCACCAATCCGCGGCGTTATGCAGCAGCGGCTCGCTGCCGCTGGCGCGCTCCGCCAGCCTGGACGGCCACAGCCGGTTCCTCAGGTGATGTGGAATCAGTCTACCCATTGTATGTTCGCTGTCGCACAGAACGTTCCGCGGGGGAGGTATCTAATATCTACGAGCAAGACCGATCCGGCGTTGCTGCGTCAATGGAGGTGTTCTTGTCAACTGCTTAAAGGGGTAACAAAATGAAGTTTGCGGGAATATTGGCGGTATTTGCGGCGCTGATGCTTTCGATCGGGAACGTCATGGCGGTTCCGCCGGGCAAGACGGTGGAGTTTGCCAGCCCCATGGGCAAAGTGACCTTCGATGGCAAGGTACATGCCGACAAGGGCTTGAAATGCGCAGATTGCCACTCCAAGCCCAAGCTGTTCGAAATGAAAAAAGGCGGCGACAAGATAACCATGGCCGCGATGAACGAAGGCAGGTTCTGCGGAACCTGCCATGACGGCAAGAAGGCGTTCAGCGTCAAGGAGACGGCCGATTGCGTGAAATGCCATCAAACAGGCGGCGCAGGCGCCAAGGTTGACGCAAAGGCGCTGGTGCCGGCTTCGGACGCGAGCAAGCCAGCCAAGGAGAAATCCAACGCATCGACGTCGAAGACGGAATCCTCCGGGGAATATGTCGACGACGCCGTCATTACTGCCAAAGTGAAGGCGGCAGTGTTGGAAGAACCTTCGCTCAAGTCAGCCGAAATCAACGTCGAAACCTTCAAGGGCATAGTTCAGTTGACTGGCTTCGTCAGGTCCCGCGCCGATATCAACAAAGCTGCCAAGGTTGCCAAGGGCGTCAAGGGCGTGAAATCGGTCAAGAACGACATGATCCTCAAAGGGACGCAGTAAAGCGGCGGGAATTGCCAGTCGCTGATGCAGTTGTGAATGGCGGTCCAACTCCGCACAGATATCGCGGCGCGGATGTCTCGGGCAGGTCCATTGCATGACGACCGCTTGGGTGAAACGATGGCACTCATTGAATGGCTTCCGCCGCAAGGCGTAAAGATCTTCCTCGTCCTGTTTCTGTCGTTTCTGATCGGTCTGGAACGCGAGGAGCGCAGGGCCAGCGACGAGCACTATGCGTTTGGCGGCGTGCGGACCTTCCCGTTGATCGGAATGATCGGCTACTCCATGGCGATGTTGTCGGGGCCCGACATTCTGCCGCAGGCGCTGGGATTGCTGGCGGTCGCGGGATTCCTCTGGTTGTCCTATTGGCACAAGCTGCTAGCGTCCCCGCATGCGGGGATAACCTCGGAGATGTCCGCGCTTACCACCTATATGGTGGGTGCACTGGTCTCCCATGAGCAATTTTGGATCGCCACCTCTATCAGTGTGGCGAGCATCATGCTGCTCGAACTGAAGGCCTTTTTGGAAGGCCTGGCCAAGCGCATCGGCCCGGAGGACATCCTTACCTTCACCAAATTCTTGCTGCTCACGGCGATCATTCTGCCCATATTGCCGGATGAACAATTTACTGAATACCAGCTTAACCCGTTCAAGACGTGGCTGGTGGTGGTCGCCGTCAGTGGAATCTCCTACGGCAGCTACGTGCTGCTGCGGCTGACCAAGGCGCAGGGCGGGGTGATCCTCGCGGCGATTCTCGGAGGGGCGTATTCATCCACGCTTACGACGGTGGCCATGGCCAAGAGAGCTTCGCGCGAGGAACGCCCCCATCTTTACTCCGGCGCGATCCTGATCGCTTCGGGCGTGATGTACCTGCGCCTGGCTGTATTGCTGGGTCTGTTCAACCGCGACCTGATGCTGCGGCTGGCGCCATCATTCGTCGTACTGGCCGGTATCGCCATCTGCGCCGGTTGGCTCTGGTCGCGCAGAGGCGACGTCGAGTCTGCGGACCTGAAGCAGGATTACGAACCGAAGAATCCGCTCGAGCTCAGTGCCGCATTTCTGTTTGCCGGTTTGTTCGTGGCCCTGCTAATTGCGACTCATGTTGTCGTCGTCCATCTGGGGGAAAGCGGAATCTACGTTCTTGCGGCAATCATGGGCGTGACCGACGTCGATCCGTTTATCATGGGTCTGACGCAGGCGGTGCCCTCGCTTACTCCACTGGCGTTGGCATCGTCCGGTATTCTCGTCGCGGCGGCGAGCAATAATGTAGTGAAGGGGTTTTATGCATACGCCTTGTCGCCGCGGCAGACAGGCGCGCAGAGCCTGGGTTTGTTACTCAGTCTCGCGCTACTGGGACTTGCCCCAATGTTTTTCTTGCAGGTTCGTTAGTCGCCGGCAGCGACGGTGCGATGTGGACTCGAAAGTCGTTTGGCAGCCGGGAACGAACCTTGACCGGCCGCGATTGGCCGCCCACTGCGCCCGCAATGCGCGCCCGCTGGAGGCCGCTCAGGCCGCCACAGCGGACAGACTCTCCGCAGCCTGTGTGAAATGCAAGGCGGAAACTGCCGTGAGTGTGCCGCCATAATTGCCTAGCAGTTTGATGCCGGCGGAAGAAATGCTCAGGACGCTGGCGCGATGATCGTGCGCGTGTTTGAGCCGGATTACGATTCCCTGCTCGATAAGCCTGGCCAGTTTGCGGCGTACCGTCGTGCGCGAAGTCAGATTCAGGAGAAAGAGTTGTTTCAGCGTCAGCGCTTGCTCCTGCTCCTCGTGATATCCGATTTCGATCACGATATCGAAATCGATGAGCGACTTGAAGAAAGGCAGTTACAGCCTTTCAAACTCTCTGATCTTCTTTAGTCCGGTGAATAGCTTCATCGTCTAGATCGTTTTCATTTGGTTGCGCGGAGGCAATTGGCGCGCACGCCCGGCAATAAGAAGCCCTCTGCCCTTGCGGCAATTATGACTTCCCCGGCAGCAAAGTCTGTGCGGCCGCGAACATACGCCCGAGGGCACCCGGGCCTGACGCAGACAAATTCCCATGTGCCAAAAAGAAACCCAATTGTGCTTGCCAGTCTCATGATTGGGCCACACCATACAGCATCGTTAGTAGTGAAAACGATAACAATAACAAACATGAGCTTATCCACCGGTTGATAAGTCAGAGCCCGATCCGATTGAAGCCGTCCACGTTCTGGCAGTCCTGATTGGCGGCTGCCGAATGGATGTTTGTGCAATCGCCGCCGGGAAATGTGGCGAAATAGAATTACAGAACGCTACAAGGGCTTGGACCGTCTGGCCGCCTGCCAGGACTCCGCTACGGACAGTGATACCTAACTGGGCACGCTCATGAACAAAGCCCTGAAAGACGGCTTTCCGCCGTTCCTGAACGAACAAAGCCTGAGGTCGGCGATTGAATCGGTTTGCGCGAAATACGGAAAAGTGACGCATCTGAGAATTCTCTCGGTGAAGGTCGGACAAATCCGCAAATGCTCCTGCTTTCTGCGCCTCGACTCTGAGGCAGCGGAAGGCGAGCTGCGGTCAATCCACGATGTAATCCGGTTCGCCGGTGATCTTCATTTCTTCGCGGACGTGGATGAGCGATGGACCGGTCCGGACATGTAGGCCTGCCATCGCCGCAGAGACTGACCTTAGTTCCAAAATGGACGTATCCGCGGTTTCTCGGCAGAGGAAGAATGAAGGACTTGAAATGGAAGGACGAGTATCTGGTTGGAATACCTGCGATAGATTTCCAGCACAGGCGGATCTTCGACTGCATCATAAGCATATTTGGTGGGCCGACCGACGACGATAAATTGCGCGCCGAAGCTGGAATCATCAAACTCCTCGGCCTCCTTCAGCAGCATTTTGCTTTGGAGGAAAGCATGATGCTGGCGCTCAGCTACCCTGAATTGGAAGAGCACATTGAAGAACACAGACAGTTCAATGCCGATGTGCACGATTTGGCGCAAAAGTCCCTCAGGACAAAAAGTGGGGTGTCGCGTGAAGCGATCAGGATTACTCACAAGTGGCTGACTGAGCACATCATGACGAGGGACAGGGATTACGCGGCTTTTTTTGCCAACCCAGCGCACCAGAGCGGGAATTTGAAACGGGGTGCAAAGTAACGGATAGCTCGTCTTTCACGCTCGCCCGAGTTTCGACACCTGAAGCTTCGGTCGGCATCGGCGGAAAGCACAATGGCGACACGGGCGCAGACGAGCTGGCTTTCGCCCGCTTTGCCCAGCGGTTTCCCGAAACACTGGCGGCGGCCGAGGAAGGCGACGCGTTTCGGGAGCGTCTTTCCAAAGCGTGGAAGTCCGATTCAAAGGCGCTGGCCGATGGGAGCGCCCCCAACGGGAGGTCGCAAGTAATTTCCAACGCGCGAGGCCGTGTCGGTGCCTGCGTGATCGAATTGCACGCGACCGGCGAAGGGCTGCGCGCGATGCTGGCCATGGGCTTCCTCGAATCCGAAGTCGATGCGATTGAGCGCAAGGCCCGTGCGCTTGGTATCTCCGCCGCCCAAGTCGCCTTCCTCGTGAGCGCCCACGAGTCGGCGCACTGCGTCATCGGCATGGCCCGCAGGGCGGGAATGTTCGACACTTCCTGGGCCTATCCGAATTTGAAAGTACCGGCGTCCTGGAGCGACGCGAGGTTCGAGGACGATCGTGACAGCCCTGCACTGGCCAAGGCCGAGGAAAGTGCCGCCGATATGCTCGTCGTGCTTTGGGCAGCCGAAGTTCTCGGGGTGCGCAAGGCAACACAGCTCGGTCGACTTGCGATCTACGCCTGCTCCCGTGGAAACAAATTGCTTCGGCGCTGGCCCACCTCAAACGGGGACTAGCCGCGGCCGGTACCGGCTCTGCGCTCAGTGTTACCGAGAAGGCCTGTGCCATGCCGGAAAGATAGCGGTAGTGTACGGAGCCGAACAGACAGGTAATCTGGATTGGCCTATATTGAATGAATGATGAACTCGGCAAATGAAAATGCGGCACGTCAATTGCAGGACGTGCAACAGTGGACCAAGGGCGAACTCGCAGTAAGGTGGGGCAAAGGCGAATTCGCGGCTGGTCAGCAGCTACCGTGGACTCGCTACGAAGCGAAACGTTTTCAAGACCAACGCTGCCCAGTCTGCGGAGCCCTCGGATGCGGAGGCTGCTGATGGTTTGTGAACACTGATTCGCCTGGGTCTTAGTTTTGCTTCATATGTGCACTGACGCACAGAGAAGGCAGCTGCGACAGCGAATAATCTAATCTCCTCTCCCGCCGAGCGTTTCTCCTCCTTTTCCTTTATCGTTTGGCGGATTCCAGCCCCCGGTCATGTTCATTTCCGGGGGCTGATTTTTTGTGCCGGACAGGGTGCGCAAGAGCACTTGCTCCACTCGACTTGAGCAGCGCAGTCAACTCCTGGACGATGGGCTGTGATGTTTCGTCACGGTGTCGCATTCAGCCGTCTGTGTGTCTCAATCGCGTCGCCGGTTGGCGGCGCGTCCCCGGACTAGCTCTTGTCGAAATCCTCAACCGACTGTTTTATGTCGCCAAACCCCTTTTGCAGCTTCCCGGAAATCTGCTTTGAAAGCCCCTTGATCTGTTGCTCCTTGCTTCCAACCAGCTTGCCAGCTTCTTCCTGGACCTTGCCGGCGACGTCTTTCGCCACGCCCTTCACCTGGTCTTTGTTCATGTTCGATTGCTCCTGTTGTGAGCGCTAGACTCAGCGCAATGAAAATAACCGCTAGATATCCTGCCCCTCAAACAAATAACCCGGTCGCCGGAATCGAGCCAACCCCGCCGCCGAACCAGAAGCCGAACAGTAGTTCCCTTCCCACAGCTTGTGCTGTACGGCAGCGCACATATGGAATGACTATCGCAGAATGTCTGACCGTAAAGCGATGTCAGGCCCCTATGTACGCCAGGCAACAGAACAGTCACGGACGAATCTCTACCATTGAAACGCCGGGCTTGCATCGGATCCCAGTCACAACGTGCTTTCAAATTTGAACGAGAAGAAGACGCGAGTACAAACAACAGGTCCAGGAGCTGCCACGAGTTCCATTTACAACATCGGAGAAGCGCGATGGCAATTACCAATTCGGGCGAATTGAATGCCTTGATGGCGCGAGTAAAAAAAGCGCAGGCAGCTTATGCCGAGTTTTCACAGGCACAGATTGACGCGATTTTTCGCAGCGCCGCGCTGGCTGCTGCCGATGCACGAATTCCATTGGCCAGGCTTGCCGTGGAGGAAACTGAAATGGGCGTTTTCGAAGACAAGGTCATCAAGAACCATTTCGCGTCCGAATATATTTACCACAAGTACAAGGACGAAAAGACCTGCGGCATCCTGTCGAAGGATGACGACTTCGGAACGATTACCATTGCCGAGCCAATCGGCATCATTTGTGGAATCGTCCCATGCACCAATCCGACGTCCACGGCGATCTTCAAGTCGCTGATCTGCCTCAAGACGCGCAACGGCATTGTTTTCGCGCCCCATCCACGGGCGCGAAAATCCACCTGTGAAGCCGCGCGCCTGATCCTCGAAGCGGCAATCGCAGCAGGCGCCCCGAGGGACATCATCGGGTGGATTGATGAGCCGAGCATTGAGTTGTCTGAACAGCTCATGCACCATCCCGACATCAACCTGATTCTGGCTACCGGGGGCCCGAACATGGTGCATGCGGCCTATTCATCGGGCAAGCCGGCAATTGGAGTCGGTGCCGGAAATACACCCGTGGTGATCGATGAAACCGCGGATATCAAACGCGCCGTCGCCTCCATCCTGATGTCGAAGACTTTTGACAATGGCGTTGTCTGCAGCTCGGAGCAGGCGGTAATCGTTGTGGACAGTGTGTATGCGAGCGTACGCGAGCGCTTCTCTCTTCATGGCGGCTACATCCTTGCACCCGGCGAATTGACGGCTGTGCGCAAGGTCATCTTCAACGATGGACGCTTGAATCCCGACATCGTCGGGCAGTCTGCCTGCAGGATTGCCAAAATGGCGGGGATAGAAGTGCCGCAAAACACCCAGGTGCTCATCGGCGAAGTCTCCGAGGTGTCAGAGGCTGAGGTCTTTGCCCACGAAAAGCTTTCCCCCACGCTGGCCATGTACGGAGCCGCTGATTTTTCAACTGCTTGTTCCAAAGCCTGCGCGCTTGTTGCGCTGGGCGGCATGGGCCATACCTCCGTGCTTTACACGGATCAGGATTTGCAGACTGAGCGCATCCGCTACTTCGGCAATAAGATGAAGACTGCGCGCATTCTGATCAACACGCCATCATCCCAGGGCGGAATTGGCGACCTATACAACTTCAACCTGCCACCGTCACTGACACTGGGTTGTGGCTCATGGGGCGGCAACTCGATATCGGAGAACGTCGGCCCAAAGCATCTGATCAACAAGAAGATCGTCGCCAAACGGGCCGAAAACATGCTGTGGCATAAACTGCCGAAATCCATCTATTTCCGGCGTGGCTGTCTCGCGCCCGCCCTCGAAGACCTGGTCGGGAGCGATCGTTGCCTGATCGTTACTGACCGATATCTTCTGGAGCACGGCCATATTGACGATTGCGTGCGCCTGCTCAAGAAGAAAGGCATGGAAGTCGAGTGTTTTCCAGAGGTGTCCGCTGACCCTACCTTGGCCGTGGTGCGTAAGGGGCTGGCGGTTGCAAATGCATTCCAGCCCGACGTGATCCTGGCGCTCGGTGGCGGCTCTCCGATGGATGCCGCCAAAATCATGTGGGTCATGTACGAGCATCCGGATGTTCATTTTGCCGATCTGGCGCTGCGTTTCATGGATATCAGAAAACGCATCTACCGGTTTCCAAAGATGGGCGTCAAGGCGTTATTGGTGGCCGTACCAACGACCTCCGGCACCGGCTCAGAAGTAACACCATTCGCTGTGGTGACCGACGAAGTCACAGGGGTGAAATATCCGATCGCAGACTACCAACTGACCCCGAGCATGGCCATCATCGACGCCAATCTGGTCATGAACCTGCCCAGATCGCTCACAGCATATGGTGGTATTGATGCTGTGACGCATGCCATCGAAGCCTATGTGTCCGTGATGGCAAACGAATATACCGATGGTCAGGCGCTACAGGCTCTGAAGATGCTGAAACAGTACCTGCCGTCAGCGTTCCTGCATGGCGCAAATGAACCCGAGGCGCGCGAGCAGGTGCACAATGCCGCCACCATTGCCGGCATTGCATTTGCCAACGCTTTTCTGGGGGTATGTCATTCGCTGGCCCATAGCTTGGGAGCCGAGTTTCACCTTGCGCATGGCCTGGCCGTCGCGCTTCTGCTGTCCAACGTCATCCGCTACAACGCCGCCGATATCCCTTCCAAGCAGACCGCCTTCAGCCAATATGACCGTCCGCAGGGAGTGCGGCGCTATGCGCAGATTGCCCGCCATCTGGAACTGCAAGCCGTGCATGACCACCAATGTGTCGAGAATCTGATCGGATGGGTTGATAAACTCAAAACGACGCTGGAAATTCCAGTTTCCATTCAGGCTGCTGGAATCAAGGAGGCGGATTTTCTGGCCAAAGTTGACCGCATCGGCGAAGCCGCATTCGACGATCAATGCACTGGTGCCAATCCGCGTTCGCCTCTTGTGGCGGAACTTCGGCAGCTGTTGCTGGACAGTTATTACGGTCGTCCGTTTCAGGAAGTCTATGCAACGTGAAAAAAGTCTGTTGCCAATCCGGTCGCTCCAGACCAAGCGTCTTCGCGGGAGGGAGAAATGTTCTGCGCCGCGTCGCGGAATTCTTCCGGGTCCTGAGGCTTGGCAATCAGTTCCCGCACCCCGACGCTATCCGGAAGTGGTCGGGAGGTTTCATTCAGGATCTCGTAAAGTGGATCGTCGCGTCGCTTTCCATTCAGCCGCTATCGGCAGCGAGGAAAGGTTCGCAGTGGCCGGAGGAGGGGACCCTCATCGGCCGCCAAGATGTTTCCAACGAAACAAAACCAATTCGGAGCCCGACGCCTCCAAACGCTGCCGGATTGGAGAAGCAGTCAGTCAATCAAGGCTATGTTGTCGCGCAGATAGATCGAGTTGCCCCGCATCTCGATAAAGCCACCGGCCCGCAGGTCCTTCATAACCTTGCTCACCATTTCCCGCGACGCGCCTATCGTATCGGCCATTTGCTGGTTGACGATCTTCTGCGCAATGACATGCCTTCCGTTTATCGTTTTGGACATTTCCAGCAAATGCCCCGCCACCCGTCCGTACACATCCATCAGCGCGAGCCTGCCGATCTTTCGGTCTGCCGCGCGCAGCCGCTGGACCGCGCAGCGCAACATCGTCATCGCCATCTCGAAGTTGTCCTGGAGGTATTTCCTGAATTCGTGCTTCGCGAGTACCAGAAGTTCGCCGTGCTCCGCGGCAATGACGCTCGCAGACCGCGGGTTGTCTTCGATCGGGACCATTTCACCGAAGTACTCGCCGGGTCCGAGCATGGCCAGAATGATCTCGCGACCCGACTCGTCGCTCATCGTGACCTTGAGCGTGCCCGAGATCACGACGTAGAGCGAATCGGTGACGTCGCCGGCCGTAATGATGGTCGCGCCGCGCGCAACGCTGTTGCGGCGCACCACTTTTGTGAGCAGGGTGAGCTGATCCTCCGGCAACATCGAGAACAGCGGAACGTTTCGCAACAATAACTTGGAAACGGGGACTTGCATGGCCTGAAGGTGCTCCCTGATTGTTGCTGCGGTGAAACTGCGACCAAAGTCGATTACCGACCCGATCCTGACCCATTCACACCAAAATACGCTGGCGCAGTGCGAAAGTCTGTGCGACAGCGAACGTAACGCGGCTTCGAAGACGAAGTGCAACGACCCTATGTCGATAGCCCTGATGTGCGCATTAACAGCCGGGGAAATCCCGATGCCGTTGCAACGCCCATCACCCAAGCGTAGTCTTTGCTCGTGGGGAGATGTTGATGCATCCGTCGGACTCCGTGTTATTGCAAACGGGGGAGCAGGAGTGTTATGGACCACGTATTGATCGTCGAGGACCGCGAGGCGGACCGCAAGCTCCTCAAAATGCGGCTCG
>Ga0209343_10011366_pt1 | contig 10020 bp, 10 predicted proteins | sample RifCSPlowO2_02_FD_184026 | JGI IMG/M metagenome (GOLD analysis project Ga0209343, IMG submission 184026) | Groundwater microbial communities from Rifle, Colorado - Rifle CSP2_plank lowO2_0.2 (SPAdes) (version 2) | ecosystem: Environmental > Aquatic > Deep subsurface > Groundwater | place...
GAAGAGGTGAACAATGGAGAAGAATAAGAAGTTGCTCATTGTCGGGGCGGGAGAGCTGGCAATGATTGCCTATGAGTACTTCACTTACGACTCGAACTATGAAGTTGTCGGATTTGCTGTCGAAAAAGAATATCTCGAAGCTAATACGCTCTATGCAAAGCCCATTGTTGCTTTTGAAGATGTGCAAGAGAAATACCCGCCAGTGGACTATGATGTGTTTGTGGCTATACCAGCGTCACAGTTGAATAGATTAAGAACTCGCCTTTATCAAGAGGCGAAGGCCAAGGGCTATACTTGTGCTACATATATTAGCTCTCAAGCTTTCGTTTGGCGCAACGTCACAATCGGTGAGAACTGCTTTATTTTTGAAAATAATACAGTTCAGCCTTTTGTAGAAATCGGGAACAACGTTATATTGTGGAGTGGCAATCATATTGGGCATAGGACAGTTATCGAAGACAACTGTTTTCTTTCCTCCCATGTGGTTGTTTCCGGCTATTGCCGCATAGGGGCATCATGTTTCTTGGGGGTAAACTCTACGTTCAATGATCATGTTACGGTCGCCCGTGATTGCATTGTTGCGTCTGGTGCCCTGGTTTCCAAAAGCCTGAAGGAACCAGAGCGGATATACTATGGTGCGCCGGCAAAAGAAATGCCCAGAAAAAGCGCATTCAGTGTAAAGCTTTGAAGGAAAGGTTATGTATTGGAAAAAAATAGGTCATGTATTTTCTCCCGATGGGAAAACTGGCTGGCGGAAAAATTCCGCTTTGACACCGACACCATTTCTTCTGAACGACCAGATTATTCGCGTTTATGCCGGATTTCGGGATGACGAGGGCATTAGCCGAATTGGCTATGTAGACGTCGACTCTCAAGACCCTACGAAAGTCCTTAGCATTTCCGAAAACCCAGTGCTGGATCGCGGCCGTGATGGCTGTTTCGATGACAATGGAGTAATTCTAGGAGATGTTGTCAGGTGCAACGGCTGCATTAGAATGTATTACGTAGGTTTTCAGTTGGTTAAACGGGCTAAGTTCCTTGCCTTTACTGGTCTCGCTGAAAGCATCGATGGTGGTAATACTTTCAGGCGGATATCCGAGTCGCCAATTATGGATCGTACTGATGGTGCGAATACCATTCGCGCTATTCATACGGCACTATTTGATGATGGCATCTGGAAGATTTGGTACGCGGTAGGAGATAACTGGCAAACGATTAACGGGACAGACTATCCCAAATATAATATTTGGTATACCGAGTCTATGGATGGCCGAAATTTCGATAAAGCCGGTCATCTTTGTGTTGATGTAGAGGGCGACGAGTATAGGATAGGTCGACCTTCAGTCTATAAAAAAGATGGCCGTTACTATATGTTTTATACGAAAGGCGGAATTACTGGACGAGATTACTTTCCGGGAGTGGCGCAATCGTTAGATGGTAAAAAATGGGTTCGCAAGGATTCTGAGTTCGGTCTTGAACTTTCAGCTGATGGGTTCGACTCAGTACACCTATGTTACCCACGGCTAGTTCAGGTTCAGGAAAATATATATTGTTTCTATAATGGAAATAATATGGGGGCTGAAGGGTTCGGTGTTGCGGAGCTTCTAGGATGGTAGTCTGCGAGGCGTATACCACCAGTAAGAAAAATGTATGGGATGATTTTGTTTCAGCCTGTAAAACTCCATTGTTTTTCTTTAAAAGAGAGTTCATGGAGTATCATTCCGATAGATTCAAAGATGCTTCACTGATGTTTTATGAAGATGAGATCCTTGTCGCATTGTTTCCTGCGTCTATTCACGGCGGTACTTTAGTTAGTCATGGCGGTTTGACATATGGGGGGGTCCTATTATCTCCAAAAGTAAGAGCTGAAACCGTACTGAGTATTTTCGACGAATTGCTGGTTTTCTCTAAGAAAGAGGCTTATGAGAAAATTATCTATAAACCGGTACCTCATATTTTCTCGCTACAGGCTGCCCAAGAGGATCTTTATGCGCTTCATCGCTTAGGTGCTCAGATAGTTCGGCGAGACTTTTCCAGTATTATTTATTTAAGTAATAGGCCGAAACTATCCAAAGGGCGTAGGTGGCTTGTTGCACGCGCTAAAAAGGTCGGTCTGGTTGTTTCTGAGTCTGTAGCGTGGGGCAGCTTTCACGAGCTACTTAGTGATGTGTTAGTTAAGCATGGTGCCTCCCCTGTCCATTCGCCTGAAGAGTTAGCCATGTTAGCGGCATTATTCCCTGAGAATATTGTGTTAAAAGCCGTAGAGTACGAAGGCGTATTGATTGCTGCTGCACTGCTTTTTAAGTTTGAAAATACAGTTCATACCCAGTACCTGGCCACCAACGAGCAAGGTAAGGAACTGGGTGCTTTAGACTACCTGATCGAAGCCTGCATCCTAGAGAGTTTGTCTGAACAGTATCAGTACTTTAGTTTCGGTATTTCCACAGAAAACCATGGTACGGTGCTGAATTTTGGTCTGCTGGGACAAAAAGAGAGTTTTGGTGCCCGGGGGATGGCAATTGATTTCTATGAGATAAATTTGAAATGATTAGTTTCCTAGATCTGAAGAAAGTTAATGAGCGTTATTCACAAGAATTAAAGGATGCTTGCGCGAGGGTCATTGAGTCTGGTTGGTATATAGACGGGCAAGAGCTTTCCTGTTTTGAGCAGGAGTTTGCAGCCTATTGCGGTACCAAGCACTGTATAGGGGTTGCTAACGGCCTTGATGCCCTAACGTTAACGCTAAGAGCCTGGAAGGAAATGGGAAAGCTCGCTGAGGGCGATGAGATTATAGTCCCGGCCAACACCTATATAGCGAGTATTCTTGCCATCACAGAAAACCGTCTGAAACCCGTATTGGTGGAGCCAGATGATGAGTCTTTCAATCTGTCGGTTGCAGGGCTAAAAAGTGCCATAAGCAATAAAACGAAAGCAATATTGGCCGTGCACCTCTACGGACAATTGGCCGATATGCCTAGCATCATGGATATTGCGTGCCGCTATAATTTATTGGTTCTGGAGGATTCCGCGCAAGCACATGGGGCTAGTATTGGGGGGCGTAAGGCGGGTAATTGGGGAGATGCTTCAGGTTTCAGTTTTTATCCAGGTAAGAACCTAGGAGCATTGGGGGATGGAGGAGCTGTCACTACGAATGATACTGAGTTGGCTGATCTGCTTTGTGCATTGCGTAACTATGGATCTCATAAAAAATACAATAATATTTATCAAGGTGTAAATAGCCGTCTTGATGAGATTCAAGCCGCAATGCTGAGAGTCAAGCTCAGATACTTAAATGAAGAAACAAATTACCGTCGTAAGATTGCACGGATTTACATCGACACTATAAATAATCCTTTAATAAGAATGCCAGATTTCGGGAGGGAAGAGGAGCATGTGTGGCATCTTTTTGTACTCCGTTGCGAACACCGTGATGCACTCCAGCAATATTTAGCGAGAAACGAGGTGCAAACACTGATCCATTACCCGATACCACCGCATAAACAGAAGGCATATTCAGCTTATAACGAACAGTCTTATCCGGTCACAGAAGATATCCATAATAAAGTGCTCAGCTTACCCATTGGACCAGCTACTACTATAGAAGAAGTAAAATATGTGGCCGATGTTTGTAGTGATTTTATTTTGGAATGCAATTAAGTGAATTTGATTAAAACTTCGTTGTTAAGTTTTATAGCTACTAGTATAAGAATGCTTTCCGCGCTGGTGATAAATAAGTTTGTTGCTGTTTATATAGGTCCTTCAGGTCTTGCATTGATTGGACAGTTCCAGAATTTTACTCAGATGGTGATGACTGTTGCTCAGGGGGGGGTTAATACAGGGGTTGTTAAATATACTGCTCAGTATAAGGGTGACGACGAAAAGAAAGCATTATTGTTCAGTACGGCCATCAAAATAAGTCTGATTTGTTCCGTGTTAACTGCTGTTGGTGTTGTTGTCCTTTCCCGATATTTTTCTTTAAAGTTCTTAGGTGCGGATAAGTATACCTATGTGTTTTTGATTTTTGGTGGGACTTTAGTACTTTTTGTACTGAATAGCCTCTTGTTGTCAATTTTGAATGGGCTTAAAGAGATTGGGTTATTTGTATCGGTTAACATTCTACAGAGTATTTATAGTCTTATTTTTACTTCAGTTCTTATTTTTTACATGGGGCTTGAGGGGGCACTTATTGCGCTAGCAACAAATCAGTCAGTAGTGTTCGTTGTTGTTGTCTTTTTTTTAGTTAAGCGTAATGTTGTGAGATTAAGTGACTTTAGAAGGAGGTTTGAAACAACTGAGGGTAAGAAACTTTTAAAGTATAGCGCAATGGCTCTTACTTCGGCTATTTCTGTCCCCGTCTCGCATCTCTTAATAAGAGGGCATTTGGTTGAAAGTATCAGTTTGGAATCGGCCGGATATTGGCAAGGTTGTTGGTATATTTCTACAATGTATCTAATGTTGGCTACAACCACACTCAGTGTTTATTATTTGCCAAGACTTTCTGAGATAACAGATCGCCATGAATTGCGGGATGAGTTAGTAAATGGCTATAAAATTATTATTCCCATTGTTATGTTTGTGTCTTTGGGTGTTTTTGTTCTAAAGGATTTTTTGATATCGATATTGTTCACAAAAGATTTCTATCCAATGCGGGAGTTATTCTTGTTCCAGCTTGTTGGTGATGTGTTTAAGCTTGCTAGTTGGCTTCTTTCTTATTTGATGTTGTCGCGGGCAATGGTTAAAACATTTATTGTAACAGAGCTTTTGTTTGGTGCAACATTTGTGCTGTTTTCAATAGTGCTAACAAACATATTTGGGTTGGTTGGGATGTCGTACTCTTATGCTTTGAACTATATGTTATATTTTATATGTATGGGGTTTATTTTTAGAGGGCATATTGTACATGTTAAATAATAGTGATGTGTCTGGTTTGGTGAGTTGTTGCATTCCTGCGTATAATCATGAGGGTTTCATAGCGGAGACAATACTAAGTTTTATTAACCAAGACTATCAAAATCTTGAGTTGATCATAATCAATGATGGATCTCTTGATTCAACCCACGATGTGATCTTGTCGTTAGAGTCAAGATGTAAAACAAGATTCAGGCGCTTTATATATCTGAATAGAGAAAATAGAGGTGTCTGCTCGACGATGAACCAACTTATAGAGTTGGCGCACGGTGAATATATCGCTTTCTCTGCCTCTGACGATATAAGTTACCCGCAAAGAATAAGTGAGCTTTTACATGGTTATGAATTTTTGGGGGATAGCTATTGTGCAGTATTTGGTGATGCAGGCTTTATAGATGCTAACTCTCATGAGGTCGCTCTTGGATTGAATGGTGAACTTTGCAATAGCGATAGATTCGCTTTTTCAAGCGCTTTGAGATTCAATTGTAGGCATTCTAAAGAGGATTTCAAAAACGGGTTACATGTCACCTATGGTGCCGTCCTGCAAGATAATTTTATTCCTGGCATTAGCTTTCTCTATCGTAAGAAATATTTGCTTGAGGTAGGAGGGTACACCGAAGGGGTTTGTATTGAAGATTGGGACCTTTACTTGAAGCTGCTTAAGAAATATAAATTTCACTTTCTGGATAAAAAATTAAGTGCATATAGGCTTCATGGTAATAATGCTGTTGTTAAGATGAGATTCAAGTTGGTTAAAGATTCATTCGCATTACTTCTGCGTGAGGAGGCTTTTTCCAAAAAGTGTAATTTCGCAGAGGAATGGAAAACTTCATACTTCAATAATTTGTTACGACTGATAAAGCTCAATAAGTGGAAGGACTTCGTTGTATATTTCAGGTGGGATGTTTCTTTTTTTAGAAAACTGCTCGTGCGTTTCTTAACCAGATTTAGGCGTTCTGTTGCCCTTAGGGATTTGTGGTAAGTTTATGAAGAAGCATGAGTTCGCTATCCATTATTTTGACAATATTGGCGTTGGAATTACCTTCCTTGTGCTGTCTTTTGTTGGTGTTTTTCTTATATATCGTAGACATATTTATTCTATTTTCGATCCGCTTCTGTTTATGACTGTTTTGGCTTCGTCGGCGTACTCGGTTGTATTTTATCTTTATTATTTTGAGATGATTGCTGACTATTACTTCTATTCTTTTTTGCTTACTCAGTTTTTTTTCTTCATAGGCTTTTCCTTAAATAAGCCGATAAGGTTTAACAAGGAAGTGGTTTTGAATGAGACTTCTTCTATTCCTTCGCTGAGATTCAATGGCGCGATGGTCTTTTTGTATCCGATTGCAGTGTTTCTATACATTTTTTCCCAATTGGTCGTCTATAAATATAGCGGAATCCCACTGTTTATGGAATCACGACTTGAAGCATTCTCTGGAGGGGGGGGGTATGGATTTCTTAGGAGAGTGATATACGTCACTTCTATTATTTCTGTTGCACTGGCATTTTTTAGAATTTTCTACGTAAAGACAAATATTTTTGGTAAGGCGTTTGACTATTTCACAATAGCAGTGTCTGTGATATTTGCTGGTTTGAGTGGCTCAAAGGCAGCACTTTTGCTTTTGATATTTACTTGTTTTTTTGTAATCTTCTTTTCAAGAAAATTTGGTCCTGCCGATTTAGTAGAGAAGCGCGCGAAACGAGTTTTCTTAAGTGGCGCGCTAGTAGCGGTACCTCTTGCAGTTATGACGCTTGTAGTGCAGTCCGGTTTGAGGGGGTGGGGTGATGTGAGTGTTTCTCTGCTAATGCGATTTATAAATACAGGTGATATTTTTTACATGGCATTACCGAATAATTTACTTGGCGACCTAACTCCTGCAAATGGTTTTATGGCGATGTTCAAGGATGTTTTAGGGGCTTTAAGAATATTTAGCTGGGAAGAATTGCCAGTAAATCTTGGACTTCAGGTTTTTTGGGCCAACTATAATGTGGATTTAATTTCTGGGCCGAATGCAAGGCATAATATTTTTGGACTGTTTTACTTTGGGGTTGTTGGCGGTGCTGTATTGTCGTTTTGTTTGGGGTTTTTTGTGAGCTTTATTCGGAATAGAGTTTACTTGGCTTTGCCGGCTACTCTCTCAAGTATGATATTTTATGTGCTACTTTGCTCTGTGACGTTGTATGTTGAGCAGGATCCCGCGGGTATGGCTGTTGGATATTATTTTTCAATTTTCCTTATATATCCTGTGCTTTATGGTTTTTCGTTATTGCTTTTTTCTGCTTCAAAATCGCTTCCTAAAAGGGTTCTGTAAATGTCTGACAATATTTATGCTGTAGTTGTTGCGTATAATGCTTCTGCGGATGAGTTGCTGGAGCTTGTTACGAGGATTCTTCGGCAAGTAAGGTTTGTTGTTGTGTGTAATAATTCAAGCTTTGAGCTGGGCTTGAATGTTAATGGTGTATATGTTCTTAATTTTAAAGAAAATCTTGGAATTGCTAAGGCTCAAAGCATTGGTATGCAGTGGGCCTTTGATGATGGTGCCGAGTTTGTTCTGCAAATGGACCAAGATAGTGAGCTCAGTGAGGATATGGTTCAAAAATTAATTGAGGCATATACCGATTTGACTTCCTTGGGCTACAAGGTTGGATTGGTAGGTGTACAAGATTTCGATAAGTTTACAGGTGAGTTGAATCAGGCTCGATTTAATAAAGGGCGACCGATTGCTGGGACCTCCTGTAAAGAGGTGAGTGAAACGCTTAGTTCTGGAAGTTTAATTCCCAAGGTGGCTTATGAGGCTGTTGGAGGAATGGATGATGGTTTATTTATTGATGCCGTGGATTTTGAGTATTGCTGGAGGTTAAGGTCGAAAGGTTTTTTGATTGCACGATGTCTTGATGCTTTGCTTGGGCATCGGCTTGGGAATGGGAAGGTGAAGATATTGGGCTTTATGTTTGTAGGAGAGCCAGCTCCTATAAGGCATTATTATTCCTTTAGAAATACAATACATCTTGTTGGTAGGGGTTATGTTCCAATTTATTGGCGGTTTTCAGCTGTTGTGAAACTTTTTTTGAAGTTATTATTTTACCCTTTATCTATGAGGTCGGGTCGGGAAAGACTAGGCTATATGTTGAAAGGTATCTCGGATGGTTTAAGAGGGAAGTATGGGCGAATTGATGATTAATTTTCATGATTACTTTGACGTGCGACTGAGTTTCATTCGGTTTTAGTTGCTGCATCTATAGTGGTGAGAAGTTGTGCTGAAATTTACTGTGCTGATTTCTGTGTGTGCTAGTGAAAGGCCTATATACTTTCAGGAGTGTTTGCAAAGTATCATTGATCAAAGTTTGGCTTGCAGTGAGTTGGTTTTGGTTCAGGATGGTCCTTTACCAATTGAGTTGTTATCCGTGATTGATTTCTACTCAAGGGAACTTCCAATTGTTTCAGTCGTTCTCGACGAGAATGAGGGTTTGGCAGCAGCCCTTAACAGAGGACTTGGCTATTGTACACACGATATTGTTGCTCGCATGGATACGGACGATATTTGTATTTTTGATCGTTTCGAAAAGCAAATATTATTTATGCAGCAGAACCCTGATGTGGATGTGTTAGGGGCATGGATTGAAGAATATGATGTAACCATGACGAAGTCCTTAGGGGTTCGATATACTCCGTTGGACTCAACCAAGATAATGAGATTTGCTAGAAGGCGAAGCCCTATTAGTCATCCTTCTGTTATGTTTCGTAAGAGCGCTGTTTTAGCTGTAGGTGGCTATCCGAATTTCCGCAAGGCTCAGGACTACGCACTCTGGTCGCTTATGCTTACGCAGGGCTATAAAATGCAGAATCTCGGAGAAGTTCTCCTGAAGATGCGGGCCGGGGACGGTCTTCTAGAGCGTAGAGGGGGGGAGTATCTCAAACATGAGTTGAGGATATTGAAGTATCAATATGAAATTGGTTTTATTAACTCGGTTGAGTACGTAACAAATTATATTGCTCGCTCAGTGGTAAGGCTTTCTCCCCCTACGTTTAAGCGCATTTTTTATAGGCTGTGGCGATAGTGCTATAGAGGTTAACTGTTGAAGACTATCCTAGTAACTGGCGCAAGTGGTTATGTTGGCAAGGCACTCTGCAAGGTTTTAGCTGCTCGTTCGTATAAGGTAAGTGGCCTTGTGCGTACAGTTCGAGAGCCCGTGCCGGGAGTTGAGTACGTAGGGATCGACCTAGAACACAGTTATAACCTAAGTGCAGTTTGCCAAGACATTGATTGCATTGTGCATTTGGCCGGACGCGCGCATGTGCTTAGTGAGTATGATCAGAATCCACTTGAGGCATTCCGACGTGCGAACTATGAAGCTACTTTAAGTCTGGCTCAGCAGGCTGTGGCGGCGGGAGTACGCCGCTTCATTTTCATCAGTTCGATTGGTGTTAATGGTGCGGAGACCTCTGCTAAACCGTTTGATGAGTACTCCGAGCCTGAGCCGCATGCCGATTATGCACTTTCAAAACTAGAAGCAGAGCAGGGGTTGAAGAGCCTCTTAGCAGGTTCTGGGACAGAGTTGGTGATTATTCGACCACCACTTGTCTACGGTGTTGATGCGCCTGGAAATTTCGCTCGCTTACTCAAGCTTGTCGCTACGGGGTTACCTTTACCTCTACGCGGTGTAGATAATCGCCGCAGTATTATATCGCTTGGAAATTTGGTGGGTTTCATCTCTCTCTGCATCGAGCACCCGGCTGCAGCTGAGCAACTTTTTCTTGTGTCCGATGGTAACGATATATCAACTGCAGAAATGGTTAAAGCTCTTGCTTTAGGAATGGATAAAAGACCGCTGATGTTGCCTGTACCCAACGCATTGCTAAAGTTTGGTGCAAGGTTAGTTGGAAAAGAGCCCCTTTATACCCAGCTTTATCGTTCCTTGCAGGTAGAGTCATCAAAAGCGCGAAAACTCCTTGACTGGCAGCCGGAGGAAAACACGCTAGAGACTTTGGTGGAAGTAGGTCGGTTATATATTTCCCAGGGTTGAAGCTGGTAATTAAAAAGCCATATTTACGCTCATTATTGAGAATAAAAAGTACGTCTACTGTTCGCTAACATCAGTAAAATACGTGAG
>Ga0209343_10011367_pt1 | contig 10020 bp, 7 predicted proteins | sample RifCSPlowO2_02_FD_184026 | JGI IMG/M metagenome (GOLD analysis project Ga0209343, IMG submission 184026) | Groundwater microbial communities from Rifle, Colorado - Rifle CSP2_plank lowO2_0.2 (SPAdes) (version 2) | ecosystem: Environmental > Aquatic > Deep subsurface > Groundwater | place: Rifle...
GGTTTGCATCCCATTGATAACTGTGTTTGAATCATTGTCCGTTCTTCAATACTTAACTGCGTGTAGATTTTTCCCATGCAACATTATCTTCCTTAAATGTTGCACTTGGTTTTTGAGCGCGCTCAGTGTATCGGTCATGGCAGCTCCATGATATGAACTGGTTTCAAGATTGAGCTGCGGTTGAAAATTTCAAGGCCTAACTGGTGATACGCATCGACAGGTCGAGCGCCTCGATATCCTTGGTCAGCGCGCCGATCGAGATGCGATTCACTCCGGTCAGCGCGACTTCGCGCAGCTTGTCCAGCGTGATGCCGCCCGACGCTTCCAGTTCGGCGCGCCCGGCGGTATGCCGCACGGCAGCCCGCAGTTCAGCCAGACCAAAGTTGTCGAGCAGAACAAGTTTTGCGCCGGCGAGCAGCGCCTCATCCAGTTGCGCCAGGCTCTCTACCTCGATCTGGACGCTGATGCCCGGTGTTGCCAGGCGGAATGCATGTTCCAGCACGGGCCGGATGCCGCCGGCCGCAACGATATGGTTTTCCTTGATCAGGATGCCGTCGAACAAACCGGCGCGCTGGTTGTGTCCGCCGCCCATCCGCACCGCGTATTTCTGCGCGTGGCGCAATCCGGGGAGGGTCTTGCGCGTATCCATGATTTTTACGTCGAGTCCGGCCACCGCATCCACATAGCGTTTGGTGCGTGTGGCGGTGGCGGACAGGGTCTGTAACAGGTTCAATGCGCTGCGTTCGGCGGTGAGCAGGGCTTGCGCCTTGCCGCGAATTTCGCAGAGCAATTGTCCCGGGGTAATCCAGTCCCCGTCTTTTGCCAGCCAGTCGATCGCGCAGTCCGGACTTTGCATGCGAAAACATTCATCGAACCATTGCGTCCCGCACAGTACGCCGTGCTGCCGCGTGATGACTTGAGCGTTTGAGATAAGCGCGGGGGGCAACAGTTGCGCGGTCAAGTCGCCGGTGAAAACATCTTCATTGAGCGAGTTGGCGACATTGAGGCGGATGTGCGGGGCGAGCTCGGGATCAAGCATGGGTGCTACTCCGGCAGATTTGGGAAAAACTTTGCAAGAAAAAGCCGGGCATAAAGCAACCCGGCTGTAAGGCTGGTGTTACCCGATCAAAACCCGTAGTAAATTTGCGCACCGAGACTGCTGTCCGGGCTGCCATTGGACAAACCCTTGAGAACGTAGCCTTTTGCCCTGAAATTTTTATTGATCTTGCGGCTTACATAAGCGGAAAGTTCCCCGTACCCTTCACCCGCTGTTGTGGGGCTCTGGGATAAACTCAAATCAACCCCGCCTTGAATTGTGTCATCCAGTTGATAGGAGCCGCCGAATGAACCGTAGAGCGCTTTGTTCATGCTGATCCCGGAGGGGTTGCCCAGAACCTTGTAGCCCAACGAGCCGAGCGCGGTAAAGTTGTTGAAACTCTGGTAAGCATCCGCCTGGGCCGCATAGTCGTTTTGGCCGGTGCCCAGCCCCAGATTTGCCGTGTTGAGTTTAACCTTGCCGGTTAAATCGATACCCAATGTGGATGCCCTGCCAGAATAAATATTGTAGGAAGCCGCCGCCACGGTGCCGCCCAGGCCGGGTTGCGTGTCTCTGGCCGCGCCGTCTGCGCCGATAAGCCCAATCCCCGGGGCTGTACCGCCTGTGCCGGAAATCCGGGTATAAGGAACAGTCACTTTGAACATCCAGGGACCGGTTTCGTATTCTTCGGCCACCGGGATGGAGAGCATGTCGGTGGTGCGGGTTGTGCCGTACTTGCCGGAACGGTAGTCGAATCCGGTGGACAGGCTGAATTGATTATCGTCGGTCCATGCGCCCGGAGCAGCGCACACAGTCGCTGTTCCAAGATTAGCCGCAACCAGAAATATCAATATTTTGTTTTTCATGACGGTTCGAATTATACGACAAAAAAGGGTGTATCGTCCGATACTTGCATACAACAAATGAATTTTTGTCGGCTACTTGAAATTGGTACTGACTCTCTCCATTTCATGCTTGGATATATTTGTATATTTGAAGGGGTACATCATGCGTTTTGACAAATTCACCACCAAGTTTCAGCAAGCGCTGTCCGATGCCCAGAGCCTGGCGGTCGGCGCGGATAACCAGTTCATCGAGCCGCAGCACTTGCTGCTGGCCTTGCTCAACGATACCGAAAGCGGCGCGGGTTCGCTGCTGGGGCGTGCCGGCGGCAATATCGTGCCATTGAAGGTCGCGCTGAAGGAGGCGCTGGAGCGCTTGCCCAAGGTGGAAGGGCACGGCGGCGAAGTGCAGGTCGGGCGGGATCTTTCCAATCTGTTGAATCTCACCGACAGAGCTGCGCAAAAGCGCGGCGATGAGTTTATCGCCTCGGAAATGTTCCTGCTTGCCGCTTGCGATGACAAGGGTGAAGTGGGGCGCTTGCTCAAACAGCATGGCGTGGCACGCGCTCCATTGGAGCAGGCCGTCAATGCCGTGCGCGGCGGAGAGACGGTCGGCAGCGCCGAATCCGAAGGCCAGCGCGAATCCCTGAAAAAATACACGATAGACCTGACCGAACGCGCCCGCCAGGGCAAGCTCGATCCGGTGATCGGTCGCGACGACGAGATACGCCGCGCCATCCAGGTGCTGCAACGCCGCACCAAGAACAATCCGGTGCTGATCGGCGAGCCGGGCGTGGGCAAAACCGCGATTGTCGAAGGCTTGGCGCAGCGCATCGTAAATGAAGAGGTTCCGGAAACATTGAAGGGCAAAAAGGTGCTGAGCCTCGATATGGCGGCGCTGCTGGCCGGTACCAAGTATCGCGGCGAATTCGAGGAACGCCTGAAAAACGTGCTCAAGGAAATCGCCCAGGAAGAAGGCCGCATCATCGTGTTCATCGACGAGCTGCACACCATGGTCGGCGCGGGCAAGACGGAAGGCTCGATGGACGCGGGCAACATGCTCAAGCCGGCGCTGGCCCGCGGCGAGCTGCATTGCGTCGGCGCGACCACGCTGGATGAATACCGCAAGTACATCGAAAAGGATGCCGCGCTGGAACGGCGCTTCCAGAAAGTGTTGGTGGACGAGCCGAGCGTGGAATCCACGATCGCGATCCTGCGCGGCTTGCAGGAAAGGTACGAGCTGCATCACGGCGTGGACATCACCGACCCGGCCATCGTCGCGGCGGCGGAACTGTCCAACCGCTACATCACCGATCGCTTCCTGCCGGACAAGGCGATCGACCTGATCGACGAAGCGGCAGCGCGCGTCAAGATGGAGATCGACTCCAAGCCGGAAGTGATGGACAAACTGGATCGCCGCCTGATCCAGCTCAAGATCGAGCGCGAAGCGGTGAAGAAGGAAAAGGATGAAGCCTCGCAAAAACGCTACGCCCTGATCAAAGAGGAAATCGCCAAGTTGCAGCGCGAGTACGCCGATCTGGAAGAAATCTGGAAGGCGGAAAAAGGCGCGGCGCAAGGCACGGCGCATCTCAAGGAAGAGATGGAGCAGGTGCGCGCCGAAATCGTGCGTTTGCAGCGCCTGGGCAAGTTGCAGGAAGTGGCGGAGCTGCAATACGGCAAGCTGCCGCAGCTCGAAGCCAGGCTGAAAGAAGCGGTGCATGTCGAGGAAAACAAGCCCAAGAATCGCCTGCTGCGCACCCAGGTCGGCGCGGAAGAAATCGCCGAAGTGGTGAGCCGTGCGACCGGCATCCCGGTATCCAAGATGATGCAGGGCGAGCGCGACAAACTGCTGCACATGGAAGACAAGTTGCACGAACGCGTCGTCGGCCAGGACGAGGCGGTACGCCTTGTCAGCGATGCGATCCGCCGTTCGCGCTCGGGCCTGTCCGATCCTAACCGTCCGTACGGTTCGTTCCTGTTCCTCGGCCCGACCGGTGTCGGCAAAACCGAGCTGTGCAAGGCGCTGGCCGGTTTCATGTTCGATTCCGAGGATCACCTGATCCGCATCGACATGAGCGAGTACATGGAGAAACATTCCGTGGCGCGCCTGATCGGCGCGCCGCCCGGCTATGTCGGCTACGAGGAAGGCGGCGGGTTGACCGAGGCGGTGCGCCGCAAACCGTATTCAGTCATCCTCCTCGACGAGGTGGAGAAGGCGCACCCGGACGTGTTCAATGTGCTGCTGCAAGTGCTGGACGACGGTCGCATGACCGACGGGCAGGGCCGCACCGTGGACTTCAAGAACACCGTGGTCGTGATGACTTCCAACCTCGGCAGCCAGATGATCCAGCAGATGACCGGCGACGATTACCAGGTGATCAAGCTGGCGGTGCTGGGCGAGGTGAAGAGTTACTTCCGCCCCGAGTTTATCAACCGCATCGACGAGGTCGTGGTGTTCCACGCACTGGACGAAAAGAACATCAAGTCCATCGCGCGCATCCAGTTGCAGCACCTGGAAAAACGCCTCGCCGGGATGGAAATGAAGCTGAGCGTCAGCGATGCCGCTCTGGCCGAGATCGCCACCGCCGGTTTCGACCCGGTGTACGGCGCAAGACCGCTGAAACGTGCGATCCAGGCGCAACTGGAAAACCCGCTTGCCAAGCTGATCCTGGAAGGCCGCTTCGCCGCGAAGGACACGATCAAGGTGGGATGCGTGGGCGGGGTGATGAAGTTCGAGAAAGGTTAACAGGTACTGCGCGGTCGTTCTGCGTTGCTGCGTATTGGTTCCGGCCACTGCTTCGCAGTTCCACATTGGCTGCGCCAATATGAGACTGCACCGCAACTTCGTTGTCGCTCGACGCCTCGCCATGTAGTGCCTGATTTTGCCTTGCGCTGCATCCCTTGATCGCTTTGTGACAGTAAGACTAAGGAAACGCAGATTAAATCGTCATTGCGAGCGAAGCGTGGCAATCCAGTTTTCTGATTTCAAACGAACTTCTGGATTGCCACGTCGCTACGCTTCTCGCAATGACGATTTAATCTGCGCTTCCTTGGTTCTGCGACGCCTAAAGTTTGCTTGGCATAGATAACTATGTGAGGATGCATCCCGCAGCACATTTTTTCAACCGTTTTTAAGGATAACACCATGACAAGAACGAACAAATTTGTTTTATCTTTAATCCTGTTTTTTTCAGTGCTTACTTTATCGGCTTGCGCATCCAAACCGAAAGAGGCGCCTGTCGCTGAAGCTGCGCCGTCAGTGATGGTTGCCGAACCGGTAGCCGCACCTGAGCCTGCCCCTGTTCCAGAGTCCGCCCCTGCTGAGCCTGAAGTTGCAGAGCAGGAGGCTCCCGTTCCGGTTGTGATGGCCGAACAGCCCGCGCCCAAGCCGGTAGTCAAAAAGGCCAGAAAAAAAGCGGCCATAGCCAAGATCGCCCCCCCGGTTGCGGAACCGGCACCGGAACCGGAACCCGTAGCCGCACCGGCTCCGGTTGTGCAACAGGAAGCACCGGCTGCTGTTCCGCCAGAGCCTGCTCCGCTCCCCGAGATCGCCGAGCCCGTTCACGAAGAACCCGCACCGGGCTTTCTGGAACAATACTGGCTATGGCTGGTGGGCGTCCTGGTTGTTGCAGCAATCGGTTTCGCGTGGATGAAAAAGAAGGACTAGCACTAAGCCTGGATGCGCCGGAATACGGCGCATGGCACGGGCGGGGTGACGAAATTCGATAAATGATAAGTTCCAAGGAGAAAGCCCGGCATGCCGGGCTTTTTTTTGGGCAGCGGACGGCGGCACTATCACTGGCGGCCGAGGGTGTCGAGGTGGCGCAGGAAGATCGCCTTGAAGGTGGCGACGGTGTGTTTGCCGGGGACAGTGAAAACACGCTCGGCGGGGAGGACGGTGGCGAGGAGCGGCGGGCCGTCAGCGGTCAGTTCATCGCTGTCGCCGTAGCCGAGCCAGATGGGCGGGGTGGCGGCGGGGTCGTGGTTCTTGATCCAGGTCCAGATCAGCCGCTCCCAGTCCTGAGGGTCGTCGGATGTAGGCTGCCAGGCGGCGACCCCGCCGGCGCGACGGATTTCGCGGTGGATAGTCGAACTGCCGAGAAATGGGCTGGTGAGCAGCATCCCGTCGATATCGCCGGGATGGCTGCGCTGGTACAGTAGGCAGCCCAAACCTCCCATGGAGAAACCGGCAAGCCAGATATGCTCGTACCCCTCGCGGCGGGCGGGGTCGATGATGTCTTCTTTGAGACGGGTTTCAACAGTCTGTGCCTTGTAGTAGCCGAAATGGATGTCCGGGGCTACGACATCGAAAGGGAGGCGGCGGTTGCGTATCTCATCGATGATCCCCTCCTCGGAAAAAATGGCGTTGTCGGCGCCGATGCCGCGCAGCAGCACCAGCAGGTTGCGTTGCCTCACGGTATCGTTGCTCCGGTAACTGAGTGTGGAGAGCGGTGCCGTCGGCGCGGCGACGCAGCCAGCCAGGAACAGGACGGCGAAGATGGTGACAAGCCGCCAGCCTTTGTCGAATCGCGTCACAATCGAAACGCGGTGGTTGGCGGGAGTCATCATGAAAGTGGACGCGCCGGATACGGGACGCGGCAGGCCGCCGAGGCTCCCGGGCAGGGAGAGGAATAACTGACAAAGTGGGTATGCGGTCGAGCGGTCCATTGGAGCCTCCCTGAGCAAAATGCCGCGATCCTGAAGAATTGCCGGTTTGCTGTTCAGCCCCTTCCTGCATGACTCAACATCACACAACCCGGCGTTGGCCTGCACTGCACTGGCAGTATCCTTGGTCAAATTCCCCCAGTCAATATATGTACTGCGAAGGCGATCTTTTTAATTCGCTGACCAGTAGAATATGCAAGTCGTATACGCCTGGAACTACAAACAAAATGAATATCACCGAGATGCGCATATCTGATCCGGAAGCCAACCTCGTGGCGAACGAGGGGCTTATTCTTGACGAACTCCTGCACCTGGAAGGCGCAACGGTACTGGAGCTGGGGTGTGGCAGAGCGGAGAAGACCCGCATCGTTGCCCAAAAGGCAGCCTCGGTGCTGGCCCTGGAAGTCGACGAAACTCAGCTCGCGAAGAACATCACCATCACCGACCTGCCCAATGTACGCTTCGCGCATGGCGGAGCAGAGCAGATTCCGGCGGCCGATGCGAATTTCGACATCGTCCTGATGTTCAAATCCCTGCATCACGTGCCGGCTGAGCTGATGGACAGTGTTTTCTCCGAGATACGGCGGGTACTGAAACCGGGTGGCGTTGCCTATATCTCGGAACCGGTTTATGCAGGAGACTTCAATGAAGTCCTGAAACTTTTTCACGACGAAAAAGCGGTACGCGAAGCGGCTTTCGCTGCCGAGCAGCGAGCGGTTTCAGCGGGGGGATTGGTGCTGGTGACCCAGAAATTTTTCCTGCAACCGATGCACTTTGCAGACTTCGGACAGTTCGAAGAACAGGTGCTTAAAGTGACCCATACCGAGCACAAATTATCTGCCGAGACCCTGGAAAAAGTACGCTCAAAATTCAGCGGGTATATGACTCGGGATGGAGCGACTTTTCACATGCCGATACGCGTCGACCTGTTCAGGAAGACCGCCTCGTAATCAAATCAAAATCAAATGGGCGAAGCTGAGCTAACCTTTTTAACTGTGAAGGTCTAGTGCCTGAGAATATGGCCATTATTTATCCGTGAACTGACTGGTATGGTCGTCAGGAATAGTGCGATGATTTAATTTAATAGGCTATCTGCGTGTTGGCAAAGAAATCGGAAAACGTGTTGTAGAACTGCCCATCAAATACATCGTAACTTTCAACCCATAAGGCGGTACCCATCCCGGATGAATTAAACGAGAGGTTGATTCCTGAGAGGCTCCCTTTGTGTCTGATATACGGCAAACCATACGCATTCTCCCAACCACTGCCGGGAACGTAACGGCGCAATCCAACTTTGAATGGAGCGTTAAGGTCTTCTACCACCCACGCGACAAGAATCCGCCCGTCAGGTGCAATATTCGGTCGCAACACTGTTGGATCGCCGACACCTGTCGGCCACAACGTCTCCGAAGCCTGCCAACCATTGCCCGCAACAAAGCGACTCGCACGAACTGCTTTGTCATAAGCATTCCGCCATACCACAATGGAATCACCCGCATTATTCATGGCTACCGCAGGATCCGCGGGCCTGTTGATATCACTCAATGCAATTGTCTGCTGTGATTGCCAGCCTTGATTGGGTATAAATTGTTTCGCATACAGTGACGTGTTGGGAAAGTCAGTAATATAGTCAACCCATGCGATGACAATCTCACCATTGTCATTGATTGCTGCTGTCGGCGCGCTCCAAGTTTCAGATTGATATAACGATTGCTGTGTTTGCCAGCCCGCTCCCGGCCCTGAGCCGGGCACAAACAATGAGGCATAGACAGTCCATGCGGGGGATGCACCGAAAGTCCAGTTTTCCCAGATAACTACACTATATCCACTTGCATTCATCGCAAGAGAAAATGCGCCACGAGCGAAACCTCTGTTCACGTTAGGGAGAGTCTGAGGCGTGGTCCATGTGTCTGTGAGCTGCTGGTATTGACTACTGAGCAGAATGTCACCATTGTCGTTTGCCCAAACAAGCAGCCCGTTGCCGCTCGCGTCGATTGCGATTTGCAAGCTTTCTGCAAAAGTGAGGAAAACGGATGATCCCGAGGCAATGACTTTCGCCTGTTGCCAGCCGCTCCCCTGGGTGTATTTAGAAGCATACACACCGTCATGCCCCATCCACGCGAGTAAGGCGTCTCCACTGTCATTCATCGCAAGTACAGGGGGCGCGGGGAAATCACTGATCGTGCCGAAGTCGATTGATGTTTTCGGCGACCAACCGCCTAACGGCGCGTATGCAGCAGCATACAACTCCGGAGGTGTCCCAAAATTGCCACCCGTAAACTGGAAGTTCCATGCAGCCAGCGCGTTGCCATTTCCGTCTACTCCGAGTCCACCAAGTCCGGATGCCTTTGTGTTGGGAACCCAATAATCCAGTGCCTTGATGGGCAGTACGGTCAGGCTTGCGTTACCACTGATGGAATTGAGCGTCGCTTGGATGGTAACGACCCCCTGTGCAATTCCACTGGCAATGCCTTCCCCACCAGATATGTTGCTAATAACAGCAATTCCGGAATCTGATGAACTCCAAGTTACCGAGGTAGAAATATCCTGAACACTGTTGTCGGTATAAAGTCCGGCAGCCACATACTGCAACGTGGCGGCAATGGCGATTTGTCCGGTCGGAGGGGGAGTTATGTTCGGTTCGGGAAGTACTACAATAGTGGTGAGTGCAGCGGGATCTACCGTCAGCTGGGCTGTTCCGTCAATTCCATTCAGGCTGACGGTTATCGTTGCCGTGCCGATGGCAATGCCGCTTGCCAGTCCCTTGTTTGCCTGATTGTTGCTTACTGCCGCTACTGCTGCATCCGAGGATGACCATGAAGCGAGGGCCGTAACGTCTTGCGAGGAACCGTCGCTATAGGTTCCGGTGGCTGCAAATTGCTGTACAGTTCCAAGGTGTATCAATGGGCTGTTTGGTGAGACCGCAATAGAGATCAGCTGCGGAGATGAGGGTGGCGGAGGCGTTGATGGCGGTGAATAAGAAGACGAACCGCCGCCACATCCGGCAAGTAGCAGGGCGGTGATAGCAATCAAACCGATACCAATCCTGGCAATTTTGCTGAATGTGCTGAGAGATTTCATGATAGCTCTCCTTTCAACTAGCACAGGGGCGATGAAATCACCCTAATTTTTTATGCTACTCCCTACCCTACATATGGTCAATGTACCAAGTGGCCTGCTGATATATCAATTAAAGGAGCCCAATCTACCCTCCAGATTCTTGTAACGCCTTATGGTCTAGTCGAAGCGTATATCTAACTCGTTCAGAACAATATCCCAAGCTCGCATTGTTCTACTGCATCTAAAATACATTGACGCTGGCCCTAATAATTTTGAAGCGTTAATGAGAAAAGCCCGGCATACCGGGCTTTTTTGGGATTAACCCAACATAGGAAATCCCCCGGCTATGCCGGGGTGGCAGTAGAAGTTTGACATTTACAGGAGTCCATCTGCGACACTCTGAATCGTGAGCCGCCA
>Ga0209343_10011374_pt1 | contig 10016 bp, 6 predicted proteins | sample RifCSPlowO2_02_FD_184026 | JGI IMG/M metagenome (GOLD analysis project Ga0209343, IMG submission 184026) | Groundwater microbial communities from Rifle, Colorado - Rifle CSP2_plank lowO2_0.2 (SPAdes) (version 2) | ecosystem: Environmental > Aquatic > Deep subsurface > Groundwater | place: Rifle...
CGGGCAAATCAGGATGTTGGCCTCCCCGCTCATATTGCTTTCCATCAGGGACGCCCGTCGCACCTCTTCCGACAGCGCCGCATCGCCATGCAGCTCGCCATCGGACTCCACGTCGGGCGCCATCCTGGCGAACAGCTCGTGGGCCAGCCGCATTTTGCGCGCCGACGCACGGTTGGACGAACCGTAGTTGGAGTGCGACAAAAAGGCCACCTTGGGCGGGATGCCGAAGCGCCGCACCTCATCGACTGCCATCAGCGCAATGCTGGCCAGCTGCTCGGCACTCGGGTCTTCGTTGACAAAGGTGTCGGCGATAAATAGGGTGCGTTTGTCCAGCATCAATGCATTGAGCGCCGCAAACCCGGATGCACCCTCCTTGAGCCCGATGATGTCGCGCACATGCTCAAGATGCCCGTCGTAGCGGCCCACCATGCCGCACAACATGGCATCGGCGTCGCCGAGTTTGATCATCAGCGCGGCGATGGTGGTGGTGGAGCGGCGCACCGCCGCCTTGGCGGCGTCGGGCGTCACGCCGTGGCGACCCATGATCCGGTGGTAGGTCTCCCAGTAATGGCGAAAGCGCGGGTCGTCCTCGGGATTGACGCATTCCACATCGTGGCCCAGCCGCAGCCGCAGTCCGGCCTTGGCGATGCGGGTCTCGATCACGGCGGGACGACCGATGAGGATGGGGCGGGCCAGGCCTTCGTCAAGCACCAGTTGCGCCGCACGCAGCACCCGTTCGTCCTCCCCTTCGGCGAAGGCCACGCGTTTGTGCGCGTCCGGGATGGCGCGTGCCGCATTGAACACCGGTTGCATGAGCATGCCGGTCGAGTACACGAAACGCGACAGTTCCTGCCGGTAAGCGGCCATGTCCGTGATGGGCCGGGTCGCCACGCCGGAGTCCTGCGCGGCCTGCGCCACCGCCGGTGCGATCCTGAGGATCAGGCGCGAGTCAAACGGCTTGGGAATGATGTAGTCGGGGCCAAACACCAGCTCCTGCCCGATATAGGCCCGGGCGACTTCCTCGCTGATGTCCGCCTTGGTCAGGTCGGCAATCTGCCGCACGCAGGCGAGCTTCATTTCCTCGGTGATCTTGGTGGCGCCGCAATCGAGCGCGCCGCGAAAGATGTAGGGAAAGCACAGCACGTTGTTGACCTGGTTCGGGTAGTCCGAACGGCCCGTGGCAATGATGCAGTCCGGCCGCACCGCCTTGGCCAGCTCGGGCCGGATTTCCGGTTCGGGGTTGGCCAGCGCCAGAATGATCGGGCTGGCGGCCATTGTCTTGATCATGTCCTGTGTCAGCACGCCGGCCGCCGAGCACCCCAGAAACACGTCTGCGCCGTTGACTGCGTCGGCCAGCGTGCGCAGCGCCGTTTCCTGGGCGTAGCGGTTCTTGGACTCGTCAAAACCGCCGGCGCGGCCGTGGTAGATCACGCCTTTGGAGTCGCAGACATAGACGTTTTCGCGGCGCACCCCCAGGCCCACCATCACGTCCAGGCAGGCCAGTGCGGCCGCTCCGGCCCCCGAGACCGCGATCTTGACGTCTTCAATCCGCTTGCCCACCAGCTCCAGGCCGTTGAGCACGGCGGCCGACGAGATGATGGCGGTGCCGTGCTGGTCGTCGTGGAACACCGGGATGTTCATGCGCTCGCGCAGCTTGCGCTCGATGTAGAAGCACTCCGGCGCCTTGATGTCTTCGAGGTTGATGCCGCCGAGCGTCGGCTCCATGGCGGCGATGATGTCAATCAGCCTGTCGGGGTCGTGCTCGGCCAGTTCGATGTCAAACACGTCGATGCCGGCGAACTTCTTGAACAGGCAGCCCTTGCCTTCCATCACCGGCTTGGCTGCCAGTGGGCCGATGTCGCCCAGCCCCAGGACGGCCGTGCCATTGGTGATGACGCCCACGAGGTTGCCGCGCGAGGTGTATTCGGCCGCGAGCGAGGGGTCAGCCTCGATGTCAAGGCAGGGGTAGGCCACGCCGGGCGAATACGCCAGGGACAGGTCGCGCTGGTTGGACAGCGGTTTGGTCGGCGTGATGGATATCTTGCCGCGCACCGGGCTGCGGTGGTATTCACGGGCGGCTTCACGCAGGGCGGCTTCGGCGGGGGACAGGGGTGCGGTCATGAGCGTCTCCGATAAATATTGTTTTGACAGTAAAAGAGGCTACTGCAAAGCCGCGCCTCTTTGTCATGCGTTTGGGTGCGCAGATGAAATTTTTTTGCTTGCAACCCGTGCAGACAATCCATTGCGAACTGTCCTGGGGTTATTCCGTGTCATTCGTGTCGGTGAAGTAAAAACTGATTCACTCGTAAGGGCGGGCCGCCAGAAAGCAAAACTCCCGCCGCAGCGGGAGTTTTGACAGGAACGTGGCGTCGCTTCCCTTTCCTATTGCAGGAAGTGCCCGTCCCTGGTGAGCACGGCCAGGCCCACGCAGCGCGAGGCCGCGTGGTTGTCAGGCTGTCTCCTCAGGCCCGATCGTGGAGCCATGTGCAGGTCAAATGAAGCTCAAGCGCGACGCTGCCGGCCGGGCAAGGCCCGTGCAGCCTGTGCAGCCCGGTCTTGTGGCATTGAGACTGAACGCAAGGCGAAGTATGTAACGCCGCCAATCGCGACCCCGAAGAACCAGCCATAGATTCCCCACCAGGACGGAAGAACACTGGTGAAGGTCGGCAAAATGGTCGAAAACAGGATCCCAATGCCAGCCGCAATCAGCGCGTTGATGTGCCAGCCGCCTTGATAGCGGTACTGGCCGTCTTCCTTGTACAGATCGTCCACATTCACCACGCCTTTGGCGATCAGGTAGTAGTCGACCATGATGATGCCAAAGAGCGGACCCATGGTCGATCCAATGGCGCCGACAAATGACGCGGCACTGCCTTCCCAGGGCGCAAACGGATACAGTACCAGTGCGATACCGGCTGCAATGTAGCCCCCCTTGTTGAAGCTGATGCTCTTGGGCAGGGTGTTGGAGATATCGAAGGCAGCCGATACAAAGTTGGCCACGACGTTGATGCCCAGTGTTGCGATACAGAAGGTGAACGCAGCGAGTGCGGCCAGGAACCAGCTGTCAAACTTGGCCGAAATCTGGTCGGGGTGGATCAGCACTTCACCGTAGACCTTGTATGCGGCAATCGTGGTGACGCCCGCGACCAGCGAGAACAACAGAAGATTGACCGGCAAACCCCACAGATTGCCCTTCTTCACCGCGGCTTCATTCGTAGCGTAGCGGGTGAAGTCGCAGAAGTTCAGGTACAGCGCCGCGAAGTAGGTGATCCAGATCGCCGCAACCGCCATCAGCGAGGTCAACGAGCCAGGTGTCCCGGGGACGCCGGCATCCTTGGTTTTCTCCAGCAGGATATCCGTCGGGATTGAACTGTCAAACGAGAATCCACCGGCTTTGACGCACAAGCCAATCGCCAACACCAGCATCGCAAGCCAGACGCCAGGGCCGGCCCAATCCTGAAATTTGCGAACAGTTTCCATTCCGCGTTGAATGATGAGCAGTTGAAGCGCCCAGACGATCACGTAACAGATCACTTCAAGCCCTGAGTGCCCAAGGAAATGAACCCCTTGGTGGAACTCCATGATGCCTGGCGAACGGGTGAGCAGCGCCACGATGGCGCCCGAAGCTGCGGCCGTTTGGGCCCCGTACCAGAAGCAGGCAACGATGGCGCGGATCACAGCAGGAAAGTTGGCCCCCCAGACGCCGAACGAGGCGCGCGCCAGCACGGGGTAGGGGACGCCGGTCCGCACCCCTGCCAGGCCGACGATCGTCATCAAGAAGTAAATGACCAGCGAGCCGATACCGATGGCAAGAAGGAAGTTGATAAAGCTGCCGCACAGCAAGAACAGGCTGGCGGCCAGGAAATAACCCCAGAGACTGTGAACATCGGATGTCCACACATTGAAGATGCTGAACGCGCCCCAGGTGCGTTGTGCTTTCGTGGTGGGGGCCAGGTCCTCATTGGTCAGATTTGGGCTGTAGCCCTTCGGAATTACGTAGTTTTCATTGCTCATGGGATATCTCCTGAAGTTGGGATTAGCAAGGCGGCTCCGGTGGCGGGAGCTATACAGCTTCGTCGGCGGGTTCCGGATCGGAAAAATTGATCACAACTATTCGTACAAAGTGTATACATAAAATATTATTCTTTGTATGCAACGAGCCGAATCAGAGAAAACACTAGGTTCGACGCAAACCACGCCGGTTTTTGAGAGGATCAGCTTTGACCGTTTGTGATGGAATCGGAATCGCGGATTCCGTGTGGCGGCCAGTCCATGGCTCACGGCCCGGCGAGGCCTTCGGCCCGATGCCGTCAGCGCGCGGCGGGCCCGTTGCGAAGCTGAACTGGGGTGAGGGCAGCTTTCAGGCGATCAGGGATCGCCGGCGCGCAAGGGTTCAAAGCCTGCTCGACGTTGTCGATGTGCGCCACTGGATGCGCCCCCGGTCGTTGGGCACGACTAGCGCGACCCGGACACGGAACGCAAGCTGCCGATCGGACTTTCCGTTTTCCCCGGTTCCCCTGTTATGCCCATCCTCACCCAGGGGCAAATTCGGCCAGCGCACCCGTGTAGGTTTTGGGCAGAGGCAGCGCGTAGTCGCCAAGCTTGCTTGTGCGTATGCCCGCCCGGACCAGGGCCTCCACCATGGTCGTCGCCGCTGCGACGCCATCGATGACGGGGACCCCCAGCGCCCCGGACAGGCGCTGGCACAAATCTGCCATGCCGGCGCAACCCAGCACAATCGCACCGCAACGGTCTTTTGCCAAAGCAACTCGACACTCTGACAATATTTTTGTATACGATTCGCTTTCTGGATTATCCAATTCCAATACTGGAATTTCGCACGCACGAACGTTACGGCAATGCCGATCCATCCCGTATTTCTGCACCAGGTGTTCGGCAATCACCACTGTGCGCTCCAGTGTCGTGACCACCGAAAACCCGGTGGCAACGAAACTGGCGGCCCGCATGGCCGCCTCGGCAATGCCGATGACCGGGCCGCGCGCCAGTTCGCGGGCGGCATCCAGCCCGGGATCGCCGAAACACGCGATCACATACCCGTCCACGCCCTCAGCCTCACCCTTGCGAACCTCCTCCAGCAAACCCACGCAGGCCATGGCCTCGTCGTAATGCCCTTCAATGGAAACGGGGCCATGCGCGGGACTGACCGCCTGGATCTCCACGCCGGGACCAGCAACGGCCCGCGCGGCGGCCTCTATTGTTGCGGTCATGGACCAGGTGGTGTTTGGATTGATCAGCTTGATTCGCACAACGGACTCCTTTAAGTTGAATGCGGGTAAACCCCATTAATCGCATACAAATAGTAGTCTACATTGCATACAACCGCAAGCACTGAATCCCCACAAAAAGATGAGGTGATGGCGGCTAATTTGAAGCCCGTCCCCGACAAGCCTCAAGCCTGCGTGCAACGTCTTGTCTGTAACTCATTCATGAAGGAACTGCTATGAACCAGAGAATCCGTCGCCCCCTCGTCATTGCCATGGCCATTGCGCCGTGGGCCTTGATGGCGCTCCCGGCCCATGCCCAAGAAGTGCTGAAGATCGGCGTTAACGGCGTCATGTCCGGCGAAGCGGCATCTTGGGGTTTGGTGAACAAGTACTGCGCAGAAACCACTGCGGACATTTACAACGCCAAAGGCGGCGTCGACATCGGGGGAAAGAAATACAAACTGCAAATCGTGGCGCTGGACGACAAGAACGACCCCAAAGTCTCGGTCACCAACGCCGAAAAGCTCACCAGCGAAGGCATCAAGTACATCATCGGCCCGAACATCGACACCACGGCGCTGGCGGTCAAGCCGATCATGGAACGCGCCAAGGCGATGAACTTCCCCTACGCGTTCGCCAAGGAGCTGTACAAGGCACCCGCCAATGCCTCGGTGCTGGGCATGGTGGCCAGCTACCAGGTCGGTCCGATCATGTACGACTACCTGAAGACCAAGAAGGGTGTGAAGTCGATCGCCTTCCTCGCGCGCAATGAGTCGGACGCGAAGAACCAGCAGGTCGAGGGCGTCGAGGCGGCCAGGAAGCTCGGTCTGAAAGTGGTGGCCGACAGCGACAGCTACGAGCCGGGCACCAAGGACTTCATGCCGGTGATGACCAAGGTCATCAAGACCAAGCCCGACGCGATTGTGCTGTCGGGCGTGGCGCCAGCGGACGCGCCGCTGCTGAACAAGGCGGCGCGCGACCTGGGGTTCAAGGGAGCGATTTCAACCGAGACCGCCCAGGACTCGAAAATCCTGGCGCAGGTGGCCGGTGCGAAGGCCAACGGCTTCATGAGCGTCGGCGGGGCCTCGACGCCGGAGATTCAGTCCGACGCCATGAAGGAGTTCGCTGCCGCCTACAAGAAGCGCGTCGGCGAATGGAACGACGAAGCCGGCACCAAGGTATACGCGCTCGAGCTGATCCTGGCGGTGCTGAAAAAGAACCCCGCCGCGCTGAATGACGTCGAGGTGTTCAAGAAGGAGATGGCCACGTTCTCGATGATCAATCCGTTCGTAAAGGGTGGCGCCACCAAGCTCGAATTCACCGGTAACGCCGACTTCGGACGCCGCAGCCAGGTCGGCGTGCCGCTGGTGGTCAACGAGTTCCAGGACAAGGACTTCAAGACGCTGTTTGTCGGCACGATCAAGAACTGAACCCGGAGAACGACAGTCCGTGCGGACCGTCATTGCGCTGATGCAAGCCCTGGCGCATGGGCGCCAAGGCTGAATTTTCACAGGAGTTCCCATGACAAATCGTTCACCTGGCAAGAGCACGCGCCGTTTGCTGCTTCAGGCCACCCCGGCGATGCTGGCGCTCGGCGCGCTGTCGACGCAGGGCGCCCACGCCCAGCAAGCATCGCCGACGCGGCCGATCCGCGTGCTGTTGCTCAACCCCAACAGCTCGGACCCATTCACCGAACTGATTACGCGTGAAGCGAAGAAGGCTGGCAGCGTCAATACCGAACTCGTTGGCGTCACGGCGCCGATGGGGCCGCGTTACATCGGCACGCGCGCCAGTTCCGCCGTGGCGGGCCATGCACTGGTTGACGGCCTGGCGCGAACGCTGGCGAAGGACCGAAACTTCGATGCGGCGATCGTCTGCGGCTTTGGCGCCCAAGGCGCAGCCGCGCTGCGCGAGTTCGCGCCGTTTCCAGTGGTCGACATGCTCGAGGCGTCAGTCAGCGCCGCGCTACAGCTCGGCGCGCGCTTCTCGGTGCTGACCGGCGGAGCCAACTGGGTACCCATGCTGCGCGACATCATCGGCGGGCTCGGACTCGGCCAGCGCTTGGCTTCGGTCCGATCGATTCCACTGACCGGTGCCGAGATCGTGGCGGACCAGGACCGGGCCATCACCTCGCTCGCGGAGCTGTCAGAGCGCTGCGTCAAGGAGGATGGCGCCGACTGCGTGATCCTCGGTGGCGCCGCCGTCGCTGGGCTGCCGCGCAAGATGGCCCACCGTGTCTCGGTGCCGCTGATCGACAACGTTGCGATCGCGGTCGCCACCGCCGAATTGCTGGCCCGCCACGTCTCGTTGCCGAAGCGCCAGGGCGGCTACCCGTCGATCGACAGCGTCGGGCTGTCGGAGCCGCTCGACAAGATGCTCAAGCAGAACTGAGGAAGGCCCAGTCATGTTGCAAGTGTTGATCAACGGCGCCGTGCTGGGCGCCGTCTACGCCCTCATCGCCCTGGGCCTGACGATGGTTTTCAGCATCATGCGCGTCGTCAATTTCGCGCATGGCCAGATGTACATGCTCGGCGGCTTCGTCGTCTACTACCTTTATGGCCAGTACGGGCTGCCGTTCTACGTTGCGCTGCCGGCCGCCGGCATCGTGCTGGCTGTCGTCGGCGTTGCTTTCAACCATTTCTTTTTCCAGCCGGTACTGGCCACGGCCACCCGCGAGGAAAATTCGATGCTGATGGCCGTGGGGACCGCCCTGCTGCTGGAAAACCTGGCGCTGACCTTCTTTGGCGAAAAGCAGCGCGGTGTGCCCTCTGTCATGGATGGGGCGCTCATTTTCGGCGATGTGGCCGAGGGCGGCATCGTCCTGACCCACTCCAACGCGCTGGTCGCCACACTGGCGGTGCTGGCGATTGTGGGCCTGCTGAGTTTTGTCCAGTACACCCGGCCCGGCCGGGCGTTGCGCGCCGTCGCTCAAGACAAGGAAGCTGCCCGGCTGCAGGGCGTTGACGTGAAGGCCACCACCACGCTCGGCTTTGCCATCGGAGCCGCGCTGGCCGGGCTGGCCGGCGGCTTGCTGGTCACGACCTACGGCGTCAATGCCGGGATGGGCACCAACATTACCACCAAGGCCTTCATCATGATCATGATCGGTGGGGCGGGTGTGACCAAAGGCGCCATCGTCGGTGGCGTGCTTCTCGGGTTTGCCGAAGCCATTGGCTACGACCTGCTGCCCGGCAGCGTCACCTACCTCATGATTTTCATTGCCATGATCGTTTTCCTGGTCTTTAAACCGAACGGAATGTTCGGCAAGCCCTGGGGCTAACTCGGAGTTCCCTATGAACACACTCATGAAACGAGACCTCTGCGTCGCGCTTGCCTTCCTCGCGGCCCTGCTGGTGTTGCCCTTGTTCATCGGCCACTCGCGCTACCTGCTGTCGGTGCTGATGAACTGCGCCGGGCTGTCGGTCGTGGCTTTTGGCGTCTGGCTGACCTTCACGATCGGCCGCATCAACATTTGCCAGGCGGGCTTTGCGCTGATTGGCGGTTACACCACGGCCATCCTGCTGTCCCGTTACGGCCTCAGCTTCTGGCTGGCGCTGCCCCTGTCGGCGCTGGTTTCGGCCGCTCTCGGCGCCCTGATCGGCAGCTTCATCCTGAAGCTGCGCGGCATCTACTTCGCGATGCTGACCATCAGCCTGACCGAAGCCATCCGCCTGTCCTTCCTCAACGGCGGCGACTTCACGCAAGGCTCCAAGGGCATCACCGGCCTGGCGCAGCCCTTTGCCGGCGACTCGCCGCTGCCCATGTACTACCTGGCCGTGGTCTTGCTGGCCCTGGGCCTGCTGGTGACCTGGCGGGTGCACTACTCCCGCCTGGGCCGCATCTTCCGGGCCATGCGCCTGAACGAGGACCTGGCCGAGAGCTTTGGCACCAATGTCTGGCGTTACCGCGTCACCGCATTCGCGATTGCCTGTGCGCTGGGCGGCTTGGGCGGCAGCTACTTCGCCGTTTTCACCCAAAGCGTGTACCCGCAGAGCTTCACGGTCGAGCACAGCATCTACTTCATGCTGTTCTGCTTCCTCGGCGGGCTTGAATTCGTCAGCGGGGCGATCGTCGGAGCGTTCGCGTTGACCATTCTGTTCGAGCTGTTGAGCCAGTTCCAGCAGTATCAGACACTGGTCTATGGCGTTCTCATGATCTCCGTGATCCTGCTGCTGCCCAACGGGCTGATGGCCGTGCGCAGCGCCAGAAACGAAGGCCCCTCGGGACGCCGTATGCCCGGCGCCGCGCCTGACAAGGCCCGAGCCGAAGCCACCGAAAACCCAACCACGGGGAGTTCATCGTGAGCACTGCGATTCTGGAAGCGCGCAACGTGACCATGCGCTTTGGCGGTCTGACCGCCAACGAAGACGTGAGCCTGGTCTTGTCAGGTGCGGCCGGGCAGGTGGTGTCGGTGATCGGGCCCAATGGTGCCGGTAAAAGCACCTTCTTCAAAATGCTGTCGGGATTTTTACGGCCCAGCAGCGGCAGCGTGCTGCTGCACGGCCAGGACATCACCGGCATGCCGCCGCACCGCATTGCCCGCCTGGGCCTGGTGCGAACCTTTCAGGAAACCACCATCTTTCCCGACCTGACCGCCAGGGAGCATGTGTCCCTGGCGCACCAGCTGCACCGCGAGGCCAGCGATCTGGAAGTGGTTCTCGGCACGGCGCGCGCGCGGGGAGACGAAAAGCGCCTGAGCACCAGTGCGGCCGACATCCTGGAACTCCTGGAGTTGTCGTCCGTGGCCGACGTGGCCGCCCGGTACCTGCCCCAGGGGCTGCTGCGTTTGCT